>Ga0114129_10000514_pt1 | contig 47437 bp, 39 predicted proteins | sample RhiMetdeltSRZDD1_FD_80071 | JGI IMG/M metagenome (GOLD analysis project Ga0114129, IMG submission 80071) | Populus rhizosphere microbial communities from Tennessee, USA - Rhizosphere MetaG P. deltoides SRZDD1 (version 2) (version 2) | ecosystem: Host-associated > Plants > Roots > Rhizosphere >...
CGAGACGCCGAGCACCATCACAATCTCGGCTGACGGTATGACGATGACGCAGGTTGTGAGTGGGCGCGACGCGAAGGGGAAGGCGTTCACGAATACGGTGGTCTACGACAAACAGCCGTAAGGGTGGTTCGCTCCCATCGACTCAAGCTTCTTCCGGACACGGAGTTCATCGAGAACATCTGCGGACAACGAGAAGGACGTCGAGCGAATCAAAGCCGCGAGATAACGCGTGGGCTGCGTTATCGCGCCCGCTCCCACACGATCTTGTTCGTACTCCCTGCTTGAGTCCGCCGGCACTCCCTCTGAGACCGCGACGATGACGAGCTTGCCTCCTTTGCAAGCTGGTCACAAATTCCGTTGGCGTAGCACTTCACTGATTCACGCCGCGCGTGAACACGTATCTACGATCCCTGCCTTTCTGGTTTTTCCATGATCTCTGGCACGCCGGATGCTCGACGGCCAATGCTGTTCGCGACGTCTGACACATCGAAGCCCGATTGAACGCCCCGATTAAATTCAGGGCACCAATCAGCCGCCAACATGTCGTGAGCGCCTACCACTCGCGCGTAGCAGTCGTAAGCGTCGCCCGTGCAGGCGACCTCGAAGGATGGTCTTATGAAATCGAAAAGCTTTCCCGTTTAGCGGTGTTGATGGGAGGCCTGTTCATCTTCGCCGTCTTCTGGCAGCTCGCAACTCGTTCGAGCGCCATGACACAAGGCCCCTCGCCTTCAGCCGCGCGCCGAACAGCTGGCGCTACGGTGTCGCCAGGCACCGACCGTTTGGTCATGCAACACGCTCAGCAGATGATCGAGGACGGGCGGCAGATCTTTCACTACGACACGTTTGGCAGTGAAGCATTTTGGGGTGACGCCCTTCAACTCCACAAAGCCATCGCGGGCGCCAAGAACGGCGGCATCGGGAACGGCGTCAGTCCCAAAACGGCGCTGTCGGTCGGCCTCAAAGTGGATGCGGACGCCCTCCCCGACACTTTGAAGCAGCAGATCAAAGACGGCAAGGTCGACCTGGACGATCCGTCGACTACGCTTGCGCTTCTCAAGCTCAAAGCGGTCGTCGGCGTAACGGGCTTCTTCGACGCCAACGGTGGCCTTCGATCGATGGGCATTCAGTGCTCGTTTTGTCATTCGACGGTCGACGACTCGTTTGCGCCCGGCATCGGCAAGCGCCTCGACGCATGGGCCAACCGCGATCTGAACGTCGGCGCAATCGTGTCGCTCGCGCCGAATCTGAAACCGTACACCGATCTGCTCGGCACCGACGTGGCGATGGTCAAAAAGACGTTCGGCAGCTGGGGGCCTGGCCGGTTCGACGCCGAGCTCGACAAGGACGGCAAGGCATTTCGGCCCGACGGGAAACAGGCCGGCACGCTGATTCCGCCAGCATTCGGTCTCGCTGGCGTGAATCTGCACACGTGGACGGGGTTCGGATCCGTTCCGTATTGGAACGCGTACGTGGGGACTGGTGAAATGCACGGATCGGGGACCTTCTTCGACGAGCGCCTCGCCAACAAGGCGCAATATCCGATCGCCGCAAAGAGCGGCTCCTACAATGCGCGTGGCACGCCGGACCGCATTTCGTCGAAGCTCGCCGCCCTTCATTTCTACCAGTTGGCGATCCCGGCACCGACGCCTCCAGCGGGGAGTTACGTCAAGGCGGCCGCAGATCGCGGGAAGGCTGTGTTTGATGGGAAAGGGAAATGCGCCACGTGCCACGTGCCGCCGCTGTTCACCGAGCCCGGCAACAATCTGCACACGCCGGCAGAAGTAGGCGTAGATGCGTTCCAGGCTGATCGATCACCAACCCACATGTATCGGACGGCACCGTTGGCGGGACTCTGGTCGCACCAGAAGGGTGGTTTCTATCACGACGGCCGGTTCGCCACCCTTCAGGATGTGGTTGCGATCTGTTGAAACTGAACCTGACTGAGGGTGAGCGAAACGACCTGATCGAATACCTCAAGTCCCTGTAAATCGATCGCCGGAGGAAGGCCTGTGACAGCAATCGCCATCAACGGTCTCGGACGTATCGGGCGCGCGTTCCTGAAGGCCGCATTGACACACTCGGAGCTGCGCGTCGTCGCGGTGAACGATTTGATCGATCCTCTGAATCTCGTCTATCTGATGCGCTTCGATTCCGCGTACGGCCGCTACGACCAGCCGGTGAGCTACGAGCCCGGGGTTGAGCCGACACTGCGGGTCGGCCGCACGCCAATACGTTTGTTCTCCGAGCGCGAGCCGGCGCGCCTTCCATGGAACAGGCTTGGCGTTGACATCGTGATTGAGGCAACAGGCGCCTTCACAACATTCGAAAAGGCTCGTGCTCACATCACGGCGGGAGCGCAGAGGGTTGTCCTGACCGCGCCTGCCAAGGACGAGGACGGCGCGGACGCGCGTACCGTGCTGGTCGGCGTGAATGAGGATCAGCTCGACGTCTCGGTGTTGTCATCCAATGGTTCGTGCACGACGAACTCGGTCTCGTCAGTCATGCAAGTTCTGCAGGAGACGATCGGCATACAGAAAGCGCTGCTGAACACGGTCCACGCCTACACGGCGTCCCAAAGTCTCGTTGACGGTCCGGCCCACGGACGCGACTTCCGCAAGGGCCGGGCTGCAGCAGTGAACATCATCCCCGCGTCGACTGGGGCGGCGATCGCGGTCGCGCGTGCCATCCCTGAACTCCGCGGCCGATTCGACGGCATCGCGATGCGCGTGCCCGTGCTCACTGGGTCCATTTCCTCGATCGTCTTCCTGGCGAGCCGTCGAACCAGCGCAGAGGAGATCAACCAGTTGCTGGAGGAGGCGTCGTGGCAAGCGCGATGGTCGAAGATGCTCGCCGTGAGTCGTGAGCCACTGGTCAGCTCCGACATCGTCGGCGATCCCCACGCCGCTGTCGTGGACCTGTCCCTTACCAAGGTCGTCGACGGAGATATGTGTTCTGTGTACAGCTGGTACGACAACGAGTACGGCTATACCAACTCACTGGTGCAGCACGTTACGGCGGTCGCCGCCGCGTTGAACACGCGAGCGTCGCTTTCCTAAGGGCTGCCGTTCAGCGGGTCGCCTCCCGCGTTGATTAGCGCGACGCGTGAGGCGGCCCGAGATAAGGAAATTCGGCGAGGAGATCACCGTGCGGGCCGATCCCGTCGCCCCTCACTTTGCCATTGGTGAGGATAGCCAGGAAGGAATCGACGGCGTCATCTCTGAGTGCGCGGCCATTGTCCGGGTAGCGTGCGGGGCGTGTGGGGTCATAGCGCAGCAGGTCGGGCAGCATTGTCCCAGCCACCCGCCTCGCCTCCTCCGGCGCATACCCACCCGTGTGCTCCAGCGCATGCGCGAAGACGGCGATGAAACGGGCATCGTCAGCCGGCTCCCCGGCGAGATAGGCCTCGTTCTGCTCGCCGGCAAGGAAGGGCGTTTGGGAGACTCGAGCACCGCGATCGGCCTGTGCCCATCTTCCGCCTGCGCCGTCCGCGCGCACCAGCGTGCGGGCCCACAGGCCGACCTCTTTCGGCCCCAGAACAGAGTTGGGCACTTCGACCACGATGCTGCAAATGTCCTTATCGGCGAAGAAATCCTCGCCGGTGAAGCGAAAGTTGTTCAAGACACCCTGTACGTCGAAGAAGAAAGGATCGCTGCGCCGGCCTGCAAAGAAGCGATAGTCGCCCGCCTCCGTCACCTGTGCATCCCGCCCCGTCGAGACCGCCGCTCCCTCAACGATCACCTGCCCGTCCTCGCTAGCGTCGCCGACTGCGCTCCGGCCTTGGACGACGTGAAGCTCACCTGGTATGCGATGTCGGCGACCGCATCGCCGTTTGTGTCGATCTTGATCTCGTAGAGCGCCTCGGGCGCGAAGGGCTCGGGGATAGAGGGGCCTGGCGGGTTCACGCCGACTGACGGGTGCACGTCCATGATGACGATCGACTTGCCGTTATCTCCCGGCTTGGAGAACGCGTACAGGTCGGTGAAGTCGAGGCGGGCGTCCCCATGCGGGAACCCGAAGTTAGGGCCGGAATAATGGTGCAACATGGCTACTCTATCCTCAGAGTTTGCTCCATCGAGTAGCACTGATCCCAGATGTAGACATCAAAGCCGGCAAGCTTCGTAGACCACTTCGGCGTGAGCGTGTTGACACATTGCGCCGCGACGCGATCAATGTAGTTGTCAAAAAACGCCCATGGATTGCCCTTGTCATGTGGGTTCAATCCGATGCCGAACTTGGTCGTCGTCAGGGCCGTCTTTGCGGCCTGCTTCACATCCCGATCGAACTCGATTTGCTCATCAACGTCCGCATGAGTACCAGTGCGCGCGACGTGGCCGCCAACGAACGTGTCCCAATCCATGTTTCCGATCTCTTCGACTTGCCCGAAATAACCAGGGATGTCCTGCGCCAGCGCGAATCGCCGCCAGGGCATCCAGCCGGGGAACACGACATCAACGACCATCAGCACTCGCTGCGCCGGCGCATAAATGAAGATGTTGCCGGGCTCGTGTCCGTTGCCGTGGTAGGAGAGCTCGAGCACCTGCTTCCCGACGCGCAACGTGTACTGGTCGGAGAACGTAACTGTGGGGAGCGGCCGATTCGGATCAGCAGATCTCTTCAATAGTCGTAGCGTCTCTTCATGCGCAATGATCGTCGGATGCCCACCCAGCGCTGTTGTTCCACCAATATGATCGGCGTGGGAGTGGCTGTAGATAATGTGCGTGATCGGCTTGTCGGTTACCTCGGCGATAGCCTTCGGAATATAAGCGGCCAAGTTCTGAGGAGCATCGACCACGACAACGCCGCGATCATGAACAAGGAACATCGATTGAATCGCGTTGTCGGACACCATGTACAAGCCGTCGCCGAGATTCTGCAGCCGATAACCCTTGGCGGCATCGATCGCTGGTCCTTGGGATGATGCAGGTACATCGATGTACTTGCCGATCCTGACGCCGATAGGCGCAATCGACGGCATGTTCGGGTACGGCTCTCCCGGCGCTCCCTGCACGCTGCCAGGATTGGCGGATTGCCCACGCGCGAGGGCAATGAACGAGCAGATGATGATGACGATTAGTGCTGAACCTTGTGTCTTCATAAATTGTCGACTGTCGCAATGAGGCAAGTGCGACGCCACGAAAACACGCGCAATTGCCTCCGTTAATGCGTTCACAGAGGCGTTCGCGCACAGCAAATGGTGAGAAGTCACCGTACTCGAGGAGCGCGCACGCCCTCGGAGGGCCTGCGTTATCGGGCCCGCTCCCACACGATCTTGTTCGTACTTCCTGCAGGCGTGAGCACGAGCCGGTCGTTCGTTTCAAACACGTAAGCCCGGACGACATCGTCGCCAATTCCACCGGGGTTGATGTTGCCTTTGCGATGGTGTGTGACGATGCGGGCGTGTTCGTCGACCGAGTACGTGCCGAAGTACGCCAGATACCCGGTGATGGCGTCTTTGGCCTCTTCTGGCGTCGGCTCGGCCGCGGCGTACTTCCGGCGGACGCGCTTCGGCATGACCTGCGCCGCCATGTTTCCGAGGCTGTCGTAGATCATGATTCCCGTCTGCGTCTCCGAGACGAGGCGCCACGTTCCGAAGAATCGCGGTGTGTCCGGTGCGGGCACCGTTTGCGCGCCTGTGACTGGCGCGGCGAGCAGCACCACAGCCAACGCAGCCGCTCCGCGTCTGCTGAAATTGGTCATCACGGCTCTCCTTTGCGCGGCGCTGACCGCGATTTCTCGATCCATTTTCGGTTCCGTCGTCGAGCACGGCTTTTATCACATGCTGCGGTAAACGCAGGGTGATTTAGGACCGATGAAAGGGACATGCCGTCATGCACTGGTCGGTATAATCCGGCCATCATGAGAAGTCTCAAGCCCTTCATCCTGACGGGACTACTGTGTCTGGTTGCCGTGGAAGCATCGCCACCGGTTCAAGGCGCGTCCACCGGCGCGGTCCTCGCGATGCTGCAATCGGAGCTGCAGCGCAACTTCCAGGTGCTGAAGAAAGAATCGGTGCCGGCCTATTTCATCGGCTATACAGTGCACGACCAGCGATCGACCTACATCGCGGCGTCGAACGGCGCCCTGGAGCGCAGCGACGATCAGCGGGGCCGCTTCGCGATCGTCGAGGTCCGGGTCGGCGACTACCTCCTGGACAATACCCACCCAATCCGTGGCGATGGCGGCGGCGGGGGTCCGCGCATTGCCCGCGTCACGCTTCCCCTCACCGATGAAGAGAGGCCGATCCGTCTGGCGCTCTGGCGCGCGACCGATCGCACGTTCAAGCAGGCCACCGAGGCGTTCACACGTGTGAAGACGAACGTCGCATCGAAGATCCGGGAAGAGGAACCGGCGCCGGACTTTTCCCGAGAGGCTCCGCAAACCTACATCGGTACGCCGGTGAGCTACACGGTCGACACCGCGCTCTGGGAAGGCCGGCTGCGCCGGATCTCCGCACCATTCGCCGACGATCCCCTCGTGCTGGAGAGCAACGTGTCGCTGTCGATCGGATCCGACAACCGTTCCTACCTGGATAGCGAAGGGGCGCAGGTCGCTACCGGCGCGGTGTCGTGGCGGCTTTTCATCCAGGCAGTGACCAGGGCCGATGATGGAATGGAACTGCCGCTCTACAGCAGCTACTTTTCCCGCACGCCGGACGGGCTTCCCGACGAAAAGCAACTGGTGGCCGACGCGCGCAACATGGTGGCGCTGCTCGGCCGGCTTCGCCGCGCACCGATCGTCGATCCATTTTCGGGTCCGGCAATCCTCTCGGGCCGGGCGGCTGGCGTGTTCTTTCACGAGATCTTCGGTCACCGTGTCGAAGGACATCGGCAGCGCAACGTCAACGACGCGCAGACGTTCGCCAAGAGCGTGAACGAAGCGGTGCTGCCGACATTTCTGAGCGTCGTGTTCGATCCCGGACAGACGAAACGCGGAAACACCGAGCTGATGGGGCACTATGAATACGACGATGAAGGCGTCAAGGGGCAGCGTGTCACGGTGGTCGACAAGGGCATCCTGAAGACATTTCTCCTCGACCGGGCGCCCGTGCGCACGTTCGTCAAGTCGAATGGTCACGGCCGCGCGGAACCTGGCTACGCGCCCGTCTCGCGCCAGTCGAACCTGATCGTCGAGTCGAGCCGGACGGTCTCCGACGAGGCGCTGATGAACATGCTGAAGGAGGAAGCACGGAAGCAGGGCAAGCCCTTCGGCCTGTTCTTCGACAATATCGAGGGCGGCTTCACGACCACGAACCGTGGCGCGGCCAACGCATTCAATGTGTTGCCCAACGTCGTGTATCGCGTCTACACCGACGCGCGTCCGCCCGAGCTGGTGCGCGGAGTCGATTTGATCGGCACGCCGCTGGCGGCGTTCGGAAAGATTCTCGCCACCGGCGACAAGCCCGACGTGTTCAACGGCATCTGCGGCGCCGAAAGCGGAGGCGTTCCGGTGTCGGCGTCTTCGCCGGCTCTGTTGGTGGGCGAAGTCGAAGTGCAGAAGAAAGCGCAATCGCAGGAAGCGCTGCCGATTCTGCCGACACCCGCACGAATCAGGAAACCGTAATGAGACGACTGGCTCGACTTGGCGCCTTCGTCGCAAGCCTTCTGGTGTTGTCGTCGTCGCTGCCTGCGCCGCAGGCGCAGGACTCGCCGATCCTCGCCGCAATGCGCGACGAGTTGAAGCGATCGATGACCGAGCTTCGTCTGAAGGACGAGCCCGCGCCGTACTACATCGACTACGAGATCGCCGACGTCTCGACGCTGCGCGTCGTGGCGCGACTCGGGGGCGTGCTGGACGAGACCGTTGCGCACACCCGGACGCTTCAGGTGGACGTACGCGTCGGTGACTACGCCTTCGACAGCTCCCGGTTCGTCATCCAGAATCGACCGGGCGGCAACGGCACGGTGATCGCGCCGCTGGACGACGACTACGACGCGCTGCGGCGGCAAATCTGGCTGGCGACCGACGCGGCGTACAAACGCGCCGTGGGCGTGTTTGCGCGGAAGAGAGCCGCGTTTCAGAATCGCACCGGCGTCGAGCAGATTCCGGATCTGTCGCGCGAAACACCCGTCGAAACGGTGCGCCCGGCCACCGGGACGGGAGCGTCACGCGGGACCTGGGTCGAACGGGCGCAGCAGCTCTCGGCCGTGTTTGCCTCGAGCCCGGCGATCGAGACCTCCGACGTCTGGGCGACCGAGACGCGGGGAATGCGGTACTACGTGAACAGTGAGGGGTTCACCACGATTGCCCCGGTGCAGCTCGCGGATCTTCGGGTCACCGCCGAAGCGCAAGCCGACGACAGCATGGTGGTGCGTGACGGGTTCAGTCTGGTTGAAAAGCGTCTCGAAGACCTGCCGCCGATGCCGGCGCTGATCGCGCGTACGCGCGAGGTGGCCGATCGCGTGACGGCGCGGCGCTCGGCGCCGGTCGGCGAAGAGTTCACCGGGCCGGTGTTGCTCGAGGGACAAGCCAGCGCCGAGTTCATCACCCAGACGCTGGTGCCGCTGATGCTCGCGCGCCGGCCCGCCGACAGCGACAACCCACGGTTTGCGCAGGCGCAGGGGCAGGGCACGCCATTTCTCAGGCGCATCGGGCTGCGCGTACTCTCCGACGCGTTCTCGATCAGCGACACGCCTTCACTCAGCGAGTATGGCGGCCGGCCGGTGCCCGGCGCGTATCAGGTGGACGACGAGGGTGTGCAGCCGCGGGACGTCAACCTTGTCGACAAGGGACGGCTGCTGACGCTGCTGACGAGTCGCACGCCACAGAAGAATCTGCTCCAGTCCAACGGTCACAACCGCGCCGGCGTTCAGGCGGGCGTGTTCCAGATGCAAAGCGCGCAGGCCGTTCCGGCGTCTGAGCTCAAAAGCAAATATCTCGACCTGCTGAGAGCCCAGGACAAAACCTTCGGGTACATCGTTCGCGGTATCGCCAACCCCAACGAAATCGCGGTCGGAGGCGGACAAGGAGGACCCTTCATCCTCGAGGCGGTCAAGGTGACCCTCGACGGGAAGGAACAATCGGTGCGCGGGCTGCGATTCGGCGCCGTTACGCCGGCCGCGTTCAGGGACCTCGCCGAGGCGTCCCAGGAGCGTACGCTCTACAGCTATCGCGGTGGCGCGGCGGTCGCGGTCTCGGTGATCGTGCCCAGCCTGATGTTCGAAGAGCTCGAGATTCAGAAAGTCACCGACGTCCTGCAGAAACCACCGATTGTTCCCTCGCCTCCTCGAGAGTGAAGGCGTCAGGGTGACGCGGCCCGACTGAGATCAGGTGTTCCCAAACAGCGTCAGCGCCTCGGTAGCCTTCTGCCTCGCCTCGGGAACGAGCGCCAGATCGGCTTCGGGGATCAGCATGTAGTGCACGATGTTGTCGCCCGGCGTCGCCCCCGACAGCGCGGTGGCGAGATCGCTCAACAACGTGTAGGCGCCTTTGGTCAACTTGACGCCTTTCGGTGTCGTGGTGCCGAGCGTATCGGTGTTCAGCGCGGCAAAGCCGGCGCAGTTCCGCAGCTGACCGCGATGATCGATGTAGGCCTTGCCCACGATGACCTGACATCCTTCGGACCAGCCATGCACAACCGCTCCGACCGAACCGCCCCAGTGCACGTTGATGTCGACGGCGTTCTCCAGCACAGCGGGGAGATCGGCGTCCTGCAACGACAGATCCTGGCTGCGGATGACGAGCACGCCGGCTCCGGTCGCCGGCTTGAGTGCCTGGAAGATCTTCTGTGCATCTCCCACGTGGTGCCATCCGAAGCGATACCGATGCTGTCCGATCACCAGGAAGGGGTATCCCTTCGCGGGAACGTTGGTATGGCCGGGCTCCGTGGAACCGAAGAACGTGAACGCCACCCCTTTGATCAGCAGCACGAACAGGTCGTCGAATCGCTGTTCGTTCTCGCTCTTCGGCATATCCTCGTGCCTGCGGATTCCGATCAGGTGAATCTTCTTCGGGTCGAAGTCCCACTCGGCCCTTTTGACGGTGTCGGTCGGCTTGGAGAACTCGTCGACCTTCTTCAACATCGGCGTTGGGCTCGCGACGTACTTGGCCTTGACCTGGGCCAGCAGCTTCAGCCATGGGGCGCATTCCGGACTGGGATTGGTGGCAGACCACTGCGCCCAGTCGGCCTTCGTGCCAGCGGGCCACTGCTTCGCACGTTCGGCGCACTTCGGCCCCCAGATCCCATCCGGCAGGAAGTCGGTCATGCCGGGCACGGTGGTCCGCACGTACTCCTGAAAGAGCCGGATCGCTGAGGTCGTCCGGTAGCCGCAAATGCCATCGAGCGTGCCGGACGGAAAGAACGCCGTGGCCCTGAGAAATGTTTGAATGTCCACGACTGGTGCGCCTGCCACGGGCGTGAGGCGTTTCCATTCCCCTTCGCCGCGCAGCGCAGTGTTGAAGAGCGCGAGATCCGCGCCGGTCATCAGCTGCCTGGCGCTCTGCAGATAGGCCTTGCACGCGGCGTCATCGACGCCGCCGTCGCACGATCCGAGCTCGATCATGTCGGGTACTCTTCCTCCTCAGGGTGAAGTGGGCATGGCAAGACTGACGCCGGCGAGTTGTCCAAGCGCCCCAAGCGTCGTGCGGACGGCACTGAAGCCGAAACGAAAATCCTCATCTCCATAGCTGTTGTAGGCATCAGTGGCTTGATGATGGTTCGGGTTCGAGCCTCGGATAATTCCAGTAATCCTTTCGTTCTCGCGCACACTGACGGACGGTGCCAGATCCTGAAACTGGATCGAGTCGGTGCCAGCCATGTTGGTGCCGATTGTCGCAGGATAGTCCGCGAGTGAGCGGTTCGCGGCCTGAAGCGCCGCCGCCAGGATCGCGGAGCCAGCCGCCATTCTGGAGCTCTCCTGATACTCGATGTTGATGTCGGCATTGGGACTTTGTCTCGGGCCCGGAGGCATGCCGTGGTCGAACATCATCATGTCGTGCTGGATGATGCCCAGCCACGTCGGTTCCGCTGCCGTGCCCTGCAGCCGCGACCGTTCGAGCGCGTACGTTCCGCTGCCGTCCATTCCGAATTCCTCATTGTTCCAAAAGATGAACCTCACCGAACGATTCGTGCGGACGTCTGGCATTCCCAACACCCGGGCCAATTCGAGCACCACGGCGCAGCCGGATGCGTCGTCGTCGGCAGCCTCACCATCGCCACGGCCGTCCATATGTGCCGAAACGATGTACATCTCTCCCGGCGTGACGGTCCCAACTTTCGTGGCATACACGTTTTCAAGAGGGCCGTTGGCCGACATGAACCGGTGCCGTTGAATGTTGGAGTAGCCGAAGCTTCGCAGCTGCCTGTCAAGCCAGTCGATCGCATCGCGGTTGCGTTGCGTTCCCACCATGCGATCGCCGAACTCCGTCAGTCCCTTGACGTGCGCCTTGAATCGTTCCAACTCGAGTCGGCCGACCACGGTCCGCACCTGGTCCGAAGGCGCGTTCGTGGTCTGCGCGCCTGTGCCTGGCGCGGCGAGCAGCACCACAGCCAACGCAGCCGCTCCGCGTCTGCTGAAATGGGTCATCACGTTCTCCTTCGCACGATGCAGTCGTCTAAATGCACACAATCGCGCGTTGTTACACGTGCGCCGTTCATTACGGATGGCCGATAACAGTGACAGACGCGAACGAGAGCTGCGTTGCGCGCGGCCTGACCTATCGCAACTCTGCCCGGTCCGCCCTCAGTTCGAGCGCTATCTGAACATGAAACCCGCGGAAGTCCATAACCGTCGTTTGCACAAGAGAGTGCTCGGTCCATTTGTTGGGCGACGCGGTACGCTGCTCCCTGTTCCGGTTCGCGTTCACGACCTCAGTGTGGGCGGTGGACTCATCGAGTGCTTCCATGAGGAACAGATCGGTCGACGCATCGCCCTTGAAATCGAGTTGCCGACCGAAGGGTGGGTGACGCTCACGGCGGAGATCGTATCGATCCGGCCAAACTACGGCTACGCGGTGAAGTGGGTCGATGTGTCGCCAGAGGTGCAATGGAAACTCGAGATCACCATCGAGCGCATCTCTGTTGAAAATCCAGATCAGAGTACGAAGTAGTCCGGAGGACGCGTGGTTCGGAGTCAGCGACGCTGTTGAAAGCGGCGGCGAAGGCCGGCAAGCACGATTCCCGTGCAGGCCAACGTCAGGGTCGCGGGCTCTGGGACCGGTTGCGGCTGGAGCGGCAGATTCACCTGCAGGACAGCCGGACTTCCGCAGCACTCTCCGTAGACCAGCTGGAATGGAAAGGTGCCTGAGGGCCCGGTGTAAATCGCGGTGGACGTGATTGGACCCGACGGACCCGGGTCGAACCCCAGGTTCGTCGCTCCAATAGTCAACGTGAGTCCATCGTCATGTGTCACGGTAAACGTCTGGCCCGTGGTGACGCCGACAAACCCCAGAAACTGGACGATGGTCCCCGTACTGCCCGGCACAGCCATCGGTCTGCTGAGTGCGCTCCCACTTCCGTTGATGTTGAAGGACCCCCCGCTCAACAGCCACTCAAGCACGGTCTGCGGACCGATGTGGAGCGGATTGAAGTCGAGCGGCGCATTGACGTCGAAGATCACATCAGGGGCGGTGAGTGGAACGTTTGCGGGAATGGCATTCTGCGCAACGGACTCGGCAACGCCCCACAAAGTGCCGGTTATCGGAATGGCCTGAGCGGTTCCGTTCAGCCAGAGGACCAGAGTTGCCGCTACTGCTGCCGTTCGCATTTTGTTGCTCCTCAACGACTATCGCCGAGAACTAGCTCTTCGCACTTAGCGGGCACCACTCGCGTCGCCGTGCGTCGAGATGATGGCCGCTGCGCCAATGGCGGCCGCCGCCGCCCCCCCGCCCAACAAGAAGCCTCCGGGCTTCGTCTTCCAGAAGGGGACAACATCAGTGGTGCAGATCATCTTGACCGACTGCGACGGACCCGACAACGTTACGCTCGACGTGCCCAGGATTTTGTTGTCCCTACCCAGGCACTGCAGGGTATCGGTCCCGCACGCGACCCCCTGGATGCTGAATTCACCGTTTGGCGCTGTGGTCGCCTTACCGACGATTGAGCCGCTCGAATCGAGCAGTTGCATCGTGATCCCGGCGAGCGGCCTCCCGATCTGAGATGTAACGGAACCGGAGATGACGCCGGTGCAGTCGCGCACGGTGCCGGTGATGACGCCTTGCGTCTGCGCCGCAATTGGCGCGCTCAGCAACGCGCACATCAGCGCTAGCAATGACGTTCTTTTCATTCCGGTCTCCCGGACCGATCCCCTGTTGATTGGGAGCGTGGATCGATTCACCACGCCGTGGATGCGGCCGGGCGGACTATACCCTAGGCATCGACGAGGCGTCCAGAGCCGAACCCGCTCTTGGTCGTCGCGTTGTGGATTTCGCTCACATCGTGTACATAACCCTGGACCCCCAAACCCGTTCGAGAAAACGGGAGGTTGCAATGCGACTGCTCCGAGTTTGCGCCAGCGTCGTTGCGCTTGCCGCGGGTGCATCTACGTTCACGCGAGCCCAGACCGGGGCCGCCAGCGTGCAAACGATGGGCGCCGTCCACATCGCTGCGTTCGAGACTCCCCAGGGGGTCGTTCGGGTTCACGTCTCGTCCGATGCGGCGGCGGGCGACACGATTTCAGGGATGGTTCTCGCCCAACCGGCCGGATCGACGCCACAGGCAAGAGAAGCGAACCTCGGTCAGCTAAATGGCTTCGTGGTGGAGTGGCAGGGCCAGCAGACACCCGTCTCGATGCGCCGCTATGAATGGCTGATTCCGACCACCGTTGGAGCGGGGTCTGGAGCACTGTCGCTGCGCGACAGGAATGGGCGGCTCCTGTCGCAGGCGTCTCTGCCGATCGATCCAGTCCCAGCGCCTGCTCTCAGCGCCCCCTCACCGGCTGAAGCTTTTGAGCTTCCAAGAAGTGGCGAGGTCGGCAAGAACGCCGTGGTCCGTGGTCCGTCAGACGGCACGATCAGCGGCAAGACCGTGAGTGTCGGCGGGACTCAGGCCGACCTGCTGGCCGCGTCTCCTCGACAGCTTGCGTTCTCGGTACCGGCGACCACCGCCTCCGGCCAACTTCCGGTCCGCTTCGCCTCCAACGACCGGGTCATCGAGGGGACGATGCGCGTTCTCGCGATCCAGCTGAAGGCGTCCAACGAACAACTGATTGGCGGACAGCGAGCAACGCTGACCGTCACCGTATCCGGGTTGAACGGCATCACGGAGCCGATGAAGCTGACGATGTTGAACCGGTCGCCGGCCACGGTGCGGGTGGAGAACATCGATCGACCCATCACGATAGAACCCGGTCAAGTCGCCCGCCAGGGCACATTCGTGGTGACCCGACGGATCACCGGCGTCCGGGCCGGCAGGTTCCAGATTGTTGCGAGCGTCGGCAACCCCCCGCTGGCGCAGTTCGACGTGCAGCGAGCGATGAATCGCGCCCTCGCCGACTGGCAAGCAAAGCAGGGCATCGCGATCACGCCTGACGCGAACGCTTTAATCCAGCGCTCGGTCCTCGAGGCCCGAACGCGTCTAGACGAATTCCTCAGGCAACAGCAGGCCCACGAGGGCGACGTCGAGGGAGTCTTCGCAGCCTTGCTCTCGCACTACTGCTTTGATCTTCGAGACGACAGTCGGTCGCGGCGACGCACGACGGCGGGGGCGGGCGCAAGCGCCGGCATCATGCTGGTGGCGCTCAGGCAAAATCAGGCGGCCACCGTGGAGATCACCGCTACTGAGGTTCGGCGGCTATCGTTTTCCGAGTTTCTGTCTCAGTTGATCGGCCACTTCACGACGCAGCAGTCCATCGGGTACCTGCTGGTTCGCTCGATGCCGGACCAAATACCCGTCACGATTGACGGACAGCGAAGAGGCGAGATGACCAACCGCCGCATCGTCACGTCGGTCGGTGAGCATCTAGTCGTAGTAGCCGGGTCGAAGCCCTGCCGTCAGCGCGTGACCATCACGGCATTTCAGCTCGGAGTTGTCGAATGCGCGGCCTCATGAGCGACCACTGAAGGTCCGCCTGAAGGCGGACCCCACCGGAGTGTTGCCGTCGGATGCAGGCGGGTGAATGAAGTCCCTCTAGAGAGGCACCAGCCAGATTCCGGCAGGGATCGTCGGTGGGGTCCGGCTTTAGCCGGACCCACTAGTTCGCCGACCACACGACTCGAAAACCACCGCCGCCGTCGCGGCCTTCAGGGTTGTAGCGGTCGCGGTAGGCACCTCGCACTGACATCCGGTCGTAGTCGAACGACCCGCCGCGCACTACCCGAACTACCCCAATCGGAGGCCCAAGCGGATCGCTTTGCCCCTGGAGAGGATATGGGCCGTACCAGTCGCGACACCACTCCCAGACGTTGCCCGCCAGGTCGTAGACCCCCTCGGGTGTCTTTCCTTGGTCGCGACCCACCTTGACTGGCTGCAATCCATCCCTGCATTCGTCGATGTTGGCGCGGTCACAACTCGGGTCTTCTTCGCCCCAAGGATACGCGCGTCCATCCTTGCCGCGCGTGGCGAACTCCCACTGCGCTTCGGTTGGCAGACTGCCGCCGAGCCATGCCGCGTACGCGACCGCTTCATACCAGGAGACGTTCACCACAGGTTGCTTATCCGGAGCGAAGCGATCGTGACTCGGGTCGAAGCGCCGGTATTCCTCGTTCGTGACCTCATGCGATTGAATCAGAAACGGAGACAGCGTCACGTGATGCTCCGGTCGTTCGTCCGACTCTCCGACCGTCTCGGGACTTCCCATCTGAAAGCTGCCACCTGGGATCGAGATGCGCGCGTTGAGCCTCTCGTCCTCCTCCCGGTTGACAGGAGTCAACCCGAACTGACGATTGAACTCCTGAGCGACGTCGGTCCGCAGCTTCAGTGCCCCAGCTCTCACCTCTGAATGTCGAAGGCCCACGTCTTCGGCGGCGAAGAATACCGCGCCGTATCCGCCGCGAGACCCAACACCATCGCGGAGCCGCTCTTCGATCGCGGTGAGTCTGGCGTTGAGCAATTCCTGGTACACGCCGGGATCGTTCCGGTCTGGCACATTCGTCTTGACGAGAGCCAGTGCCTGCACTGTCTGTTGTTCCGCATAAGTCTCACGACCGATGAACAGCCACCACAAAACGGCAGTGGCACTCGCGAGGGCGACAGTGCTGGCGCCAACCGCTCTCCTCCGCGCTATCCGCTTCTTTCGCGAGCGCAGAATCGGCCCTACCAGGGTGTCGTGACTCAACTCGTAGAACACACCGCCCAGGCGAGGCTCCGGGCGTAGCAGCCGTCTGTCGACCAGCTGCCGCAGGGTTTCCTTTGAGACCCTGTGTCGCTTCTCGATTTCCTCCTCGGCCTCCGTCAAGCGGCGGCCCGCACCGCTGATCAGGCGTCGCTCGCATAACCGCGCTACTTTGCGGCGCTCCCATGGCGAACGGATGGAAGCGAGGCTGCGGTCGTAGAAGTCTTCCAGCACGCGCTGAAGCTGTTTTTCCCCGCCAAGGTCGGCTTCTGAAACTTCGACCCGTGTCCCTGCATACCGGCGGGCCATGCGAGTCCTCACGAGTTCCTCGACGTATTGGCAGACCAGCTGAAGCTGCGCCGGTTCCACTTCGTCGCCTTTCACCATTTCCGCGCCGTGCCGGCGACTCGCCAGAAACGTGAGGATCCGCTGTAGTGCGTCTTCCCGGTACGTGAACGGTGGGGTCTCGAAAGCCGGATGCTCCAGCATCGCAGGCTTGACGATGGCGTCGCGCGCATTCTCTGGAGTCAACGCTCCGATACGGAATCGATGCTGAAGGATGCCCGGTATATCGCGGGCCAGCTCCTCGAGGTCCGCCAGGTAATCTTCTCGCAGCGACAGCACGCTCTTGAGTCTCGGGGGGCGAGCGGCAACATCAGACGCGCTCGTAACCGCCGGCGAGCGGCCCGTTGCACCTCGTCCCCGCAGGAGCTCCGCAAGCTGTCCGATGAACTGATGGCGGGGTTGCTGTTCGTGAAGTGTGAACAGTTCCTCGAACTGATCGAGAATCAGCACCGGTTGTAGCAGGTCGTCGCTTCGAGACCAGAACTCCGCCGTCGTGAAGAAGCTCCACAGGTCGGACTCGTCGCCACCGACGATCTCGACACCCGCCGCGCGCGCCGCCGTGCGAACACCATCGAAGAGTGCCCCGACAGGTCCGCGCGCTCGATCGGCAATGCGGATGGTCATCGCGAAGTAGCCGCGCTGGAACAGTGGATCCACGAGGCCGGCATTAATCAGCGAGGACTTGCCCATCCCCGACTTGCCGAACAACACCACCAGCCGCTCGGCCAGCACCAGGCTGAGTAGAGATCGGATTTCGCGATCCCGGCCAAAGAACATGGCGCGGTCGGTGTCATTGTGCTGAAACGGCGCCGTTCCCTTGTACCGGAGGGACTTGCCCGTGGGGGTTCTGACCGCGCGCGGCGCTTCCGCACCGACTCGGCGCCAGGCGAGGAACGCACCCGCCGCGACTCCGACAATCACGGCGAGTACAAGCTGTTGAACTGATCGGGCGCCAACGTCGACGTCGAGTCGGGACAACACGAGCAGCGGTACGAGGAGAAGCAGGCTGACCGCTAGAAAGATTGGCCAGCCCCGACGTGAAGGAGCTACCAGCGAGCCGAGGTAAACCGCGGCACCCGCACCCAGAACGATGACGAGAAGGGACGGCCAATCTCCGGCGACGCTGACAATCGCGAACGCTGCGAGCAGACCAGCTGTAGCCACCCCGAAAACGATCGGCAGGAACGCCAGCCAGCGCAGAACAATGGCCGTCGTCGGTCTCTGGCTAGACATCCAATGTCTCGGTCGTCTCCTTCGACTATGCGGTGCCGACCTGACGCTTGATGGCCCGGACGAGATCGCTCAGGCCATCCGATGACCGGAGGTCGACAGCGTGATACTTGCTCAACGGTTTGAGGAGCGGGGTATCGTCGATACTGGCGGGCACGATGAAGCGACCGAGTCCGACGAGGCGCATTTCGTCGGCCTTCAGCGCCCGATTGATCTCCTTGTTCACGTAAGACGACTCACGACTCTTGGCAGCCAGTGCCTTGCTGTTCAGGACGACAAAGTAGTCGACCTTCGCGATGGTCGACTCAATGAGGTCGTCCCAGTTGTCGCCGCCCCTCAAGGCGTCCTTGTCCAACCAGGGCTCCAGCTTGGCGCGCTTCAGCGCCTCGTGCACCTGGCTTGCCTTCTCTTTGTCCTCGCTCGCGTGGCAAATGAACACGGTGGGGCCGCCCGTCGGCGCGGAAACCGCCGGCGATCGATCGCCGGTCGATGCAGGGATCGTCGCGGACGTCGAGCGACCGGATTCCACGTACCGACGACGCAGCTCGCCGACGAAATCCACGGGACTCGTACGGACGATGTCCATTTTCTTGAAGTTGTCGCGGTAGAACAGGATGGCGTGATCCGCCTCACTGGCCTCTCCGCTCACGCCCTGGTCGAGAGTCTCAATGGCGAAGCCGCGACTGTCCGACCGGAGCACCTTAAGGACGTGGAAAAGGATCCGCAAGTACCACTGTCTCAGCTCGAAACCCAGAAACAGGAATAACCGCCCGTTGGTCAGCGCCTCGTTCAAGTCATTGGGCAAGGGAGGGTCGTGCCCGATGAGGTGTGCAAGGAAATCGAGCAGCTGCATCTCGGTGAGCACGACCGACGATGCCTCGTTTACGTGCCCGTATAGATGGAACAGTACCGGCGCCTCAATGGTCGCCTCGGGCAGCAGCTCCTCGTTGCGACCGCGGTAGTGATATCGCTCGACGGCTGGCGTTCTGCCGGCGCGGCGCAGCGCGGTTTCCATCAACGGATCGAGGCCGCACGTGACGATGCGCCGGAACGGAAACGCCGCCAAGTCATCGTGAAGCGTCGTCCGTGCCTCCAACCATTCCCGATGCCATGACTCAATCTCGCCCTCAAGGCTGAGCTGGTCTTCCTGCACCACGTAGCGTTGGGCGATCCATGACAAGTCGCTCGCCTGCGGATCGAGGCCAGCCAGTTTCTCGTCATCAAGCGCGCGCAACAACCGGCGAGCGAGAGCCTGCGCCGGAATCTGCCGCAGGCCGTCGGGACTTTCGACGGGGAGTTCGGGACCCAGGAACAGAATGCACTCACCCTTTTCGATTCCGTAGAGCAACTTGTCCCAGTGCGCGAAAGACATACCGAAATGGCCTCGTTGGGCGTGAACGTCGCCCACCATCAATTGACCCAAACTGGCCGACTCGCGGCCGATTGTAACGCCGTTGCTCATTGGACCGCGTGCGGATCAACGCGGCGCCAGCCATCCGCGGAGATCACTTCTTCATCCATCGCCTCGAGTTCGGAGCGATAACGTCAGGATCGAGAACTCGGTCTTGTCTTGAGCCTCGTTCCGCGTCTCGCGCGTACACGTGAAGCTTGTGAAGATCGACGAAAGTGTGATCGCGGCACGGTGATCACTTTTGCTCACTTTTGCTGTTTCGAAACCGACCTTATCGACATCTACGACCTATTTTCCGTGTTGACTCCCGTCAACTCTCCCATAACAATTCGCCCGGTTGAGTGCCTCCGACCTCTCATGGGCGCACCATCGTTCCAGCCTCCGGCACATTCGATCGCTGCGGCTCCCGGTGAAATGTGAGTCAAGGGGCGAAGCTACGCGTGATAGGTGTCGTTCCGAGTCTGTTCACGCTGTGCGCCGCTCTTCTGGTGCTCACGAATCTGGTCGCGGGGTGTTCCAGCGCCGATTCGGCGGCCTTCGATCGACCGAAGGCTGATTACGACGCCACGACCGGTCGACTCCGCCGCCTCACGTTCGATGCGAATCAGAACGGCCGTAATGATGCGGTCAGCGTGATGGACGGCACGCGCATCGACCACATCGAACTCGACACGGACGAAAACGGCGTAGTGGATCGTTGGGAATACTATGACGCCGACAGACACCTGGTGAAGGTGGGGATCTCCCGGCAGAACGACGGCATCATCGATGCCTTCGAGTTCTACGGCCGCGGTAAAGGCAACGACGACGTCATTACGCGCATCGAAGTATCGACGCGCCGTGACAATCGCTTCAACCGCGTCGAATTCTACGCGGACGCCATCCTGGCCCGTGTCGAGGAAGACGCGGACGGCGATGGCCGCATCGACAAGTGGGAGTTGTATCGCCCGGTCGCTCACCGGCTGCCTGGCGATCCGCCATCCAGCGTCGTGTCGGTTGCCTTTGACGAGGCCCATCGTGGAACCGCGACTCGTCGTCTGGTGTTCGCAGACGACGGAACGGTCCAGCGAGTCGAGATCGACCCCGATGGCGATGGAATATTTGTCGCGCAACCACGGGGCATCGGGTCACGCTGACGGCAACCGCAGGAGAACCTCCGGGGAACTCCGTGTCGGCAGGCAGCTGGAGATGACTTGGCGTGCGTTGCTCCTCGTGGTGTTGACGTGCGTCTGCATCCCAGCCTCGCCGGTGGGCGCGCAGTCAGCGCCAACGGACCCGGGCACTGGCCGCGGGCGAGTGCAGTTCGGCCCGTTGGGTCTCACGCCTTCTGTGGCGCTCGCAAACCTTGGGATCGATACGAACGTTTTCAACGAGGTCGACGATCCGAAGAGCGACTTTACCTTCACCGTTTCTCCGCAGGTGGACGCGTCGCTGCGAGTGCGTCGCGCGCGGCTGCAGGTGAAGGCGCGGAGCGACCTCGTATACTTCCATCAGTACTCGAGCGAACGGAGCGCTGACACCACCGTCGATTCCAAGCTCGAATTCCTCGGCACACGCATAACGCCCTGGGTCGGCACCTCGGTGTCCTCCGGACGCCAGCGGTTCGGCTACGAAATCGACCTGCGGCTCAGGCGGGTAACCAGGGATGCGGGAGCAGGCGTGGAGGCACGGTTCACTCGCCGGACGCACGTGGTCGTGAGCGCCCATCGCACCCAATACGAGTACGACGCCGACGCCATGCTCCTCGGCACCAGCGTTCAAGAGGTGTTGAATCGTCGGAGCGAGTCGGTCGGCCTCGACCTGCGGTACCGCCTCACGGCGCTGACCACATTGGTCGCGTCCACGCAGACCATTCATGACCGGTTCGAGTTCACCCCGTCTCGCAATACAAACAGCGTGCGTCTGGAGACCGGCTTCGACCTGACACCGTTCGCGCTGATCTCAGGCCGTGGACGCGTCGGGTATCGCGCTCTGAACGGACACGGCACGACGCCGGATTATTCGGGCCTCGTTGCGACGGTGGCCGCGAGTTCGACGATCAAACGGCGTACGCGCGTGGACGTCGCCGCCGAACGGGACGTCAACTACTCAATCGAGTTCGCGTATCCGTACTTCTTGTTGACCGGAGCGACCGTTGTCGCGACACCGCGCCTCACCCGACGGTGGGACACCCAAGCGCGCATCGGTGTACAACGGCTCGCGTATCGCGGTGAGGAGGGCATATCCGACCTTCTTCGCAACCGGATCGATCGCATTCGAGTGATCGGCGTCGGCGTGGGGTACCTGCTCGGGCGAGACATGCGGATTGGTTTCAACGTCAATCGGGAGCGCCGCGAATCACCGGTTCAGCGGCGCGATTATCTCGGTTATCGAACCGGTATCTCGGTGACATATGGACGCTGAACGACGTCTTTTTCGCCTACGCATCGTCTCTGTACTGGCGACGGTCCTGATCCTGGGGTTCGCAGGCGGGCGACTCGACGGCCAGGTCAACAACTACATCGTCGGGCCTCAAGATGTATTGATGATCGCGCTCTTCGATCAACAGGACCTGAGCGGAAAGTACACAGTCGAGGCGGATGGTACCTTCACGTTTCCGCTGATTGGGCGTGTCAAGGCGGGCGGCCTCACCCTGCGCGGCGTCGAGGAGACGTTGCGGAAGGAGCTGTCGAACGGATTCTTCAAGGACCCGCAAGTTAGTGTCGCGGTCGAACAGTATCGAAGTCAGCGGGTGTTCGTCGTGGGCGAGGTGCGGATGCCAGGGACATACCCGCTCACCGGGGACACCACGCTGATCGAAGCGCTGGCGCGGGCGGGATCGACGACAGACAACGCCGCCGGCGAGGTGCTGATCGTGCGGTCACGGACGGCGACGAAGGTCGATGGCCCGCTCTTGCCCGAACGCGAGCAGGCGGCTGAGGTGATCTACGTGGACGTCAAGGAGCTCCAGAGTGGCCGCGTGTTGCAGAACACGCAGCTTCGCGACGGCGACACGATCTTCATCCCCAAAGCCGAACTGGTGTACGTGTCCGGCGAAGTGAAGGATCCTGGTGGTTTCCCAGTGCACAAAGGGACAACAGTGCTCCAAGCCCTTTCGCTTGCGGGTGGTGTCACCGAACGAGGTGCCACAGGACGGATCCGCATCGCGCGCGTCGTCGCGGGGAAAAGGACCGAGCTCAAAGCGACGCTTGACGATGTCGTGCAGCCGGGCGACACGATCATCGTTCCGGAGAGGTACTTCTAATGAGCGAGCTTCAGCATCTCGATACCCTCCTCCCCGATCCCCCACGAATGGGAGCTGCCGCGGCGCCTTGTAGCGCTCCGCCGTCCCGCTCTCCCGTCGTGGACGGCGGGGTCAATGACCAGCATCTGTTGCATTACGTGAAGGTGCTGTACATGCGGCGCTGGACGGCGGCCACGGTCTTCCTGGTCATTTTCGTGGGCGTGTTGGTCTATACGTTCACAGCCACGCCGCGATACGAGGCGCGGACGCGGCTGCTGATCGAGAGCGATGACCCGAAGGTCGTCAGCTTCAAGGAGGTCATCGACGAGGGCGCATCGAAAGCTGACTACTACCAGACTCAGTACAGCATTCTCGAGAGCCGGGCGCTCGCCCGGAAGACGATCGATACGCTGGGGCTCTGGCAGTCTCCGCTGTTACGGGACTCGCGGTGGGACATAGATGGGATGATCGCACGTGCGGTGTCGTCAGTTTGGAACGCGCTCGGCCATGAGCCTGACCCAGCGCGTTCCGCGGACGTAACCGAGACGCTGGCGCAGTCGCGCGTGATTGATCTGTTCCTCGAACAGCTGACGATTGCGCCTATTCGCAACAGCCGTCTCGTCGATGTGAAATTCCGCTCGTCAGACCCGGACGTGGCCACGCGTGTGGCGAACGTACTGGCGCAGGCGTACATCGACCAGAATCTCGGCTACAAGTTCGGCGCGTCGAAAGAGGCGACCAGCTGGTTGGAGGATCGCCTTGCCGAGCAACGTGGCCAGGTCCAGGCGGCTGAAGCGGCTCTGCAGCAGTATCGGGAGCAGCACGACGCGATTCCGCTCGAGGATCGTGAAAACATCGTCGTGCAGAAACTGGCGGACCTGAACGCGGCTGTGACAAGGGCGAAGACCGAGCGCCTGCAGAAGGAGGCAGTCTATCGGCAGATCACCGCCGCCGGAAACGACCAGGCAGTGCTCGACACATTTCCCGCCATCCTGGCGAATCAGTTCATCCAGCAGCAGAAAAGCGAGTTGGCGAACCTGCAGCGGGAGCAGGCGCAATTGGCCGAGAAGCTCGGCGATCGTCATCCGTCGATGATCAAAATCCGGTCGGCAATCGAGGCGGCGGAAGCAAAGCTGCAGGCCGAGATCGCCCACATCGCGCAGGCTACTCGCACCGAATACGAGGCCGCGCTGACCCAGGAGCGGAGCCTCATCGCTGCCCTGGATCAGCAGAAACTCGAGGCGCAGTCGATGAACCGCAAGGCGATCGAGTACGGCGTCCTCGACCGCGAGGTGAAGAGCAATCGCCAGATGTACGACGACCTCCTGCAGCGGGCGAAGGAAACCGGTATCGCCGGTGAGTTGAAGTCGAGCAACATCCGCGTCGTTGATCGGGCGGAACGGCCACACAAGCCGGTGACCCCGCGGCCTCTCCTCAACCTGTCGCTGGCGTTGCTCGGCGGCATCGTCTTCGCGTGCGGTCTGGCATTTTTCTTCGAGTACATGGACGGCCGCATCAAGTCGCCGGACGAGCTGACGACCTATCTCGGCCTGGCTCCGCTCGGGTTGATCCCCACGCTCGGAAAGAACTGGCGCGGTTCGGAACCACTCGTCAACAACGGCGTGCCGCCGAATTTTGCGGAGGCGTTCCGCGTCCTTCGCACCAACGTCCTCTTTTCCTTTGCGGAGGAGGGCTCGCGGACGCTCGTCGTGACGAGCACCGGACCCAATGAAGGGAAGACCGTTGTAGCCAGCAACCTGGCGACCGGATTTGCCATGGCTGGGGAGCGAACGCTGTTGATCGATGCGGACATGCGGCGTCCCTGCGTCCATGACATGTTCAAATGTCCACAGGAGCCCGGACTGTCGAACGTGCTGGTGGGGAATGCCAAGCCGAGCGAGTCGGTGACCAAGAGCGACGTCCCCGGGCTGTGGGTGATGGCGTCCGGACACATTCCACCGAACCCGGCGGAATTGCTGGCGTCGAGACAGTTCCGCGACCTCCTCCGATCGCTGGGCGAGCATTTCGACTGCATCGTCATCGACACGCCGCCCGTCATGGCGGTCACAGACGCCGTCGTGACGGCGCACGTCGCATCAGGGGTGGTCTTCGTCGTTGGGGCTGAAATGACCAGCCGGCACACGGCCAAAATCGCAATCGAGCAGTTGGCCAATGGCCGTGCCCGCTTCCTCGGCGCGGTGCTGAACAAGGTCAACGTCGAGGGCCACGGCTACTACTACTCGGACTACGTGGACTCGGGCTATTCATACTACGAGGTCCCCGCGACCCATCGACACCGCACGAACTCGGCGCCCTCGTCATTTGCACGGCGTTCGGTGGGCACATAGGGAACGATCGACCAACTAGAGCACATCTGGCCTCGGGCATCGGTCGGTCGTTGGGCTGGAATGAGCCGACGCGCGGCCGAATGTGGGGTCGTGTTACCGTCGTGAATACGCGGCTTATCACCGGCCAGCATCCAAGAGCAAACCACCGCGACCCGACAGCAGCCCGTGCGCGTACGGCGGTCGAATCCACTTTGGGACTCGGGGCCGTCTGGCGGACAGCGGTGGTCGACCTCGACGCGGTCGCGTTGGTCAGCGGCAACGCCATCTACGCCGCCTCGCAGCTGGCCCTCGTTGTCGTCATCGCAAAGCTCGGAAGTGCCGTGCAGGTGGGGCACTTCGCGTATGCCATGGCGATGACGACTCCGATTTTTATCCTCTCCCAACTGCAGCTGCGGGCCCTGCAGGCTACTGATTCGGCCGGTGAGTACTCGTTCGCCGAGTACTTCTCATTGCGAGTGGCGATGACCGCCGCCGCGGTCGTGGTTGTCGTGGCTCTCGCCATCATGACGACCGAGGCAGGGCCACAACGGGCGGTCGTCCTGGCGATGGCGGTCGCAAAAGCAATCGAGAGCATAGCGGACGTGGCGCATGGACGGCTGCAGCAGATCGATCGCCTTCGCCCGATTGCGACCTCATTCGCCTCTCGCGGAGTCGGCGGAGCGATCGCATTTTCGCTTGCGTTTGCTTTCGCGCGCGAGCTCCTGCCCGCGATCGCTGTGATGACCCTGTGGTGGGTGATTTCCTACGCGGTCATCGAAGGGCGTGCGGTGTGGAACGGCGGCACCATGCTGAGCGGCGTGCGCATCGCACCCGTACTCAGACTGGCGGTCTTTGCTTCGCCCATGGGCGTGGTTGTGGCGCTGTCCTCACTTAACCTGCAATTGCCGCGGTACTTCATCGAAGCGTCACTGGGCGCCCACGCATTGGGGATCTACGCCGGCCTGGCGGCCATTCCCCTGATTGGGACGACCATCGTCGTTCCAATCTGTCAGGCGGCCAGTGCCCGGATGGCGCGCGCCTACTACCAGGACGACCGTGCAGGATTCCGCCAGATCGCGGGTCAACTGTTGATCGTCGCCGCAGCAATCGCCGCGGGCATGGCGGCGACAGCGCTTGTCATCGGCGATCGGCTGATCACCGTGATCTACTCCGCAGAATACGCGGGATACCGGCGACCCTTCTTGATGCTGATCGTGTGGGGTGCCTTGAGCTGTGGAGCGGCGGTTGTTGGCTCGGCTGTGACCGCTGCACGTCGTATCGGTATCCAAATGCCCATTCTGGCGATCAGCACCTTCGTCACTGCGTTCGCCGCGCTGATGCTCGTTCCTCGTTTCGGGCTCACCGGCGCAGCGCTGGCAGCGTCGCTTGGCACGTTGGTGCAAGGGCTATGGTTCGCTGCCGTGTTGCTGTCGCTCGTTCGAAAGCAGGCGTAACCCAATGTCAAGGGCTCGTATCCGCGTACTGCAGGTAGTGGGCAGTCTGGCGACGGGCGGCATTGAAACCTGGCTCACGCACGTTCATCGGCACGTCGACCGCACGCGATTTCACATCGATTATCTGGTCCACACATCGCTCCGGTCGCATTACACCGATGCCGTGACGGCCCTGGGCGCAACGATCTACCACTGCCCCTCGCCGAGAAACCCGCTGCGGTACGTGCCATCGCTCATCGTCACGTTGAAGCGGCATGGTCCGTTCGATGTCGTACACAGTCACGTCCAGCACTTCAGCGGTGTGGTGCTGCTGGCGGCGCGGGCGGCAGGCGTACCGGTGCGAGTCGCGCATTGTCACGCCGCCGGTCTCCCCCAAGACAGCTACCCGAGTTTGCCGCGCCATCTCTACACTTCGCTCGCCGGCCGCTGGATCCGTCGCTATGCGACGCACAAGCTCTCCGCCAGCCACGCATCGGCATCTGCCCTGTTCGGGAGCGACCCTGCGCCTGACGGCAGCTACCAGGTGCTTTACAACGGAATCGATCTCGAACCATTCCGTGACCCCGATGACCGTGCCAGCGTGCGTGCCGAATGGGGCATATCGGCGACGGCACTGATAGCAGGTCACGTCGGCAGTTTCATCCCTGTCAAGAATCACGAGCTGCTGCTGCGAAGCTTCGCGAGGCTGAAGAAAGAGGTGCCCGACGCGTGGCTGCTGCTCGTCGGTGACGGTCCACTCTGTCGGTCGATACATGCGCTGGCACGAGCCCTGGAGTGTGATCAGCAGATCGTGTTCACGGGAGTGCGGCACGACGTCCCGCGGCTGATGCGAGCGATGGATGTCTTCCTGTTTCCCTCATTCAGCGAGGGTCTTGGTCTCGTGGCACTCGAGGCACAGGCGGCCGGCTTGCCAGTCATTGCGTCCGAGGGCGTACCTCAAGAAGTCAGCGTGATCCCCGAGCTGATGACGTGGGTGCCGGCCGCGACGCCCGACGCATGGGTGACTGCCATCCTGAACACAATGAGCCGTCCACAGCCAGTGACTCCGCAGGACGCCCACGCGCTGATGGAAGCCAGCCCATTCAACATCGCGCGAAGCGTGCGCGGCCTGGAGGACATCTATTCTTCAGGCTATGCCGCCGCACAGCCATCGCCCAGGACCGATGCCGTCGCCGCACGCTAGCAATGCGGTCCTGCCGGCGTCGAGCAACTTGAGGCGTCTGGCGCTCCCGACTCTGACCGCGGAAGTTGTTCACCTCCTCTACGCAACCGCATTCTGCACGGCGGTGCTGTTCGTCTTCATCGCAGTCGCCCCGGATGTGCGCCATTGGTTTATTGCTCCCCTGTTGATCTGCGGCGTGCTGATGGGAACCGACGCGATGGGACTCGTCACCGGGACTCGCGACATTTTCGATCCGATCGGAGTGATCGGTCTTCTCGGGCTTCATTTCTTTTTCCTGGCGCCTCTGCTGCACGTCTACTGGGACTACTGGATTGATGACGTGCAGGGCCCTGGGGATTGGCGCGTGTGGCTCGGCCTGATGGCCGTCCTGAATGCCACTGGCCTGCTGCTGTATCGGTGGGCGCGAGCCGAAACGCGTCGCCCAACCCGACCGGCTCAAATTCCACCGCGACGATGGGGGATCTGTCGCGTCCGGTTCGGCCTCTTTCTCGCTTTCCTGCTCGTCGTCACAGCCATCCTTCAGCTCTGGATCTACGGCATGTACGGTGGGATTACCGGGTATATCAGCGCAGCGAGCGAGGGACGGGACGCCTTCCGCAATATGGGAGTCGTGTTCGTGGTCTCCGAAAGCTTTCCCATGCTCGCGCTCATCGGGTTCGCGGTCTATGGCGCTGATTCTCGCCGGGCGCGATCTCTCCTCGTTGTCATCAGTGTCATGCTGCTCTTTCTCGCGCTGAAATTCTTCTTCGGCGGACTTCGAGGGAGCAGAAGCACGATCGTCTGGTCGATGTTCTGGGCGGCAGGCGTCATGCACTTGTGGCTCAGAGCGCTCCCTCGGCGGGTGCTGCTTGCCGGCATCGGCGTCCTCATCGCGTTCATGTACTTCTACGGGCTGTATAAAGGTGCCGGTCGCGATGTCATCGACATCTTCCAGGGCGGCGCGGTGCTAACGGATCTCGAGGCAAAGGCACAGCGACCGATCGAGTCGACGCTGCTGAGTGATCTTGCCCGTAGTGACGTGCAGGCCCATCTTCTGTACCGCAGTCTGGCGGCATCGGATGCCGAGTTTGCGTGGGGACGAACATATCTTGGCGCGGCAGCTCTGCTCGTGCCGCACGTTGTCTGGCCTGATCGGATCGCGGGCAAGATCGAGATGGGCACCGACTTTCAGTACGGGTCTGGTTCGTACGCGTTGGGCAGATTCGAGTCGTTGCGCGTCTATGGCCTGGCAGGTGAAGCGCTGATCAACTTCGGTCCGCTAGCGGTGCCGCTCAGTTACGTCATGCTGGGATTGCTCGTGCGACGAGTGAGGCGCTTCGCGTCGCAACTGCATGAACAAGACACCCGCGTGCTGCTGCTGCCGATGCTCGTGAGCCTCTGTGTCACGATGGTTGTCTCCGACGCCGACAACGTTGTGTTCTTCGTCGCCCAGAACGGCATCATGCCGTTTCTCCTCTTGCTGTCGAGTCGGCGCATGGTCGTGGCTGCTCGCGCATGAGAGTCATCGTCACCATCGAGCAACGACTGGCACGCACGCCGGACGGAAGAGTGTGGACCCCGGCACAGTTCTCGTACGGGTTCTGGCGACGCTATCTTGAAGTCTTCGACGCCGTCCGGATCCTGGCGAGAGTCCGCGACGTCAACACCGTCGGTCTCGAAGCGCAACGGGTCGACGGGGATGGTGCGACAGTGGTCGCCGTTCCCCACTACATTGGCCCATGGGAGTGTCTTCGCAACGCCGTCGGCATCCTGTCAGCGGTGCGCCGTGCGGTGGATGGACACGACGCCGTCATTCTTCGCGTCAGCTCCGCCCTGGCGACCTGCGTGCACTGGCATCTGCATCGCCAGAAGCGCCCGTACGGTGTGGAGGTCGTCTGTGATCCGCACGATGTCTTTGCGCCGCGGGTCGTCAGCGCTCCGCTCCGGCCGCTCGTTCGCAAGTACTTCAGTTACATCCAAGCCAAACAATGCGCTGGTGCGTGCGGCGCGTCGTACGTGACCGAGCGGGTTCTTCAGTCTCGCTATCCTTGTCAACGCCTCGAAGTGGCCGTGTCGGACGTCGAGATCGGCGGCGAGAACGGCTTTCCGCCGGTCGAACTCGATACGGACGGCGGCAACCGTGACCGAACAGGTGAGACTCTCTCATCGGCCCACGAGCAGAAGCGGAACCGTCGCTTCAACGTGATCACGGTCGCGTCCCTTGATCGGCTGTACAAGGGCACCGACGTACTGATTGGTGCCGTCGCGCGCGTGCTACGGGACGGACACGATATCGAGCTGGTGGTTGTTGGTGATGGTGCGTATCGGGAGGCGCTGGTGCAGCAAGCGGCCGCGCAAGGTATCGCGGAGCGAGTCGCCTTCACGGGACTGCTGTGCAAGGAGGACGTGCGCCAGCGCCTGGACGAATCCGATCTCTTTGTCCTTCCCTCGCGGGCGGAGGGACTGCCCCGAGCCATGATCGAAGCCATGGCGCGCGGCGTCGCCTGCATCGGTTCGCGCGTTGGCGGGATCCCGGAGCTGCTCGAAGCCGATCGCCTCGTTGCTCCCGGTGACGAAGAAGGGCTTTCACGGGCGATAACGGACATGCTGACACATCCGAATCGTCGGCAAGAGAGCGCGCGGAGGGATTACGCGAAGGCGATGGAGTTTCACGCCACCCTCCTCGGCGAACGCCGTCGCCGCTTCTATCAGCACATTCGCCAAGCGACCGACGAATGGCTCCGAGGCTCGGCCGACGTGCGCGTCTGTACGACTCCGGCCGATGTCTAGCACGTCCCAGTTCGTGAGCGCCGGTCCGTTCCTGCTCATCGCACCGAACGTTACGAGCTACTCTGTCTTTCTCAGCGAAGTCGCGCGCGAGGTCGGGCGCCTGGGAGTCGAGGCACACTGCATTTGCGATACCCGTGCGCTGTGGCGGGAGCCGGATGCATACGCTGCCGAGCCCGTCGGATTCCATTCAGTGGCGATGCCCAGGAGCATCGACGTTCGGGCACACTGGACTACGGCCCTGCGCATCAGGCGGATCGTTGACGAGCTGCGGCCTGCGCTCGTTCATGCGCACTTCTCCGCCGCGATTTTCACGACGGCCTTGGCACGCACGCGAACATGGCCTGTCACCGTCGGCACGTTTCATGGTCTCGGGTTCCCGCTGGCATCGGGATGGAAGCGGCCGTTACTGCGCGCCGCCGAGTCGTGGTCGGCCCGACGCCTCACCCATGTCTGGGTGCTCACCGACGACGACCGACGTGTGCTCGCGCGAACTGCTGGTGCCTCACGCGTGACGCGGCAGGCGGGGTTCGGCGTCGGATGCGATCTGAACCGCTTCAGTCCATCGCGTTTCACGCCGGACGCGCGCACATCACTTCGCGCGCGGCTTGGTTTTGGCGAGGCCGACTTCGTCGTGACGTTTATCGGTCGGTTCACACACTTCAAGGGCTTCGACGCCGTGTGTAGAGGTTTTCTCGAGGCCGCCCGTTCGCACGCCCGGCTTCGGCTGCTGCTTATCGGAAGCAAAGATCCATTGCACTCGACCGGTCTGCGGCCTGGCGAACACGAGGAGCTGATTCGCTCCGGTCGAGTGGTCGATGTTGGATGGCGGAACGACACTGACGCATTTCTCGCGATCAGCGATGTGGCGGTGCTGCCCAGCCGGCGCGAAGGAATGCCCGTTTGCCTGATGGAGGCGCTTGCGATGGGCGTCCCGGTCATTACCGCAGCCACTCGCGGCTGTCGCGAAATCGTTCGGCATGGTGTGGATGGGTTCGTTCTGGCCGACTGTGCGCCCCCACAGATCGCGCGCGCGATCTCCGACCTGGTCTCTAGTCCCGAGATGCACGGCAATTTTGGTAGGAATGCACTGGCCGGCCGTCAACGGTTCGACCGGCGAACCTTCGTGGCGCAGCAGGTCCGCGCCTACCAAACGCTGATCGGGCAGCGGCCCGACCGGATCGCCAGCTGACATGCCTCGCATCTATACGTCGATTGGAAAGAGGAGCGTGGACCTGCTCCTCGCCACTCTGGCATTGCTTGCGTCTGCTCCATTGCTGCTCGCGATCGCTGCAGTCGTGCGGCTGGATGTAGGTCGCCCCGTTCTCTTCCGTCAGCGAAGGCCGGGATTGAATGGCGTTCCTTTCACGTTGCTGAAGTTCCGGACGATGCGCGATGCGCGTCACTCGAGCGGCAACCTGCTCGCGGACGCCGATCGTCTGACCCGGTTCGGTCGTTTCCTCCGCTCGAGCAGCCTCGACGAGTTGCCGGAGCTTTGGAATGTGTTGAAAGGAGATATGAGTCTGGTGGGCCCGCGTCCACTGTTGATGCAATATCTCGATCGCTATACCGGACATCAGGCGCGCCGGCATGAGGTACGGCCTGGCATCACAGGTCTGGCGCAAGTGAGCGGCCGTAACGCGCTGACGTGGCAGGAGAAATTCGCGCTCGACGTCGAGTACGTGGACAGCTGTTCGTGGCGATTGGATGTCGCGATTCTCGCCCTCACGGCGCGTGAGGTCCTGGCGAGAAGGAACGTCAACCAGCAGGGTCATGCCACCGCGCAGGAATTCATGGGTCCTCCTTCCGCATGAATGTCGTCATTGTCGGTGCGGGCGGTCACGGTCAGGTGGTGGGGGACATTCTTCTGGCAGCCGGTCGTAGCGGGCAGTGCGTCCGCGCCATCGGATATGTCGACGACCGATCCTGTTCGCAACTGTCATTGAGAGCGAATCAGACGCTGCTGGGGACCGTCGCCCAACTCTCGGAGTTCCCCCATGACGCGGTGGTGGTAGCGATTGGCGACAATGAGACGCGCGCCTGGATCATGTGCGCGCTGGCGAAGGCCGGTGAGCGCTTCGTGACGGCGCGTCACCCGTCGGCCGTTGTTAGCGAAGACGTTCAGTCCGGCGATGGCACCGTTCTCGGCGCGAGAACGGCCGTCGTGACCGGAAGCCATCTCGGACACGGGGTCATTCTCAATACCGGGTGCACCATCGACCACCACACCATCGTCGGCGATTACGCGCATGTTGCTCCCGGTGTGCACGTCGGCGGCGAGGTCTCCATTGGGCCCGGAGCATTGATCGGGATCGGCGCGGTCGTGTTGCCTCGAATCTCGATCGGTGCCGGAGCGATCGTCGGGGCCGGCGCGGTAGTGACCCGGGACGTGCCGCCGGGTGTCACAGTGGTCGGCATTCCAGCGCGTCCGATCCGGTGATTCTCGCGTGCCTATAGACGTCTCAGCTGACGCCGTTCGATGAAGCGGATTTATCTGTCGCCGCCGCATATGGGCGAGTTGGAGCGCCGATTGCTCCTCGCCGCCTTCGACTCGAATTGGATTGCGCCCCAGGGACCCGACCTCGAAGCCTTCGAACGCGAGTTCGCTGACGAGGTCGGAGTGCCGCACGCCGTGGCGCTTTCGAGTGGTACCGCCGCACTGCATCTCGCGCTGCTGGCACTCGGCGTCGGTCGGGGCGATCGGGTGATCACATCGACGCTGACATTCGCTGCCACGGCAAACGCGATCGCCTACGTTGGCGCGACGCCGGTCTTCGTCGACGTGTCGCGCGACACCTGGACCATCGACCCCGACCTGCTTGACGAGGAGCTCACGAAGTCTGCTAAGAGTGGCGCGCGGGTCGCGGCAGTTGTCACCGTGGACTTGTATGGCCAATGTGCGAACTACGACCGCATCGAAGCCGTGTGCGGCCGGCGCGGTGTGCCGATTGTCGAAGACGCCGCCGAAGCGCTCGGTGCGACGTATCACGATCGCAGCGCCGGTGCGTTCGGGGCCTGTGCCGCCTTCTCCTTCAATGGCAACAAGATCATCACGACGAGCGGCGGTGGCATGCTGGTGTCGCACAACCGTGATTTGGCCGAGCGCGTTCGCCACCTGTCCACCCAGGCGCGTCAGCACGCGCCCCACTATCAGCATGACGAGGTGGGGTTCAACTACCGGATGAGCAATCTCCTTGCAGCGCTCGGTCGCGGGCAACTGCAGACGCTCCCGGATAAATTGACGAGACGACGTTTAGTGAACAAGTCGTATCGGGTTGCCTTCGCGGAATGGCCAGGTATCGCGTTCATGCCCGAAGCAGACTACGGTCATTCGAATTGCTGGTTGACCTGCATCACCGTAGAGCCGTTGCTCTGCGGCGTCAGCTGCGAGCAGATTCGACGGCATCTCGAAAGCCGCAACATCGAATCGCGCCCCGTATGGAAGCCGATGCACCTGCAGCCGGCGTTCGAGCATTGCGACAAGAGGGGCGGTGCGGTGGCCGAGGAACTCTTCGAGAAGGGCCTCTGCCTGCCGAGCGGCTCCTCGCTCACCGAAGAAGAACAGGGCCGGGTCATCGCGGCGATCAACGAATGCCGCGCGCACGCCGGGACCTCGGCCGCATGGTCGTCGGATAAAAGAAATGAAATATCTCGCGATCGCGGGGCAGTTGCTCGTTGCCGTCGTAGCTAGCCGGACTGCCCTGGCGCTTCGGTTCGATGGCCAGCAGCCCGAGTGGGCCACGCAAGCATGGTGGCAGGTGCTGCCGTGGCTCGTGGTCATTCGCGCGGTCACCTTCGTCCGGTTCGGATTGCACGAAGGCCTGTGGCGCGATCCGACCATCGACGACGTCAGGCGCCTTGTGTCCGCGGTCGTTGTGAGCTCCGTCGTGTTCGCGACCTTTACGATGAGTCCGTTGGGGCCGCCGCGATACCCGCACTCGGTCCTCGTGATGGACGCGGTTCTGACGATCGTCGGACTCGGTGGCGTCGGGCTGATGCGGCGGCTCAATCGCGAGTGGTCGACCGGTTACGCAGGCCGGCGAATCCTGATCTTCGGGGCTGGAGCGGCTGGGGAGTTGGTGGTTCGCGACATGAACGCGAACCCCGAGCACGGCTATCGGCCGATCGGCTTTGTCGATGACGACACCGCGAAAGTCGGCCGGCGGATTCGTGGGATTCCCGTACTCGGCACGCGTGGTGACCTGCCCCGTGTCCTCGCCCGGTACACACCGGACGAGATTTTGATCGCGATGCCCGCCGCCGATGCAGCGCAGATTCGCGGCATTCTGCGCTCGCTTCAGCCCTTCGGACTTCCCATCAAGACGCTGCCGGGGTTGGGCGATCTCATCGACGGCAATGTCAGGATCGCGCACATTCGCAGTCTTGCCGTCGAAGACCTGCTGGCGCGTTCGCCGGTCGGCCTCGACTCTCGTTCCCTGAAACGGCTGATTGACGGGCGTCGCGTAATGGTGACCGGCGCCGGCGGCTCGATTGGAGCGGAACTGTGCCGCCAAATCGCCAAGCTCGAACCAGCAGCGTTGATCATGTTCGAGCGATACGAAAACAGCCTGCACGCGATTCGTCTGGAACTCGACGATCAACAGCCAGGCTGCGGTCTGCATCCCGTGATCGGCGACATCGCCGACGCTCAACGCGTGTCAGCCGTGCTTCAGCGGCACCAACCCGACATCATTTTCCACGCCGCGGCGCACAAACACGTCCCGCTCATGGAAGAAAATCCGTGCGAAGCCGTCAAGAACAACGTGCGGGGCACCCGGATACTGGCCAAGCTCGCCGAGACGCACGGTGTCGATCGCTTCATCTTCATTTCCACCGACAAGGCGGTCAACCCGACCAACGTGATGGGGGCGTCCAAGCGTCTGGCTGAACTCGTCCTGCAGGCGCAGGCGGTTGGCAGCGGCACCTCGTTCGCGACCGTCCGTTTCGGCAACGTGCTCGGTAGCAACGGCAGCGTGATTCCGCGCTTCGTCGAGCAGGTCCGCCGCGGCGGGCCCGTCACGGTGACGCATCCAGAGATCCGTCGCTTCTTCATGTTGATTCCCGAGGCGGTGCAACTGGTGCTTCACGCGGCGGCGCAGGCCGAGCACGGCGTCACATACGTCCTCGAAATGGGCGAGCAGGTGAAGCTGGTCGACATGGCGCGAGACGTGATCCGCTTATCGGGTCTCGTTCCCGACCAGGACATCTCCATCAAGTTCATCGGGCTGCGTCCCGGTGAAAAACTGCACGAGGACCTGGTCGGAAGCCACGAAACGGTCGGCCCGTCGATGGTCGACAATGTGCTGCGCGTCACGAGCCGCACGAAAGTAACCCCGGAAATGCTCGACGGTATCGCACGCATCGAAGACGACGCCATTCGCGGTGACACCCAATCGCTTCTCGACGCGATCAAGCGTCTGATTCCTGAGTTCCGGTCGGCGATGGATCCACGCCCCGGCGCCGCCGCCGACCCGGCTGCCGTGCAGCAGGCGCTCGAGCCGCGGGAGTCCGTGCCCATCATCGAGCAGTTCTGCCCTCAGTGTCATTCCTCCCGTGTGCACCGGTCGAGACCCCGCTCCTTCCTGGAGCGCGCGCGCCGGCGGATGGGCGCGGTTCGTCTGTTCAAGTGCCCTGACTGCCAGTGGCGCGGCTGGTTGACACCGCTCCAGTTTGCCGGAGGGGCACCATCCGTCCCATCGGTCGATCTGGCGGCGCTCGATGCGCTCGTCGAAGCCGGAGCCATGCGGGACCGCCGAAGCTTCGTTCCCCGGAATCTCAACCGTTGACGCGGACATCCGCCGAATCGTGCGACCACGAGACGTAGCCTCGCGTCTCTTCCTGGTCCTCCAAACGGGTACATTGGGCTGGGGCGCGCTCGCTTTCGGCGCCAACTATCCGTGGGCGTTCTGGCCCTTAGCGGTTAGCGCGGTTGTTTGCGGTGTCATCGGCTTGCTGGTCCGTCCTTCGCAGTCTCCGCGCCTCACGTGCGTATCGTTTGCCCTGTGGCTGGCAGTGATTGCCGTCGCCGTCTTGTTGCAGCTCGTACCGATCCCTCTCGATGCGCTAGCCGTCGTGTCGCCTCACGCGAACGGCCTCGTCTCACAACTCGATGTCCTGTTTTCGGCCGGCCTCGTGTCTCGGCACGCGGTCTCGATCGCGCCGCCGGCGACGCTCACGGCTCTGGCATTGTTCGTTGCGTTTGCCGTGATGGCGCTTGGCGTCACGAGAGCCGTCTCGATCACCGGGCCACGATCGCTGGCTGGAATCATCGCCATACTCGGCGTGGTGATCGCGCTCGTGGGAATCATTCAACAGCCGTTTTACGCCGGAAGGATCTACGGCTTCTGGGCGCCACAGATGCACGGGAGTCCATTCGGCCCCTTCGTCAACAAGAACCACTTCGCTGGCTGGATGCTGATGGCCCTGCCGCTCTCGTTTGGACTGCTGTGCGCGGTGGCGACGCGTGCGGTCAGTCGCCTCCACCACGATTGGCGTCGGCGGATTATCTGGTTGTCTTCGCCGGAGGCGAGCCAGACGCTGCTCCTCGCGTCGGCGGCGGCGGTGATGGCGCTCTCGCTGGTCATGACGATGTCGCGGTCGGGAATCCTTGCGATCGCGGTTTCCTTCGCCGTCGTCAGTTGGTGGGCCATTCGCCGATTGCCTTCCAGATCGACACGCATCGTCGCGGCGGTCTACCTGATGTTTCTGACGCTGCTCGTCGTCGCCTGGGCGGGCGCGGACACGATAGCGGCGCGATTCAGCACTGCCAACGTCGATACCGTGAACGATCGGCTGCCGATTTGGCGCGACACGTTCGCGATCGTGCGCGATTTCTGGCTCACGGGTACGGGTCTGAATACCTACGGAGTTGCCACGCTGGTCTACCAGACCAGCCTGCAGGGGCTCCACCTGCGCGAAGCCCACAACGATTACCTCCAGCTCGCTGCCGAGGGTGGGTTGCTGTTGGGCATTCCAATCGCCGGTGCGCTCACCGCGTTTGCGATCGCCGTGCGCCGCGAATTTCGTACGTCGTCGGGCTCGAGCTACTGGATACGTCTCGGTGCGGTGATCGGGCTGGTCGCGATCGCGGTCCAGACGACGGTTGACTTCAGTCTACAGATGCCCGGTAACGCGGTCTTGTGTGCCGTGCTGTGCGGGATCGCTCTTCATCGCGATCCGCGCCTTCACCTGCGACGAGATCACATCCCCACCTCGGATACGCCCTCGCGGCACAGTACCTACTGATCCCAACCAACTTTTTGCGTACGGTGACTGAGCGCGGCGGAGCGCCGCACCGGCGAAGCCTGCCTATCGGACTGCGGCGTAGTTATGGACGACGATCGTCGCGTAAAGCGAATTCAAGCCGGCCATGAGGACGATCGCTCCCACACGGCTGCGGTTGCGCACCTTGTCGGCTATGACGATGGTCGACGCGGCGACGCCGGCCTTGACGGCGAAGAGCGCGGCCGGGTTATCGGCGATCGAAAGCAGCATCGGGTTCTGTTCAACAGCGCCGCGGTGAATGCCGCGCGACGTCGAATGCGCATCGAGTGCTTGCAGGGCGGCGAACGACGCATACAAGGGGATAAGGACCCCACGGCTGGAACGGGTCGCAGCGGGCGCCGGTGATAGAGCCGTTTCGGCGGTTGCAGTGGCGGGAAGCCCCGAGAGGTCGAGGTGGGAGGCCACAGGCGATAAGGAGGTGGCGAGATCCTGTGCGGAGACCATCGCGGGGATCAACGCTAGCGTGACCACGGTGAGCGTCAACACACGCATCACGAAACCTTTCCGGTCCGCAAGGCGAACCGTGCGTGAACGCCGCCCGTTCAAACGAGCCCAACGCGCCGGGCCCTCGCGGCGCGGCACGCGGCAAGGGTCTGCGGCGCGCCACGGCTGCGGTCCAAGCGATGTGCCAGTGATATGGGGAGAAATGACGTGTGCTTACGGGTCGTGTCTACGGGAGACCGATCGCGCGACCGTAAGCGTCCGGCGAACACTGTGATCGAGCGTCGCCTTGAAGGATTCGCTACTCACGTCCAGGCGCTCCTTTCTTGCGCCTGAATCGGCGACCGTCGAGAACTGGCGGTTTGACCCCTCGCGTAAGATACGCCGGTCGCGCAGACCAACGAAGGAGCCAGTGTGAAAACGATCTCCCGTCGTGGACTCTTGAAAATGGGCGCGGCGCTCGCCGCTTCCCACGCAGCCGTTCGAAGTGCCGGCGCCGCACAGCGCTCGACGACGAGGCAGGACGGTGGCGCGCTGGATCCCGCCTCGCGTTCGCCGGTCAACCCGGCGCACCACATTCTGTTGCGGGGCGGGACCATCATCACGATGGATCCGGCCCTCGGCGACTTCGCGAGTGCAGACGTCCACATCCAGGGTAAGCACATCGTCGAGGTGGGGCGCACTCTCAAAGCGCCATCTTCCGCGGAGGTCATCGACGCGACAGGCACGATCCTCATTCCTGGGTTCGTCGATTGTCATCGCCACTCGTGGTCCGCGCAGTTCCGGCGGATCATTCCCGACGGTCTGATCGCCAACTACATGTCGACAACACATCAGGGCTTTGCGCCGTACTACCGCCCGCGCGACATGTATGTGGGGAATCTGATGACGGCGCTCGGCTGCATCGACGCGGGCATCACGTGCGTCATCGATAACTCCCACAACTCGCGCAGCTCAGCGCATTCCGATGCCGCGGTCGAGGCGCTGTTCGACTCGGGCATCCGCGGTGTGCACGCGTCGGGCCCGCCCCAGTTCGGGACGTGGGACAACCAGTGGCCCGGCGACCTGGCGCGCCTGAAGAAGAAGTACTTCACGTCGGACGACCAGTTGGTGACGCTGCGCGCGTTCGCGAATCCAAACCGGGAGAACTGGGCGTTCGCGCGCAGTCTGGGACTGAAAATCCATGCGGACGGCATTTCCTCCGAACAGGTCGAGGCGTTCGCGAAAGAGAACCTGCTGGGACCGGATTTCACCTTCAACCATGCCAGCAGTCTGACCGATGCGGCGTGGCGCCTGGTCCGCGAGACGGGCTGCAACGTTGACGTCTGCACGCGATCCGACGCGCAGTACGGGCTGGGTAACGGCGCCTCGGCTGGCGTCGGCGGATTCCAGAAGGCGCTCGACTTCGGCGTGCAACCGGGCTTCAGCATCGATAACGAGACGTCCTATAGCAGCGACATGTTCGGCGAGATGCGTGCGGCCTTCTTCGTCCAGCGCGCGCTGGCCACCAATCGCCGGGCCAACAAGGATCCGAACGCCCCGGCGCCCGTGACCGTGCGACAGGTCCTGCAATGCGCCACGGTCAATGGGGCGAAGTGCGCCGCCCTTCTGGGCACGTGCGGGACGATTACGCCGGGCAAGGAGGCCGACATCGTCATGATCCGGGCCGACGAGATGAATGTGTATCCGCTGAACAATGCCGTCGGCACCGTCGTCCAGGGCGCAGACGTGCGCAACGTGGACACGGTGATCATCGGCGGCGCGATTCGCAAGCGCCGCGGCGCACTGGTCGGCGTCAACGTGCCGCGGTTCCGGCAGCTCGTCGACGAGTCGCGCAGCTATCTGTTCGGGAAGATGAACTATACGCTCGACATCGTGTCCTGAGCCGCGGGCCCACGCCAGCATATCTGTCTGCGCAATGACGTGCGGCAATCCAAGCCGCGCGGCCAGGAGAGAAGAGTGATAGCGTGTCCGGGTGTCTGCCTCCCGGTTGCTCGCCACCGCGGCGGCGATGGCGCTGTCAGTCTCCAGCGCCGCCGTCTGCGCGCAGGAGCAGCCGCCGCGATATGTCGAGCGCGTCGAGGTTGAGCGCCTCATCGTCGACGCCCGGGCACTCGACGATCACGGCGATGCGATCACAGGACTCACAGCCGATGACTTCAAGGTGACTATCGACGGCATACCTGCGCGCGTGGAAACGGCTACGTGGGTAGGCGAACCTGAGGCAGAGTCCGTTGACGTTGCGACACCGCGCGCGGCCACGCGGGACGCCAGCGTTCCGGTTCCGCAGGGGCGTCTCATCGTCCTGCTCTTCCAGAAAGACTTCGACGGCTCACGCCTCCGCGGCCTGATGAATATGTTGCTTAAGAGCCACGAAGTGCTTGACTCGCTGACGCCGGGCGATCACGTCGCCATCCTATCGTTCGACAAGCAGCTGAAGATCTGGACCGACTTCACCAGCGATCGTGAGCGCCTCGATCGCATTCTGACGCACGACCTGCTGATGCAGGGACCGACGCCCATCGCAGCGTCGTCCGCCCCGTCGCTGGTGGCGGGACTCGATCCGGAAAGCGCGCGACACACGTACCAGATCGAGCAGGCGTTGAAGCTGATCGGCGAGACGCTCGCGCCGCTGCCCGGATCGAAATCACTCGTCCTGTTTGGCTACGGCTTCGGCCAGCTCACGCTCGGCGGCGGCGTGGCGATGGAGAACAACTATGAGGCCGCGCGCCAGGCGCTGGTGGACGCGCGCACCTCGGTCTTCTCGCTCGACATCACCGATGCCGATTACCATTCGCTCGAAGCCGGGCTGCAGATCGTGTCTGAGCAGACTGGCGGTTTCTACGCGAAGACGCATCTCTTTCCGGGAATCGCGCTGCGGCAGCTCGCGGGCGCACTCGCCGGCTATTACGCGCTCTTCGTGGAGAAACCGGACCGCCAGCGCCCCATGCACGACATCAAGACCGAGCTGACGCGACGCAAGGGGCGAGTGCTCGCGGTCACAAGCGTAGCGGAGCCGAGTCGGTAGCCGATCGACGATTCGTTCACGCCCCCGCCTTGCTCGCGGCGCCAATCCTCGAGGCACGCCGTCTGGACGATCTCAGAAGTAACGCTCGGGCTAGCGCATCCCCATCTGCTCCGCGGCAAACGCCCACTCGTCCGCACGCTCGGCAATCAGCTTGTCCGTCGGCCGATAGCCATGCGAACCCTGGACCTCGACCCGGATCAGCACCGGCTTGTCGCAACCCTGCGCGGCCTGGAGCGCCGCTGTGAACTTGAACGAGTGGCTCGGCACAACCCGATCGTCGTGATCGGCAGTCGTGACGAGCGTTGCCGGATAACAACTACGCGGCTTGATGTTGTGGAGCGGCGAGTACTTGATCAGAAACGGGAATTGCGTCGGATTCGATGCTGAGCCGTACTCCGTGGTCCACAGCGCACCGCCGGTGAACTTGTCGAAGCGCAGCATGTCCATTACGCCGACGGCAGGCAGCGCCACGGCGAACAGCTTGGGTCGCTGTTCCATCACGGCTCCCACGAGGAGCCCTCCGTTGGACCCGCCCATGATGCCGAGACGCGCGGCCGACGTGTATTTCTGCCGAACCAACTCCTCGGCCACAGCGATGAAGTCGTCGAAGACGTTCTGCTTCTTTTCCAGGATCCCCGCCCGATGCCACGCCTCGCCGTACTCGGCGCCGCCGCGCATGCTCGCGGTCACCCAGATGCCCCCTCGCTCGAGCCAAGCAGGGACGTCCTGACGATACGCTGGCAACGTGCTCACCGAGAATCCGCCGTATCCGTACAGCATCGTCGGGTTGTTGCCGTCGCGCGCGATGTTCCTTCGCGCCGTCACGAAGAATGGCACGCGTGTCCCGTCCGCGGACGTCGCAAACAGCGCCGTCGTTTCGAACGCGCTCGTATCGACGACGCGCGGCGCGACCTCGAAGCCTTTACTCGTTCGCGTACGCGGATCGAACCTGTATATCGTCGACGGCATCAGGAACGAGCTGAAGTTGTACCAGATGTCCGGAGCGTCCTGGCGCCCGCGAATCGCTCCTACTGTGCCAGCGCCGGGCAACACCACCTCGCCTTGCGGCGCTCCATCGAGACCGAACAGCAGGAGCCGGCTCTGCACGTCAACCAGGTATTGGGCGACGATGCGATCGCCGATCAGGGCGACGCTTTCGATCGCCTCTTTGCGCTCAGGAACGATCGTCTTCCAGGCGTCTGATGGATGGCCAAGATCGACCGCAACCACAGTCCGGTTCGGCGCGTTCTTGTCCGACCGAAGATACAGCATCGACCCCTCGTTGCCGATCGGCAAGTACTCCCCGTCATTGACCGGCATGATCGGCTTGACAGGCGCGGAGATCGTCGGCGCGGTGGCGCGTCCGAGATCCGCGACGTACAGGCTGTTCTTGTTCTCTGCGCCCTGGAACAACGAGATGAGCAGGTATCGCCCATCCTCCGTGACGAACCCCTCGACTATCCACGAGGGCAGATCTTTTCGCTCGTACACGAGGGTGTCTGCGGTCTGCGTGGTGCCGACGCGGTGGTAATACAGCGCGTGTCCCGACAGGGCCGCCTCGAGCACCTTCCCTTTCGGCGGCTCCGGATAGCGCGAATAGAAGAATCCCTTGTTGTCGTTGGTCCACGAAATGCTCGAGAAGCGCATCCATTTCACTTCGTCCGGCAGATCCTTGCCCGACGAGGTGTTCCTGACGTGCAGCGTCCTCCAGTCGGCGCCCCCCTCCGAGAGCGCATAGGCCAGCAGCGTTCCATCTGGAGATGGCATCCACTCCGAAAGCGAAACGGAACCGTCTTCGGAGATTGCGTTGGGATCGACCACGAGCGCGGGCGTATCATCGATGCTCGTGCGCATGAAGATCGGCGATTGCCGCTGAAGGCCGGCGTTGCGCGCGTAAAACAGCTTTCCGCCTTTCACGATCGGAATGCTCACCCGCGGATAGTTCCACAGCTCTTTCAGACGGGCGTTGAAGCGATCGCGAAGCGGCAACTTTGCCAGGTACGGTTCGGTCACCGCATTGGAGGCCGCAACCCAGTCGGCGACCTCCTTCGAATCAAGCGCTTCCATCCATCGATATGGATCGGGCACGCGTGTGCCGCCGTAGTCGTCGACGACGTCGCCTTTGTGGGCGACCGGGTACGGGAAGGTACGGGATGCCAGTTCCGTATTCCCGCAGGAAGAACAAGCAACGGCCAGCAGCAGGATGGTGAATAGCCGCGCCACGCGGCGTCAGTCTACCGCAGTGGTGAGCGTTTGTGGCGTACACTGCTGCGACTCTTCCGTCGTTGAATCCGCAATACCGCCTCTCGGATCGTGCCATTCGCATGGGGCTAAAGCCGCTTGTCTTCGTGGTAAGCCTGTGGCCCGCCGCCTCCCCACTGCTCGCAGCGCTGACACATCATCTGAATATCAATCCATTCAATGCGATTGTCAGGAGCACCGGCTTCTGGTCCCTCCGCTTTCTGTGTCTCACATTGGCCATCACGCCATTCCGGTGGTTGACCGGGTGGCATTCAGTCGTGAAGCTCCGGCGAATGATGGGACTTTTCGCGTTCTTCTATGGCACGCTCCACGTCCTCGCATACGTCGTTTTCGATGCCCTCGCGGGAGTGGACGATGCGGATCGTGTCCGACCGATGCTCATGACCTCGCATGTGCTATCGGCGATATACGTTGACGTCGTACGGCGGCCGTTTTTTGCCATCGGGGTCGTCGCGTTCGTACTAATGGTGCCTTTGGCGGTCACGTCGACCGTGGGCATGATTCGTCGTCTTGGTGGACGGCGCTGGCAGACGGTGCATCGGCTCGTTTACGCCGCTGCCATCGCCAGCGTCGTTCACACGTACTGGCCTCTCCCTGTGCGTGCACGGCGCTACGAGATCATCCTGGGCCTCGTGCTCGCACTACGGCTTGGCCGCGCCTACGCACGACGGCCGCTCAGGAACTGGCGGCCGCGAACTCTGCTTCCCTATTGACGCAGCGGCCTGAAGCCCGCTCCACGTCCTCTGACAAGAGTTGTGGCTGCTCCCACGCCGCAAAGTGCCGATCGTTGTCGTGCTGCTTGTAGTAAATGAGTTTGAGATACGCCCGTTCTGCCCAACTTCGCGGCGTTTGGAAAAAGTTCGTCAGAAAAGTAGAGACGGGCCCCAGAAATCGCCGTGTTCGTCAACCACTGGTATTCCGGAGATCGCTTAACGAATCACCGTGCGAATGGCAGAGTGCGTGAAATCGGCCAACCGATTCACTTCCGAAACAGACCGGGGACATACCAACGAACGTAGGTTGCCGATCCCAATAGGAGCACGACCCACCAAAGCAGGAGAACCGTACGCATCCATAACTTATATTTCGTCAATCGGAATCGTTGCGGCATGATATTCGTGCCCGCGGCGAGCACAATGTACAGTCCTGCGACTTCGGTAACGGTTCCTAGCGCCGCGTGCGCAGCCGCCACGCCGTAATATGCCTTGCCAAGTTCGGCTGGTATTTTCCGACTTACGTGAAGGAGAAATGAGGGAACCATCACCAGTACGACGATGGCCAAATTTAGGAGCACGACGGCGGATTGGCACCGTGCGTGTACCCGAAATTTTCTTCTTCGTGCAAGCACTGCACCGATGAGCAGCGCCAATCCCATGCCGACCTCGAGGAGCAACACCAAATCGGCGTAACGGGGAGCCTGCGTTCCGAGGAATCCTTCGCTCAGCAAGCTTATCTCCGCGCTGCCTCAAGTCGAAAGCCAAAATCGGGATCAAAGGCGAGTCCAAACACACCGCAGCGCATGCTTCGTCAGAAGTGCCTTTACGCCATATCGATATCAAACGGATGCAATGTCTCTCGCGCCTCAATGCACCACGATCTGGCCCGTCATCTTCGGATGGATCGAGCAGTGATAGGGATATGTCCCCGCCTTATCGAACGTGTAGGAGAACTTTTCGTCTGTATCCCGGGCTTTGGACTTGAATACACCGTCGTCGCTGGTCACGGTATGCGGAATATCATCACGGTTCGTCCAGGTAACTGCCGTTCCGACGGCGACCGTGAGCGTCTGCGGGTTGAAACTGAAGTTATCGATAGTCACTTCCACGGTTGCCGTCGACGACCGCTCAGTATTCGCGGCGACGCTCGACCTTGCCAACAACAGCCCGATCGCAATCATCACCGGCGTAGCCACACCCACAACCCACACAGTTCTCCTCGGCATCGTTCTGTTTCCTTTCTCGACCTACTCTTGTCTAAACCGGATTGTTCGCGGTCTATTCAAGCGTCGAGTCCACTATTGCGAGAGCATGGTGGCCCCGCACGTAATTCACATCCGTAATTCCCAGCAGGCTCCTCAACTGTTCAGCCGGCACTGTCAGCGGTCCCGGACCAGCGGCCTTGCCAGGCTGCGGCATCGGAAATCCTGTTGACATCGCCGTATGAAAGGTCACCTGTCCTTCAACCTTTTGCATAATCTGGTGAATATGCCCGTTCAGCACCGTCACTGACCCGAACTTCTTCAGGTAGGCCAGCGCCTGAGCGCTGTCGTCCGTGCCCCAGCCCCATTGCGGATATACGGACCAGAGCGGGATGTGAGCGAAGACCACGATTGGCGTACTGGATGTAAGGGACTTCACGTCATCTCGCATCCATTCAAGCTGCTCCGGGCCTAGCAAACCGAGTCCTCCAGCCTTCAAATTCACCACGTTGACCAGGCCGATGAAGTGCACTCCTCTCTTATCAAAGCTGTACCATCCCGACCCTTTGGCGCCCTTTCCGTAGCGTTCGAGGTACAACTTCCCGTCATCATCGATCACGTCGTGTTCGCCCGGTACGAAGAATATGTCCTTCGCGCTCGCGCCTTTCAGGATCTGATCGACGTTGTCGAACTCTTCCGGTTTCGAGAGGTGGCTGATGTCGCCCGTGTGCAGCAAGAACTCTGGCTGTGTCGCGAGTCCATTGATCTTATTTATCGCCGCCTGCAGGGTCGCTGCTACATCAGGATTGGCGGGCTTGTTGAACCCCATGTGACTGTCGCTGATCTGGACAAAGCTGAAGTCTCCACCGGTCCCCGTACTCCGCACCTTGCTTTGGCCGAAAGCGCGAGACACGGGAATGCCGCCGCTAACAGTCCAGACCAAACCTGTTCCGGCCCATGCCATGCATTTCAGAAACCCGCGACGGTCGATGCCATCGCTGTCAAGGTCTTGCAGCTTCTGATCGATAGCATCTTGCTTCTCGTCCGACATTTGCCGCTCCCCGTTTGCAACGTTTTGGATGGATAACCTACACGAGTCGCTCGTATGGTTCATTTCCGCGCGCTCTGCTAGCCCTTGTGAAGTGGCAGCCAGGCCAGCACTTGGCGCGCCGTTTTTGCCTTGCGCACACGGAAGCACCCGTCGTGCCACTGAATGGCGGGAGTCAGCGATTCCACGCGGCGCTGAAATCACGCGATCTTCGCGTTCGAAGTCGCGCTACGAGCCCGTACTACAAGCGGCATTTCGTCAGAGGCAGTAGACGCATTCACCAATCGCTGTGATCGTTCACCCAGTCAACGATTCGAGGAGTGCCTTTTCAGATTTCGGGCAAGGGCCGATGCGAGCCGTGGGAGGGCCTTGCGTGATTCGGGACAGGCCTACTGCACCGGATTGCCCTCGATGTCAGTGATGGCGATCGGCGCGACACGTGTCGCGCGCATTGGGCCTTCGATCATCGAGCGATCGCCGACCATCACGATGACGAGATGATCGACGTCGACGTACTGGCGTGCGACGCGCACCACGTCCTCCCGCGGGACCGCAGCAATCGGCGCTGCGTACTGCTGGCAGTAGTCGTCCGGCAACCCTTGCGTCCACAGCGAGACGATCATCGGCGGCGCGATTCGAAGCGCGCGCGGCGCACTGGTCGGCGTCAAGCCGCGGTTCCGGCAGCTCGTCGACGAGTCGCGCAGCTATCTGTTCGGCAAGATGAACTACGCGCTCGACATCCTGTCCTGAGCTGCCGCGCGCAAACGGCAGCTCGACGCGCCTCGCCGCGTGTTACCATCCGCGTCATCGAGCGGCGACGGTATCCCGCATCGAAACTGGAGGGGGCGATATGAGGCTGTTTCTCGTGGCGCTCGTTCTGCTCGTCGGGACGATTCCGGCCGAGTCCCAATGGCTGGATCGGAAGACTCCAGGAATTCCACGCACTCCCGACGGCAAAGCGAACCTCACTGCGCCAGCTCCGCGCGGACCCGATGGCAAACCTGATTTGACCGGCATCTGGAACGGTCCCTTTGGCGCTCCCCGTGTGGACCCCGCCAACGCGCAGTCGTGGATCAACGACCTCGCTCGTCAGCGTCAGCAGGACTACTTCAAAGGGCGTCCGTATTATCAGTGTCTGCCGAGCGGCCCTGAGGCTGAGAGATTTGGGGGCTGGAACCGCATCATCCAGACTCCAGCTGCCATCGCGATCCTGAACGACGGCCTCACCTATCGCGTGATCCACATGGATGGCCGCCAGCTGGAGAAAGACCCTGCTCCGAGCTGGCAGGGTTATTCGGTCGGCCACTGGGAG
>Ga0114129_10000515_pt1 | contig 47361 bp, 38 predicted proteins | sample RhiMetdeltSRZDD1_FD_80071 | JGI IMG/M metagenome (GOLD analysis project Ga0114129, IMG submission 80071) | Populus rhizosphere microbial communities from Tennessee, USA - Rhizosphere MetaG P. deltoides SRZDD1 (version 2) (version 2) | ecosystem: Host-associated > Plants > Roots > Rhizosphere >...
AGGCACGCCGCCACGACATCGCCGAGGCCGATCAGAAGCCAGGGTTGCCCCCGACGACCTCTCCGCTCCCGCAGCACGACGAGTGCGGCGATGCCGATCGGCAGGACGACAGCGACAGGTCCCTTCGTCAGCAGGCCGAGCGCCATGGCCGCCGCCGAGAGCAACACCCACCTCCGGCGGAGTCCGGCATCGCGGCTCCCGGGATTACCGGCTTCCAGGCTACCTGGCTCGGCAGCAACAGCCTCGATCGCGGCCCAGGTGGCCGCGATGATGAAGAACGTCACCGGCAGGTCGGGAAGCGATTGACGCGCCATCCAGAACACGCCAAAGCTCGTCGCGGTGATCGCGCCGGCGATGAAGCCCGGACCATCCCCGTACCATCGTCGGCCGGCGGCGAACGTGACGAGCACGAGGCCGACGCCGGAGAGCGCCGACCAGACGCGCGCGGTCGTCTCGCTGATGCCGGCGATCGCGTACGTCGCGGCGGTCAGCCAATAAAACAGAATCGGTTTCTGAAATCGCTCCTGGTCGTTGAAGTGCGGCGTGATCCAGTCGCCGGTCGCCACCATTTCGCGGGCGGATTCCGCGTAGAACGCTTCGTCAGAATCGGTGATGGCTGGACCGCCGAGCCGGGCAAGGAACGTCAGCGAGCACAGCAGCAGAAGAACGATCGCGCGCCACACGAGACCGCGGCAGTATAGCCCGATTCCCGATCAGCCCACGCGCGCGTCGGTCGGCTGTTCCAGCTCGTCCGCGCGCCGCTCCGCGTCGTCGGCGGCGGCGAGCAACTGACGGAGCTCTTCACCTTCCACGACTTCCTTCTCGAGCAGACGCGCCGACAGGACGTCGAGGACGTCCCGGCGCTCCAGGAGGATCCGCCGGGCGCGATCTTCGGCGGTGGTGATGAAACGTTTCACCTCGGCGTCGATGATGCGCGCGGTTTCTTCGGCATAGGCGCCGCGTTCCGGCAAGTAGGGCATCTCGATGTAGGAGTTCCGCCGCTGACCCTCGTGATTGACGGGTCCGATGGCCTCGCTCATGCCGAATTCGGTCACCATCGCGCGGGCGATGTCCGTCGCGCGAAGCAGATCGTTCTGGGCGCCCGTCGAGACCTCGGTGAACACGATCGATTCGGCGGTGCGTCCGCCCAGCAGCACCGAGAGCCGGTACTCGAGATCGGTCTTCGACATGAGGTAGCGATCTTCGAGCGGCAGCTGCATCGTGTATCCGAGCGCGCCGAACCCGCGTTGCACGATCGACACTTTGTGGACCGGATCGACACCCGGCAGGACGGTCGCGACGATCGCGTGACCCGATTCGTGGAAGGCGACGATGCGCCGCTCCTTGACGGTCATGACGCGTTTCTTTTCGAGGCCCGCGATCACGCGATCGATGGCTTCGTCGAAATCCGCCCGCTCGACCGCGGTCTTGTCGCGGCGCGCCGCGAGCAGCGCCGCCTCGTTCACGAGGTTCGCCAGGTCTGCGCCGGCAAACCCGGCCGTGCGCGCGGCGATGACCCTCAGATCGACGTTTTCGGCCAGCTTGACCTGCTTCACGTGGATCAGGAGGATCGCCTCGCGCCCTTTCACGTCGGGCTTGTCGACCAGCACCTGCCGATCGAATCGACCGGGACGGAGGAGGGCAGGGTCGAGCACTTCAGGGCGGTTCGTGGCCGCCATGATGATGACGCCCTTCTTCGAGTCGAAGCCGTCCATTTCGGCGAGCAGCTGGTTGAGCGTCTGCTCGCGCTCCTCGTGTCCCCCCATCGGCGACTGCTGCCGGACTTTGCCGAGCGCGTCGAGCTCGTCGATAAAGACGATGCACGGCGCCTTCGCTTCAGCCTGTCGGAAGAGGTCGCGCACGCGCGCCGCGCCCACGCCGACGAACATCTCGACGAATTCGGATCCGCTCAGGCTGAAGAACGGGACCTTGGCTTCGCCGGCTACCGCGCGGGCGAGCAGCGTCTTGCCGGTGCCGGGCGGTCCGACGAGAAGCACGCCCTTCGGGATACGGCCGCCCAGCGTCGTGTACTTGCGCGGGTTCTTCAGGAATTCGACGATTTCCCGCAGTTCTTCTTCCGCTTCGTCCACGCCCGCCACGTCGACGAACGCGACCTTGACGTCGTCTTCCGCGTAGATCTTCGCGCGGCTGCGGGCGAACGACATGATGCCGCCTTCGGCGCCGCCCATCCGCCGGATGAAGAAAACCCAGAGCGCGAGAATCAGCAGGAACGGCACCACCCAGCTGAGCAGCTCCGTGACCCAGCGATTGTCGGGCTCGCCGCGGAACTTCACCTTGTGCGCCTGCAGATCCTCGGCGAGCTTCGGATCGTCGACGCGATTCGTCTGGAACTTGACTTCCCGGTTGTCACCACTCAAATACGTGCCGGTGATGGCTTCTTTCGCGACGTCGGCTTCGACGATCCGGTCCTGCGCGAGGAGCGTCTTGAACTGGGAGTAGTCGATCGTCTCGCCCTGCTTCAGGACCGAAGCGACGAGGTTGGCGATGAGCAGCAGCGCAAACAGGCTCAACCCGAACCACATCGGGGAGAAGGGGCGCCGGAACGTCGCGGCGCGTCGCGGCGGGCGTTTGGCGGGATTCGGGGTCGGAGTCATGTCAGACAAATTACGAATCTGTGCGCATCGCTAGCGGGATCACCCCACCGGTGCAGGCGTTTCCCGCAGCAGTTTGAGCGCGCCTTTCTCGGCGTCAACCCTGATCAGGTCGCCTTCTCGAAAGTCTCCCTGTAGCACGCCCAGTGCCAACGGATCGAGCACCCGCCGTTGAATGGTCCGCTTGAGCGGACGCGCGCCATACACCGGATCGTATCCCTCTTCGATGATCAAGTCCCGCGCTTTATCCGTGAGCTGGATCCGGATCTTGCGGTCTTCGAGGCGCTTCAGGAGCGCGGCGAGCTGGATATCGATGATGTGCCGGATGTGCTCGCGCCCGAGCGCGTGGAAGAAGATCACTTCGTCGACGCGATTCAGGAACTCCGGTTTGAACTGCGCCCGCAGCGCGTCCATCAGTTGGCGGCGCGTCCCTTCATCGAGCTCCGGCGTGCCCCGGGCCGCCCGCTCCGCGATGTAGTGGCTGCCGACGTTCGACGTCATGATCACGACCGTGTTCTTGAAATCGACCGTCCGGCCCTTGCCGTCGGTCAACCGTCCGTCGTCGAGCAGCTGCAGCATGACGTTCAGCACTTCCGGGTGCGCCTTTTCGATCTCGTCGAAGAGCACGACCGCGTAAGGACGCCTGCGAACGGCTTCGGTGAGCTGTCCCGCCTCTTCGTAGCCGACGTAGCCGGGCGGCGCGCCGATGAGCCGTGAGACGGTGTGCTTTTCCTGGTACTCCGACATGTCGATGCGAATGAGCGCGTGGTCGTCGTCGAACAGGAATTCGGCCAGCGCCCGCGCCAGCTCGGTCTTGCCGACACCCGTCGGGCCCAGGAAGATGAAGCTGCCAAGCGGCCGGTTCGGATCCTGAAGACCCGCGCGCGCGCGACGAATCGCGTTAGCGACAGCGGTGACCGCCTCGTCCTGACCGACGACGCGCTTATGCAGCCGGTCTTCCATGCGGACGAGCTTCTGCATCTCGCCTTCCATCAGGCGCGACACGGGGATGTGCGTCCAGCGCGAAACGACCTCGGCGATATCCTCCTCGTCGACCTCTTCCTTGAGCATCCGCGGTCCGGCGGTCGGCTTGGTCACCGCCTGTTCGTGCTCGGCAATCTTTCGCTCGAGCGCGGGAATGCGTCCGTACTGCAGCTCTGACGCCTTCCCGAAGTCGCCCGCGCGCTGCGCGCGCTCGGCCTCGAGCCGCAGCTGCTCCAGTTCTTCCTTCATGGTCCGGACGCTCTGAATCTCGTCCTTCTCCTGCTGCCACTGCGCGGCCAGGCGCGTGCGCTGTTCTTTGAGCCCTGCCAGCTCTTTTTCCAGCTTCGCGAGCCGGTCCCGCGACGCGGCGTCGGATTCCTTGCGCAACGCCTCGCGCTCGATCTCGAGCTGCATGACGCGGCGTTCGATCTCGTCCAGCTCCGCCGGCATGGAATCGATTTCCATGCGCAGCCGCGAGGCGGCCTCGTCGATCAGGTCGATCGCCTTGTCGGGCAGAAACCGATCAGAGATGTACCGGTTCGAGAGCACGGCCGCCGCGACGAGGGCAGAGTCCTTGAATTTGACGCCGTGATGGATTTCGTAGCGTTCCCGGAGTCCTCGCAGAATGCTGATGGTGTCCTCGACCGTGGGCTCCCCGACGAGCACGGGCTGGAACCGGCGCTCGAGCGCGGCGTCCTTCTCGATGTGCTTGCGATATTCGTCCAGTGTCGTGGCGCCGATCGTGTGCAGCTCGCCGCGCGCCAGCATCGGCTTGAGGAGGTTCGACGCGTCGATGGCCCCCTCGGCTGCGCCCGCGCCAACCACGGTGTGCAGTTCGTCGATGAAGAGCACGATCTGCCCCTGCGCGTCGCTGATCTCTTTCAGGACGGCCTTCAGGCGCTCCTCGAACTCGCCGCGATACTTCGCGCCCGCGACAAGCGCGCCCATATCGAGCGCGATGATGCGCTTGTTGCGGAGCCCTTCCGGGACGTCGCCGCGGATGATGCGCTGCGCCAGCCCCTCGACGATGGCGGTCTTGCCGACGCCGGGCTCGCCGATGAGCACGGGGTTGTTCTTGGTCCGGCGCGCCAGCACCTGGATGACCCGGCGGATCTCGTCATCACGGCCGATCACCGGGTCGAGCTTGCCTTTGCGCGCCACGTCGGTGAGGTCGCGTCCGTAGCGTTCGAGGGCCTGATACTTGCCCTCGGGATTCTGATCGGTGACGCGCTGCGATCCGCGCACGCTCGTCAGCGCCTGGAAGATGCTGTCGCGCGTCACGCCGCGCTTCTTCAGCAGATCCGCGGACGGTGCGCGCCCCGTTTCGGCGGCAACCGCCAGGAACAGATGCTCGGTGCTCGTGAATTCGTCCTTGAGCCGCCCGGCTTCCTCTTCAGCGGCGTTGAGCACGTTCCGAAGGCGGGAGGACAGTCCCGGCTGCGAGCCACCCTGCACCTTGGGCAGCTTGTCGACGAGGCCTTGAACAGCCGGGCCGAGCGCCGACTCGTCGATGCCCATCTTGCCAAGGAGCGCCGGCACGATGCCGTCACGCTGCGCGATCAAGGCGAGGAGCAGATGCTCGGGAAGGACCTCGGGGTGCCCGGAGCGATCGGCGAGCTGTTGCGCCGCGAGAATGGCTTCCTGCGCTTTTTCCGTGTAGCGATTGAGATTCATGTCGATTCCTCGAGCCGCCGCGTCGCCCGACGCGACTCACGATCCGCCTTTCAGCGCCTCGTAGTGCTTTCGCTCTTCAGGCGAGAGGCTCGACGGGAGCTGTACGTCGATCGTGGCATAAAGATCGCCGCGCTCGTCGGGACGGCCCACCGTCGGCATGCCATGGCCGCGAAGCCGGAACACGCGGCCGTTTGCCGTGAGCTCAGGGACCTTGAGGCGGAGCGTGGATCCGATCAGTGTCGGCACGCTCACTTCGCCGCCGAGCACCGCCGTCGTCACGGGCACCGGCACGCGCGTGTAGAGATCCTGTCCGCGGCGCTCGAACTTCGGATGCGGCCGGAGGCGTACCGTGAGATACAAGTCGCCGGCGCCGCCGCCGGCACCGCCCGGCGCCCCTTCGCCCGCGACGCGGACGCGGGCACCATCCTTCACGCCCGCGGGAATGCGAACGTCGACCGTCCGCTCTTTGCCGTCCCGTTCCATGACGAGACGGCGAGTGGTTCCCGTGGATGCTTCTTCGAGGGTGAGGTCGACCGTCGATTCGAGATCGTGGCCGCGATGGGGCCGCGCCGGTCGGGCGCGTCCAGCCTGGCCTGGCGCGGCGCCGCCAAATGTCGAGCCGCCGAAAAACGTGTGGAAGAAATCCGAGAACGGATCGTCCGTCCCGAACAGCTCCTGCATCTCCTCGGGCGTCATCGTGCGATAGGTCGCGCCGCCTTGTCCGCCGCCAAAGTGCGCCGACCAGCCTGGAGCGCCGGGTTGACCGCCGCCGTCGCGCTGTGCCTGCTCGTACATGCGCCAATTGGCGCCGAGCTCGTCGTACTTCCGGCGCTTCTCGGGATCGCTCAGGACCTCGTTGGCCTCGTTGATTTCCTTGAACTTCGCCTCGGCGGTCTTGTCGCCAGGGTTGAGGTCGGGGTGGTACTTTCGGGCGAGCTTTCGATACGCTCGCTTGATTTCAGCGTCGGTCGCGGTCTTGGCGACGCCGAGCGACGCATAGTAGTCCTTGAAATCCATCAACCTGCTCTTCGCATCTTACCGCCAGCGCGGCACCCGTCCGTGACAGGAGCCCCTCTTTCGGCCGATACTGAGGGGCCTTCGATCCAGTGCCTTTCGACGTCCAGCCAAGCGATCTCTTTACAGTCGGACTGCTCGTCATTCTCGAGGGACTGCTCAGCGCCGACAACGCGCTGGTCATGGCGATCATGGTGCTGGGGCTCCCGCGCCGCGAGCACCACAAGGCGCTGCGGTACGGGCTGGTCGGCGCCTTCGCGTTTCGCATTCTCGCGACGCTCCTGGCGACGTATCTGATTCAAGTCGCGTGGGTCAAGCTGCTTGGCGGGCTCTATCTCCTGCACCTCACGCGCGTCCATTTCACGACTCGCCGGCTCGAAGGAAAGCCGACCGCGCCGCCGGCCGCAAAGCCCGCGTTCGGGCTCTCCGCGTTCTGGGCGACGGTCGTCCGCGTCGAGCTGGTGAACCTTGCGTTTTCGGTCGATTCCATCCTGGTCGCCGTCGCGATGTCACCGAAGATGTGGGTCGTACTGGCCGGCGGTATTCTCGGCATCATCGCGATGCGCGTCGTCGCGGGACGGCTGATCGATCTCATCAAGAAGTATCCGGCGCTCGTCGACGGCGCATTCGTGATCATCGGGTGGGTCGGGGTGAAGCTGCTCGTCGAGTACGCCCACGCGATGCACTGGATCGGGTGGGAGATTCCAAAGCCGATCTCGCTCGGGCTGATCGTGGTCATCTTTCTCGCGTCCTTCCTGTACGCCCGCCGGCAGGGTCCGGCTCCTCAGGATTCCGAGTAAGCCGGCGCGGCGGACGTTACACAAGCGTCGGCGCACGACGAAGAACTGCGAGCTTCGCGCGGGTCGGTGCCACCGGGGCTGGATTCAACCCTGAGGTGAGGGGGCGTATCCAAGTGGCGACGGCGAAATCACTTACGCCACTTCGCACCCGCACCGAGCCGTATCGATTCCGATACGGCTGACGCCTGGTACGCCGCTTGCCCCCCTTTCGTGGAGTCGAGACGCGAAGGCGGCCGAAGCCGCGCGTCCCCCATGCCTGTCCGTCGGTCCGCCAAGTGCTGTGGGCTGAAGGAATTGCGGCAGGAGTCGATATTTGATTGCAGAGAGGGTCCGGATGTCGTTGCGCGCCACGCTGGTGCACCCGCCACCACACTCCCCACTTGGCAGCGAGGCCGAGCGGCCACCTCTCCGCGTTGGAGTTGATACAAACGCCGCGTGGTTCGCGGTCTGGACGCGGTCCAGACACGAGGCCGCCGTCGTGAGCCAGCTCGAGGACAAGCAGATCGAAGCGTTTCTTCCGACGATTACCCGGTGGAGCCGGTGGAAGGATCGGAAGAAGCGGATCGACTGGCCTCTGTTTCCTGGCTACTGCTTCACGCGCATCGATCCGTCCGAGTCGTTGCCGGTGTTGAAGTGCTCCGGCGTCGTGAGCCTCGTGTGTTTCGAAGGGCAACCGGCGCCGATTCCCAACGTCGAGATCGAGAGTCTCAGAACCCTCGTCGCAAGCGAACTGCGCTACGACCCCTGTCCGTTGATTCACGAAGGGATGATGGTCGAAGTGCAGTGGGGGCCGTTGCGCGGCGTGATCGGACGGCTCGTGCGAAAAGGTCCGCACACGAGGCTGATTCTGAGCGTGGATTTGATCGGACGTGGGGTGAGCGTCGAAGTCGACGCCGCGGACGTTCGGGCGTACTGACAGGCTGCTGAACAACGCGGCCTGAGCTTCGCACGACGACACGATCGTCGCGGCAGTCGCCCCAGCCGCATGTTTTTCACGACAGTGGTAACCAATCCCCTGTAAGTGACGGGGCGAAGCTGTGCCGGCCTGCCGATGTCACGTCCGGCCGTCAGTCAGCTCTCAAATTTCGTGAACTCACGACACATTCTCATCGCGGTCACGATCGCCGCCGTCGCGATTGGCGGATGCCGGCAGGAGCCGGACCAGCGCGAGGGCGCCCGCGCCACGCCTGTGTACAACAAACAGACCGGCCGGCTCGAGGAGCTGCTCTCGGACAGGAACGGTGACGGCAAGATCGACACGCGCGCGCACATGGAAGGCGTGCGCGTGAAGTACATCGAAATCGATCTCAACGCGGACGAACGGCCTGATCGATGGGAATACTACGTGCCCGCATCCAAGTTGGGCGGCGTGGCCGGATTGCAGGAGTCCGTTCTCGAGCGCGTGGAGGTCGCCACACAGTTCAACGGCAAGATCACGCGCCGTGAGTTCTATGAGGACGGCGTCATCAGCCGTACCGAAGAAGATACGGACGTCGACGGCCGGATCGACAAGTGGGAAACGTACGAGGCGGGTCAGCTGGCGCGCGTCGAGCTCGATCTCGACGGGAAAGGGTTCGCCAGCCGCCGGTTGGTCTATCGAGCCGATGGCGCGTTCGATCACGTCGAACAGGATTCCGACGGCGACGGCAAGTTCGACGCAGTCGCGCCGCCGAAGAAAGGCGGCGACGGGCGCTGATGGCGTCAGAGCTCATGGCGGGAAGGCCTGGAGAGGCAGCGGGCGCCGACCGGATCATCGACAACGCGGCGATCCTCTATCTCGAGGCATCGTCGCGCGATCGGTCCGCGGTGCGCGATCGTCTGGCCCGTGGCGGCCTCGACGTGACCGCAGCCTCGGACGTGAGCGAGGCGCTCCAGCTCCTGGCGACCCGGCGATTCACGCTCTGCGTCGCCGATCTCGTGGACGATCGGACGGCGCTTGGGTCCATCCGCGTGGTGCGCGCCAAACATCCGCAACTGCCGGTGGCGGCAATCATCGACCCGGCCAACCCGTTGGCGGCGGGCGAGGCGCTCGATGCCGGCGCCGTCGACCTGCTGCCGTGGCCGTTCGACGACCGGGACGTGTTCGTCATGGCCGCCAACGCGCGAGATCGGGCCGGCGTCGACGCGCCCGGCGCCTTCGTGCCCGGAGTCGAGCCGTTGTTCGCGCAATCGGCCGCGATGCGATCGATCGTCGAGCTCGTTCACCGCGCCGCCGGAAATCGCGGCGGCGTGCTCGTCTCGGGCGAGCAGGGGACCGGCCGCGAGCTGATGGCACGGACCATCCACCGCTGCGCTGATGACGCCGGCGAGACGCCGTTCGTGGTCGTGGATTGTGCGGACGAATCGCCGCAGGAGCTCGAGCGCCGGCTGTTCGGCATCGCCGCCGACCGCCGGCAGCACGACGTCAAGCCGCCGCTCACCGATCGCGTCAGCCGCACGAGCGCACTCGTGCAGGCCAACGGCGGCACCCTGTTCCTCCTGCATCTGGTCGACGCCCCGGCGCGGGTCCAGAGTCGTCTTGCGCGGCTCCTCCGCGATCGCGAGGCGGTGGTCGCCGAGAAGCGCACGCTCGTCGAGATCGACGTCCGCGCGATCGCGATCCTCGATCCGGGAGTCGACACGGCGGTCGTCGATGGCCGTCTGCGCCGTGACCTCTACGAGCGGTTGATGCAAAACCTGATCGAAATGCCGCCCCTGCGGCGTCGGCGTGAGGACATCCCGGCGCTTGCCGCGCACTTCCTGCGGCGCGCCTGCGAAAGCAACGGCGTCGCCCAAAAGAGCTTCAGCCGGACGGCTCTGGTGCTGCTGTCCGCGCTCCCGTGGCATGGCAATGCCCGTGAATTGCAGCAACTCGTCGGGACTCTCGTCCGCGGGACCCGGAAGCCCGTCCTGCAGCTCGAGGACCTGCTGGAGCACGCCAGCCTCGACGGTCTGGCCGCCAGGATTGACCCGGGCCTGACCTTGCGCGACGCGAAGGCCCGGTTCGAGCGGGACTGCATCAGCGCCGTCCTCATGCGGCACCACGGAAGGGTCGGGGAGGCGGCGAAGGCGCTCGGGATTCAGCGCACGAATCTCTACCGGAAAGTGAGACAACTGAACGTTTCGAGATCCCTGCTGACGCCGCGCAAATAGACGCTGTATCATTTCAGACACTTTTAAGGCCTGTTTTCGATACATTCTGCTCCTAGGCTGACTTGACTCTCCCTCACGCTTCGCCGACAATCGCTCATCTAACTTTCGTGGTATCAGTTCTTTATGAGAGGGTAGGGAGATGATCACCCGACGGATCGTGGCAATCATGCTTGCGCTCTTCATTGCGGTGGGAATGACACCGCTCGCTCTGGCCCAGCAGATCTCGGGCGTTCTTGGCGGCAAGGCCACCGACGAGGCCAAGAAGCCGTACGACGATTATTCGGTCCAGCTTCGCAATCCGCAGACCGGCCAGGTCGTCGCGATCCAGCCGCTCAGCGCACAAGGACAGTTCAGCTTCGACAAGGTCGAGCTGAACCAGAAGATGCTGGTCGAGTTGCTCAATCAGAAGCAGAACAAGATCGTCTGCACCGAGGGGCCGTTCGAGCTCTCGGCCGCGCACACGTCGAAGACCGACGTGAACATCGAGTGTGGAAAGAAGCCGGCAACGGCGTGGCTGCTCGCGGCCGCGGCCGGCGCCGCCTCGGCTGTCGCCATCGGCACGCGCAGCGCGAGCAAATAAGTCGACCCAAACCACCTTCACGTCTTCGTCCACCACTCCACATTTTTCTCCCGAGCCGGCGCGGGCAGGCGCCGGCTCGGGGCAGTCAACTGACGTGTCACTCGTCAATCGGCGTCTGAAGCGGGCCGTGCCCGGTGCGGCTCTGACGGTCTTTCTGTCGATCGCGCTGCTGCCAGCGGCGGCTCGAGGGCAGTCCACCGGCGATCCGGCGGAGAACGCTCAGATCCATTTAGGCCCACTGGCCCTGAGTCCGCGATTCTCAATCCGGAATCTCGGCGTGGATACCAACGTGTTCAACACCGCCGACCGGCCGACGAAGGACTTCACCGTGACCTTCGGGCCCGGCGTCGATACCTGGCTGCGCATCGGACGCGCGCGGCTCAGCACGCAGACGCTCGTCGAGTGGGCCTATTTCCAGGAATCGGCCGGGCAGCGATCGCTGAATACGAGCCAGACCGGCAAGCTCGAGTTCGACCTGTCGTCTGCGAGGCCGTACGTGGCCGGCGGCATGGTCAGCACCCGCCAGCGTCCCAACCTCGAGATCGATCAGCGGGTCCGGCAGAACCGCGTCAATGCGGCCGCCGGCACGCGCGTAGAGCTCGGGGGGCGCAGCCGCATCGACGTGGACGTGCGTCGCGAACAGATCGATTTCGGCGACGACGAACCGGGTGACGCGATCGTGCGGGCCGCCCTCAATCGCGAGGTGACGGAAGGCGGCGTCACGTTCCGCATCGACCTGACTCCGCTGACGACGTTCGTCGTCAAGACCGGCGTGTCCTACGACACCTTCGAGTTCTCGCGCACTCGCGACAGCGACAGCGTCACGGTTCTTCCGGGGCTCGAAATCAAGCCGTCGGCGCTCATCTCGGGCAAGGCCTCCGTCGGCTATCGCCGGTTCGACGCCAAGAGCCCGATCGTTCCCGACTTCTCAGGGGTTGTGGCCGCCGTCGATGTCGGCTACGTGATGCGGGAGTCGACGAGGTTCGGCGTCAAAGTCGACCGCAATCTCGACTACTCGCTGCAGGTGGAGTCGCCGTACTTCGTCATGACGAGCGCGAATTTCGACGTCAAACAGGCGCTGGGCTATGCCTGGGACGTCGTCGCACGCGCCGGCGGCGCGCGCTTGTCGTACCAGGGCGTGCGGCTCGACGGCGCGGGTGAGCCCGTCGCCCGCCAGCGCGATCGGTTCACCACATTCGGCGCCGGCGTCGGCCGCCGTCTCGGTGAATACATCCGCGTGGGCTTCGACGTCGACTACAGCCAGCGCCATTCAGCGACCGCGTTCCGGGACTACGAGGGATTCAAGGTCGGAGGATCGTTCACGTATGGCTACTAACTGCTGGCGCGCGGGGGTGCTGACGTGTCTCCTGGCCGCGTCCGCGGCCGGAGCGGCGGCCCAGCAACCCAGCCCCAAGATTGTGCCGCGAGACTACCTGACCATTACGGTCCTCGGCGTACCGGATTTCTCGGGCAAATTCCCGGTCGACGCCGACGGCATGATCGCGTATCCGTTTCTTGGACGCCTGAAGGCAGCCGGGTTCACGGCATCCGAGCTCGAGGCCGAAATCCGGAAGCGGCTCGACGGCGATTGGGTCCGCAATCCGCAGGTCCGCATCGAGTTCGAGCCGATCGAGAGCAAGAAGATCTCAATCACCGGCGCGGTCAAGACGCCCGGCGAGCTGAAGTTCGCCGGCGAGCTTCGCGTGTTCGATGCCCTCGTGAAGGCCGGCATGACGACCGCCGACGCCGGTGACGAGGTGCTCGTGGTTCGCGTCGCGCCTCCGCGCGACGGCCAGACGTCGGCCGAGACCGAGGTCATCTCGCTCAGCCTGCGCGGCATCGAAAAAGGCGACCCCGACAGCAACATCGCGCTCAAGGATGGGGACCACATCCGTGTGTCGAAGGGGCAGCTCGTCACGATTACCGGTCAGGTGCGATCGCCGGGTGCGTATGCCGCAACGCCGGGGATGACGGTGCGGCAGGCGCTCGCGCTCGCGGGCGACGTGACCGAGAAAGGCACGCATCGCGGGCTCAAGATCCTGCGCCGGACGCCCGGCAAGCCCGAGCCCGAAGAGATCAAGAACGTCAAACTCGAAGACATCGTACAACCCGGCGACACCATCATCGTCGCGCGGCGGATCATGTAGGACCGTCACAATGACCAAACCGGCAACCGCCCAGGCCCGCCGCTCGTCCGGGCAATCGTTTCATCCGACTCACTACCTCCGCGTGTTCTACAAGCGGCGCTGGGTCGCCATTCCCGGGTTCCTCCTGGTGTTTCTCTCCGGCGCGGTGGACAGCGTGCGGACCGTCCCAATCTACCAGGCGACCGCACAGCTCATGATCGAGAAGAGCGCCCGCCGCGCGACGTCGATCAACACGGTGCTCCAGGAGCGGGACGCGTGGTACGACGATGGGTTCCTCCCGACGCAGCACAAGATCCTGCAGAGCCGTGCGCTTTCCGCCCGGGTCGTCGACGCGCGCGAACTGCGCTTCAGGCCGGAGGCTGTTCCGCCAGCACCGAGGTTTTCGTTCAGCGTGGGCGCGCTCATCGCCGCCGCGCGAGCGGGAATTTCGCGGTTCACATCCTCGACCGAGCCCAAGGAAAAGCCGGCGGCGCCGGCCTCGCCCGAAGCTCAGGCCGCGCTGCTGCAGTCAGCGAAGGTCAGCGAGTTCCAGGGTGGGCTGACGATCTCGCCGATCCGCGCCTCGAGCCTCGTCGAGATCAAATATCGATCACCTGACGCGGAATACGCCGCCTGGGCGGCCAATGAGGTCGCGAACCAGTACAAGGTCTACACGCTCGAGTCGAGACTGAGCGCGTCGAAGGAAGCGAACAGCTGGTTGAGCGACCAGCTCAAGGAACAGCGGGCCAAGGTGGACGCCAGCGAGCATGCGCTGCAGGAATACAAGGAAACGAACAACGCCGCCGCGGTGGACGACAAGCAGAACATCGTCCTGCAGAAACTGACGGCGCTGCAGCAGCAGGTGGTCGACGCGCGCTTCGAGCTGGTCGGCAAACAGGCCGTGTACCAGCAGTTCCTGGCGCTCCAGAATGAGAACAAGCCCATCGACTCGCTGCCGGCCATCGTCGGGAACGAAGCGATCCAGACGCTGAAGACCAACCTCGCGACGCTCCGGGACGAGCACGCGAAGCTGACGGTGCAGTTCGGCGACAAGATGCCGCAGGTGATCGCCTCGAACGCGCGCATCACCCAGGCCGAGCTCGAGCTGCGGACGGCGATGCAGAACGTCGTCACGTCAGTGGAAAGCGACTACCGCGCCGCTGCGTCGCGCGTGCAGGCGCTCGAGGGCAGTCTCAATCAGCAGAAGAACGAGGCGATGGGGCTGGACCGCAAGATGATGGCGTACAGCCAGCTCGAGATGGACGCCAAGAGCGAGCGTCAGCTCTACGAGAAGCTGCTGGAGCAGTTCAACGAAGGCGGCGTCTCCGGCGAGTTCAAGGGCAGCAACATCCAGGTGGTCGATCCCGCAGAAACGCCGCAGTACCCCATCCTTCCGCAGGTGCAACGCGACTTGATGATGTCGGCCTTCGGCGGGTTGATGCTCGCCGTGGTCCTCGCTTTCGGCTTCGAGTACTTCGACAGCCGCATCAAGTCGCCCGACGAGGTCAAGGCGTACCTTGACGTTCCGTTCCTGGGCATGATTCCGGCCGTCGCCGCGAAGGATACGGCCGGTGAAGGGCCGCTGCTGCAGGAGAATCCTCCGGCGGCGTTTTCCGAAGCGATCCGCGCCGTGCGGACCGCCGTGCTCTTCTCGTCGGCCGAAGAGGGCACCCGCTCGGTCGTCATCACGAGCACGGGGCCGCACGAAGGCAAGACGCTCGTCTCGAGCAGTCTGGCCATTACGCTGGCGCAGGCCGGCCAGCGCACGCTCGTCATCGACGCGGACATGCGCCGTCCGCGCATGCACGAAGCGCTCGGTCGTCCGCAGGAGCCAGGCTTGTCGAACGTGCTCGTCGGCGACACGAAGCTTGCCGATGCCGCGCGGCCGACGACCATCGAGAATCTCTCGCTGCTGGCGGCCGGACACATTCCGCCGAATCCCGCGGAGCTGCTCGGCTCCAAGAAATACGAAGACCTGCTCGCGGAGCTGCGCAAGCGGTATGACTGGATTGTCATCGACGCGCCTCCGGTGATGCCCGTGACCGACGCGGCGCTCGTGGCGCATTCGGCCGGCGGCGTGCTGTTCGTCGTCGGCTCCGAAATGACGCCGCGCCAGACGGCGGCGAGCGCGATCGATCAACTGAAAGGCGCGAATGCGAAGTTCGTCGGCGTGGTGCTGAATCGCGTCAACATCCAGCGCCATTCCTATTACTATTCGCCGTACTACCGGAAGGAATACGGCAAGTACTATCAACGCTCGGCGAGCAAGGCGTGACGCCGGCTGCGTCCTGGTGACGGGCCGGCTCGGAACCCTCCGAGCCGGCCCGTTCTGTTGAATGGCATCCATCGCTTCGACCGAGGCCGCGGGCGCGGCCGGGCATCTTCCCGTACACGTCATCGCGCCAGCCAGCGGATGGGTACCCGTCCGGCTCCGCGAGCTCTGGGAGTACCGCGAGCTGCTGTATTTCCTGATTTGGCGCGAGGTGAAGATTCGATACAAGCAGGCGGTGCTCGGCATCGTCTGGGCCGTGCTGCAGCCCGTTCTGACGATGGTGATCTTCAGCGTCGTCTTCGGGCGGTTCGCCGGCATGCCGTCCGACGGGCTGCCGTATCCGATCTTCGCCTACTGCGCGCTGCTGCCCTGGCAGCTGTTCACGTTTTCGCTGACCGAGTCGAGCAACAGCGTCGTCGGCAATCAACGGCTGATCACCAAGGTGTACTTTCCGCGCGTGATGCTGCCCATCGCGGCCGTCGGCGTCGGGCTCCTCGACTTTGCCATCTCGCTGGTCGTCCTGTTGTGCCTGATCGGCTTCTACGGCGGGTACTACGGCGTCACGGTCGGCGCCGGACTCTGGTCCGTACCGATCTGGGCGCTGCTGGCCGTCCTGACCGCCCTCGGTGTGGGCTTCTGGCTGTCGGCGTTGAACGTCAGGTATCGCGACATTCGCTACACGGTGCCGTTTCTGGCTCAGCTGTGGTTCTTCGCGACGCCGGTCGTCTATCCCACGTCGATCGTCCCGGAGCAATGGCGGCCATTGTTCGCGCTCAATCCGATGGTCGGCGTCGTCGATGGATTCCGGTGGGCGCTGCTCGGGTCGCCGGTCGCGCCTGATGCGACGGTGCTGATCTCGATCGGCGCGGTCGTGGCCATCCTCGTCGCCGGGCTGTTCTATTTCCGCCGCATGGAACGCACCTTCGCGGACGTCATCTGACGTGAGCACGGTCGCGATTCACGCCGACCGGCTCACCAAGCGTTATGCGCTGGGCGAGCGCGACGCGTATGGCGCGCTGCGTGACTCGATCGCGCGCGCGGCCCAGGTTCCGGTCCGGGCGATTCGCCAGCTTGCGGGACAGGCGGAGGCGCGGCCGCCGCGGCGCAAATGGATCTTGGCGCTCGATCACGTGTCGTTCGAGATCGCCGAAGGCGAGATCGTCGGCATCGTCGGACGCAACGGGTCGGGAAAGAGCACCCTGCTCAAAGTGCTCTCGCGCATCACGGATCCGACCGCCGGAAAGGCGGTCGTGCGCGGACGCGTGGGATCGCTGCTCGAAGTCGGCACCGGATTTCATCCGGAGCTGACGGGACGCGAGAACGTCTTCTTGAACGGCGCGATTCTCGGCATGGGCCGCGCGGAGATTCGGCGCAAGTTCGACGAGATCGTCGCCTTCGCCGAGGTCGAGTCGTTCGTCGATACGGTCGTCAAGCACTATTCGTCCGGGATGCAGATGCGACTCGCGTTCGCGGTGGCTGCGCACCTCGAGCCCGAGATTCTCTTCATCGACGAAGTGCTGGCGGTCGGCGACGCCGCCTTCCAGCAGAAGTGCCTCGGCAAGATGCAGGAGGTCAATCGCACCGGCCGTACGGTGCTGCTGGTCAGCCATCAGATGAATCAGCTTCGCCGCCTGTCCACGCGCTGCCTGTGGCTCCAATCGGGGCGACTGGCTGCCGCCGGTCCCACGGCCCAGGTTCTTGGCGCTTACGAGTCGTCGTTTCACCGGGGCGCCCAGCGCGACGCGACTGACGACGACGGCGTGAAGCAGGCAAAGTTCCTGAGCTGGCATCTGCACGCCCAGGATCGGTCGCGCGACAACGTGCTGAGCACGACCGGGCCGGTCAAAGTCACGTTCCGGCTCGAAGTGCGCACGCCGATTCGCCGCGCGAAGCACGGCATCGCCCTGCTGTCGCCGACCGGCCAGAACCTCTGGGGCACCGCCGCGACCGGTCTCGAATTCTCGCCGGGCACCTACGAGCTGACGCATTCGCTGCCCGGTATCCCGCTTCAGCCGGGCGTCTACTACTGGCAGGTCAGCGTCTACACCGATGACGGGATGATCGACTTGTGGGATTGCCTGCCGGATCTCATCGTGTCGACCCCGCCCATGACGCACTACCGCGACGAGTACGCGGGCGTGCTCAATTTTCCGTCGCAGTTCACCGTCCGCACGGCGGCTGAAAATGTCGTGTCGGAGGCCAATCTCTCGGCATGAGCTCGATAGCCGCCCACGCACCCGGTCAGCGGACGCGTAGTCAGTCACCGATCACGCGACCGCTTCGCGTCGCGATCGAAGCGCAGATCACCCCGGGCGTGCAGGGCGGTCTCGAGCAGTATCTGATGGCACTCGCAGCCGGACTCCGCGACGAAGCCGGCAGCGCGTGGACGTACACGATCGTCGCGTCGCATGAGAACCGGGACTGGCTGCGTCCGTTCGTGGGGCCCAGCCACGCCATCGTGGCTCGTCCCGCGCCTGACGAGTCCGCGGGCGAAGGCCTGAAGCGCTGGCTCGGCCCGGCGCGCCGTCCGGCCGGACGGATCTGGCGAAAAACGCTGCAGTTCGCGGGACGGACCGCGGCCGAACGGCAACAGCCGCCGGTCGTGGCGTCCGACGGGTTCCTCGAGCAATTGCAGGCCGATGTCGTCCATTTTCCGTACGTGGCGCATTACGAGCACTCGCCGCTGCCGGCCGTGCTCACGATCCACGACTTGCAGCACCGCCACTTCCCGCAGTTCTTTTCCGCCAGCCATCTCGCGTGGCGCGAAGAGGCGTATCCCGCCGCCATGTCGCATGCGACGCTTGTGGTCGCCGATTCGGAGTTCGTGCGCGGGGACATCGTCCGGCAGTACGGTGTTCTCGCGGAAAAAGTCGTCGCGATTCCGCTGGCATCGTCGCTGCAATTCCACGCGCGTCCGACTGCCGAGTTCTGCGAGCGGGTGCGGTCGCGTCGACAGCTCCCGGACGCCTTCGCGCTGTATCCGGCGATGACGAACGAGCACAAGAACCACGTCCGGCTGCTCGAGGCCGTCGCGCAGCTTCGCGACAACGGGCGGGTCATTCATTTGTTGTGCTCCGGCCGGCAGGATCACGTCTGGCCGTCGATTCGAAAACGCCTGCGTGAGTTGCGGCTCGAAGGGCAGGTACGATTCGCGGGTTTCATTCCGGCGCAAGAGCTGCTCGCCCTCTACCAACTGGCGCAGTTCGTCGTGTTTCCCAGCCTCTTCGAGGGCGCCGGGCTTCCGGTGCTCGAAGCCATGGAGCAGGGCGTTCCCGTCACCTGCTCGAGTATCCCGCCGCTGCAGGAGTACGCAGACGACGCGGCGCTGTACTTCGATCCGCAGCGGACCGACGAGATCGCGGACGCGCTCGATCGGATGGCGGGCGATTCGGCATTGCGGGAACGGCTTCGCGAGGGCGGACGGCGACGGGCGCTGCTGTTCACGCCTCGCGAGATGGCACGCCGCCATCACGCGGTCTACCGTCGCGCCTGTGAGATGGACCTATGACATCGCCACGCATTCCGTTGATCAGAGCGGATCTGCCCGCCCTCGAGTCGCTCGAAGCCGAGTTCCGGGAGATCCTCGGCAACGGACGAGTCACGAATTTCGGGCGGTACGTGCAGCAGTTCGAAGCTGAGGCCGGAAACTATCTCGGCACCGACGCGGTCTGTCTCTCGTCGGCCACGGCCGGCCTCGTCATGACGCTGCAGGCGCTGGGCGTGCCGCGGGGCTCACGCGTGGCGATGCCGAGCTTCAGCTTCGTCGCGACGGGACAGGCGGTGCTGTATGCCGGCTGCACGCCCGTGTTCCTCGACATCACCGAGGACGGCAACGTCGATCCCGAGGACCTCCGGCGGACGCTGCGGCAACGGCTCGATGTTCGCGCGGCGCTCCTCGTGCACATGTACGGACTCCCGTGCCAGACGGACGCGATCGATGCCGTTGTCCGCGAGGAACGTGGACCGCGCGGCGCGGGATTGCCGGTGTTGTACGACGCGGCGCACGCGTTCGGATCGGCGCGGCATGGCATCCGCGTCGGCGGCGAAGGGGCGGCCGAGATCTTCTCGACGTCAGTCACCAAAGTCATGACGAGCGTCGAAGGCGGGATTGTTTCGAGCCACGACGCGAAGCTCATCGCGCGGCTCAAGAAAATGCGCAACTACGGGATCGAGTCCAATTACGATGCGCAGTATCCGGGCCTCAACGGCAAGATGAGCGAGTTCCACGCTCTGGTCGGCCTGCGCAACCTGGCACGGCTCGACGACCTGCTCGAAGCGCGATCGAGCCGGGCGGCGTTCTACGCGCGTCAGATTCACGCGGCGACGTCGTTCCGCGTGATGGAGGCGCCCGCAGGCACGCTCTCGACGTACAAGGACTACACGATCCTGCTGCCGCCCCGGTTCAAGGCGCGGCGCAACGCCATCATGGAATTCCTGGCGGCGCGCGGGATCGAGACCCGCGCGTACTTCTATCCGCCGATTCACGAGCAGACGTTCTTCAAGCCGTTTGCCGATCGGCCGTTGCCCGTAACCGAGGATCTCAGCCGCCGGGTCATCACCCTGCCGTTCTACTCGACCATCTCTGAAGACGAGATGCGAGCGGTTGCCGCGGCGCTGGCCGACGCGGAAGCCGCCTGCCGGCCCGATCCGGCGGGGCGCGTCCGGCAGGAGGCACGCGCATGAGGGTGCTCGTCACGGGCGGCGCGGGCTATCTGGGCTCGGTCCTCGTCCCGAAGCTGATCGCCCGCGGGCACCAGGTCCGCATCGTCGACCTCGGGTACTTCGGCCTCGATCACCTCAAACGGCTGACGCCGGCGCCCGAGGTCGTCCGCGAAGATCTCCGCGCGATTTCGACGTCGCCCCGGATGGGCCGGGCACTGGTGGAAGGCTGCGACGCCGTCATCCACCTGGCCGCGATCTCCAATGACCCGTCGGCCGATCTGCATCCCGATCTCACGGAGGAAGTGAATGTCGGCGTGACCGGGCGCCTCGCGGAGCTCGCCCGCGAGCAGCGTGTGCAGTTCCTGTTTTCGTCCTCATGTTCGATCTACGGCGAGGCGGACGGCGACATCGACGAGCGCGGCGCGACGAATCCACTGACGGTCTACGCGAGCTCGAAGGTCACCGCCGAGCAGATGCTCGGTGAGCTCGCCGACGCGCAATGGTCGCCCACGATTCTCCGCAACGGCACGCTCTTCGGTTACTCGGCGCGCATGCGGTTCGACCTCGTCGTCAACATCTTCAGTTTTCAGTCGGTCCTGTACGGGCAAATCAAAGTGTTCGGCGACGGCGCGCAGTGGCGGCCGTTTCTGCACGTCGGCGACTGCGCCCGGGCGTTCATCCATTTTCTGGAGCGGCCGGAGCGCCGGCACGCCTGCTACAACATCGCCAACGAGAACCTGCGGGTCGTCGATCTCGTCGGTGTGTTCGAGGGGTTGAACCCGCGTCTGCAGGTGCTGCGCGTCCCGACGCCCGATCAGGATCGGCGCAATTACCGCGTCTCGACGCGGCGCATGGTCGAGGAAGGATTCCGTCCACGGATGAGCGTCGCGCTCGGCAGCGAGGAAATGGTCGACGCGATTGTGTCCGGGCTGATTCCGGATCCGGAGTCGATCTTCTATCGCAACGCGAAATGGCTCAAAGAACTGACGCAGATCGGATCCATGGGGCATCGTGAGCTGGTGGGCCTGATCGAGACGTTCAAGCACGCGGGTCCGGTGGCGCGGAGCTAGACCTCGGGTTTCGTGAGCTCAATGTCGCGTTTGAGTTGACATGTCGACAACGAAACCCGAGGTCTTGACGGGACCCGCGCACGAGATGGCCGTACTCGTCGTCGGCGGCGGCGGGCACGCCGCCGAAATCTGCTCGTACGTGATCGATATGCGTCGCGGTGGCCTGCCGCTCCGGCTGGTCGGCTGCGTCGACGACAACAAGCCTGTCGGCCGCTGCGGTCCCGTGGAGATCATCGGCGACTTCAGCACCGTCGAACGTCTGGCCCGCGCCGAGCCTGCGTTGCGCTGCATCGTCGCCGTCGGAGACAACCCGACGCGCAAGCGGCTGGTCGAGCGGGTCGAGGCGCTGGGCATTCCAGGCATTTGGATGACGGTGCGTCATCCGGCGGCGTGGGTCGGCCAGGACGTCACGATCGGTCCCGGCACCGTGCTGGCGCCGGGCAGCATCGTGACCGCGCGCGTCCGCATCGGCGCGCACGTCATTGTCAACGTGAACGCGTCCGTCTCGCATGACGCCGTGGTCGGCGATTTCGTGAATCTCAATCCCGGAGCGGTCGTGGCCGGCCACACGCGGCTGGGCGACGGCTGTTACATCGGCGCTGGCGCGACCGTGATCGACAGGATCTCAGTGGGCGAGTGGACGACCGTCGGCGCCGGCGCGGCCGTCGTCCGCGATCTGCCGCCACAGGCCACTGCCGTGGGCGTGCCGGCCCGGGTCATCAAGCAGCGATGACGTCTACGCCGCTCATCAGCGTCGTCATTCCGAGCTTCAACTACGCCCGGTTCCTGGGCGATTGCCTCAGCAGCATCTTCAGCCAGGTCGACGCGCCGCCGTTCGAGATCGTGCTCGTCGACGACGGGTCGACCGACGAGACGGCGGAGGTGCTCGAAACCTTCGCGGATCCCCGGCTCCGTGTCGTCCGCCACGATGAGAATCGCGGGCACGTCGCGACGATCAATGAGGCGCTGCCGCTGACCCGCGGCACCTTCATCGCGCGAATCGATCCCGACGATCGCTACCGGCCCCATTTCCTCGCGACGGTCTGCCGCATTCTCGAATCGCACCCGGACGTCGGGTTCATGTACGGCCGGGCTGCGATCATCAATGACCGCGGTCTCGAGACCGGGACGATTACCGTCGCGCCTCATGAGGGCGACTACTACGGCAGCGAATTCATCCGGCTGCTCGAGCGCAACTTCATCTGCGCGCCGGCCTCCGCCGGCAGGCGGGACGCGTGGGTCGAGCACCTGCCGGTACCGGACAGCCTTGCGTTCCACGACTGGTACTTCAGCCTGCTGATCGCCCGGCGTCATCCGTTCTATTTCGTCGACGACGTGATCGCCGATTACCGGGTGCACGCGGCCAACCATCACACGCGTGTGTCGAAGGACGGGTCCGAAGAGCGATCGATCTTCTGGCTCCTCGATCGCGTGTTCGACGCGAAGGACGACGACTCGGTGTTTCACCCGAACAAAGACGCGGTGGCCCGCCGCGTCTACGGAGCGCACTACCTCGATCTTGCGAACAAGTATTTCGGTTTCGGGCGCAACGAGGACGCTCGCCGGTGTTATCTGGCGGCGATCCGGCTGCGGCCCGTCTACCTCAGCGATCCGGGCATCGCGCGCCGGTTGGGGGCAACGGTCCTCGGCCGCCGGATGTACGACCGGACCAAGGCGCTCATGGGCCGCGGCCAATGAAGGTCCTGCACGTCACCTATTCGTTCGCGCCTGACCCGATGGGTGGGACCGAGGTGTACGTCCGCGAGCTGTGCCGGCGTCTTCAATCGCTCGGCGCGACCGGCGTGATCGCTGCGCCGGCCAGTCGATCCGATGTCTATGAGATGGACGGCTTGCGCGTTCGCCGCTTCGCGTTCCGGCCACGCCAGGAGGATCTCGACGCGCTATATGGCGGCGATCGGGAGGCCGCCGATGCGTTTGACGCCGTGCTGGAAGCGGAGCGGCCGGATCTCGTCCATCAGCATGCGTTGACTCCGGCCTGTTCAGGTGCGTTGATCGCCCGGTCGCAACGCCGGGGCGTGCCGGTGGTGTTCACGTACCACACGCCGACCGTGTCGTGTCAGCGCGGAACGCTGATTCGGTGGGGCAGCGAGATCTGTGACGGCGAGCTGGATTTCCGCCGATGCGCCGCCTGCACGCTGAGCGGCCTCGGGTTGAACCGCACGGTCAGCCGGATGCTCGCGTCGACGCCGGAAGCCATCGGCGAGGCGATCGCCCAGGCGGGACTCGCCGGCGGCGGGTGGACAGCGCTGCGGATGCCGGGTTTGATGCGGCGGCGGCACGAGGAAGTCCGGCAGGTGTTCGCGTCGGTCGACCGCATTGTCGTGCTCAGCGAGTGGGTGTACCGGCTGCTGCGTACCAACGGCGTGCCGGAGGAGAAGCTCGTGCGTTCGCCGCACGGCCTTGAACCCGCTGCCACCAGCGTGCCTGCAGCCTGGGATGCACGCTATGTCCGGCTCGCGCACCTGGGCCGAATCGACGTGAACAAAGGCACGCGTCTGCTCGTCACCGCGCTGCGGATGCTGCCAGACGCGCCAATCACGCTGGATGTCTTCGGTGTGACCCAGAGCGACGCCGATCAGCGCGAGCTCGATCGTCTCCGTGAGGCCGCCGGCGGCGACGGACGGATTCGGTTTCTGCCGCCGATCGATCATCGCGACGTCACATCACGTCTCGCGGCGTTCGATGCGGTCGTGGTGCCGTCGCAGTTGCTCGAGACGGGCCCCCTCGTCGTGCTGGAGTCGTTTGCCGCCGGCGTGCCGGTCATTGGATCAGCGCTTGGCGGGATTGCGGAAAAAGTTGTGGGCGGTGTGAACGGACTCCTGGTCAGTCCGCACGATTCAGTGCAGGCCTGGCAGGACGTGCTTGGGCGATGTGCCGGCGATCGCGCGCTGCTCCAAAGGCTCCGGACTGGAATTGCGCCGCCGCGGTCCCTGGAAGCCGCGGCGCGCGAGATGCACGAGCTCTACACCGCCGTGCTCCGCGACAGGCCGAGTGTCGTGCAGCCATGTCGCGCGTAATGTACGTGCAGTACACGAACCCGGCTGCGTATCCGCCGCTCGAACACAGCGCCTGGATGCTCGCCGCGGCCGGCTGTGACGTGCTGCTGTTGGGCACGCGGCGCGCCGGCGAACCGCTCGTGTTTCAGCAGGGCGATCGCGTTCGTGTCGCCTTGATGCCGTTTCAACCCGCGGGCTGGCGGCAGAAAGTCCATTACGCGCAGTTCGCGACGTGGGTCGCGGGCCGGGCACGCGAGTGGCGGCCGGACTGGGTGTACGTGTCCGATCCGCTGGCCTGTCCCGCGGCATTGGCTCTCCGTCAGCTGCTCGACGCCAGGTTCGTGTATCACGAGCACGATTCTCCGTCGGCCGACGCAGGGCCGCAGTCGGCGTTCATGAAGGTCGTGCTGCAGGCGCGGCGGGTCATGGCCTCGCGCGCAGATGTCTGCGTGCTTCCGAACGACGAGCGCGCCCGGTGCTTCACGGAGGAGACAGGCCGGACGCATGACGTCGTGACCGTCTGGAACTGTCCGATGCGCCGAGAGGTGACATCGGAGCGCGCCGGTCCGGGGGCATCAGGCCTCAAGGTTCTCTACCAAGGTTCGATCGTGCCCGCGCGCCTGCCGGCCGCGGTGGTTCACGCGCTGGCGAAATTGCCCGACGCCGTGTCGCTCGTCGTCGCCGGATATGAGACGGCAGGCTATCCGGGGTACGTCGAGTCGCTCCGTCGCGAGGCTGTCGCGCTCGGGATCGATCATCGCGTCACCTTCACCGGTACGGTGCCGACACGCGACGCGCTCATGACTCTCTGCCGGACATGCGACCTCGGTCTCGCGCTGATGCCGGCGTCATCGGCCGACATCAACGAACGGGCGATGGTCGGCGCCTCGAACAAGGCGTTCGACTACCTGGCCTGCGGGTTGGCGCTTCTCGTGAGCGATCTTCCGGCCTGGCGCGAGACATTTGCCGACGCCGGCTTTGGCCGCGTCTGCGATCCGGAATCGCCCGAGAGTCTGGCGGCGGCTCTGCGCTGGTTTCTCGAGCACCCCGGCGAACGGATCGCGATGGGCGAGCGGGGCCGGCAGCGGGTCGCGGCCGACTGGAACTACGACCATCAGTTCGCCCCGGTGCTCGCGCGGATGGTGTGACGTGCTCGCCGTCATCGAAACTCATCCGATTCAGTACCACGCGCCGGTCTACCGGGCCCTGCAGCAGGAGCTCGGGGTGCCGGTCACGGTCATCTACGGTTCCGACTTCAGCGTCGCGGGCTATCGGGACGCGGAGTTCGGCGTGAGCTTCGCGTGGGACACGGACCTCTTGTCCGGCTACACACCGCTTTTTCTGTCGCGCGTCGCCTCGGGCGGCGCCACGGACGCGGACGCTGTCACGACGGACGGGCTGCGGGACATGCTCCGGGCGGTGCGGCCCACGGCGACGCTGATCGTCGGCTATAGCCCGCGCTTTCACCGGCGGGCCTGGCTTGAAGCCTGGCGATCCGGCAGCCCGATCCTGTTCCGCGGCGAGACGGTCGCAGAGGGGAACGCGAACGGTCTGCGCAGTCAGATGAAACGCCGCGCGCTCGCCCTCGCGTACCGCAGTTGCGATCGCGTCTTGTACATCGGCCAGCGTTCGCAGGCGCATTTCCGCGAGCTGGGCGTCGGCCGCGAGCGGCTGGAGTTCTCTCCGTACTGCGTGGATGTGACGCCGTTTTCGATCGACGAAACCGCGCGTCTGCACCTGCGCGCGCTGACCCGCCGGTCGCTGGGGTTCACCGATGAGCAACTCGTGCTGGTGTTCTCGGGCAAGTTGAGCCATCGCAAAGGCGTGGATCTGCTGCCGGCGGCCGTGCGGACGCTTCCCGAAGGGCTTCGCGAGCGAATCGCGTTGCTGTTCGTCGGCGACGGCGCCATGCGCCGCGATCTGGAGACGTGGTGTGCGGGCGAGCCGCGCGTGCCGGCGGCTTTCGCGGGATTCCAGAGCCAGCGCGCGCTCAGCGCTTTCTACCATGCCGCCGACCTCCTCGTGCTGCCCAGCCGTCACTCCGAGACGTGGGGCCTCGTGGTGAACGAGGCGCTCCATCACGGGTTGCCGTGCGTCGTCTCGGACAGCGTCGGCTGTGTACCGGATCTGATTGAGGAAGGGCGGACGGGCCAGGTCTTTGCGGCTGGATCCGCCGATGCGCTCACGGCGGCGCTCGATGCCGCGCACGGGCTCGTCGGTCGCGCCAACATCCGGCATACCTGCCGGAACAAGGTGTCGCTCTACAGCACCAGGCGCGCGGCCGAGGGGATTGCGCGCGCGTATGCGGCGGTCTCAGCGCGTGCAGGAGCGCCCGCGTGATGTCGTCCCTTCAGGCGACTCGGCTGCTCATCGTCGGCAATCCCGATCCGGTGCATGTCGGCAGCCACTTCCACTCGGCCGCGGGATCGCTTCGGATCGAGACGCGCCTGTGCGACTCGAGGGAGGCGTTCGATGCGCCGGCCTGGCGACAGAAGACCGACTGGTGGATGCGGGGACGCCGGCCGGCGCGGCTGCCCGAATTCAGCGCGCGCGTGCTCCAGGTCGTGCGGACCTTTGCGCCGCAGGTCGTGTTGGCGACGGGCGTCGCGCCTGTGGACGCCTCGGCGTTGAAGACGATTGGTCAGCTCGGGTCCGCTCGAGTGAACTTCCTGACGGACGACCCGTGGAATTCCGCGCACCGCGCCCCGTGGTTCCTGGATGCCCTGAAGCACTACGACCATGTCTTCACGCCGCGCGCCGCGAACGTCGCGGACCTGCGGGCGTGCGGCGTCCGGGCCGTGTCGATCCTTCCGTTTGCGTTTGCGCCCGACCAGCATTTTCCGGAGCCTCCGTCGGCTGATGACGCCTCGTGGGAGTCCGACGTGATGCTCGCCGGCGGGGCCGATCGCGATCGGGTGGACGCCGTCATGCCCTTCATTCGCGCGGGTTTTCGCGTGGCGCTGTACGGCGGCTACTGGGATCGCTATCGCGAGACGCGCGACGCCGCGCGGGGACTCCTCGACGCCGCGGGCTTGCGCCGCGCGACGGCCGCCGCGAGAGTGTGTCTCGGGCTGGTACGGCGCGCGAACCGCGACGGTCATTCGATGCGCACGTACGAAGTGCCGGCGATGGGTGGCTGTCTGATTGCCGAAGACACGGCCGACCATCGCGGCCTGTTCGGCGCCGATGGCGAAGCGGTCGCGTTCTTCGCCAGTCCCGACGAGGCGATCGAGAAAACGGCGGCGCTGCTGCGCCGTGAAGACCTGCGGCGCGATCTTGCGCGCCGCGCGCACGCGATCGTCACCACCGGCGGCCACACCTACGCCGATCGTCTCCAATCGATGCTCCAGGCCGTCACCGCGCAGTACGCGTCGCAGGCGGGAGCGCACGCTTCAGGACTCGCACCCCAGGCCGCGGAATGACGCCTCTCAAGATCGCGATCGTCGTGCCCGGGCGGTTTCACGGGTTCGATCTCGCGCGCGAACTGCTGGCGCGCGGCCACGACGTGACGCTGTTCACGAACTATCCGTCGTGGGCGATGGCCCGATTCGGCGTCCCGGCCCGGCAGGCGCGGACATTCCCGATCCATGGCGTGCTCGCACGCGTCCTGTCAAAGCTGCCGCGCGAGGGCGTGTGTCGTTATCCGGAAGCCTGGCTGCACCGCATGTTCGGCCGGTGGGCGGCGCGCGAGCTGGCCCGGGAACGATGGGACGTGATCCACTGCTGGAGCGGCGTGTCGGAGGAGCTGCTCGAGTCGCCCCATGTGAAATCGTCGTGCACGCTGTTGATGCGCGGCTCGGCGCACATCAGTGTCCAGAGCCGGCTGCTCCAGGACGAGGAAGCGCGCGTCGGTGTGGCGCTCGATCGACCGAGCGCGTGGATGTGCGAGCGCGAGTTGCGCGAGTACGACCTGGCGGATCGGATTCTCGTGCTGTCGACGTTTTCGCGCCGCTCTTTCGAAAGCGAGGGAACGCCGCCGGCTCGCATCGTCACCGTGCCGCTTGGCGTGAAGGTCGACGCGTTCCGGCCGGCCGCTGCGGTCATCGCGGCACGTCAGCGGCGGATTCTCGCGGGTGGATCGCTGCGGGTGCTCTTCGTCGGCGCTGTGTCGTACCGGAAAGGCTTTTTCGACCTTACGACCGTCATCGAACGCCTGCACGGCCGCGGATTCGTCTTCGAGCTTGTCGGGCCCGTCCTGCCGGAGGCCACGGCCGCCGCCGATCGGCTCAAATCGCAGGCGACGTTTGTCGGCAAGCGCCCGCAGCATGATCTGCCGGCGTCGTATCACGCGGCCGACCTGTTTCTGTTTCCGACCATCGAGGACGGGTTTCCGGCGGTGATGGCGCAGGCGAAAGCGGCGGCGCTGCCAATCGTCACCACCGCGCACGGCGCCGGCGTCGACATCGTGACGCCCGGTCAGGACGGCTGGATCGTGCCCGTTCGCGATCCGGCCGCGATCGTCGATCGGCTGACGTGGTGCGCAAGGAATCGATCGATCCTCGCTGCGTCCGTGCAGCGGATTTACGACACGTTCCGGCCGCGCGACTGGGCGCAGGTGGCCGCCGATTTCGAATCGGTCTGCGCCGCAACGGCCGTCGACCACCGGGAACCCGCGCATGTCTGAGTCGGCGCTGACCGGGTGGGTCACCGTCTGGCTGATCGCGGCTCTCTGGACCCTGGCGCGGCACTGGCGCGGGGCCAGTGCCGGCCTCGTGTTCACGTACGTGCTGTCGCTCGCCGTCATTCACTGGCTCGCCCCGGCGATGTATCTGCTGCCGTGGTTCGACAACGTGCGGATCGACCTCACGCTTGCCGGACTGCGTGAAAGCCTGTTCGCCATTGTCGGCTTCGCGATTGGCAGCGAGCTCATGATGGCAGTCTCGCGGCGCCATCACATCGGCGTCTACACCGTCTCGACGCGCGAGGGTACCCCTGTCGAGCCACGGCTCGTCAACCTGTACTTGATCTCCGGACTCGTGCTCTACGGTCTGTTCCCGCTGGCCGGCCGCCTGCCGAGCGCCACGGCGATCGTGTCGACAGGATCGACGCTCGCGGTCATCGGCATCGGCCTGAAGTGCTGGAACGCCTGGACCTACAGCACCCCCGCCTTCCTGTGGGCGTGGCTCGCCGCGACGATGATGCTGCCGGTCGTGACCGTCATCGGTCAGGGTTTTCTCGGCTACGGCTTCGCTGCCATGCTGACGGTCTTCGCGTTCGTCGCGAGCTTCTTCCGGCCGCGGTGGAGAGTCGTCGTGCTCGCCGCCGTCCTCGGCTACGTCGGGCTCTCCGTCTACGTCAACTACATGCGCGATCGCAAAGAGATCCGCGCGGTCGTGTGGGGCGGCGCGGCCGTCACCGATCGTGTCGATCAGCTCAGGAACACGTTCGACACGGCCGACTGGTTCGATCTGCACAACATCGATCATCTGAATCTGATCGACGACCGTCTGAATCAGGATTACCTGATCGGCGCGGCCGTCGAGTACATCGGCAGCGGGTTTTCCGAGTACGCCCGTGGCGCCACGTTCTGGGACGCGCTCGCGGCGATCATTCCGCGGGCGCTGTGGCCGAACAAGCCGGTGGTTGGGGGAAGCGGCGATCTGGTGAGTACCTACACGGGCATCCGCTTCGCCGACGGGACGAGTGTCGGCATCGGCCAGGTGCTCGAAGCGTATGTGAACTTCGGCAGCATCGGCGTCGCGGCGACCTTCCTCGTGCTCGGCGCCGGTCTGACCTGGATCGATCGCGCGGCATTCGATCGGCTCCGGCAAGGCGACGCGAACGGCTTTCTCCTCTGGTACCTGCCCGGCCTGAGCCTGTTGCAGGTCGGCGGATCGTTCATGGAAGTCACGTCCACCGCGGCAGCCGGTTTCGTCGTGGCCGTGGCGCTGAACCGGTTCGCCGAGCATCTGCATGGCCGCTGGGAAGCGCCCGAGCCGGAACCGGACGATGAGGCCGCCGAGACGGCGGAGCGATCCGAGGTGTCCCTGTGATCCGGCCCTGTCTGGCGGCAATCACGCTCGATCCGAAAGGCGGCGGCGTGGCAGTCGTCTCGCGGCTTCTGTGGCGCGTGTTCGCCGATCGCTGGCGCGACGAAACGCGTCTCTTCACGCTCCTCGACGACTCGGGCCGGCTCGAGTCCCTCGATTCGTCGACGGCGACGCGCGTGCGTTTTGGTACGGCGCTCGCCGGCGGCCAGGCGCTCGGACAGTGCCGCTGGGTGTTCTACTCGCATTTGTCCGTCGCCCGCGTGCAGAGCTTCGTGCCCGCGCCATTTCGCCGGCCCTATGGCGTGTTCCTGCACGGCATCGAGGCCTGGCAGCCGCTCGGCGCCGTCCAGCGCAAAGTGCTCCAGGGCGCCGCGCTGCGCGTCGCGAACTCGCGTTTCACCGCGGATCGCGTCACGGAAGCGAATCCCGACATCGGTCCCATCGCGGTCTGTCCGCTGACCGTCGAACCCGACGTGCTCTCGCGTGAGGTATCCGATCACGGCATCGCACCGCGCGCCGGTGACAAGACGGTGCTCATCGTCGCGCGCATGCTGTCGGCCGAACGATATAAGGGCCACGACGCGCTGCTCGAAGCCTGGCCCATCGTGAAGGCACACGTGCCGGATGCGCGCCTCGTCTGCGTCGGCGATGGTGACGATGCGCCGCGGCTGCGGCAGAAGGCGCACGAGCTCGGCCTCGGCGGCGACGTCATCTTCACCGGATTCGTGTCGGGCGAAGAGCTGCATGCGTGGTACGAGCGCGCGGCCGTCTTCGCAATGCCCAGCCGGGGCGAGGGTTTCGGCCTCGTCTACCTCGAGGCCATGGCACACGGCCTGCCGTGCATCGGGTCAGTCCACGACGCGGCGGGCGAGATCATCGACGACCGCGTGACCGGACATCTGGTCAATCAGTCCGACCCGCGCGAGCTTGGAGCGACGCTGCTCGGACTGCTGGGCAATCACGATCGCCGCCAGCAGATGGGCGCGAACGGCCGCCGGCGGTACGAACAGGATTTCAGCTACGACGCGTTTTCGCGGCGGATCGTCGGCCTGCTCGAGGAGTCGTTCGCAGCGTCAGCCGTGCCTGAGCTGCCGGAGGCGACCATCCGATGAAAGGCAGCAACATCCTTCACGTCATTCCCGCGGTCGCGCCGCGATACGGCGGACCGAGCGCCGCGATCATCGGGATGTGCCACGCGCTGCGGGACCTGGGCATGTCGACGCTCGTCGCGACGACCGATGCCGATGGCGCGAGCCGCCTCGACGTTGAGGACGGCGAAGTGCAGGACTACGAAGGCATCCCCATGGTGTTCTTTCCGCGGCAGGCGAGCGAAGCGTACAAGTGGTCGGCGCCGCTCGCGGTCTGGCTGCGGCAGCACGTGCGCGACTTCAACGTCGTCCACATCCACGCCGTGTTCTCGCATTCGTCGGTCGCGGCCGCGCGCGCGTGCCTCAACCAGCAGGTGCCGTACGTCCTGAGGCCGCTGGGCACGCTCGATCCGTGGAGTCTCAATCGTCACCGCTGGCGCAAGGAGCTGCTGATCCGGTTCGGCGCGGGCCGGCTGCTCGCCGGCGCCGCGGCGATGCATTACACGACTGACGTCGAGCGGCGGCTCGCCGAACGCGGGATGGCGTGGCTGCCGCGCGGACGGGTGATCCCGCTGGGCGTAGAAGACGCGCTTTTTGGGGGAACCACGCAGACCAACGCGGCGCCGTACATCCTGACCTTGTGCCGGCTCGATCCGAAGAAGGGCGTCGATCTCCTCATCCAGGCGTTCCATGACGTCGTGAAGGCGGGAAGCGCCGGCGAGTGGAAGCTGATCATCGCGGGCGCCGGTGACTCGTCATACGTCGCGCGGTTGAAGCAGGCGGCCGAGCAGGGCGAGGCGCGATCGCGAATCTCGTTCGAGGGCTGGGTCGCCGGCGACGAACGCCTGACACTGCTGCGCGACGCGAGTCTCTTCGCGCTCCCGTCTTCGCAGGAGAACTTCGGAGTTGCCGTCGTCGAGGCGCTCGCCTCGGGCGTGCCGGTCGTCGTGAGTCCGGAAGTGAACCTCGCGCCTGATATCGAAGGGCATGAAGCCGGATGGGTCATCCCGCGCGAGCGGCAGGCGCTTGCCGACGGACTCGCGCGACTCATCGCTGATCGCGCCGGCTTGACGGAACGGCGTGCCAAGGCACGCCGGTTTGCCGGACGGTTTCGCTGGAGCGCGATTGCCGAAGCGCTGCGGCAGTTCTATGCCGACATCCTGCACAGGCGTGCGGCGGTGGACGAACATCTCGAAGCGGTCACCGACGCGGAGTATCGTTCCTCGCGCCGGCCGGACTGGGAGCGCTGATATGTGTGGCATTGCCGGGGCGCTCTTCTGGGATCCGCATGCCGGACGCGGCGGCCGCGACGCGGACGTGGCGCGGATGGTCAAAGCACTCGAGCATCGGGGGCCCGATGGTGTAGGGCTCGCGCGCTGCCTGACGCCGGATCGCGCCGACGGTCCGACGATGATCCTCGGCCATCGGCGGCTGTCGATCATCGATCTCACCGACCGGGCCAACCAGCCGATGAAGAGCCCGCGCGTCCCGGTGTGGCTGACCTACAACGGCGAGATCTACAACTTCCGCGACGTGCGGCGCGAACTCGAAGCGCGGGGACGGACCTTTCACTCCGACTCGGACACCGAAGTCATTCTCCAGGGCTACGAAGAATGGGGTCCCGCCGTCGTCGACCGCCTGCGAGGAATGTTCGCGTTTGCCATCTGGGATGGAGCGGCCGGCCGGCTCTGGCTCGGGCGCGATCGACTCGGGATCAAGCCCTTGTACGTCTATCGCGGCAACGGCTACTTTCTCTTTGCCTCCGAAGTCCGGGCGATGTTGGCCTCAGGGCTCGTGCCGCGGAGACTGGATCGGTTTGCGCTCGATCAGTTCCTCGCGTATCAGAGTGTGCCGGAGCCGTTGACGCTCGTGCGCGACGTCCGGATGCTGGCGCCAGGCCATGTCCTCGGCGTGGGGCCGGAGGGCAGGGAAGTGGCGCGCCGGTACTGGGACCTCCTGGATTCGGCGATCGGCCGGGAGCCGGTTTCTGCCGAGGCCGGGCGCCGGAAGGTTCGCGAGCTTCTCGAAGAGTCGACGGCGCTGCACCTCGTCAGCGACGTTCCGGTCGGCGTGTTCCTCTCCGGCGGCATCGACTCGGGGGCGATCGCGTCGCTGGTCCGTCAGGCCGGCGTCGTCCCGCAGACGTTTTCGATCGCGTTCACGGGCACCGAATACGACGAGTCGCCGTTCGCGCGCGCGATGGCCGACTCGCTGCAGACCAAGCACACCGAGATATCGCTGGCCGAAGAGGACGTGATCGATCAGATTCCCGAGGCGCTCGCGAGCGTCGATCATCCGAGCGGCGACGGCACGAATACGTTCGTCATTTCCCGCGCCGTTCGCGAGGCCGGCCTCAAGGTCGCACTGTCGGGGCTTGGCGGCGATGAGTTCTTCGGGGGGTATCCGTCGTTCCGCCGCTTGCGGCAGGTGGCGGCCATGGCCGGCGCGTGGCGTCATTCGCCGGCCGTGATGCGGCGCGTCGCCAGCCTCGCGGTGAGACGGCTGGGCGGATCGTCCGTGGCCTCCGTGAAAACGGCGGCCGTGCTCGAGAGCGACGGCTCTCTGCCGCAGACCTTCCCGATTCTGCGCCAGCTGTTTCCGGAATCGCAGCGGATCGAGCTGCTCGGCGCCGAGGCCGTGGCGGCCTCGCGGCATCAGGGGGATCCGTACGTGCAGTTGCTGCAGCGGACGCTCGATCGCGACACCGGTCTCGATTTGATGTCGCTCGTCTCCTACGCCGAAGCCCGCACGTATATGCACGATGTGCTGCTTCGCGACACGGATCAGATGAGCATGTCCCGCGGTCTGGAAATCCGGGTGCCGCTCCTCGATCATCGATTGGTCGAGTGCCTGATGAGTTTGCCCGAGTCGGTGAAGACGGCTCAGGGACCACCGAAGCCGCTGCTCAGGGGAAGCCTGACGCGCTCGTTGCCGGCCATCTGCGTCGACCGTCCGAAGCGCGGGTTCGTGCTGCCGTTCGACCTCTGGATGCGCGGCAGCCTTCGGGCGTTGTGCGAGCATCATCTCGGTCCCTCGGGACTCGCGGGACGCGAGATGTTCCGGCCGGCGGCCGTACGATCCTTGTGGCGATCGTTTCTCGCCGAGAAGCCGCGGACGACCTGGTCGCGGCCGTGGGCGCTCGTGACACTGAACGCCTGGCTGGAGCGGACCGGAATCAAATCATGACGGCCCCGCGCGCGCCGCTCACGCTCGTCGTCCTCACGTTCAACGAGGAACGGAATCTCGCCGCGTGTCTCGAGAGTGTCGCGGGGCTGGCAGCCGCCACGGTCGTCGTCGACTCGGGCAGCACGGATCGCACGACGGCCATCGCCGACGAGTATGGGGCCCGCGTGCTGCACCATCCGTTCGAGACACATGCACGCCAGTGGCAGTGGGCGCTCGAGAACGCGTCGATCGCGACCGACTGGGTGCTCGCGCTGGACGCGGACCAGCGCCTGACGCCGGAGCTCCGGCGCGAAATCGCATCGCGGTTGCCAGAGCCGGGCGATGTCGCCGGATTCTTTCTCAACCGGCGGCAGATCTTTCGCGGCCGCTGGATCCGTCATGGCGGCTATTACCCGAAATATCTGTTGAAGCTGTTTCGCCGGACGGCGGTGTCGATCGACGACTCGGAGCTCGTCGATCATCATTTTCACGTTGCCGGACGCACGGAAACGCTGCGGTTCGACATGATCGAGGACAACCGGAACGAATCGTCGATCGCCGGCTGGACCGCGCGGCACAACCGGTACGCGACGCTTCAGGCGCGGCAGGAAGTCCTTCGCGACAGGGCGACGCCGGCCGCGCCGATGCCGGCGGATGATTCGCCGGACGGCCGCACGCGCCGTCTCAAACGCGTCTGGGCCCGGCTGCCGCTCTTCGTTCGCCCCTGTTTCTACGTGTTCTACCGCTACGTCATCCGGCTGGGATTTCTCGACGGCAAAGAAGGATTCATCTTTCACGTCCTCCAGGGGTTCTGGTACCGCCTGCTCGTGGACATCAACATCGACGAGCTGCGCGCGCGGCCGACGGCGGTGCGCGAGGACGCCCCGCGCGAGGTCAAGCTGCCAATCAGATAGCGCAGCGCTTTCAGCTCAGTGAACATTCTCGGCATCAACGCCTACCACGGCGACGTCTCCGCGGTTATCGTGCGTGACGGCGAGCTCGTGGCCGCGGTAGAGGAAGAGCGCTTCCGGCGGATCAAGCACGTCGCCGGATTTCCGCATCAGGCGATCCAGGTGTGCCTGAGCCTGGCCGGCCTGACGCCACAGGACATCGACCACGTCGGTGTGTCGCGCGATCCGCGCGCGCATCTGGTGCGGAAGGTCCTGTTCGCCCTGCGACACCGGCCGGCCGGCGGCCTGGTCCGCGATCGCGCTGCGAACTATCGGCGGGTCGGCGCGATTCCCGACACGCTGATTCAGACGCTCGGTCTCGGTGACGCTGACAAGCGGCCCGTCGTGCACTGGGTCGAGCACCATCCCGCGCACCTGGCGAGCGCGTTCTTCGTCTCGCCGTTCGACGAGGCCGCCGTCTGCGCCATCGACGGGTTCGGCGATTTCGTCAGCACGTCTCGCGCGGCCGGGCGCGGATCATCGCTCGACGCAATTGGCCGGACGTACTTTCCGCACTCGCTCGGGGTCGTCTATCTCGCCGTCACGCAGTACCTCGGGTTTCTGAAATTCGGCGACGAATTCAAAGTCATGGGGCTCGCGCCATACGGGCAGCCGGACTTCGTCAAGGAGTTGCGAACGCTGCTGCGGCTCATGCCAGGCGGCGACTTCGAGCTCGATCTCGACTTCTTCCAGCACTGGTCCGGTGGCGCAGGGATGACGTGGGACGACGGCGAGCCGATGCTCGATCGAGTCTTCAGCGGCAGGCTGGAGCAGCTCCTCGGTCCGGCCCGCCGGCCGGACGAGCCGTTGACCGCGCGCCACGAGGCGATCGCCGCGTCGTTGCAGGTCGTGTTCGAGGAAGCCGCGTTTCACGTTCTGCGGGGGCTGCATGATGCGACCAGGCTGTCGCGGCTCTGCATGGCCGGCGGCTGCGCCATGAACAGCGTCGCGAACGGCAAGATTCGCGAGCAGACGCCGTTCACCGAGGTGTACATCCAGCCCGCCGCCGGCGACAACGGCACGGCGCTTGGCGCCGCCTACTACGTGTGGAACCAGATCCTCCGGCAGCCCCGACGGTTCGTGATGTCGCACGGCTACTGGGGACCGTCGTTCGAGAACGGATCGATCCACGCCGCGCTCGAAAGCCGCGCCGCGGAAATGCGCCAGCTCGGCTGCGAATTGCGGACCATCGACGACGAGCAGGCGTTGTGCGACTGGACGGCGGACCGGATCGCGGATGGCGAGATCGTCGGCTGGTTTCAGGGGCGGATGGAGTGGGGCGCCCGCGCGCTGGGCAATCGCAGCATCCTGGCGGATCCGCGCCGCGCCGACATGCGCGAGATCATCAACACCAAGATCAAGTTTCGCGAGAAATTCCGTCCCTTCGCGCCGTCGGTGCTGGCCGAAGCGCACGGACGGTTCTTCGCAGGATCGGTGCCGGATCCGTTCATGATCCAGGTCTATCCGGTCCAGGGCGACAAGCGCGGCGTGATCCCGGCCGTCACGCACGTCGACGGGTCCGGACGGCTGCAGACCGTTGATCGCGACGGCAATCCGCGCTACTGGGCGCTCATCCGCGCGTTCGAGCGCCGGACCGGCGTGCCCATCCTCTTGAATACATCGTTCAACGAGAACGAGCCGATCGTCCACCAGCCCTCTGAGGCGCTCGACTGTTTTCTCAGAACCCGGATGGATGTCCTCGTCCTCGGCAATCACGTGGTGACCAAAAGGAGCAGTCATGGAGTGGCGTAATACGAAGACGTTGGTGACCGGCGGCGCCTCGTTCATCGGGTCGCACCTGGTCGACGCGCTGATCGCGCTGGGCGCCAGGGTGCGCGTGGTCGACAACCTGTCGAGCGGCAAGCTCGATCACATCCGGCCGCACGTCGACGCCGGACGGATCGAGTTCACGCACGCCGATCTCAACGACCCGCTTGTCGCCGACCAGGCCGTGCGCGGGATGAACGTGGTCTTTCATCTCGCCGCGGATCACGGCGGCCGCGGCTACGTCGACCTCCATCAGGTCGCCTGCGCCACGAACCTGGTCCTCGACGGCCTCGTCTTCAAGGCGTGCTCCAAGGCGAGCGTGGACAAAGTCGTGTACGCCTCGTCGGGCTGCGTGTATCCGAATCATCTGCAGACCGATCCGGGGCGGATCCTCTATCTCACCGAGAACATGGTCGGTCCGCCATACGACGCCGACAACCTGTACGGCTGGGCCAAGCTGATGGCCGAGATGACACTGCGCGCGTACACCGAGGAGACCGGCATGAAGTCGGCCAATTGCCGGTTCTTCACCGTCTACGGTGATCGCGGCCACGAGAATCACGCCGTGATCGCGATGATCGCGCGAGCGTTCGTGAAGCAGGACCCCTACGTGGTTTGGGGCACCGGCGAGCAGATCCGCAACTGGACGCACGTCAGCGACATCGTCAGCGGAATGATCCTTGCGGCCGAGAAAATCGACGACGGGTCGGCCGTCAACCTGGGGACGATGGAGCGGACGCGCGTGATCGATGCGGCGCGCGAAGTGCTCCGCTATACCGGCCACGCCGCGACGATTGAGCTCCATCCCGAGATGCCCACCGGCCCGCTCAATCGCGTCGCCGACAACTCACTCGCGCGGATGCTGCTCGGCTGGGAGCCGCAGGTGAAGTTCATGGACGGACTGCATCGCACGATCGACTGGTACTTCAAATCGAAGGATCGCCAGGCGATTTCGACGAGTCTCGAGGCGAGGTTGACCGAGAGATAGAGCCGCCGGGTCTAAAGACCCGGCGGTCCACCACTCACCGCGATCCTCAATTGAGGGCTCGTGAGAGGTGGAGGGGCGGACCTTCAGGTCCGCCCGAAGTCCGCCCGACGTGCGATGCACATCGCCTTCTTCAACCGCTCGTTCTACCCGGACACGACGGCGACCAGTCAGCTCCTCACCGATCTTTGCGAGGACCTGATTCGGGAGCACGGCTGTCGTGTGTCGGTCGTGGCGGGCGTGCCGCTGCTTCCGTCGGCCGCCGCGGGTCCCGCGCGTGGCGTGCTGAGCCGTGAATCGCATCACGGCATCGAGATCTTCCGCGCCCGGGGCACACGATTTTCCAAGCAGCGCTTCATCGGCCGCGCGAGCAACTACGTCACCTATTTCCTGTCGGCGTGTTATGCCGGCTTTCGGCTCGACCGGCCCGACGTCGTCGTCGCGCTGACCGACCCGCCCATCATCGGCCTGGCCGCGTGGCTCAGCGGCAAACGGTTCGGCGCGCCGCTCGTCATGGCCTTCAAAGACCTGTTTCCGGAAGTCACGGTGCTGATCGACGACTTCCACAGCGACGCCGTCAACGCGATGCTCCAGGGCGTGAACAAGTTCCTCGTCCGCCGCGCGGCCTGCAACGTCGCGCTGGGCGAGACGATGCGGCGCCGCCTGATCGAGAACAAAGGCGCGCCGGCCGACCGCACGACGATCATCGCCGACTGGGCGGACACGACGGCGATCGCGCCCGGACCCAAGCGCAACCCGTTTGCCGAGGCCCACGGGCTTGAAGACAAGTTCGTGGTCATGCACTCCGGGAACCTCGGCTTGTCGCAGAGTCTCGAGACGCTCGTCGACGCGGCCGGACTCCTTCGCGACGTGCCGCGACTCCAGGTCGTGTTCGTGGGCGAGGGCGTGAAGAAGGCCGAGCTGCAGGAGCGCGCGCGGGCGTTGCAGGTCACGAACGTGACGTTTCTGCCGTTCACGCCCAAGGAGCGTCTCGGCGAATCGTTTGCGACCGCCGACGTCTTCGTGATTTCGCTGCAGCGCGGTCTCGCCGGCTACATCGTGCCGAGCAAGCTCTACGGGATTCTCGCCGCCGGCCGGCCGTACGTCGCCGCCGTCGAGGAGCAATGCGAAGTTGCCGCGCTGACGCGCCGCCATGAGTGCGGGCTGCTCGCCGAACCCGGCAACGCGCGCGAGCTCGCCGACCAGATTCTCGCGTTCTACGGGGATCGATTGATGGCGTCGAGATACGGCGCCAACGCGCGCACGGCCGGACTCGGCTTCGATCGGCGCGCGCAGGTGAAACGCTACGTGGATCTCTTCCGGCAGGTATCCCGCCCGCCAGCCGCGCAGAGTGCCGCGGCCGCGGAACCCCAGGCGTGACCGTTTTCTTGAAGCGCGCGCTCGACGTGCTGCTGTCCGGCTCAGGACTGGTGATCTCGCTGCCGCTCTGGACGATCGTCGCGCTGGCGATCAAGCTCGACGATGGCGGCGACGTGTTTTACAGCCAGCCGCGGGTCGGCGAAGGCGGCCGGGTCTTTCGTGTCTACAAGTTTCGATCGATGGTCCCCGACGCCGAAGCGCGCGTCGGGGCGCAACAGGCCACCGATGGGGACCCGCGGATTACCCGGGTGGGACGGTGGCTCCGCGCGACCGCGATGGATGAATTGCCGCAACTCTGGAGCATCCTTCGCGGCGACATGAGCTTCGTCGGCCCGCGGGCGCTGCGGCCCGGCGAGATCGAGGTGAATGGCGGCGGCGAGCTCGTCTCCCTCGAAGACGTCCCGGGTTTCGAGGAGCGGTGCCGCGTGGTGCCAGGCCTGACCGGCGTTGCACAGATTTACGCGCCCCGCGATATTCCCAGACGTCAGAAATTCCGATACGACCGGGTGTACATCCGGAACCAGTCGTTCTGGCTCGACGTCCGGCTCATCGTGCTGTCGTTCTGGATCACCTTCCGCGGCACGTGGGAAGCCCGGGGGCGGAAATTCTAAGGAGGCGCGTGCGGGACGTCGTCGTCATAGGCGCGGGACCAGCCGGATCGATTACGGCGGCGCGGCTTGCCAGACAAGGGCATGACGTTCTGGTTCTCGAGGAGCACGGGGCCATCGGGACCCCCGCGCATTGCACCGGACTGCTCGGTCTCGAGGCGTTCGACGAGTTCGATCTGCCGCGCGACGTGATCCTGAGCGAGGCCGGCGCGGCGCAGTTCTGGGGCGCGGCCGGCCTGTCCGTGACGATCCGGAGCCACCGGATTCGCGCGGCAATCATCGACCGGGCGGCGCTCGATCAACGGCTGGCCAGCCGCGCCGAGGCCGCGGGCGCCGAGATCAAACGCGAGTGCCGGGCGGAGGCCGTCGAGGTGGGACCATCCGCGGTGCGCGTCACCGCGCGAGGCCTCGAGGGCGACGTCACTGCGCGCGCGTGCGTGCTGGCGTGCGGCGCGAACTATCGCTTTCATCGCGCGCTCGGCCTCGGCATGCCGGACGTCTTTCTCCAGAGCGCGCAGCTCGAGACCGCCTTCCCGGAAACGACGCACGTGGAGGTCCGCTTCGGTCGCGACGTGGCGCCCTCCGGTTTTGCATGGCTCGTTCCGTTCGGCCGCGCCGGCGCGCCGCACGCGCGCGTCGGATTGATGGCGGAAACGCGCGGCCGCGAGCGGTTCGAGACGTTTCTCGGATCGCTTTGCGCGAGAGCGGGCGTCGAACGCGATGCCGTGCCGGCTCCGCGATTGAAGATGCTGCCGCTTGGGCCAGTCCAGCGGACGTACGCGGATCGCGTCGTCGCCGTCGGCGACGCGGCGGGTCTCGTGAAACCGACGACGGGCGGCGGCATCTACTACGGTCTGCTGAGCGGCACGATCGCCGCGGACGTGGTGCATGACGCGCTGGAGCGGGACCGCTTGGAAAAGAACACGCTTCGCCGCTATGAGACGCTCTGGCGTCGCCGCCTCGGCCAGGAAATACGCGTCGGCCTCGCGTTTCGGCGAATCGCGGCGAAACTGAGCGACGAGTCGATCGACGCCCTGATCGATCTCGCGCGTGTCAATGGGATCGTGCCGTTGCTCCAGGAAACCGCGTCGTTCAACTGGCATCGCAAAGCGGCTGTTGCGCTGCTCGGCCACCCATCGTTCCGGAAAATCGTCTTCAAGTCGTGGGGACGGAGTAGCGAGCTGCTCTGAGTGACGCCACTATCTGCGACCGCGGACGCACATGAGCCGGCCGGCTGCCGTGGCGGTCAGGACGAGCCTGGCGCCGTGACGCTGCTCGCTTCACTGATCCGAGGCGAGTCGCCGGCCGTGATGCCGTCGACGTCCGAAGGCGCCGATCGTCTTCGACTCCTGGCCGAGCGCCAGGGCGTGATGCCGCTCGCCGCGGAACGGCTGGCGAAGCTGCCGGCGGCGCCGCGCGCGATCGTCGCCGCGTTCGACACCGCGGCGAAATGTCAGGCCGCAGCCGATCTGTTTCGCGAGGTCGAGTTACGACACCTGCTGGTGGCTTTCGCCGAGGCGGGCGTCCGCGCGATCGTCATGAAGGGCGCGCAGCTGGCCTACAGTCACTATCCGCGCCCCGATCTGCGCCCGCGTCTCGATACCGACTTTCTCGTGGCAGCCGATGGCCGCCGAGCGGCGGAGCAGCGGCTGCTCGATCTGGGCTACGACGCCGTGCCGCAGGTGACCGGCGATCTCGTCATGTATCAGGCCATTTACGTGCGGCGACGCGCCGGCGTACCGGTGCACGTCGTGGATCTGCACTGGCGGCTGGCCAATCCGCAGCGCTTTGGATCCGTGTTGACCTGCGAGGACCTCTTCGAGTCGGCGGTGCGCATTCCGACACTTGCTGAATCCGCGGAGGGCTTGTCGAATGCCCACGCGCTGCTCGTCGCGTGCATTCATCCGGTCGCGCATCATGCGCACGCGCCGCGGCTCATCTGGCACTACGACATTCATCTCGTCGCGTCTCGATTGACACCGGCAGAGTGGACGGCCTTCGCCGCGCAGGCAACCGATCGCGGCGTCGGCAGCGTGTGCCGCCGAAGTCTCGAGCTCGCCGTGTACTGGTTCGGCACTTCCGTGCCGGATCATGTCTTCAGCCAGCTCAGCGTGCCAACCGCGCGTGACGCGGCGACAGCGGCCTATCTCTCGCCCTCCAGGCGCCAGATTGACGACGCGGTGTGGGATTTCCAGACGCTCTCCAGTTGGGGCGCTCGATGGCGTCTCGTCTGCCAGCACCTGTTTCCGCCGCCGCGATACATGCGCGACGTCTACGCACCGTTGAGCCATGCGCCGCTGCTGGTCCTTTATGCGAAACGCGTCTTCCTCGGCGCGCGCCGGTGGTTCGCGCGGACCTGATGCGATGAGCACCTACGGTCGATTGCTCATGGCGACGATTGCCTGGGGCGCGCTGGCGTTCGGCGCGGTGTATCCCTGGGGGTACTGGCCGCTGGTCATCGCCTCAGCCGGACTTGGGTTGTGGGGGATCTTCGAGACGAGGGCGTGGGAGGATCCGCGGACCCGCCATCTCGGCATCGCGCTCGCCGCCGTCGCGGCCGCGATGTTCGTGCAGATCATCGCGATCCCCTACGACTGGCTTGCAGAGATCTCGCCGTCGGTCGATCGATTCTTCGAGGAATTCCAGCTGGGTTATCACCCGTCGCGCTCGCATGCGTTGTCGCTCGACCCGCCGGCGACGGCCATCGGCCTGGCGCTCTTCTGCGCGTTGTCGCTGCTGCTGGTCGGACTCGTCCGGGCAATCCGACTCGTCCGGTTCGACTGGCTCCTCAACCAACTGATGGGGCTGGGCGTCGGGCTCGCGATTCTCGGCGTGGTTCAGAAAGCGCTCATCGATGTCGATCATCCGCGGCTGTACGGATTCTGGACGCCACGGCTCGGCGGCAACCCGTTTGGTCCCTTCATCAATCGCAATCACTTCGCGGGATGGATGGTCATGACGCTGCCGCTCGTGATCGGCTACTCCTGCGCGGTGGTCTACCAATCGAGGCCGACCGCGCGCGACTGGCGCGGGTGGCTGCGATGGATTACCACCGTCGAAGCGAACCGGTTCCTGCTCGTCGCCTTTGTCATCGTCGCGCTGGGCATGTCGCTCGCGCTCACGGGTTCGCGATCGGGGATCGCCAGCTTCGTGGTCGCCAACGCGGTCTTCGGCGCCTTTCTGCTCGCCCGCAGCGCACGCCGGGCACGGGCGATGGCGGCGGTCTATCTCTGCGTGCTCGTGATCAGCGCCGTCGCCTGGGCGGGCGTCGACAGCGCGGTCGATCGATTCGGGCGGGCCCCGTCGGACGCCGGCGGCCGCCTTTCCGCGTGGTCCGACACCGTCAACATCATCCACGACTTTCCGGTCTTCGGTACCGGCATCGGGACGTACGGATTAGCCATGCTCGTTTATCAAACGAACGGGCGGGAGGTGATGTACGCCGAGGCGCACAACGATTACCTGCAGCTCATCGCCGAGGGCGGACTGCTGATCGCCGTACCGGCCGCCGTCGTGGTCGGCCTCGTCGTGTACGTCATCCGGCGGCGCCTGAAGTCGCGGGACGATGACCCGTTGACGTATTGGATCCGAGTCGGCGCCGTGGCAGGGATCGCCGGCATTGCGGCGCAGTCGATCGTGGAGTTCAGCCTGCAAATGCCCGGCAACCGTGTGCTCTTCGTGCTGTTGCTCGCGCTCGCCTTGCACCGCCCGCGCCGTTTCGTGAATGCGAATCGGGTTTGATCTCGACGGCGTGCTTGCCGATCTGCACACGCCATTCGTGCAGATGGCCGTGCGGCTGTTTCCGACGCTCGACGCCCGGGTCGTGAGCACCGCCGATATCGGCGCCTCTCCGCCCGATGAAACGCACGAACCGCCGACCGAAGCGCCGGGCCCGCCGCCTGACGTCGTGCTCAATCGCGAGCAACTGGACGCCGTCTGGCGCGCGCTCACGAACACGACCGACTTCTGGGAGGGGCTGAAGGAGATCGAGGCCGGGGTCATCGACAGGCTCGCGAAGCTGGCCGACGCGCGGCGGTGGGAGGTGATGTTCCTGACCAGCCGGCCGGCATCGGCCGGGCGAACGGTCCAGCGACAGAGCCAACGCTGGCTGGAACGCCAGGGATTCCCGCTGCCGAGCGTGTATGTCGTCCACTCCTCGCGGGGCCGGATTGCCGACGCCCTGGAGCTGGACGTGGTGATCGACGACCGGCCCGAGAACTGCCTGGATATCGTCCTCGAATCGAAGGCGGGTGCGGTCCTGGTCTGGCGGGGGCCGCAAGCCTCCGTGCCGACCTCTGCCAAGCGGCTCGGCATCGCGGTGGTCGGGACGGTGGATGAGTGTCTCGACGCGCTGGTGCGGGCCCAGGAATCGGATGTGGAGGGCGGGCTCATCGATCGATTGCGGCGGCTGTTCGGACTTCGGACGCGATCGCCCTCACCACTACGTCGTTAGTGGACCGACGTAATCGCGATGCCGCACTTTCGTGTTAAGACACGAGCGCACGTGCGAATGGAGTTCGATGCACGAAATCGTGCGGCGGTTGCAATGATCGCAGGAGAAATCCACGGCCCGCCGTGGGAGCGTTGAAGTTGTGTGAAGTTTTGGGCGCAATCGACGACGAAAACTGTGGCATGTCCTGTGCCATGATGCGGCGCGGCTATCGGCGCGCCAGTCAGTGGTATGCGGGACGACCCGACCGGATAGCCAGGTCTCTGAGAGACCGGAAAGGCTGTCCATGTCTCGCCGTCTCCCCACTGCGGCAGTGCTCATGGCGCTCCTCCTGGCGCCTTCGTTCGTCAGCACCGCTCGCGCGCAGCAGCGCCCTGACACACCACAACCCGATTTGGGACCGCTGGCTGTCAGTTCGTTCGGCCAGTCGATTCGACTCGCCGACTGGGAACAGACACCGTCGCTCCCCCTGGCGCCACCACGGCCGCCGAAACCTGGCGCGTCCACGATCACGCTCAACTCTCTCTATGCGTCCACCGTCGCCCTGCAGGCCCTCGACATCCATTCGACGTTCTCCGTGCTCAACAACGGCGGCGGGGAAGGCAATCCGGTCATGGCCGGCGTGGTCACGAACAAAGCCGCTTTCATCGGCATCAAGGCCGCCATTGCGACAGGCACCATCCTGGCCGCCCGCCAGATCGGCAAGCGCAACAAGATGGCGGCCATTGTCACGCTCGTCGCCATCAACAGCGCCTACGTATTCGTCGTTCAACACAATTACGCCGTCGCTCGCAGCCTCAAGTAACGGGGTACACCCCGCTTCGAGACGCGCGGCGGCATCCAGGGGCTTGGAACAGGCCTGACTCCACTCGTGCGCGCGAAATCCGAACTGATTACTCTCTGGGCCTTTTGCCGGACCGTGCTGTCCATCACCGGATGGCGGTTCGCGGAGTCCGTGCTCCTGATGTTCGGCCTCGGGCTGACTTCGGGCGCTGCGATCCTTGTCCTGATCGTCCTCCTGCGCGCTGCTGGTCTCGATACCACGCAAGGAGCGAACGCGTCGTCGACGCTGTTCGCTCACGTTGTCGCGCTGGCCGGACGGCCGTCGCTCGCTGCCGCGCTCGCGGCGTTCGTCGTCGTGACCGCGCTCCAGGGCTGGTTGTCCTGGCGGCAGGCGAAGATTGTCGTCGGTCTCACGCAGGACGTGATGCTCGCGGTGCGCCAGCAGGTCTTCACCGCGGTCTGCTACGCGCCATGGCCGATCCTCTGCGGACACCGGTCCTCGGATCTGCTCGAGGCGCTCGTCGCCAAGATCGACCGCATGGGCCAGGCGACATATGCGCTGCTGAATCTCTGCGCGAGCGTCGCGACGGCGATCGTGCTGACGACCCTTGCTTTCAACATCTCCGCGTCGATGACGCTGTCGATTCTGGGCGCCGGCGCATTGCTGACCGCGGCGCTTGCCAAAAACCGCCGGCAGGCGTCGCGCGTGGGGCAGGAGCTCACCGCCGGCGACCAGATGATGTACAGCGCGCTCACCGAATCGCTCGCGAGCATGAAGATCGTGCGGAGCTACGGCGCGGAGCACACGCACATCGCGGGGCTGCGGCGGGCGGGCCTGTCGCTCCGTGACGTGCACATGCGATGCGCCGCGGACCCCGTAGCCGTCAAGCTCTCATTCGACGTCGGCGCGGCGATCATTCTCAGCCTCGTCGCCTACGTCTCGATTCGAGGTCTCGGGATGGCGCCGGCCGAGCTGTTCGTGCTGCTCGTGCTGTTCCTCCGGCTGGCCCCGCAGTTCTCGTCGCTGCAGGTCTACTTTCAAGCGTTGATGACGGAGATGCCGGCGTATGTGGCGTTGATGGATCTGGAGAAGCAGTTCGCGCCTGATGTCACCTCCGCGGATTCGTCTGCGCTGTCGGAGCCGATTCGCTTCGCGCGCGACATCAGGGTCGAGCAGGTCACGTTCGCGTACGGCAGCGAGCCGGTTCTGCGCGAGGTCAGCCTGACGATTCCCGCCGGCGGCGCCGTTGCGCTCGTGGGACCGTCGGGGGCGGGGAAGAGCACGCTCGCGGATATCGTGCTCGGCCTGCTCGCCCCACAGACAGGTCGCGTGGCCATCGACGGCGCCGAGCTCACACGCGCGCGGCTGCAGGCGTGGCGCGATCAGATCGCCTACGTGCCGCAGGAGACGTTCCTGTTTCATGACACGGTCCGGCAGAACCTGCGGTGGGCGGCGCCGGGTGCCACCGACCGGCAAATCTGGATCGCGCTCACGTCGGCGGCGGCTGACGATTTCGTCCGCCGGTTGCCGAACGGACTCGAGACAGTCGTGGGCGATCGTGGCGTGCTCCTCTCGGGAGGCGAGCGCCAACGGCTGGCCCTGGCGCGCGCGCTGTTGCGGCATCCGCGACTGCTGATTCTCGACGAGGCCACGAGCTCGCTCGACTCCGAGAACGAGCGCGTCGTGCAGGAGGCGATCGAGCGGCTTCGAGGAACTGTCGCCATCCTGGTGATCGCGCACCGGTTCTCGACTGTCCGCCAGGCCGGTATGATTTACGTCCTCGAAAGCGGGCAGATTATCGAAACAGGCAACTGGGAAACGCTCATGGCGCGTCCAGCCGGACGATTCCGCGCGTTGTGCGTGGCGCAGGGAGTCGAGCTCGCGCGGCCGGGCGCTGAAGCCAAGTCTGCAGCGGTGATATAGACCATGACGATCGAACGCCGGCGTTCGCCACGTATCGAAATCCTCGGGCGGTTGCACGGACACGCAGTGTCGCTGGACGTGCCCGTCGTGGTTCGCGAGATCAGTCTCGGCGGGATGGCGCTCGAGACCACGTTTCCGTTCCCGGCCGGCGCGGTGCACGAATTTCGACTCACCCTCGGTGATGGCGCGCAGGTCGTTCTCAATGGCCGCGTCATGCACAGCCGGAATACCGCCGAGCCCGGCAAACCTCCCGTTTACGTCACCGGCATCCAGTTTGTCGATGACGAGCCGACCACCGGCGACTCGAGCGTCAGCGACATCATCGACC
>Ga0114129_10000516_pt1 | contig 47267 bp, 39 predicted proteins | sample RhiMetdeltSRZDD1_FD_80071 | JGI IMG/M metagenome (GOLD analysis project Ga0114129, IMG submission 80071) | Populus rhizosphere microbial communities from Tennessee, USA - Rhizosphere MetaG P. deltoides SRZDD1 (version 2) (version 2) | ecosystem: Host-associated > Plants > Roots > Rhizosphere >...
ACGATCCGAATCCCGGGATGCGTGCGGCCAGCACCGCCCACATCCGGTATCGCATCGATCCGGGGCTCGGCCTCACGACGGACGAGCTCAATGCCCGCGTCCGCCGCATCCAGCCGGCGAAGGACGCGCGCTCACCGAGCGCCAACCCGGTGTACGCGGAGCGCACCGGGCGCCTGAAGGCGCCGCTGATCACCTTGCACGAGACCGGCGACGCGTGGGTGCCGCTGAGCCTCGAGCAATCGTACCGGCGCCGCACGATCGCCGCTGGGACCGATCAGCGCCTGGTTCAGCGCGTGATGCGCGCGCCGAGTCATTGTGGATTTGACGGCGAGATGCGCGAGCAGGCGTTCGACGACCTCGTCGCGTGGATCGAGCGCGGCGTACGGCCGGCCGGCGAAGACGTGCTCGCGGCCGATCTTTCGCGCATCGGGCTTCGGTGGACGCCTGCCCTGCATCCAGAGGATCCGCTCGCGCTACGGCGTTGAGCCCTTCGTCAGCCTCGCCGGTGCCGCCGGGCGTATGCCCCGGGCGGCATGCCGATGAGGCGACGAAACGCCTTGGCGAAGGCTACCTCGGAGGCGTAGCCCACGCGCTCGGCCACCTGCGCGATCGATAGGGTTCGCATCTCGAGCAGGTAGGCCGCCTTCTGCATCCGCCAGGTCGCCAGATAGGTGACGGGCGCCTGCCCCACGAGGCTGCGAAAGCGCTGAGCGAACGCCGTGCGAGACATCGCAGCGCGGGATGCGAGCTGCGCGAGCGTCCAGGCCTGTTCCGGCGCGCGGTGAATCTGGGCTAGGGCGCGTGCGATGCGAGGATCGGTCAGGCCGCGCAGCCAGCTCGGCGGTCCGGTTTCGGCCTGCGCGGACATCTTGACCAGGTAGGCGCGGACCACCCGCACGAAGAGCACGTCGGCCAGCCGGTTCAGCACGACCGCGCGCCCCGGTAACGTCTGCGCGGCCTCGTCGGCGATCGAGCGAAGGATCGGATCGAGCCACCCCGACACCTCCGGAGCGTCGCGGCGCAGGTGGATCATCGGCGGCAACACCGTGACGAGCGGCTCCGGGGCGCGCTCGAGCTCGAAGAAGCCACCGATCAGCGCGGTCGTCGGCCCCTTCCCGTGCAGCGCCTTCAGGTGGCCGCGCTCGTCCATCGGGTGGCGCGCGACGAACTGCTCGAGAGGGATCGCGAGGGCGCGCGAGCTCGAGACCAGCGCGTGGGCCGAGCCGCCGGGCAACACGACGAAGTCGCCAGATCCGAGGGACAGGCCGGGAGACGCGGCGCCGTCGAGCGTGAGCTCGCAGCGGCCGCGCGTCACCACGTAAAAGGGCAACCGTGGCCGCTGCGGCAGCGCGACGCCCCACGGCGCGCGGAGCTCGGCGGAGAAGTAGACGGTGCCCTTCAGGCGTGTGACCGCGAGAACTTCGCTCAACGTGTCGCTCATGTAGCCTCGTCCGTACGATCAGACATAAAAACGCGATTCTCGGGCATTGCTCGTAGAGCCGGTGCGGCCGATTATGCCTTCAAGACGGCGAAGGTCCAATCCGCAGAGGTGCATGAATGACGAGCAGGCGCAAAGGGCTGGCTCTCGGGATTCTCAGCGGCATCGCAGTGACCGTGCTTGCCGTCGCGTGTGCCTCCAGCGGCGACCGCGCGGGTGACGCGCGACCCGCTCCGCTCGCGCTCGATGTCTACACCGCCGACGTCCAGGGGGTCGGCGTGACCTCGATCCTGATCTACGGCGAGCGTGAGGCCATCCTCGTGGACACGCAGTTCCGGATCAGCGACGCGGAAAAGCTGGCGGATCGCATCGCGGCCAAGGGCCGGCGCCTCACGGCTATTCTCGTCACGCACCCGCACTTCGATCACTTCTACGGCGCCTCGGTGCTGCTCAAGCGATTTCCCGGCACGCCCGTGTTCGCGAGCGCCTCCGATGTCGAGGTGATCAAGCGCGACCTCGCCGGTACCGTCGCCCAGATTCGCGCGCGCTTCGGCGCGGATGCCATTCCCGCGGACATCCAGATCCCGCAGCCGTGGCCGGGCACTCACTTCACGGTCGACGGTCAATCCGTGGACGTCATCGCCGGCCTGCAGGGCGACGTGGGCCCGGGACCGCACAACAATATCGTCTGGGTTCCGTCCCTGGCCGCCGCGATCGTCGGAGACATTGCATTCAATCAAGTGCACCTCTCGCTCCGGGCAACCGATGCCGAGGCACGGAAGGCGTGGCTCGAAACGCTTCGTCTCGTTGAAGCGCGCAACCCTCGCATCGTCGTGGCCGGTCACAAGAACGACCCCGGCCTTCCGGACACTCCCGACGTGCTCGCGTTCAACAAGGCCTACCTCGCCGAATTCGAGGTGGCCCTGGCGGCATCCCACAGCGCGGGTGAGCTCGTTGCCGCCATGAAGCAGAAGTTCCCGCAGGCCGGCCTGGATCGGATCTTGAACTTTACCGCGGCGCGATTCTTTCCGAGCTAGTGCTATGGCAACCGAATTCAACACCGCGCTCGGGCTTCGTCCCGGGGATGAACCCGGCACCCTGGTTCTCGATCCCCGTCCAGAGCATCAGGTCGGCCCGGGCGTGGTCCATTTCGCGGTCCTCACCGCGCTCGCGGAAATCTCCGCAGCGCGCGCCGTGGGGGCTTCAGTCGTGCCGGCGACGATCACCGTGCACCTTCTGTCGCGGGCGCGGCTGGCCCCCCTGATCGCCAAAGGCCGGGTATTGCGTCAGGGGACACGGCTGGCCGTCGCGGAAGGCGAAGTGAGCCAGAACGGCGAGCTCGTCGCCAAGGCGATCGTACAGTTCGCGCTCGTCGGCCCGACTCCTGGCTGACCGTCGATCCGTCTCAGAACTTTCTTGACACCTCCGCGGCCGGCCCGACTATCCTGCGCTGGCGCGGCTCATCGACGCTCCGCATCCAGAGCCCCGGGGAATCACGACGGCCGCGCTGATGCCTCGCGGCAAACGCAGCTCCTCATCGTAGAGGGAGGATCAGCATGAAGGCGCGGGTGCACGTGTGCGCGGTGGCGCTACTCCTGCTATTCGGAAGCCAAGCGGCTGTGGCTCAGGACTGCAAGCCGTCGAAGTGGGGCAAGGACGACGAGATCGGAGCCGCCAATCTCGTCACGCCGGCTCGGGTGCTGCAAGCGACGAAGCTGGTGAAGCAGGGTAAGACTCACCCGCTCGGCATCATCATCGACTCGAGCACGCCGGCCTTTCCACCGCGGACCCTCTCGCTCGAAGTCGTCCAGCCCGGTCAGCAAGGGGGCCAGCGTCTCTTCGGCTACAAGGGCAGCTACAACGACGATCTCATCCAGACTTGGCTCGGCATCGGCCCCCAGATCGACGGGCTCGGCCATCTCGGCCAGGACGGCATGTATTACAACTGCAACAACGAGAAAGATTTCGTCGCGATCACGGGCCTGAAGAAGATGGGAATCGAAAAGATTCCACCGATCGTGGCGCGCGGCGTGTTGATCGACATGGCCAAGCACTTCAAGCAGCCGTTCCTGCCGGCCGGCAAGTTCTTCACCGCCGCCGACATCCAGGCCGCGATGAAGGATCAGGGCGTCACGATCAACGAAGGCGACGTCGTGCTGTTCCACACGGGGTGGACCGACGCGAAGCTCGCCAGCGATCCCAAGGCCTGGGTGGCCGGTGAGCCCGGCACCTCGGAGGACGCCGCCGCCTGGCTGGCGTCGAAGAACGTGATCGCCGTGGGCGCCGACACATGGGGTCTCGACGTCGTGCCGCCCGAGAAGGAAAACCGGCCTTTCTTCGGCCACGTCACGTTGCTGAAGGAAAACGGGGTCTACATCCTCGAGACGATGAACACCGGTCAGCTGGCCAAAGAGGGCGTCAAGGAGTTCTTGTTCGTCCTCGGTCAGGCGCGCATCCGGGGCGCGGTGCAGATGATCATCAACCCGGTGGCGCTCTATTAGCGATCGGATCGCGGCAGTCGGCTGGCGCGGCCGCAGCGAACGGTGGCCGCGCCGGCCGCCCGCTCGACGCAACACTCAGGCTGACGCGCCGTCCTAGCCCTTCACGGCGCCGGCGGTGAGGCCGGCAACGTAGTACTTCACGAAGAACGAGTAGATCAGCGCGACGGGTACGGAGCCGAGGAGCGCGCCCGCCATCAGCTGGCCCCAGTAAAACGCGTCGCCGCGGATCAGCTCGCCGACCACGCCGATCGGCACGGTGCGCACGTCGGAGCGGCTCAGGAACAGGAGCGCGTAGAGGAATTCGTTCTGCGCCAGGGTGAACGCGAAGATCCCGGCGGAGATGAAGCCCGGCATGCAGAGCGGAAGGATCACGCGGGTCATCGCGCGCCAGCGGCTGGCGCCGTCGATCAGCGCCTGCTCCTCCAGCTCCTTCGGCACCGTCTTGAAGTAGCCCATCAGGAGCCACGCGATGAAGGGCACGAGCAGGGTCGGGTACGTCAGTATCACGGCGCTCAGCGTATTGTTGAGCCTCATCCGTCCGATCAGATCGGCCATCGGCACGAACAGCAGCGACTGCGGGACCAGATACGTGATCGCGACGGTGATCGCCAGCAACGGTGCCCCGCGGAACCGCATCCGCGCCAGCGGATAGGCCAGCATGGTCCCGAGCAGCAGGGAGATCCCGGTGGCGACCACGGCGACCAGCATCGTGTTGCCGACCCACGTCAGGAAGTTCGTCTCCTGCAGCAGGCTGATGTAGTGGACCAGGGACGGATGCTGGATCGAGAGCGGGTTGGCCTTGGGGTTGTAGAGCTCGGCGTTCGTCTTGAGCGACGTGGCGGCCATCCAGGTGAACGGGAACAGCGCGACGACGTAGAACAACGCCAGCGGAATCCAGAGCCCCAGGGTTCGCTTGCGCCACGTCAGCTCGCCGACCATCTCAGTCTTCTTTCCGCACGTACCACGTGAGCAGCACCAGCAAGAGACCGAGCACCGGCACCATGCTGAGCGCGACCGCCGAGCCGAGCCCCATCTGGCCCGCGCCCATGCTCAAGCTGTACGCGTAGGTGGCCATCAGGTGCGTCGAGTTGGCCGGGCCGCCGCCCGTCAGCACGTAGACCAGCTGGAAGTCGAAGAACGTGAGGATGACCGAGAACGTCGTGACGATGAAGATCACGGGAAGGAGCGACGGCAAGGTGACGTGGCGGAAGCGATCCCACGTCCCCGCGCCGTCGATCGTGGCCGACTCGTGCTGCTCCACCGGAATGGTCTGCAGGCCCGCCAGAATCGAGATGCCGAAGAACGGCAGGCCGCGCCACGTGTTGACGATGATGACCGAGATCATGGCCATCGTTGGGTTACCGAGCCACGAGAAGCCTGTCCTCGTGAGACCGCTCGTCACGAGCAAGCGATTGAAGAGACCGAGGCCGGGGTCATAGATCCACTGCCACGCGACGGTGCTGAGCACCGTCGGCACGATGAACGGCAGCAGCAGCAGCGCCCGTGTGATCGCCTTGAACTTGAAATTCTGATTCATCACCAGCGCCATCCCGAGCCCGCCGAGGGCTTTCAGGACGGTCGCGGCGGCGGTGAACTTGACGGTGTTGCCGACCGACTGCCAGAAGATCGGATCGTGGGCGAGCGTGACGAAGTTACCCAGGCCGACGAAGAGGGCCGGTCCCGTCACCTCGCGTCGAAAGAAGCTCAGGTACACGCCGTAGAAGAACGGGTAGCCCAGGAACAGCAGCAGGAACAGGATCGGCGGCGTGAGGATGAGCCAGCTGAACACGGACTCCCGCTCGACGAATTCGCGAAACCGACCCGACCGCTGGGCCCGGTAGGCGTGCGCCTCGAGAGCGGGAGCCCGTGATGCTTCGACGATCCTACCCATAGATCTGCTTGAGCTGGGTGACCGCCTCGGCAATGGCGGTCTTGGTCGGCGTGCCCGTGCACGCCTTGGTGAACATGTCGATCACGATCCAGCGATTGATCACGGCGCCGTGGGCGCGGTTGGCAGGCGCCGGCCACGAGGTGAGCTTGCCGGTCTCGAGGACCTTCTGGAACGGCTTCACCCGCGGCTCGATGTCCCAGTCGGGGAACTTGTCGAACGCGTGCAGGTACGGCGCGAAGTACATGTCGCCGGAGGAGATCCACGGCCGGTACTGTTTCGGATCCATGATCCAGCGTAGGAAGTCCTTGGCGGCCTGCGGATCGGGGCCGTATGCGAACACGCCGTGCGTGACCGGCACGAGCGAGTGGAAGCGGCCGGCCGGGCCCTTGGGATTCAGCGCGTGGTCGATCACCTTGCCCATGTCCGGCAGATCGCGCTTGGCCGACACCATGATGCTGTAGGCGTTGTTGGTGCACGAGATCTGGCTCGTCAGGAAGGCCTTGTTGTTGTGCGGGTCGAGCCAGCCGATGCAGTCCTCGATGCAGGCTTCCTTGTAGAGCCGCTTCACGTACTCCACGACCTTCACGGTCTCGTTGCTGTCGAGCGCGACCTTCTTGCCGGCCTTGTCCATGACCGTGACGCCGTAAGACCAGAGCAGCGGGTAGAGCCACGAGTAGTTGTCGGCGAAGCCGTGGCCCATCGACATCCCGAACGGATGCCCCTTGGCCTTGAGCTTGATGCCGGCTTCCAGGAATTCGTCCCAGGTGTCAGGGAATTGCTTGATCCCGGCCTCATCAAACCAGTCCTTGCGGTAGACCATCAGCTGACCGATGTTCGCCTGCGGTATCGACTTCCACTTGCCGTTGTCCACGGACAAGAGCTTGATTTCATCGTACCAGCCGCCCTGCTCCTTCCCGACCGCCTCGGCGATGTCGGACACGTCCACCAGCGCATCGCGGTAGAGCCACTCCTGCTGCACCCAGGCTAGGTCGGCGCCGGACTTGTTCTCGACCATCGAGACCAGCTGGGGCACCGCGCTGCCGCCGGCCGCCTGGATCTGGTAGTCGATCTTGATCCCGGTGGCCTTCTGGTAGGCCGGGATCAGCACTTTCTGGAAATGCTCGTCGAAGTTCTTCACGTAGGAGCTTTCGCGCGCGAACACGATCGTCGAGGGCTTGGCCTCGACCTTTTTCGTGATCCAGGGAGCTCCGACGATACCTGCGGCGCCGGCCGTCAGCTTCAGGAAGTCACGACGGCCGGTCTTGGGCTGTGCGGGTTTTGCCATGGCTTGTCCCCTTGTTAGTGACGAGTTCTGAAATCCTGCCCCCGAGATAGACGCAACGTCAAGGGCACGTATGCGCTGCGCGCGACACGGGCCGTGCGCGGCGCGGCGGCCATTCAAGCGCCGCTGATCACCTGCTGCATGAGCGCGTGGTCGGCGAGGACCAAGGTGGTCATCGCTTCCACCATCGGGACCGCGCGCGGGAGCACACAGGGATCGTGACGGCCGCGTCCCTTGATGGTCGTGTCCTCGCGCGCCACGCTCACCGTCTGCTGCTCCTTCATGATCGTCGCGGTCGGCTTGAAGGCGACGCGAAAGTAGATCGTCTCGCCGTTGGTGATGCCGCCCTGCACGCCGCCCGAGCGATTGGTGCGCGTTCGCACCTGGTCGCCTTCCATGTAGAACTCGTCGTTGTGCTGCGAGCCGCGCAGGTCCGTCCCCGCGAATCCCGAGCCGATCTCGAAGCCCTTGCTCGCCGGCAGGCTCAACACCGCCTTGGCCAGATCGGCCTCGAGACGATCGAACACGGGCTCGCCCCAGCCACTAGGACAGCCGCGCACGGCGCAGGTCACCACGCCGCCGAGCGAGTCGCCGTCCCGCCGTGCGGCCTCGACGGCCGCGATCATGCGCTCGGCGGTGGCGAGGTCGGGACAGCGGATCGGTGTGGCGTCGACCTGCTCACGCGTGACCTTCTCGACATCGCACTCCACGCTCAGGATTGACACCTTAGAAACCCACGCCACGACCGTCACGTTCCAGCGCGCGGCCAGGAGCTTGCGCGCCACGGCGCCGGCGGCCACGCGTCCGGCCGTCTCGCGCGCGCTCGTGCGCCCGCCGCCGCGCCAGTCGCGAACGCCATACTTCGCGTCGTAGGTGTAGTCGCCGTGGCTCGGGCGATACTTCTCCATCACCTCGCGGTAGTCGCCGGGGCGCATGTCGAGATTGGCCATCTCGAGGCTGATCGGCGTGCCCAGGGTCCGACCTTCGAAGACGCCGGAGAGGATCCTGACGGTGTCCGTCTCTTTCCGCTGGCTGACGAGCGTGCTCTGGCCGGGCACCCGGCGGTCGAGGTCTGGCTGGATGTCGGCCTCGGACAGGGCTAGGCGGGGCGGGCACCCATCGATGACGGCACCGATCGCGGCGCCGTGCGATTCACCCCACGTGGTTACGCGGAACAGGCGGCCCCAGGTATTCCCCACGGGTCGAGAATACCGCGGAATGTCATCACAGGACCGCTTTGGGGACGCCGCGGGTGGCGCGGGCACCGACGTATAATCCGGCCGGGTGAGCTCGACGGGTGACGATCGGACCGCCGCACGTCCACGCCAGAGGCTTCGCTCGCTGGCGACGCTCGTCGCGATCGCGGTCGTATGGGAAGCCGCCAAGATCCTGTTCGCGCTGCCGAGCTACCAGCTGCCCCATCTGCACGAGATCGCGGCCGACTTCCTGCGCGAGGGTGCCGGCGGCGAGCGCTGGCTCTCGATCATGGCCCTGAACGCGGGCTATACCGCGCTCGAGAGCCTCATCGGATTCGCGCTCGGCGGCGTGGCGGGCCTCGTGCTCGCGATCGGCTTCGCGCAGTCGCGCTGGCTCGAGCGGGGGCTCCTGCCCTACGTCGTCGCCTCGCAGACGGTGCCGATCCTCGCCATCGCGCCGATGGTGGTCGTGTGGCTCGGCACCTCGTGGTTCTCGAAGGCGGTGATCGCCGCGTACCTCACGTTCTTTCCGGTCACCGTCAACATGTCGCGCGGGCTCCGCGCCGTCGATCCCGACGCGCTGGCCCTCATGCGCGCCCTGGCCGCGAGCCCGCGGCAGATCTTCTTCAAGCTGCGATTCCCGGCGTCGCTGCCATACCTCTTTACCGCGCTCCGTCTCTCGGCGACCGCCAGCGTCATCGGCGCGATCGTCGGTGAGCTACCGGTGGGGAGCCGATTCGGCATGGGCGTGGTGATCATCAACGCCGCCCAGTACTACAACTGGCGCCCGGCCAATCTCTGGGCGGCGATCCTCGTCTCCGCGCTGATCGGCATCGCCTTCTATCACGCAGTCGCCGCGATCGAGCGCCGAACAATCGGCTGGGCGCGCGCGGTGCCCGCGATCTAGGCCGATGGCCGCGCCGATCATCGAGCTCACCGCCGTGGACAAGACGTTCGAGAGCCGCGCCGGGGCGACCGAGGCCTTGCGCGCCATCTCTCTGGCCGTCGAAGCCGGCGAGTTCGTCTCGATCATCGGGCCCTCGGGCTGCGGCAAGTCCTCGCTGCTGCGCATCGTGGGCGACCTGGTCCAGCCCTCGGCGGGGACGGTCCGCGTGAACGGCAAGAGCGCGCGGCAGGCTCGCCTCGATCGCGACTACGGCATCGTGTTCCAGACGCCGGTGCTCTACGAGTGGCGCACGGTGCTCGAGAACGTGAAGCTGCCGCTCGAGCTCGCCGGCCGGCCGCGTGGCGAGCGCGAGCGGCGGCCTCCCACGCTCTTGCGGCTGGTGGGCCTCGAGGAGTTCGCCGGCCACCATCCGTGGCAGCTGTCGGGTGGTATGCAGCAGCGCGTGTCGATCGCCCGCGCGCTCGCCCTGAACCCGTCGATCCTTCTGATGGACGAGCCGTTCGGCGCGCTCGACGAGATGACCCGCGAGCGACTCAATCAGGAATTGCTGCAGGTCTGCGCCGAGACCGCCGCTACCGTGCTCTTCGTCACCCACAGCATCGCCGAGGCGGTGTTTCTCTCGTCCCGCATCGTGGTGATGAGCCCGCGCCCCGGTCACATCGATCGGATCGTCACGGTCGATCTGCCGCACCCGCGCGTCGACAAGACCCGCGCGCTCCCGCGCTTCTTCGAGCTGGTCACCGAGGTCCGGCAGAGCCTGCGCGAGGATCCTCGCCTCGCCGCCGGCCGCGAGGGCCAGGACGGACCCGGCGCGCGATGAGCCGCGTGCGCGAGTACGCGCCGGCGGCCCTCGTGCTGGCGCTCGGTCTCGTCCTGTGGGAGGCGGTCGTCTTCGCGTTCTCGATCGAGTTCTATCTGCTGCCGGCGCCGCACGTGATCGTGCAGAGCTTGCGAGAGAACTATCCGGTTCTGGTCGAGGCCGGGCTCTACACGTTCACGGAAGCGGTGCTCGGCTGGGTGCTCGGCTGCGGCGGCGGCATCCTGGCGGCCATGGCGGCCAGTCGTTCGCCGGCGTTCGCGAGCCTCGTGCTGCCCTACGCCATCGCCTCGGCCTCGGTGCCGATCATCGCGCTGGCGCCCCTGGCGATCGTGTGGTTCGGCGTCGAGCAAGGCTCGAAGATCGCGATCGTCGTGTTGATGACGTTCTTCCCGACGTTCGTGAGCACCCTGCGCGGGCTTCTCGGCGTGGCGCCCCAGTCGCTCGAGCTGATGACGAGCTACGCGGCGAGCGAGCAGCAGATCTTCTGGAAGCTGCGGCTGCCGGCGAGCCTGCCGATGACGCTCACCGCGCTCCGCGCCTGCGCGACCCTGGCGATGATCGGCGCGGTCGTGAGCGAGTTCTTCGGCGGCCCGGTGAAATCGCTGGGCGTCTACATCAAGAGCACCGCGAGCCTGTTCCAGACGCGCCAGGCCTGGTCGGCGATCCTGGTTGCGTGCGCCTTGGGATTGCTGTTCTACTTCGCCGTGGCGCTGGTCGAGCGGCTGGTCATGCCGTGGCATTTCGAGCGACGTGAAGGCTGAACAGAGGAGGAGCACTCCGATGGCGAACCGACTGTTCCTGACGGCGATCGTGGCCGGGCTGCTGGCTATCACCATGCTGCCGGATCACGGCCTGAGCCAATCGGCGGACAAGGTCACGCTCCAGCTCAAGTGGGTCACGCAGGCGCAGTTCGCCGGCTACTACGCCGCGAAGGCCAAGGGCCTCTACGAGGCCGAGAAGCTCGACGTGACCATCCGCCCGGGCGGGCCGGACATCGTGCCCGAGCAAGTCGTGGCCGGCGGCGGCGCCCAGTTCGGCATCGACTGGCTCCCGAGCCTGCTCTCGGCCCGCGACCAGGGCGCGCCGCTCGTGAACATCGCTCAGGTCTTCGCCTACAGCGGCATGCGCGAGGTCGCGTTCAAGTCGTCCGGCATCAAGGGCGCCGCCGATCTCAAGGGCCGCAAGGTCGCGGTGTGGTTCGGCGGCAACGAGTTCGAACTGCTCGCCACGCTCGAGAAGCACAAGATCGATCGCAACAAGGACGTCACCCTGATCCAGCAGCCGTTCGACATGAACCTCTTGCTCCAGAAGAAGGTCGACGCGGCGGCGGCCATGACCTACAACGAGTACAAGCAGGTGCTCGACGCCGGCGTGAAGGCCGACGACCTCGTCGTGATCGACTTCAACAAGGAAGGCACGGCGATGCTCGAGGACGGCGTCTTCGCCAAGGCCGACTGGATCGGGGACGCCAAGAACAAGCAGGTCGCCGCCCGCTTCCTGCGCGCCTCGCTCAAGGGCTGGCAGCTCTGCCGGGACAAGCCCGCCGACTGCGTCGAGATCGTCCTGAAGGAGAGCCCGGTGCTCGGCCGCGATCACCAGACCTGGATGATGACCGAGATCAACAAGCTCGTGTGGGGGCCGCCAGCGCCCAAGAGTCCGCTCGGCAAAATGGACCCGGCGGCGTTCAAGCAGACGGCCGATATCGCGCTGAAGTTCGGCGTGATCAAGAAGCCGGCCGGCGACGGCGCCTACACGCACGAGATCTGGGAGCTCGCGCAGAAGAAGTAGCCCGCGCGCGGCCGACTGCCGGGCTCAGCACGGCGGCGGGATCAGGACGGCGTGGGATCCACGAAGTCGACGTCCGCGTGATCGACGCCGGCGAGCTGGCGATAGCCCGGGCCGCGATCGAAGAACGGCTGGCGGCCGCGCGCGGCGCGCCGCGCGTCGCGAAGCGCGCGCGTGGCGGCGGCATCCACGCGCGGCGCGCCGTCCGCGTCCTCGAGCACCACGCCGTACCGCTCGCGCGCGGCGGCGGCGCTGACCTTGCCCTGGAGCACGTCGAGCGCGACTAGCTCGGGCTCGCGCTCCAGCGGATCGCCCCAGCCGCCGCCGCCCGTCGTCTCGACGCGCACGAGCGTCCCCGCCGGGATCGGCTCGTCGTCGACGAGCCCTGGCAGGACGCGCTCGCGCGGGCCGCCTGGATCGATGGTGACCCGGAACGACTCGCCTGCTTTGCCGCCACGAAGCCCCCAGCACGCGAGGATCGCGCGATCGGCCACGCAGAGGAACGAGCTGTCGTGGAGCACGCGGAATTCCTTGAGATAGCCGAGCCCGCCGCGTCGCGTGCCGGCGCCGCCCGAATCCGTCGCCAGCGCGAGCCGCTCGATCACCAGGGGAAAGCGCGTCTCGGTGAACTCGACGGGCAGGTTCTTGCTGTCCGGAACGACGTGGATCGTGTCGGAGCCGTCGGCGTAGTAGCGTCCGCCCGAGCCGCCGCCGAGCACCTCGCGCATCAGATAGAACTGCCCGTCGGCGTCGACACCGTGAAAGCCGGTGTAGCGGATCGTTTCCTGATCGGCGGGCATGCGCCCGCCAACGGCCTTGGCGATGACGCCAGCCAGGATGCCGAGCTGGCGCAGGATCACGAACGTGCGCGCGTTGGTCGGCGCCGGGAACACCGGCGTGAGCAACGTCCCGGGCGGCGGGAATCTCAGCTCGATCAGCGGCACGACGCCCTCGTTGACGTCGAGCTCGGCCATGCGCTCGGGCGTGTCGGCCAGGTTTCGCAGGATCGGCGCCAGCCATTTCTTCAGGAACACGCCATCGGCATAGTCGCCGGCGTGATTGATCGGCCCCTTCGCCTGCGGGCTGGTGCCGGCGAAGTCGATGATCAGGCGATCGCCGCGCTTGGTCAGCGTCATCCGCTGCGTATGCAGGCGCGGCGGATCGACGCCGTCGTGCTCGGCGTAGTCCTCCCACACGTATGTGCCGTCGGGGATCTTGGCGAGGAGCTCGCGCCGGAACGTCTCGGTGGTGCGCTCGAGGATCGCGTCGAAGCACGCCTCGACCTGCGCGCGCCCGTAGCGCCGAAACAGATCACCGAGCCGTTCGGCGCCCATCCGGCACGCCGCGACCTCGCTGTCGAGATCGCCGCGCAGGCTGTCCGGCAACCGCGAGTTGCGCACCATCACCTTGATCAGATCGTCGTTCGGCACACCGGCGCGATAGATGCGCACCGGTGGTACGATGAGCCCTTCCTGATAGGCGCTGGTCGCGTGCGAGGGCATCGAGCCGGGCACGGCGCCGCCGATGTCGTCGTGGTGGCCGAAAGCCTGGACGAACGCGACCACGACCTCGTCGGCGAACACCGGCACGGTCACGCAAAGATCGGGCAAGTGGCCGATCCCGCCCTCGGACCCGTAGACGTCGTTGTGGAAGAAGACGTCGCCGGGCCGCATGGTCTCGAGCGGGAAATCGCGCACGATCGGCTGGACGAGCGCGGAGTACGATCGCCCCGTCAGTTTGCGGCACTGACGGTCGTGGATGCCGGCGCGGAAGTCGCGCGCCTCGCGGATCATCGGCGAGCGCGACGTACGCTCGATCGCCGCCTCGACCTCGGCCTCCACCGACGCGAGCGTGCCCTCCACGATCTGCAGCACAATCGGGTCGACCGGCTGCGCCATGCTACGCGCTCCCGCGGGTGAGGATCAGGTTGCCGAACCGGTCGGTCTCGATGCGCTGCGCCGGATAGACCACGGTCGTCGCGCCGTACTCTTCGACGATCACCGGCCCGTCGAGCCGGTCGCCCGGCTCGAGACGCGAGCGGTCGTAGATGTCGCACTCCGTCGGCGTGCCCGAAAAGATCACGCGGCGCCGGCCGGTCAGCGCGCGGGCCGGCCGGCCGTCACCCGGCGGCCGCTCGCGTAGCTTGGGCCGTGCGATCGGTCCGATCCCGGTAACTCTCAGGTTCACCCACTCGATCGTCTGGCGACCGGTCGCCGTGCGAGCGCTCCCCTGCCGATAGCTGTAGCCGTATCGCTGCTCGTGGGCCTCGTGAAAGCGCGCCGCCGCCACCGCCGCGCTGCCTTCGTCGATCACGCCAGGCGGCAGCGCCACCGCGACCTCCCATGCCTGGCCGAAGTACCGCATATCCGCGCTGCGCTCGATCCTGATCTCGTGCTCCGCGAAGCCCTCGGCGGCGAAGGCCGCGCGGGCCAGCCCTTCCAGGCGCGCCAGATGCTTGTTCACCATCGCGTGGTCGAGCCGATCGTGCCGCTGCACGAACGTCTGCACGTAGTCGTTCTTGAGATCGACCGTGAGCAGGCCGAACGCGGAAACGTTCCCGGGCGAGAGCGGAATCAGCGCGGCCTTCAGGTGCAAGAGGTCCAGCAGCCGTCCGGCGAGTAAGGGACCGGAGCCGCCGAAGGCGACCAGCGTGTAATCGCGCGGGTCGAGCCCGCGCTTGACCGACACCTGCTGAATCGCGTTGGCCTGGTTCCAGGCCGCGATCTCCAGGATGCCCTCGGCGGCCCGCGCAGGCTCGAGGCCGAGCCGCGACGCGAGCGCGGCGATGCCGTCCCGCGCGCGCTCGACCGAGAGCGGAATCTCCCCGCCGAGCAGTCGAGGCGGGATGCGCCCGAGCGCCAGGTGCGCGTCGGTCGTCGTGGGCTCGGCGCCGCCGCGGCCGTAACAGAGCGGGCCGGGATCGGCGCCCGCGCTCTTCGGACCCACCTTGAGCCCGCCGTCGGGCGCGATCCACGCGACGCTGCCGCCGCCGGCGCCCACCGTGACGATGTCGATCATCGGCACCTTCACGGGAAACCGGCCGACGGCGCCATCGGTCGTCAGGCCGGGCTCGCCGTGCTCGACCAGGCACACGTCGGTGCTGGTGCCGCCGGCATCGGCGGTGAGCACGCGATCGAAGCCGGCGGCCCGGGCCAGCAGACTTGCGCCCAGCGCGCCCGCGGCGGGCCCGCTCAGGATCGTCGTGATCGGCTGCGCCGCGACCTCGCGCGCCGAGATCACGCCGCCGTTCGACTTCATCACGTAGAACGGCACGCCGGCGACGAGCTCGGCGTCCAGGCGCGCCTGGATCGCGCCGACGTAGTCCGACACGCGCGACTTGACGAACGCGTCGACCAGGGTCGTCACCGTGCGCTCGTACTCGCGATACTCCGGGAGCACCTCGGACGAGATCGACACCTGCGCGCCGGGATGCTCGCGCGCGAGGACCGCGCGCATGCGCCGCTCGTGCTCGGGGTTGGCGTAGGCGTGAATGAAGCTCACCCCGATGGAGTCGATGCCCTGCGTACGGAACCACCGGGCCACTTCGGCGGCCGCCGCCTCGTCGAAGGCGCGCAGCACCTCGCCGCGGAAATCGAGCCGCTCGGGCACCTCGCGGACCAGATGCAGCGGCACGATGCGCTCGGGCTTCACCCAGAAATACGAGTTGCCGTACCCGCGCGGTACGGCCTGCCGCGCGATCTCGAGCACGTGCCGGAATCCCCTCGTGGTCACGAGGCCGAGCCCCGGAAAGCGCTCCTGGAGCAGCGCATTGGTCGCGACCGTGGTGCCGTGAGAGACGGCGGCGACCGCCGGGCGTGCTGCCGCCGGCGCGGCGGCGACCACGATCTTCAGTATTTTGCGGATGCCGTCGAGGACGCCGACGGACGGATCGTGAGGCGTCGACGGCGTCTTGGTCGTGAAGATCTGGCCGCCGGCCTCGTCGACGGCCACGACGTCGGTGAACGTGCCGCCGGTGTCGATGCCGATTCGGAGATTCACGAGCCCGCGCATCGTCGGCCGGAGTATATGAAGCCAGCGATGGGCGGTCAAACGCAGCCGGGCCGCGAAGTCAGCGCATGTTGCCGGTGTGGCCGAGGGAATAGCGGCCGGGCTGCGGCCACACCGTGAGACCGTGTGGCTCCTTGCCGACGGGAATCGTCACGACCTCGCCCGTGGCGGTGTCGATCACGTACACGACGTTGTCGTAGCGGCCGGAGAGCCAGAGCCGCTTACCGTCGGCGCTCACGTTGCCCATGTCGGGGCTTCCACCCTTCGGGATGAGCCACGTCGCCACCACCTTGCGCGTCGCGAAGTCGATCACCGCGACGCTGCCGGGCCCCTTCGGCTTGCCGCCGATCTTCGACGAGCCGCGATTGGCCACGTAGAGCTTGGTCCCGTCACGGCTCGGGTAGAGTCCGTGGGTGCCGACGCCGGTCTTGATAAAGTCGATCTCCTTGAACGCGTCGCCGTCGATCACGTAGAGGCCCCCGCGTCGCAGCTCGGCCACGTAGAAGATCTTGCCGTCGGGGCTGATCCGGATGTCCTGAGGAATGCCGCCCTGCGAGAGCTTGAGATAGCCGAGCACCCTGCGGTTCATCCAGTCGATCTTGACCAGGCGCCCTCGGTACTCGCAGGTCATGATCAGGTAGCGGCCGTCGATCGAGTAGTCGCCGTGGTTGATGCCGGCGCACTCGGGGGCCGTGACCGAGCCCTGCAGCGCCATCGTCTTCGGATCGCGGAAGTCGAGCCGCTTGAGGGCCTCGGCCACGACGATGGCCGACTTGCCGTCGGGCGTGAAGTACATGTTGTACGGATCGTCGACGGCGACGGGCGCGCCCGGCTTGCCGGTGACGGGGTCGATCGGGGTCAAGGTGCCGTCGGTCCGGTGCTCGGCGTTGTTGGTGACCCAGAGCGTCGTCAGGTCCCACGACGGCACGACGTGCTGCGGGTTCACGCCGACCGGAAATCGGTCGACGACCTTGAGCGTCGCCGGATCGATGACGCTGACGTCGTTGGACTGCAGATTGGGCACGTAGACGCGCGGCAGCGCCTTGGCGACCGCCGGGCTCAGCTTGTCGGCGGTCGTTTCGCTGTAGAGGTTGTTGGGGTCGACCACCGGCGGCATGCCGGGCACGGTGTCGACCGCCACCGCACTGGCGGCGGTCATCACGATGAGGCCGAGGGCGAGAGCACAATGAGTCAAAAGAGTCATATTCACGCTTTACCTTTTTGAGGTGTCGATTGATTTTCGAATCGCGGTGACCGAAGCCGAGACGATCAGATCGACGCCGAGCCGGCCGAGCTCGGCACTGGCGCGGCGGGGATCACCCTCGACGCCGCTGGCCTCGCCGGCCGCCGGCTCGTCGCGCGGCGTCGCACGAACCAGCCGCGGCTCGAGCGCGAGGGTGAGCGAGGTATCCGAGAGTCCTGCGTGCTGACCGATTTCCTCGGCGCGGTAGCCTCTGGTTTTCAGCAGCGCTTCGAACCCGGCGGTCGCCGCCCGGTAGTACTCGTCCACTGCATGCACGCGAATCGGTGACGCCGCCCACTCACGATTGAGCCGGATTGCGACGGCCCGCTCGCCGGCCTGAGTCGAGCCGTGGTCGCCGAGGAACGCGATGTCGCGAAAGCCGTGCGCACGAAAGCTGCGCGCGGCGGACTCGAGCGTCTGGCGAAACGTCTCGTCGCGCACGGTGATCGTCCCCGGAAACCGCATGTGGCCGCTGGGCGGCTCGATGGCCCCTTCGGGCACATAGGCCAGCACCGGCGCGACGATCGCGTTGCCGAGGGCGCGGGCGATCCGCTCCGCGAGAGCTTTCACCCTGATGTTGTGCTTGCCCAACGCCATGTGGGGACCGTTCTGCTCGGTGCCGCCGATCGGGAGGAGGACGGTCGTCTTTCCGGCGCGGACGAGGCCCCGGAGCTCGGTCCACGTCAGCTCCTCGAGGAAAACCGTATCGAGAGCCTGGGCGTCGACACGAGCGGTCAGGGCCAGGGCGAGGCAGAGGGCCGCGACCGGCAACATCCTCACTCTTCGTACTTAGCGCACCCGGCCGAGCGGCGTCTACTAATTAGTCCTCCGCGGCACGGCACGTCCGCTCAGTAGGTCAACCCGAGCTCGCGATAGAGCGTCGTCGCAATCGTCATGTGCTCGTGAGCGGCTTCGCCCGGACCGGTGCGCCGGTACAGCTTGCCGAGTCCCAGGTGGCAGTGTGCGATGAGCGGGCGCATCGCGCCCGGGCCGGCGAGGGCGAGTGCGCTGCGATAGTGGTCCTCGCCGCGTGCAGGGTCGAACTGCTCCGGGTGGGTAGCGACGTCGCCGAGCAGCTGGTGCGCCTGGGCCGCGAAGCCGCGCTGCGACGCGGAATACGCGAGCGCGCGATCGCCGAGGCTCCGCGCCTCGTCGACCTGGTCGAGCCGCAGGGCAGCGCGCCCGAGCGCGTAGCAGGCCTCGCCGTGGAGGCCGACGATGCCCCGCGTCCCCTCGCGCTCGAGCAGCTGCTCGCCTTCGCGGAGCCGTGCCAGCGCCTCCCCGGCGGCGCCGACCTGCGCCAGAGCCCACGCGGACGAGGCGACCGCGTGCGGAAGATTGAGCACGACGTTTCCCGTCCGGTAGGCTGCGAGCCCCTGATCGATCAGCGCGCGTGCCTGCGCCCAGTCCCCCTTGACGAGATAGAGCCAGCTCGCGGCCAGATGGGCCATGCCGACCGGGTAGGCGTGGCGGGTCGGCTCGGCGAGCCGGAGCGCTTCGGTCTTGTATTGCACCGCCTCGTTGAAGCGGCCGAGCTGCGCGAGGCCTCGAATCAGGAGGTAGCGATCGTAGATCGACAGCGGCATGGCCGCACCGAACGTCTCGTAGGTCGAGGCCGCGGGCAACGCGGCGAGATTGTCCATCATCAGCTCGATCACACGCTCGTAGTCGCCACGGAAGTAGTGCGCCTGCGCCAAATACGTCGTGGTCAACAGGCGCAGTCGCAGGTCACCCCGCCGCTCGGCGATCTCGAGCGCGCGCGTGCCGCTCACGAGCGCCTCGTCGAGCTCGCCGAGCTGGGAGCGCGCGTTCGTCATGACCGCCGCGACGCGGGCCTGCCGTGCGTCGTCGTTCAAGGTCGCGGCGATGGACTCGGCCTCGAGCAGGCGCTTGAGCACGCGCGGGTATTCGCCGAGCTGTCCCAGCATCGGCCGCAGCTCCAGCCGGATCTCGAACCCGTGCTCCAGGGTGGACCGCGTCTCGGGCAGCGACTCCAGCACCTCGAGCGCCTGCTCGAACCAGCTGCGCGCCTCCGGCAACGCCGATCGCGCGGCGGCCTTGAGCCCCGCCTGCCGCAGATAGGGCACGGCCTTGTCCCACACTTCGCCGCGCAGCGCATGGTGCGCGAGCCGCTCGATCTGCTCGCCGAGACGGTCGCGATGGAGCGTCTCGATCGCGTCCACGAGTCGCGCGTGCAGGTCCCGACGCCGCTCCTGCAAGAGGCCGCCGTACGTGACCTCGTGCGTGAGCGAATGCTTGAACGTGTATTCCAGATCGGGAAACAGACGCGCCTCGTACAGGAACTCGGCCGCCTGCAGGTGCGCGAGCCCGCGCCGCAGATCCTCTTCGCCCAGATCGGCGACGGCCAGCAGCAGCGCGAACGGCACGTCCTTGCCGATGACGGCGGCCGCCTGGAGCAGTCGCTTGTCGTCGAGCGAGAGGCGATCGATGCGCGCCGCGAGAATCGCCTGGACCGTCGTGGGCACCTGGGCCGCCGTGGCATCGCGCGCGAGCCGGTAGGCGCCGCGGCCGCCGATCAGCGTTCGGGTCTCGACGAGTGAGCGGACGCTTTCCTCGAGGAACAGTGGATTGCCCTCGGTCCGGGTGATCAACGTGCACTTGAGCGCCTCGAGACTCGGGTCGGTCCCCAGCACGCTCGTGAGCAGGTCTTCGGCGCTCGACGCGGGCAGCGGGTCGAGGCGGAGCTGGCGGTAGTACGTCTTGGGGCCCCAGGCGTGCTGATGCTCCGGACGGTAGTTGACGAGCAGGAGCACTTTCGCCGTCGGCAGGCCCTCGACAAGGCTGTCCAGGACCGCTTCGGTCTCCGCGTCGATCCATTGCAGGTCTTCGACGAGCAGCAGCAGCGGCTGCACCTGGCTCTCCCGCACCAGGAGCCCCTTCACCGCTTCCACGGTGCGCTGCCGGCGCTGCGGCGGATCGAGCCGCGCCCAGCCCGGGTCTTCGACCGGGACGTCGAGCAGCGCCAGCAGCGCCGACAGCGCCGGCTCCAGGGCCCGGTCGAGGGACCGGACCTTGCCGGTGACCTTTTCGCGGATCGTCCGCGTGTCATCACGCGCCTCGATGCGGAAGAACGCCTTGAGCAGATCGATGATCGGCAGATAGGCCGTGGTCTTGCCGAATGAGGCCGAGCCGCTTTCCAGCACCTGCCAGCCCTGCAAGCGGTGCGAGCGCGTGAACTCCCAGAACAGGCGCGACTTCCCGACTCCGGGCTCGCCGACGACCGCGACGACCTGGCCGTGTCCGGCCTGGGCGTGGTCCATCGCGCGGTGAAGCTCGTCGACCTCGGCGTCGCGCCCGACGAATCGGGTCAGGCCGCGCGCCGCGGCCGCGTGCAGCCGCGAGCGGACCGCTCCCGGCCCGACGACCTCGTAGACCTCGATCGTCTCCGACAGTCCCTTCACCGGAACCGGTCCGCGTGAGGCGACCTGGACGTAGCCCTCGGCGAGCTGCAAGGTCATCGGCGCCAGCAGCACGGTGCCGGGAGCCGCCAGCTGCTCCATGCGAGCGGCCAGATTCGTGGTCTGGCCCACCGCCGTGTAGTCCATGTGCAGATCGGAGCCGATGGCCCGGACCACCACGCCGCCCGAGTTGAGCCCGACACGAATCTGGATGAGCACGCCGTGCGAGCGAAACGCCTCTTCGGCGTGTCGCTTGACCGATTCCTGCATCCGGAGCGCCGCGTAGCACGCCCGCACGGCGTGATCCTCGTGCGCGACCGGCGCGCCGAAGAGCGCCATGATCCCGTCGCCCATGACCTGGTTCACCGTGCCCTCGTAGCGGTGGACCGCCTCCATCATGAGCTCGAGCACCGGATCGAGCAGCTTGCGCGCGTCCTCGGGATCACGATCGCCGAGCAGCTCCATCGAGCCCTTGAGATCGGCGAAGAGCACCGTGACCTGCTTGCGCTCGCCCTCGAGCGCGCTCTTCGTCGTGAGGATCTTCTCGGCCAGGTGCTTGGGCGTATAGGCGCCGGGCGAGGCGAAGCGCGGCTGGGCGCCGGCGAGCGCGGCGACCGCATTGGCCGGATGCGCGCATTCCGTGCAGAACTTCGCGCCCGGCGGCAGCTGCGCGCCGCAGCTCGTGCAACGCGCCGTGAGTGGCGCGCCGCATTCCAGGCAAAACTTCGCCCGCGGCGGGCTCTCGGTCTGGCAGCGGGGACACGTCATCGGGTGGGGTCAAGCTAGCCTCGCGCGGAGGCCCGCGTCAAGAAACGGAAATCGGGCGAGACCGCCTGGCGGCGCGCGCCGCCCGCCGGCCTCTTAGGGATCGAACGCGAACGGGTAGCCGAACTGGACGCCGAACTTGACCCGGTTCTGATCCGCGTCGAACTCCGGCGTGGTGGAGTTGCTGCCAACGCGCTGGCGGAAGAACGAGTAGCCGCCAAAGACGGTCATGTAGCGGTTGACCCGATACGCAGCCCCGAGGCCGAGCGTGAACAGCGTGACGTCGACGCGCTGAATCTGCCGGTCGCTGAGCGACTCGGCCTTCGTCCAGATCGGGTTGAAGATGACGATCAGGTCCTTCCAAGTCGGCACGGCGAGCGTCCCGGACACCGTCTGGACGTCCGTCGGACCGCCGAAGCCGCCGGCGACTCCCACGGCACGGGAGTAGAACGCGCCGACCCCTCCGAAGGGGAGTCGCTGGGTGAACCCGGCGCTCAATTGCGGCGTGATGAAGTCCTCGCTGCCGAGCGAGGTGAACGAAGGGTCGCCGTCCACGCTGACGGTGAGGGTCTGGGTCACCCGATAACTGAGCCCGATCGTCGGGTTATGGGTCGTGGCGTTGTCGCCGTGGCCGGACCTGAGATCGAGGTACGTGAAGTTGTAGCCGATCATGCCCGTGAGGCGGGGCGTGAACGCATGGCTCAGGTTGGTCAAGACGCCATACGTGTCGGATTCGATCCCCGCACCCGGCTGGCTGCCCTCGAATCGCACCACGCTGTAGTTGAGGCCGAGACTCACGGTCGTCTGGGGGGCCCACGCGCCACGCCACAGTGGGGTTCACGGTGTTCGTCCACGACGCCTGGCCGCCGAGGCTGAAACCGCCCGACAGCGCGTCAGGGCTCTGGTCGCGCAGGAACGTCTCGGTCGCGGTGAACGTGAGCACCGGGGAGGGCTCCCAGTAGAGGCCGCCGATCAGATTCTGCTGAGCCAAGCCGTCGTTGGGGCTGCTGCCGCGACCATAGAGATTGGACACGTTCGAGAACCCGGCGGCCAGCTGGAACCGAGGCCGGTTCGCCAGCAGCATGAGGCCCTGGGTGAAGCTCGTGATGAAGTCGTACCGCTTGCTATCGGTATTCAGAAAGATGTTGTCGTTGTACTCCTCGGAGATGGACAGCGTGGGCACCAGGTTGATCTCGCGCCGCTCCAGCGGAGACATCAGAAGCCCGAGGAGCTCGAGCGGATAGGTGGCCAGGCCCGGATAGGTCGGCGCCAGGGCGGGGCCCAAGGTCTGGATGCGCAGCAGCGGTGAGGACCGAAAGTCGCCTTCCTCCTCGGGCTGGGTCGGCTGCAGGACGGCGCCGCCACGGAACGGCTGGAACGGTTGTGGCGCGGCTCCCTGAGCCCAGGCATGCGGCGCCGTCAGGCACAGGGCGAGACCGAGAATTGCGAACGCGCGGCGCATGCCTGGCCTGACTTGCGGCTACGCGGCACTCGAGGCAATCAGGTGAATACCCGATTGGTCATCAGGGTAACACCTGAGACATAATCGCCGGGATGGTCGCAAGTCCGAGGCTCACGCTCGGTGGGTTCCTCGCCCGGTTCGCGCTCGCACTGCTCGTCGCCGGCGCCACCTACAACCCCACGCGCTACTCCTACTACGCCTGGGTGAGGAGCACCGGGTACGAGTGGCGCCCGCCGACGGTGTTCGTGGGCGTGGTGCTGCTGATCGGCTGGTTCATCTGCCTGAGGCTCACGTTGCGTTCGATGGGCGGTCTCGGACTGCTACTGGCCAACGCGTTCCTGGCCGCGCTCTACTGGCTCGTGGCGAGCTGGGGCTGGCTGCCGATCGAGAACATCGCGGCGATTTCGTGGCTCGGCCTGTTCAGCGTCGCCGCGATCCTCGCGGTCGGCATGTCGTGGTCGCGCTGGCGAGACGGCTCGGCCGCCCCGCCCGGCTAGCGACTCACCGACTGGTTGAACACCCGGACGTAGTTACCGCCGACCAGCTTGCCGACATCGGCGTCCGAGAGACCCTTGCGGTGCAGCAGCCGCACGATCTGCGGAAAGTCAGGCGTAGCGGCGCGGACCACGCCGTCCACATAGCCGGCGAGGGAGGCGAACGTCGGGCTGGCCCAGATGCCGACGACACCCCCGGTGCTGGCCACGAGCTTGCCGTGCTCGCCCGAGATCAGCCGCGTGAACGGATCGAGCCGGCGCGAGGCGAGGTTCGTGTGGGACAGGATCAGCGGCGTGCGGCTGATCCGGGCGGCGCCCTCCACCATCGCCAGGGTTCCGTGCGCCACGTCGACCACGATCCCAAGCTGGTTGCACTCGGCGATGACGTCCCGGCCGAGAGGCGTGAGCCCACCCTGGGTCGGCGACTCGGTCTGGTTGTCGCCGAGGTCGCTTCGCATGAAATGCACGAGCTGCAGATGGCGCACGCCGCGACGGTGCACCTCGCCGATGCGCTCGAGGCGTCCCTCCATGAACTGGCAACCTTCGATGGCCTGCACGATCGCGGGGGCCCGGTCGCGGTGAGCCGCCTCGAGATCGCCCGGCGCGAGCGCGCGTCGCAGGCCCTGGCTCTGCACGAGGCTGTCGAACCACGCCAGCCGAGTCTCCGTGAACCGCCAGAGCTCGCCGGCCGCGGCCTCGCGCATCACGCGAACTCGGTCTGCCCGTCGCGCTGCGTGACCGGCGCGTCGCTCGAGTGCTGGAGACATACCGCGGTCATCCCGCCCGCTGCGGATCCGCGCGGCCAGGTCGTACGCCGGCGTGCGGCGCCCGGTCGCGCCGGCGGCGTGCGAGTGCATGTCGACGCCGGTGACCTCGTCGAGCAGCCGGGCAGTCTCGGCCTCTGATTCGAGCGCGCTCTCGCTGGCGCGGCCGGCGCAGCCGCCGATGGCGAGAAGGCCGAGCCCCGCGAGGAGCTCGCGACGCGTCAGCTGGGCCCTGTCGGGCTCGCGCTCGCGGTTCCCGTTCACGGTCTCCCTCGTTCAGGAATCAGGGGCTCCCCAGGCTCGCGCACATGAAAAGGGGCCGCCCCTCACGGAGCGGCCCCCTCGGCGTCCTGACCGCGTCTAGCCGATCAGCTGTGCCACTTGAACTGCTGCGGCTTGCGCGCCGACTCTTGCGAGATCATGACGTTGACCAGCGCCGGGCCTTTGAACGCGGTCGCCTGCTCCAGCGCGGACTTCAGATCTTTCGGGTTCTCGACGAACCAGCCCTTGCCGCCGAAGGCCTCCATCATCTTGTCGTAGCGCGCGCCGTAGATCAGCGCGTTGGGCCGCATGTTCTTGAGCGGGTTCTCCGGATGCTTGGCGTGTCCGGGCCCGATACCACCGTTGTTGAACACGACGATCTTGACCGGAAGCTGATAGCGGCAGACCGTCTCCATCTCCATGCCGGAGAAGCCGATCGCCGAGTCGCCGGAGACCGAGATGATCGGCTTGTCCGGGTGCACGACCGCCGCGGCGACGACGAAGCCCATGCCGATGCCCATTGTGCCGTAGCTACCGGCATCGAGCCGGTGCCGCGGCCTCGAATTGAACAGCTGGGTGCGGCCGATGTCCATCGTGCTGGCACCCTCGCCGATGATGATCGCGTCGTCCGGCGTCCACGCCGCGACGTCCTTCAGCGCGCGGTAGTAGTTGGCCGGCCCCGTGTCGTCGACGAGCTGGGGCGCGATCTGCGCCGCGTTCGCCGCCGCCTTCTCGGCGATCGAGGCATGCCAGGGCGTGTCCGAGGGATAGACCCACTCGCGCTTCTTCAGGGACTCATTGATCTGCGCCACGATCGCCTTGCCGTCGCCGACCAGCGCGACCTCGGTCGGGGCATTCTGGCCGATCGACTCCGGCGCGATGTCGAGCTGGATGAAGCGCACGTTCTTGTTGTAGCGGGGCGGCAGACCGAAGTGCATGATCCAGTTGAGCCGGGCGCCCATCAGGAACACGACGTCGGCGTTCTGCAGCGCGTGGCTGCGCGCGGCGCCGACCGAGAGCGGGTGGCTGTCGGGCATCACGCCCTTGCCCATCGGCGAGGCCAGGAACGGCACCTTGGTACGCTCGATGAACGCCCGCACCTCGTCCTCGGCGCGCGAGTACGCCATCCCCTTGCCGATGATGACCAGCGGCCGCTCCGCCGAGCGGAGCACGTCGAGCGCGCGCTCGACGTCCTGGGGCACAGCCTGCGTGCGCGGCGGATCCGGGCAACGCGCCAGCTCCTCCACCCGCGAGTCGTCGACTTTTCCAGTAATGATGTCGTCCGCGATGTCCAGGTAGCTGGCACCGGGCCGGCCATAGATCGCGTTCCGCACCGCCATCTCGACGTAGAACGGGATCCGGTGGACGTGCTCGACCGCGTGGGCGAACTTGCAGAACGGTGTCGCGATGTAGACCTGCCGCTCTTCCTGGAAGGCGCCCATGCCGTTGCGCCAGGTCTCCGAGGCGCCGCCGATCAGGATCATCGGCCAGCCGTTCTGCTGCGCGTTGGCGAGGCCGGCGAGGGCGTGGACGACGCCGGGGCCGGAGACGACGAGGCAGGCGCCGGGCCGCCCGGTCAGGTAGCCGACGGCCTGCGCCGCGTACGAGGCCGACTGCTCGTTGCGCATCCCGACGTAGGTGATGCCTTCCTTCTGGGCCGCCGCGGCGATCGGCTGGACCGGAAATCCGACGATTCCGAACATGAACTGGACGCCCTGCTTCTTGAGGCTTCTCGCCATCAATGTTGCGCCGTCGACTTCGGCCATGAGGTCCCTCCTGTTTGAGTGGGGCCTAAGATCGCGCCCCGCGACGCCGGAGTCAAGCCCCGGGCGCCACGCGATCAGGCGCCACGCGATCGGGTGAAGGATTGATCGCGCTGATGCCTCAGGACATTGGGGGCCCGTGATTTGTTCGGCGACGATCCGGGCCCCATGGGATCATGAGCCTCCGGCCGCAGGGCCGGCGATGCCGGAGGACGCTCGATGCAGAACGACGTCGGCTATACCAGAAGCGGAGACGTCCACATCGCTTACCGGGTGTTCGGCGACGGCCCGCGCGATCTCGTCCTGATCCCTGGAACGCTCTCCCACGCCGAGCTTTTCTGGGAGTTCCCGATCAACCAATACTTGTTGAAGCGGCTCACGTCCTTCGCTCGCGTCATCGTCTTCGACAAGCGCGGCCAGGGACTCTCCGATCGGGTGGCCGAGCAAACCCTCGAAGAGCGTGTCGGCGACGTGCGGGCCGTGATGGACGCGGCCGGCTCGTCCCGTGCGACGATCTTTGGCTGGTCGGAAGGTGGATCGATGTCGCTGATGTTCTCCGCGACCTATCCGGAGCGGACATCGGCGCTCGTGCTGTGCGGTAGCTTCGCCTCGACCAAGGCCGAGCCGTGGGCCGTGAGCCCGGAGCAATGGACACGATTCCTGCAGCGGGTCGAGAGTGACTGGGGCAAGGGTGTCCTCGTTCCGTTCAACGCGCCGAGCCGGCGCGACGACGCGGCGTTCGTCCAGTGGTTCGGCCGTCTGGAGCGGGCCTCGGCGAGCCCGGGCGCGATTCTCGCGCTGATGCGCGCCAACTACGACATCGACGTGCGAAACATTCTGCCCACGATCCAGGCGCCGACCCTGATCCTGCATCGCATCGGGGACAAGACCGTCCCGGTCGAGTCGGGCCGCTACCTCGCGCAGCACATCCACGGCGCCCGGTATGTCGAGCTCCCGGGCGACGACCATTTGCTTCAGGCCTTCGATCAACCGACGATGGATCTCCTGATCGACGAGATCCAGGAATTTACGACCGGCGCCCGCACCGGCCCCGAGCCGGATCGCGTCCTCGTCACCGTGATGTTCACGGACATCGTGAGCTCCACCGAGCGCGCGGCGGCGGTCGGTGACCGGCGCTGGCGCGAGCTCCTCGACGGCTATGTCGGGCTGGCCCGCCAGCAGCTCGAGCGCTTCCGCGGGCGGGAGATCGACGTGGCGGGCGACGGTCTCTTCGCGATCTTCGACGGCCCGGCGCGGGCGATCCGGTGCGCCTGCGCCATCCGCGACGCGGTCCGCCAGCTCGGGCTCGAGGTGCGCGCCGGCCTTCACACAGGAGAATGCGAGATTGCCGGGCCAAAGGTCAGCGGCATCGCCGTGCATACCGGCGCGAGAATCGCGGCGGTGGCCCGGCCACAGGAGGTGCTGGCGTCGGGGACCGTCAGAGACCTCGTGGCCGGCTCCGGCATCGGCTTCGACGATCGCGGAAGCCACGTGCTGAAGGGCGTTCCTGGCGACTGGCGGCTCTTCACGGTCGCGTCGATCTGAGCTGCCCGCTGCTGGCGGCGGCGCGCTGCGCCGATGAGGCATAATGGCGGGCACATGACGATCGCGACCCTGCCGAGACGCCTGGGCTTCTTCACGCGCCTGCTCGATCAAGCCGATCCCGCCGAGCGGTACCGGCTCGCGCTCGCCCAGGTCGTGCACGCCGAACGGTTCGGCTACGATTCGGCCTGGATCGCCCAGCACCATTTCCACGAGGACGAGGGCGGTCTGCCCGCGCCGTTCGTCTTTTTGGCGCAGGTGGCCGCTCGAACCAGCCGGATTCGCCTCGGCACGGGGATCGTGACCTTGCCGCTGGAGCTGCCGATCCGCGTGGCCGAGGACGCCGCAGTGCTCGATCTGATGTGCGGCGGCCGTCTCGAAGTCGGCGTCGGCGGCGGAGGCAATCTTTCCTCGTACGCGACGTTCGGGCAGAACAGCGCCGAGCGCACTGCGCTGCTCGTCGCGCACCTGCAAGTGCTGCGCGATGCGTGGGCCGGGCGGCCGCTCCCGGGAGGAAAGGACCAGCTGTATCCGACGAATCCGAGCCTGGTCGAGCGCGTGTGGCAGGCGACGTTCACGGTCGAGGGAGCGCGGCGCGCCGGCGCGGCCGGAGACGGCCTCATGCTCTCGCGCACTCAGCCGCGTCCCGCGAACGCGCCCGGTCTCTCGCTGAGCGAGATCCAGAACCCGATGATCGACGCCTACCTGGAAGCGCTGCCCGCGGGCCGCGTGCCGCGCATCCTCGCCTCGCGCACCGTGTTCGTCGCCGATGACAACCGCGAGGCGATGCGGCTGGCCGAGATCGGTCTGGGCCGGCATCGCGCGCGCCTGGTCCGGCTGGGTCGAGCGACCGGGGACGGATCGCTCCACGCGATGATCGCGGGCATGGACGTTCACCTCGGCACGCCGGATCGCGTGATCGCCTCGCTCCAGACCGACACTGCGCTCGCGCGGTCGACGGACCTCGCGGTGCAGGTGCATTCGATCGATCCGCCGCATCCGTTCACGTTGCGATCGATCGAGCTCGTCGCCGAGGCGGTCGCGCCCGCGCTCGGCTGGGGACGGGACGCGGCGGAAGTGTCGCGGGCTCGCGTGGCCACCGAGCCGAGAGGACGATGATCATGGCGTCAGGCGACGACGACGTCATCGACGCGCTGGTCGGGATCGCGCCGGACTCTTCCCTGGACGCGATCCGGGCGCGCCGACCGGAGGCGCGCGCGCAGGCGCAGGCGACGTATCGCGCGTTGTTCGCACCCGAGAAGCCGGGCAACGTGAGCCTCGTGGAGCGGTTCGCGGTCGGCGCGTTCGTCGCCGGTCTCCACGGCGCGGCCGAGATCGCGAGCCGCTACGCCGCGCGCCTGGCCGAGACCGGCGCTCCCGCGGCGCTCAAGCAGGCGGTCGACAGTGCTGTCGCCGAGGCCAGGACGCGTGGCCCCTATGGCCGCTACGCGCCTGGTCCGCTGAGTCGCGAAGATACGTCCGGTCCGGTCTATCGCATGGGTGCGGCCACCCGCGCCGCACTGGGCCCGCGCCTGGCGGCGGCGTTCGACCACGTGCACATGCTCGTCTTCCATCCGCGCGACGCGGCGCCGGCATCGCTGCAGGCGCTGCTCGACGCCGGCTGGACCACGACCGACATCGTGACGCTCTCCCAGATCGTAGCGTTTCTGTCGTTTCAGATCCGCGTGGTCACGGGACTCCGCGTCCTGGCTGGCAGCCGGTGACAGACGAGGACCGACATGGCCGATAGCGTGCTGACTCCGCCAGAGCACACGGCGCCCGTCGCCTTCACCCGCGCGCAGCTCGACTGGCTTCCCTGGCTCGAGCCGCTCGCGGTCGAGGCGTTGACCCCGCGTCACATCGCGAGCCTCGTCGACGCCGCGCGTGTGAAGTCGCCGTACTTCCGTCTCCTCGCCCGCGATCCGGACGCGCTCGAAGCCCGGACGCGAACCGACAAGGACATCTTCTACAACCCGGACGCCGGACTGCCGCGCGCCGAGCGCGAGCTGGCCGCCGCCGCGACCTCGCGCTTCAACGGCTGCCTCTACTGCGCCTCGGTCCACGCGCGCCACGCCGCGACCTACTCCAAGCGCGAGGACGACGTCCAGCGGCTGCTCGACGCCGGAGTCGGCGCCGACCTCGGAGAGCGCTGGAACGCGATCGTGGAGGCATCGGTCGCGCTGACCGCCACGCCGAGTGCCTTCGGCGCCGAGCACGTCGAGCGGCTGCGCCGCGCCGGGCTCGACGACCTGGCGATCTCCGACGTCATCCACGCCGCCGCGTTCTTCAACTGGGCCAATCGCCTGATGCTCTCGCTCGGCGAGCCGGCCACGACGGCCGGCGCCTAAGCGTCGGTCTCCGAGGCGGCGGCGCCGAGCCAGAACGCGCCGGCCAGCAGCACCGACGAGCACGCCACCGTGTACGCCAGCCGCGTGCCGTGCCACAGGCCGTCGAACCACTCGCGGAGCTCGACCGCGAGCACGTTGGCTTTGCCGCCGTAGAGCTCGAGAGTTCGTACGTATTGCTTCGACTCCTCGAACGGGTTGCCGGCGCCGGCGGCGGGCGCGGGGGCGTTGAGATAGATCCACACGGCGGCGGCGAGCCCGACGACCAGGATCGCGCCGGCGGCGACGCGCAGGCAGCGGGGAAGCGGCGCTACCATTCGTACTTGTAACCGACGCCGTAGACCGAGTGCACGACGTCGCGGTCGGGCAACACGGTGGAGATCTTCTTGCGAATCTTCTTGATGTGGCTGTCGACCGTGCGGTCGGCGACCACGCGCTCGTCGCGGTACATCAGGTCCATCAGCTGATCGCGTGTGTAGATACGGCCGGGATGGTCGACGAGCACCTTCAGCAGCTGGAACTCGACCGCGGTGAGGTTGAGATCCTTGCCGCCGATCGCGGCGCGATACCCGGCCTCGTCGAGCTTCACGCCGCCCTCGGCGGCGTGCTCGCCGCGCTTGGTCCGGCGTAGCACCGCCTTGACCCGGCCGACGACCTCGCGCGGGCTGAACGGCTTGCAGATGTAGTCGTCCGCGCCGAGCTCGAGACCGAGCAGCCGGTCGATCTCGTCGACGCGGGCCGTCACCATGATGATCGCGAGATCGCCGCTCGACGTCCTGAGCGCTTTGCACACCTCGAGCCCGTTCTTGCCGGGCAGCATCAGATCGAGGAGCACCAGATCGACCTCGTGCGTGCTCACCCACGGCTCGACCTCGTCACCGCGGTGCAGCACCGTGACCTCAAAGCCGTCCTGCGCCAGATAAGCGCGCAGCAATTCGGCGAGCTTTTCCTCGTCCTCGACGATCAGGATGCGATCAGCCACGAGCCGCCCCGGTCCAGCGCGGAAACACGAGCTCGATGCCGAGACCCCCGAGCGGGCTCGCAGTCACCGTCACGGTGCCGCCGTGGCCCTCGACGATGGCCCGTGCGATGGCGAGCCCCAATCCCGAGCCGCCGCTGGCGCGATTGCGCGAGCCTTCGGCCCGGTAGAGCCGCTCCGTCAGGCGCGGCACGTCCTCCGCCGCGACGCCGGGCGCGGTGTCCTGCCAGTCGACGACGACGGCGTCCCCGGCCCGCCGGAGTCGCACCGAGATCCGGCCGGGCGCGTCGGTATAGCGCAGGCTGTTCTGCAGGAGGTTTGCGAAGACCTGCGCGAGTCGCGTCTCGTCCGCGAGCACCATCGTGTCGTCCTCCAGGTCGAGCTCGAGCGTGAGCCCGCGCTCGTCCGCCTCGCGCCGGCGGCTCGCGACCGCGTCGCGCAGCACGTCGGCGAGGTCCACCGCCTCACGATAATACGAGAGCGCGCCCTGGTCGGAGAGCGAGAGCGTGTGCAGGTCCTCGACCAGCCGCGTGAGGCGCGTCGTCTCGTGGGCCAGCGACGCCACGTTGTCCTGGTTGAGCGGACGCACGCCGTCCTGCAGCGACTCGATCTCGCCGCGCAGCACGGACAGCGGCGTGCGCAGCTCGTGCGCGATGTCGGCGATCCACGCCCGCCGCGCCTGCTGGGCGGCCGCCAGGGTCGCGGCAAGCGTGTTGAAGTCTCGCGCGAGCAGCGCGAGCTCGTCGTGGCCGCGCGGCTCGACGCGCGCGGTGTAGTCGCCGCGGATCAGCGCGTGCGTCGTGTGCACGAGCGCCCGCACGCGGCGGCTCAACCAGTAGGCGAGGCCGGCCCCGAGGGCGAGCGCGGCGAGCACCATCCCCACCGCGACGGCCGCAAAGGCCTGGTGCTGGCGGCGCAGATAGACGCGCTCCAGTGACTGCAGGCGCTCGATGCGCGGCACGTAGCCGAGGTAGCCGATGATCCGTTTTTCGGAGTCGATCGGCTTCAAGACCGCTCGGGCCGCGGAGTCGTGGCTTCCGATGAGCACCGCGCGGTTGGCGTCGAGCAGCAGGAGCCGCGGATCGATCGTCAGCGGGAGCTCGCGGCGCTGACCGGGCTCGGCCGACGAAGGCAATCCGAGCGCATCGCGCGACATGGCCATCCAGCGGTCCGTGTCCCCGGCGAGGCTGGCCCAGCCGCCCTCGCGCTCGTAGACCTCGGCGAGGCGGTCGGTCATGAGCTCCAGGCGCGCGTCGTCCGCGCGATTGACGTACTGCACGAAGCCGCGCTCGAAGGTCCACGTGAACACCAGATAGGCAATGAGCGTGAGCCCGACCAGCGCCCCGGCGATCGCCAGGAACAGCTTCACGTGGAGTCGATCGAGCCGTTCGAGTCTCACACCTGGATCGTAACGCGCCATTGTGGACGAATTGTGGACGCGAGAGTTCCTCGATTCCTCCACATTTCCTGCGTGTTCGGCCGCCACACTCCAGGCATGGAGGCCAATCTGGAAGCCAGGGAGACGGACATGAAGACGCTACTCGGGCGGGTCCGACGCTTCGTTCCACGCCGGCCGGGTCTTCGTGCGGCGGCCGTCGCGGGTGTGGTGCTGTTCATCGCCGGCGGCATCTACGGTGCCCACGCATGGTCGGCCCGCGATGTCGCCACCGCCCAGTACACCGTCGCGAGCGCGCAGCGCGGCGATCTCGAGGACACCGTGACGGCCACCGGCATCCTGCAGCCGAGAGACTACGTGGACGTCGGCACCCAGGTCTCCGGCCAGCTCAAGACGCTTCATGTCGAGATCGGCTCGAAGGTCAAGACCGGGCAGCTGATCGCCGAGATCGATCCGACGCTCTACCGCTCGCGCGTCGAGGCCGACGAGGCGCAGCTGCGCACACAGCAGGCCCAGCTCCAGGACAAGCAGGCCCAGCAGACGCTCGCCGAGCAGCAGCAGCAGCGTCAGGCGAACCTCATGAAGGACAAGGCCACGACGGAAGACGCGCTGCAGACCGCCGAGGCCGCGCTCGGCTCGGCTCGGGCGCAGATCGACGTCCTGAAGGCGCAGATCGAGCAGACGCAGTCGACCCTGCGCGGGGACCAGGCGAACCTCAGCTACACGAAGATCTACGCGCCGATGTCGGGCACGGTCGTGGCGCAGAGCGCCAAGCAGGGCCAGACCCTGAACGCGAACCAGCAGGCGCCGCTCATCGTCCGCATCGCGGACCTCTCGACGATGACCGTGCAGTCGCAGGTGTCCGAGGCCGACGTGTCCGGCCTGCGCCTCGGCATGCCCGTCTACTTCACGACCCTGGGCGACACGACCAAGCGCTGGTACGGCAAGCTGCGCCAGATCAATCCCACGCCGGAGACCGTGAACAACGTCGTGCTCTACGACGCGCTCTTCGACGTCGACAATCGCGAGGGCAGCCTGATGACCCAGATGACCGCCCAGGTGTTCTTCGTGAACGCCGAGGCCAAGAACACGGTGCTGGTCCCCGTGAGCGCGCTGCGGCCGGCGGGCGCGCGCACCGGCGAGCGGCCGCGCCGCAACGGCGCCGCCGACGCCACGGCCGCGAGCGATCCGCACAACCGACTGGCCAACAGCGCGGCGGTGGTCCGCGTCGTGAAGGCCGACGGCACGATCGAGAATCGCGAGGTGCGCGTCGGGCTGGTGAGCCGCGTCGCGGCGCAGATCCTGTCGGGTCTCGAGGCCGGCGAGCGCATCGTGGTCGGGCAGCGCGCGGCGGCCCCGGCTCCGTCGGCGAAGCCGGCCACCGGCAGCCGGCCGATGATACCCCGCGTATGACGACGTCAACGGAGGAGGCCACGATCATGAGCGCGCACCGGGACGAGACGCGCGTGACTCCGCTCATCGAGCTCTCGGGCGTCACCAAGACGTACCGCACCGGCGAGCTGGCGGTCGAGGTGCTGCACGGCATCGACCTGGCGATCTATCCCGGCGAGCTGGTCGCGATCGTCGGCGCGTCGGGCTCGGGCAAGTCGACCTTGATGAACATCCTCGGCTGTCTCGACCGGCCCACGACCGGCACCTACCGGTTCATGGGCGAGGACGTCTCCGGGTTCGAGCGCGACGAGCTGGCGAGGCTCAGGCGCGAAGCGTTCGGCTTCGTGTTCCAGAGCTACAACCTGATCTCGGCGGCCACCGCCACCGAGAACGTCGAGGTGCCGGCGGTGTACGCGGGGACCGCGCCGGGCCCGCGGCACGAGCGCGCGCGAGCGCTGCTCACCACACTCGGGCTGGCCGATCGGCTCGAACACAAGCCGACCCAGCTCTCGGGCGGCCAGCAGCAGCGTGTGTCGATCGCCCGCGCGCTCATGAACGGCGGGCAGATCATTCTGGCCGACGAGCCGACCGGCGCCCTCGACAGCAAGAGCGGCGCCGAGGTGCTGGCGCTGCTCGAGGATCTCTCGCGGCAGGGCCACACAGTGATCGTGATCACGCACTCGGCCGACGTCGCCGCGCACGCCCCGCGCGTGATCGAGATCCGCGACGGCAAGGTCGTGCGCGATCGTGGGCCGCGGCCCGCCGCCGAGGCGGTCCCCCGCCGGTCGCCGGCGGGCGCGCGCGCGGCGTTCCGCGGCTGGCTCGAAGCGACGAAGGCGGCCGGGCGCGCGCTACGCTCGAACCTGTTCCGCACCGCGCTGACCCTGCTCGGCATCGTCATCGGCGTCGCCTCGGTGATCGCGATGCTGGCGGTCGGCAACGGCGCGCGCCAGGCGGTGCTCGACCGCATCAGCGGCATGGGGACCAACCTCTTGCTGGTGAGACCCGCGACGTCCAACCGCGGGGCCGCCGGTGGGAGCACCGCGACGATGACCGCCGAGGACGCCGACACGCTGGCCGCGCTGCCGAACGTGCTGGCCGCGGTGCCGGAGCTCGGCGGCAACGTCACGGTCCGCTACGGGGACCTCGACTACCAGACGCAGGCCACCTCGACCGGCGCCGATTTCCCGCTCGCGCGCAACTGGCCGACGGCGCGCGGCACCTTCTTCTCGCGGGCGGACGCGCGGAGCTACGCGCCGGTGGTGGTGCTCGGGCAGACCGTCGTCCGCAACGTGTTTCCCGACGGGGTCGACCCGGTCGGCCAACACCTGGTGCTCAACAACGTGCTGTTCGAGGTGCTCGGCGTCATGAGCGAGCGCGGCGCCTCACCGACGGGGCAAGACCAGGACGACACCGTCTTCGTGCCGTATACGACGGGAAGCCTGCGCCTCTTCGGCCAGCGCTATCTCCGTAACATCACCGTGGCCGTGGACGACGTCGCCCGCATCGACGAGACCGAGGCCGCGGTGAGCCGCCTGCTGGTCAGCCGCCACGGCAAGGAGGATTTTCAGATTCGCAACATGGCCTCGCTGATCGACACCGCGACCGAGACGCAGAACACGCTGACGATTCTGCTGGGCTCGATCGCCGCGATCTCCCTGCTGGTGGGCGGGATCGGCGTGATGAACATCATGCTGGTCAACGTCACCGAGCGCACGCGCGAGATCGGCGTGCGCATGGCGACCGGCGCGCGCATGCGCGACATCATGCAGCAGTTCCTGACCGAGGCGGTCGCGGTGTCCGGTCTGGGCGGCCTCATCGGCGTGGCCGGCGGACTCGGGAGCGCACTGGTCATCGGCATGCTCGGCACCGCCGTCACGATCTCCGCGGGGCCCGTCGTGCTCGCGTTCGCGTGCGCGTTCCTGACCGGTCTGATCTTTGGCTATTTGCCGGCTCGCAAGGCCGCGGCCCTCGATCCGGTCGTGGCGCTTGCTTCGGAGTGACGCCATGAGCAAGCTGATTCGACGTGCGACGGCGGTGGTCCTGATGTGCAGCCTCTCGGGCTGCGCCATCGTGAGCCCCCAGCTGAAGCCGGACGTGCCGGTCGCCGGCGCGTGGAACGAAGCGGCGCCGGCCGAGGCGGCCGCCGTCTCGCCGACCTGGTGGACGAGCTTCGGCTCGCCCGAACTGCAGTCGCTCGTTGCTGAAGCGCTGGCCGGGAGCCCCGACCTCGCCATCGCGACCGAGCGCGTGCGCCAGGCCGAAGCCCAGGTGCGCGTCGCCGGTGCCTCGCTCTTCCCCGTCGTGAACGCGAGCGCGGGCGCCTCGGGCGGCCGCACGAGCAAGGTCGGCGGCACCGGCAGCGCCAAGGCTGCCGTGGTCGACAGCGCCGCCGACGTGAATCTCTCCGCGAGCTACGAGCTCGACTTGTGGGGGCGCAATCGGGCCGGCGTGCGCTCGGCGGAATCGTCGGCCGCGGCCTCGCGATTCGACCGCGACGCGGCGCAGATCACGCTGGTCTCGGGCGTGGCCACCAGCTACTTCGACGTGCTGGCGCTGCGCGCGCGCCTGGCCATCGCGCGCGAGAATCTGGACATCGCGCAACAGGTGTTCGATCTCGTGTCCGCACGCGCCCGCAACGGCGCCGCCTCCGCGCTCGACGTCTCGCGCCAGGAGGCGACCGTGCTCTCGCAGAAGGCGGCGCTGCTGCCGCTCGAGCAACAGGAGCGCCAGACCCTGGCGGCCCTCGCGGTGCTGGTGGGCCGAGCACCCGAAGGCTTCGACGTGAAGGGCACGGGGATCACCGATCTCGACGTCCCAGCCATCGACGCGGGCCTGCCTGCCGAGCTTCTTGTCCGGCGCCCTGACCTCGCGAGCGCCGAGGCCCAGCTGGCCGCCGCGAATGCGGACGTTGCGGCCGCGCGCGCGGCGATGCTGCCGACGATCACCCTGACGGGCTCGGCCGGCCTCGCAAGCGCCGCGCTGACGTCGCTCACCTCCGCCGGCGCGACCGCCGCCATCCAGATCGCGGCCTCGCTACTGCAGCCGGTCTTCGACGGCGGCCGCTTGCGCGGCCAGAAGGCGATCGCGGAGTCGCGGGAGCGCGAGCTCCTGGAGACCTATCGCAAGGCGATCCTGTCGGCGTTCAGCGACGTGGAGCAGGCGCTCGCCGGGACCTCGCGCCTGGGCCAGCAGGAAGAGCTCCAGGACGAGGTGCAGACGCGGGCGCGCGAGTCACTGCGACTGGCCGAGATCCGCTACCGCGGCGGCGCCGACGATCTGCTGACGGTCCTCGATGCGCAGCGCACGCTGTTCTCGGCGCAGGACCAGCTCGCGCAGATTCAGCTGAGCCGTCTGCAGGCTGCGGTGAGCCTGTACAAGGCGCTCGGCGGCGGCTGGATCGAAGCGCAAGCGAACGGCGCGGGTGGCTACACGCCGCGGCGCACGCGGTAGTCGACGTTGTCGCGCACCCACTTCCAGAAGCGGTCCTGCGCCGCGAGGTCGGCGTCGGGCTTCATCTGGGCGCGCCAGCCCTTCATCACGTCGTACTCCACGGCCCAGAAACGCACCCGGTCTCGCTTGACCAGCTTGCGCCAGTTGTCGCCGACCTTGGGGCTCGCGTAGACCAGGCGGACCGTGACGTTCTTCGACAGGTAGTCGAGCGGGCTCAGATCGATCCGCCGATACGAGTCGGGCGAGCCCGACTTGATCGACCCGTCGCGCACGTCGGGCACGCCGTCGCTGACCACCATCACCGTGATCGGCGCCAGCACGAGGTTGCGGTCCTTCGCGGTCCGGGCGATCTGCTCGAAGAAGACGTTGAAGTCGGTGAGCGTGTCGGTCGGCGGGAACCATTTCCGCAGATCCGCGTCGATCTGCTTGACGTCCTTGTTGTTGAACTCGTGGATCGGATGGAACGACTTCGGCTCGCTGTTGTCCCGGCCGCCGATGGCCGTCACGAAGAGATCGCGGGGCTTCGCGAGCCCGCCGAACTCGTGCAGGTGGCCGTAGACGTAGTGCGAGACGAACGTGATCGCGTCGTCGTAGGCGGGCCGGAAGGACCCGCTGGTGTCGATACCCACGAACAAGGTCGATCGCGGGGTCTTGGCGTCGTCGGTTTCCGCCGCCGAGACGACGACCGCGACGCTCAGGAGCGCGGCGGCGACCAGCCGCGCGACGAGCGAGCTGCCCACGCGCCTCACAGCGTCGCCTGCTTTCGCGGCGCCTGGTACATGTGCAACGTGTGCAGGATGTGCCAGGTCTGCGTGACCTCACTGCCGTCCTTGAAGGGCAGCGAGAACACCTGGCGCGAGGCCACCAGGACCATGCCGAAGTTGACGGCGCTCGCGGCGATCTGCAGCACCGGCAGCACCAGGTAGTCGAGGAGCTCCTCGCTCTTCTTGTGCAGCCACTCGATCTCCTGCTTGAGCTCGGACACCGGCTGCCGCCACCAGGCCGGCTGCGGCTTGCCGTTGGTGTGGCGCGGCTGGCCCTCGTCCACCATCGGCCGCCGCGAGATGAAGGCGAGCATCGGCGGGGTACCGAACTGGCCGAAGAGGAACCAGGTCATGCCGCGGATACCGATCCAGCCGAACGACGAGAGCGCGAGCGTGGCCGTCAGGCCGAGCTTCATGCCGGTCTGCTGCGAGATCCAGGGCGTGAGCGTGTCGATCAGCTCCCGGTAGAGGAAGACGACCTCGAAGAACATCACGAACAGCTCCACCACGACCATCTGGACGATGTACTTCCACTCCCGCTTCTTGATCGAGTCCATCAAGGTCTGCACGCAGGCGAAGCTACCCATGACGAGCAGGAGCAGGAAGAAGTAGAGGATCGGGCCCGTGTAGCGCGCCGTCGACTCGCCGCCGACGAGATCCGCCAGCAGCTCGGTCACGGTCGGCATCAGCGTATAGCTGAAGATCGCGGCTTCGAGCGCGCACCAGAAGATCAGCATCACGAACGCGACCCACGGCACACCCGGCTTGAAGTAGCTCTCGGTCATGCGACCCGTCATCGTGAACGGCATGAGCACGATCTGACGAATCACCTCGAGCACGAGCTTGGCCGCGAAGGTGCTGAACGTCACCACCCATCCCAGCACGACCGCGACGAATCGGAACATCCCCACCCAGTAGAGCCAGACGGCGCGGACGGCGTCCCACCACGTCAGCATCATCGTCGGGATGAACTGCACGCGGCCGGAGCGGAACGGCAAGGTATAGATCGACAGCTGCGTGCACCAGACCGCGGCCACGGCGAGCAGCGCGGGGAAGAGCAGGAACAGGTACTTCACGGTGATGAGCCACCACGGCCCCTGGGCGAAGAAGAAGTCCCACATCGCATGCTGCATGCGAGGGATCCACGCCAGCGGGGCGATCAATATATCGGTTAGCTCACGCCACGGCTCTGGGACTCGCTGGAGCAGCTCGAACATAGACGCCTCCTTGTGCTCGGGCAGGGAGAACGAACACCTATCGCATAGCAAGCCTCCGGCCGCGTTTGTAAGGTGCTGATTCGCAAAGACGAGCACCTTTCGCAGGTGGGCTGTTTGGCATCGGCGAGCGAAGTGACACTACCGGATCGACACCGAACTCCCGGCGGGAGCGAGACGGTCTAGCGCCGGTCCTTCAGGAGCCAGTCGATGATGGCGCTGCCGTCCTCTGCGTCCCTTCGCTCGGCCCGTGCCGGCGGCGCGGCCGGCGCGCGATGCTCGGCCGGCGGCTGGGCGGCGCGCGGCTCGATCGGCGCTCGCGGCGCGATTGGCGCTCGCGGCTCGATCGTCGCGCGGGGCTCGACGCCAGCCCGGGGCTCGACGGTGGCTTTGGGGCCAACGGCTCGGGGCTCGACGGCCGGGGGCTCGATCACGGCTCTCGGCGGCACGGCAGCACGCGGCTCGACCGGTATTCGCGATTCGATCGGCGCGCGTTCGAGGGGTGCGCGCGGCTCCGCGACAGGACGCTCGCGGGCTCCGACCGGCTGCGGCACGAGCGGCAGCGGTCGATCGATCGCCGGCGTGGCCGCTACATCGTCAACGGGCGCGCGCGGGCTCGCGATCGGTTCGTCGCCGACGGATTTCACGTCGACGCGAGCCGGCGTCGGTTCGCGCGAGTCCGGCATCAGCGAGGGCACCGAGGGCGGCGCCGCGACGTGCTCGACCGGAACGGCAGTGACCGACGGCAGGGTGACGCGACTGTAGATGTACGACAGCTGCGACGTGATCCGGTCGAACCCCGTGACCCAGACGACCGCGGCGACGACACACGCGGTGGCCGCAGCGGCGGTGATCCGCAACGTGAAAGGCGCTCGACGCCGGCGCACGCGGCGACGGGGGTTGCCCCGCGCCTTCACGGAGCGTGGACGAGAGTCGGGCTCGGGCAGCACCGCCGTGACGCCCCAGATGTCGTTCACCATCACGCTGATGTCCTGATAGCGACGGTCGGGCCGCGCCTCGAGCGCGGTCGCGATGATGCGCTCGAGCGCCGGCGACAGCGGCGGCGCGGGCGGGGCGTCGGGCGCCTGAGCTGCCCTGCCCGTGGTCAGCAGGTCGCGCAGCAGCATGCCCAGCGCATAGATGTCCGACGCCGCGGTGGTCTCGCCGAGGTGCACCTGTTCGGGCGCGCGATAGGCCAGCGAAAATCCGGCGCCGAGCCGGAGGCCGGTCGGGGTGCAGTAGGCCGCGGCCAGCTCGGCGCCGACGAGCCGGATGCGCTCGCCGTCGGTGACCATGAGCACCGAGTCGAGGCCGACGTGGCCGTGAAAGAGCCGGTGGTGATGGAGCGCCTCGAGCGCCTCGCCGACGCGAATGGCGACACGCAGCGCGGTGGCCTCGGCAAGCGCACCGCCCGAATCGAGCACCTGGCGCAGCGTGGCGCCCTCCGCCCACTCCAGCGCGACGAAGAACTGGCCCGTCTCCGTGACGCCGAAATCGTAGACCCGCTGGACGCCGCGCAGCACGTGCGCCGACGCGGCAAGCGCATCCGCCTGGGTGCGGAGCGCGGCCACGAACGCGGCGTCGGCCGCGAACTCGTCCCGCACCACCTTCAGCGCGATCGGCCGACCCTGACGCACGTCCTCGGCGGTGTACAGGACGACGTCGCGGTTCATCGAGGAGACGGCGTTGACCCGGTAGCGGGCCTTGAGGACGGTGCCGGCGAGGCCCAGGCTGAATTCGGGCGCCGCCGCCGACTGTCGCGTCGCGCCGATCGGCGCGCGACTACTCACTGGGGCTGCTCGTGATGGTGTTCAGGGCAACAGAATCGGTGCGAGATAGGCGAACTGAAATCTCATGCTCATACGTCCTCTCGCCGCGTTCCGGGTCAGCCGCATGAAACCATTGCCCGCGTCCCTCGTCAAGAGCGGAATTTCGAGAGAAAAGACTTGCCGAAGTGCGAGCGATGTCCTAAACCTTAGGCCAGCCGGGGCAGTCCCCGGCGCGACAGTGCGTACCGAAGAGACGCTGACCGCGGGAGCCCCCGAGATGCAGAAGCTCGTTGAGACGGCGCGCCGTACCCTGGCCATCGATCAGAAGGCGACCGATGCAGCCCGGCACGACAATCCTAAGACGCTGAGCGCCTCGCTCGACGTCACCGAATCGGAGATCTGCGCCCACTTCATCGCGCTGGCGCGCCAGCGACGGGAGAGCTGTGAAGAGAGCCTCGCCCGGCTGCAGCTCGATCGCAAGGCGACGGCGGCCAAGATCGACGTGGTGCAGACGCGCGATTCGTTCGCGCGGCTGCTGACCGCGGTCGAGCCGAATCTCGAAAAGCTCAAATCGGAGCATACGACCGCGCTCTATCAGGCCAAGGAGAACGAGGCCCGGGCCTTCAAGCATCTCCGGTGGTTCCAGCAGAAGCACAATCTCCACCACCGGGCCGCGTCGTATCCCAAATCGCAGCTGTATCACTTCGCGATCGTGGCCGCGCTCGCGCTCGTCGAGTGGGTGTCGCTGGCGGCCTTCTACGCCGAGGGCAGCGACTTCGGCCTGCTGGGCGGCGTCCTGATCGCCATGACCCTCTCGATCGTCAACATCAGCCTGGCGATCCTGTCGGGAAGCCTGCTGCGCTACGTGAACCACCGGAGCCCACGCCGCAAGGCGCTCGCGCTGACCGGCGTCGCGGTGCTCTACACGTGCTTTCTCCTGGTCACCCTGGCCGCCGCACACTACCGCGCCGCGACGAACGACATCGCGCAGTCCCAGCCGGCGAGCGCGGCACCGGGCGCTTCCGCGGTGCCGTCGTACGCTGCGCCCGACCTCGACCAGTGGCGAGCGGCCCGGCTGGCCTGGCAGCGCTTCGCCGCCAATCCCGTCGGCTTCGGCGACGTCTTTTCGTGGATCCTGGTCATGCTGGCGGTCATCTTCGGCATCTTCGCCTCGTACAAGGGCTACCGCTTCGACGACGCGTATCCAGGCTACGGCGAGCTCGATCGCGAGCTCCTCGCGCGCCGCGCGGCCTACGAGGCGGCGAAGGCCGCCTACAGCCGCCGGGTCGATCAGGTCTTCGATCGCATCCTCGAGGAGCAGGCGCATCTGTTCTCGGAGGTGAAGTCGAACATCGAGTACTTCCAGCAGCTCATCAGCAAGAGCGACGACCAGCGTCGCACGTTCGTGCACGACGTCGCCGAGCTCCAGGACGCCTGCAACATCCTCTTGAAGCGCTACCGGCAAACCAACGCGCGCGCGCGTTCGTCCCCCGCCCCGTTCTATTTCAACAACAGCTTCGCGTTCGACGGCCAGCTGACGCGATCGCCCGAGGCGATCTCGGAGAGCGACGAGCGGCTCTCTCGTTCGTACGAGAGCGCGATGAAGGACTTCAGCGACATCGCCCGGCAGAACGACGCGACCGTTCAGAATCTGCGGACCGCCGAGATCCGGCGCCGCGACTACTACTTCAACAAGCTCGAGCGAGACATCCGGGAAAAACTCATCCGCGAGGCATGGGAAGTCAAGAGCTGACGCCGTGCCGTTGAGCAGTCTGGATCGGCGCGGCGTCTGGATCCTGAGCGCCATCGGCGGCGTCGCGGTCGTGCTGCTGGCCACTGTGCTGGGCGTCACCTGGGCGCGCCCGATCGTCGGGCCCGACAATTGCGTCTACCGGGACAAGCGACTGCTCAGCCGGGCATCGTCCGACCAGACGGTGATCCTGGTCGACCAGTCGGAGGCGCTGACCGACACGCACCGGCGCTTCGCCCTCAACTTCATCAAGGACTACGTCGCGGATGATGCGCGATTCGCCGTGCGCTCGCGCATCGCGCTGTTCACCTTCAGCAAGGCGACGTTCGAGTCGCGCAGCGGCCCTCGGCTGACGCCGACATCGGACCTGTGCCGGCCGCCGTCGCACGGTAACGACCTCTATGAGAACAGCCGGAAGATCACGCGCGATTTCTACCAGCGATTCCTGGTCCCGGTGACGGCGGCGCTGGACGAGAGCCTGACGACCGAGGTCGGCGAGCAGTCGCCCATCCTCGAGACGCTGCAGCTCATCTCGCGCTCGCAGGAGATCGCCGACGCGGGCAAGAAGACCCTCATCATCGTCTCCGATATGCTCCAGCACACGGCGGCGTTCAATCACTACGGCGCGCGCCGCAGCTACGACGATTTTCTGCGCTCGGGCTTCGCCACCGACGTGAAGGCCGACTTCCGGGACTGGACCATCATCGTCATCTACCTGCGCCGCTACAACGACCGCCAGCTCCAGCAGGCGGCGCACGTCGACTTCTGGCAGCGCTACTTCCACGAAGCCGGCGGCAAGATCGTCCGCTGGGCCGGCGTCGACTGATGCCCGGCCGCGTCCTGGCGAACTTGCCCGCGACGTTCCTGACCTTCCTGGCCATCGGCGTCGGCGTCATCCTGACGTTCAGCTGGTGGTTCCGCGGCGCCCCCGGCGGGGCGACCCACTGGACGATGATCGCGGTCGTGGTGGCGCTGATGCTCGTCTACGGCGTCGTCATCTGGGCCCGGTCGCAGACCGAGTACGCGTCGGAAACCGACGGCGAGACCTTCTACTACCTCGGGTTCATCTATACCCTGGCGACCCTGGTGGCGACGTTCGCGCCGCTGCTCAACTCGTCGGAGCGACCGGAGAGTCGTCACGTCCTGGGCCTGTTCGGTCTGGGCCTCATCACGACGTTCGTCGGCCTGGCCGGGCGGATCGTGTTCGCGCAGACGGCCGCCGGCGAGGTCGCGAGTCCCGAGAGCGACGCACGCCGCCTGGGCGACGCGTACGCCGACGCCGCGCGCGCCATCGAGCGAAGCACGGTTCGCATCGTCCACGCGCAGCAGCGCGCCGAGGGACACCTGACCGAGTCGTATTCCGGCGCGATCGAGGCGATTCGCATCCTGTCGGGCCGCGTCACCCAGCAGTTCGACACGATGAGCGCGCAGGTCCTGAAGCAATTCGCGACGGTGATCGAGCGGGTCGGGACCGACGCGGAGTCGGCGTTCGCCGAAGTCAAGAATCGCGCGGTACGCGAGATCGAGACCGCGGCCGCCCAGGCGGCGAAGACCCAGGACAAGGCCCGCGATCAGGTCGAGAGCCTCGCCACCGGCACGACCGACGCCGTGCGCGACGTGACCGAGCGCGTGGTCCAGGACTTCGCGCGGGTGGCGCGCGAGTCGACGACGGAGCTGAACACATTTCTCCGCGAGACGAACGGCAACGTGGCCGCGACCTTGAAGCAATTCGAGACACGGCTGGCGGCGCTCCGGCTGCCGGCCGACGACATCGGCGACAAGCTCGCCGGCGTGCTGACCGAGCTCACCGAGCGCGCCGAGCTCCTCCGCCGGGCGACCGCGGTCGTCGGCGCCGCGTACAGCGAACTCGAGGGGACCTTGACCCACGCCGTGGCCGGGGCGCGCGACGGCAGCCGCGCCTTCAGCGCGCTGGCCGTCTCGGCGGACTCGGCGACGTCGGCGGTAACGTCGGCGAAGACCAACGTCGAGCAGCTCGCCGCCGGCTTGGCCCAGATCGGCGATCTGACGACGAGCCTCGAGAAGCTGCCGCTGGAGGCCGCGGCCATCATCGCCACGCTCGGCGAGCTGCGCACGCACCTGGGCGACGCCAATCGCACGTGGGCCGAGGTGGCCGGTGTCACCGAGGGCGCGAGCAAGTCGATGGCCCGAGCCGGCGCCGCATTGTCGGCGCTCGAGCAGGGCACGCGCGCCGCCGAGCAGTCCGTGCTCAACTGGAGCGGCGGCCTGATGAAGTCGGGAGTCGGCCTGCAGCAGCTGACAGAAGTCACGGAGAAGGCCGTGCGGCTCGGCAAGGACGCGGTGACCGCGCAGGTGCAGCTGTCGGCGCAGATCTCCGGCCCGCTGGCCGATCAGCTCCGCAAGCACAGCGACGCCGCCGGGGCCCTGGCCAATCGCCTGCAGGAAGACCTGCGCACCTCCGAGGAGGCGATGCGAAAGGTCCATCACCATCTCATCGACGCCTCGCGCTTCATCCTGAGCAAAGTCGAATCTCGCCGGTGATCCGTCGCAACCGGCTTGCCCGCAATCGCGACATCGCGCTCACGACGCTCATCGATCTGCTCGTCCAGATCATCTTCGTGTTCGCGCTGATCCTGGTTTCGGTCGACGTGATGGGCAACGAGTCGCACGAGCAGGGCTGGGTCACGCCCGAGGTCTGGAAGACGCTGATCAGCATCTTCGATATCGACCCGCGGACCATCCGCGACACGAACGCCCAGGTCGCCGAGATCCACGACAAGTACGAGAAGGTGAAAGAGGATCTGCAGGCGTGCGACGCCCGGAGCGGCGTCTGCGACAAGCAAGCAGGGCGAGGGCCGGGCAATCCGCCGTGTCGGAATTCGGCGGGCGTCGAGATGGTCGTCGCCGAGGCGACCGTCGATCGCGACGGCCGCATCGTCGTCGCCCGTGGCCGTCACGCCCCGGAGCTGCAGGAGCAGCAACCGCTCGGCGCCGGCGCGCTGGGTGTCCCGCTCTCGGTCGAGCGATTCGGATCGCTGTTCCGGCCATGGCGCGAGCACGGCCTGGCGCGCCACCCGGCGTGCGCCTTCAAGGCTGAGGTCAGCTACGATTCACGCGCCCGGGCCGGCGACTACGAGCCCGCTCGCCGCGCCATCGCGAACTACTTCACCCTGTCGGCGCCGCCGAGGCGCTTCTGAGGACCGACCGCGTGGCGCGCGAGAACATTTCCGATCTGGCCTTTCAGCTCTCGTCGCTGCTGAGCGGTCTCGACGCGGCCGTCCGCGCGAGGCTGCAGACGCCTGGCCGACCCGAGGCGCGCACGCTCGCCACGACGGAGCACGACGGGCGCCTTCGCGGCATGGTGGCCTCGGCGCTTCGCTGGTTGAGGCGCGCAGTACAGCGACCGCCGGCGTCTCGATACGCGCGCTCGCCTCGCGAGAAGCCGCCGGCGCGATTGGGACGCGAGAGACCGCCGCGGCGTTCGTCTCGGGAGCCGTAGCGGTCCGCCGCGCGTCGCGCTCAGGACGGCAGGATGACGGCCTTGCCGGTGGTCTGCGTGTCGAAGAGCCGGTAGGCCTCTTCCGCCTGGTCGAGCCGCCAGCGGTGCGTGAAGAGCTTCTCCACGTCGACGCCGCGATCGGCGATGAACTCGGCGCACTCGGCCTGCCCCTGCTTCGAGAACGTCCAGGAGCCGACCAGGGTCACCTGCCGCCGCAAGAGGTCGGGGCTCACGTCCAGCGTGACTTGGCCGCGCTCGCCCACGAAGCAGGCGGTGCCCCACGAGCGCACGGCGCGGACCGCGGCGGCGCGCGCGTCGGGCGCCGAGGACGCGTCGAGCGTCTTGTGCGCGCCCTCGCCGTGCGTCAGATCGCGGATCGCCTTCACCACGTCGCCGGACTTGGGATCGATCACCTCGTGGGCGCCGAAATCCTTGGCGAGCCGGCGGCGCTCGGGCGCGACGTCGACGGCGATGACGCGCGCGCCCATGACGAGCGCCAGCTGCGTCGCCGACAGGCCCACGGGGCCCTGGCCGAAGATGGCGATCGTCTCGCCGCCCTGCAGATTGACGCGCTTGAGCGCGCCCCACGCGGTGCCCGTGCCGCACGAGATCGCCGCGCCGGTCACGAACGAGAGCGCCTCGGGCAGCGGCACCAGGGTCGATACCGGCACCTTCATGTATCGGGCGTGGCCGCCGTGCCCGCCCGAGCCATACACGATGGTTCCGGCGAGGCACATCTGGGTCCAGCCGGCCCGGCAGTGCTTGCACGTGCCGCAGCCGTCGTAGTGATGGTCCATCACCCGCTGACCGACGCGCGCCTCTTTCTCGGAGACGCCGGCGCCCACCGCCGCGACGACGCCGCAGGGCTCGTGGCCGGCGATCATCCCGGCTTCGCGCTTGATCCCGCCGGTCACCGCGCCGCCCGGGTTGGCCGGGGCACGATAGTTGTGCAGATCGCTGCCGCACATGCCCGAGGCCTTGATCTCGAGGACGACGTCCCGGGGACCCGGAGTCGGATCGGGAAACTCTCTGAGCTCGAGCTTTCGATCGCCGACAAACACGACGCCTTTCATGGGTGGCTTCCTCCTTGACCCTCCCGGGTCGGCGGACTACCCTTGCGCCGCTCCAGCGGCTCGCTCATGCACATCGGGAGGATCGTCATGATCGTGTACGAGATGCGCACCTA
>Ga0114129_10000517_pt1 | contig 47115 bp, 41 predicted proteins | sample RhiMetdeltSRZDD1_FD_80071 | JGI IMG/M metagenome (GOLD analysis project Ga0114129, IMG submission 80071) | Populus rhizosphere microbial communities from Tennessee, USA - Rhizosphere MetaG P. deltoides SRZDD1 (version 2) (version 2) | ecosystem: Host-associated > Plants > Roots > Rhizosphere >...
GTGTAGCGCGCGCCGTTCCGGCTCAGCTCCAGCTGCAGCCCGAACGCTTCAGAGATGGTCGCGGACGTGAGCGCGGTCTCGATCGGCCCAGCGGCCACGATCCGGCCCTGCCGCAACAGCAGCGCGTGGGTGAACCCGGGCGGGATCTCCTCGACGTGGTGGGTCACGAGCACGATCGCCGGCGCGTTGTCGGTGACCGCGATGTCGCTGAGCGAGCCGACCAGCTGCTCGCGGCCGGCCAGGTCGAGGCCGGCCGCCGGCTCGTCGAGCAGCATCAGCTCCGGGTCGGTCATCAGCGCCCGGGCGATCTGGACCCGCTTGCGTTCCCCCTCGGACAAGGTGCCGAAGGTGCGGTCGACGAGGTGGCCGATGCCGAGCTCGGTGAGCAGCGCCTTGGCCCGGTCGTGGTCCATCGTGTCGTACGCCTCGCGCCACCGGCCGAGCACCGCGTACGACGCGGACACCACCACGTCGGACACCATCTCGTCGCGCGGCAGCCGGTCCGCCAGTGCCGCACTGGTGAGGCCGATGCGGGGCCGCAGCTCGAACACGTCGACCGCGCCGATCAGCTCGCCGAGCAGCCCGACCATCCCGGTCGTGGGGTGCAGCTGCGCGGCGACGATCTGCAGCAGGGTGGTCTTGCCGGCACCGTTCGGGCCGATCACGACCCAGCGGTCCTTCTCGTCGACCACCCAGTCGATGCTCTCGAGCAGCCGGGCGTCACCCCGGACCACGGAGACGTCGGCCAGCTCCACCACGGCAGTCATGGACAGCAACCTACGTGGTGCGTCCAGCACGCCGCGACGGACCTCCGCTGGACCGCCTGCAGGCCGGCAGGGTCCGGCGGGCACGGTGACCCCGCCATCGCCGACCGGGTGGCATGCTGGGCGCGTGATGCAGTCCACCGCCGCCGTACGGTTCACCGTCTGGACGAACGCGATGCTGCACGCTGCCTGCGACCCGGACACCGCGGCGCGGCACATCGTCGGCGACGACGTCGGGCACCACGTGAGCGGGCTGCCGTCGCACCCGGAGCCGGCGACGCTGCCGGTGGCGCTGAACCTGCTCCGCCGGGCCGGCGGGCGGGAGGCTCACCTGGCACTCCCGGTGCCGGGCCATCCGGTCGGCCTGGCCGGACCACCCGCGTTCAACGAGGCCGCGCTGGACGCCGGCGAGGCGGTCGTCGTCGGGGGCGCGGCGATCGGGCTGGTGCCGGCGTACGTCGGCCCGGCCGTGCAGTGGCAGGCGCTCCCGGCCGACCCGCCACCACCGGCCGACCTCGGTGAGGCGGATCGCACGCTGCGGGCGGCGCTGATCGAGGCCGCCCAGGCGCTGGCGTCGCTGGACGTGGCCCGCTGGAAGCCGGAGATCGCCGACGAGCTGATCGACATCCGCCGGATCGGGACCGGCCGCGGCGACGACCTCGCGCCCGGGTACGACGGCCGGGCGGTCCGGACCGCGGCGACCGCCCGGCGCTGCCTGGCGATCGCGGACGCCGCGCTCTCCGACGACGGCGGCGCGATCACCGTGGTGGACGCGGACGCCCGCCGGCGCGCCGTACTCGACCTGGCCACCGCTGCCCGCCGGGCCCTCGTCGCGGCATGCGGACCACCGGTCAACGGCTGAGTCCGCTCTAGTAGCGTCGTGCGCGCCATGAGCGAGCCCGTGTCACAACCACCGTCACAGCCACTGTCGCAGCCGACGCTGCTCGTCACCCTGACCGGGACCGACCGGCCGGGCCTGACGTCCGCGATGCTGAGCACGCTGGCGGGCAAGGGCCTCACCGTGATCGACGCCGAGCAGGTGGTGCTGCGCGGCCGGCTGATCCTCGGCGTGCTCCTGACCGCACCGCGCGACGACAGCGGGCTGCGGACCGAGCTGGCGCGGCTGGCGAACGCGCTGGACGTCCACATCGACGTGTCCCGCGGTACCGGCGACAACGAACCGCGACGCAAGGGCCGTAGTCAGGTCACCGTGATCGGATACCCGCTGACAGCGGCCGGGCTGGCCGCGATCGCCGGCCGGATCGCCGACACCGGCGCGAACATCGACCGGATCAGCCGGATGGCCCGCTACCCGGTGACGGCGCTGGAGATCGCGGTGTCCGGGGCGGACCCGGACGCGCTGCGGACCGTGCTCGCCCTCGAGGGCGTCGCGCAGGGTCTCGACGTCGCGGTCCAGCCGGGCGGTCTGCACCGCCGGACCAAGCGGCTGATCGTGATGGACGTGGACTCGACCCTGATCCAGGGCGAAGTGATCGAGATGCTCGCGCAGCACGCCGGGCGACTCGCCGAGGTGGCCGCGGTCACCGAGCAGGCGATGCGCGGCGAGCTGGACTTCGCCGACTCGCTGCGGCACCGGGTCGCAGCCCTCGCCGGGCTGCCCGCGTCCACGCTGGACCAGGTGTACGACGCGATCCAGCTCGCGCCGGGTGCGCGGACCATGGTCCGGACGCTGAAGCGGCTCGGGTTCCGGTTCGCCATCGTCAGCGGCGGGTTCAGCCACATCACCGACCGGCTGGCCGCCGACCTCGGCATCGACTATGCCGCCGCGAACCGGCTCGAGATCGTGGACGGCAGGCTCACCGGCAACGTGCTCGGCGACATCATCGACCGGCCCGGCAAGGCGGTCGCGCTACGCCGGTTCGCCGACCAGGCGGGTGTGCCGCTGTCCCAGACGGTCGCGATCGGCGACGGCGCGAACGACCTCGACATGCTGGCCGCGGCCGGGCTCGGGGTCGCGTTCAACGCCAAGCCGGTGGTGCGCGCGGCGGCCGACACGCATCTGTCGGTGCCGTACCTGGACACCATCCTCTACCTGCTCGGCATCAGCCGGGACGAGGTCGAGGCCGCGGATGCCGACGCGGGCCTGACGACACCCGCTCCCCCGGTGTGACCCGCAACCTGCCCCCCGCGATCGAGGCGGGTGTCATTCCGCTGTCGCCGCGTCGGCGAGCACGGCGAGCGCGCTGCGCTCGGCCAGGTCCGCGGCGTACGACGGGATCCTGGTGCCGGTGCGCAGGTGCCGCCTAACGATGCCGTACGGGATGTCGAGCACGGCGACGGTGACCCGCTCGGCGGCCGCGGGTGTGGTCGCGCCCAGCCGCCGGGCGAGCGCCCGGACGGCCCGCAGGGTACGGCGGTTGCCGGTCGTGAGCCGTCGCGCGGCGGCATCGGGCCAGTCGTCGCGGCCGAAGTCCGCGGGGCTGTACGCGAGCACGGCGGTGAGCTCCGGGTTGCACCGGCTCCAGTCGACGACGTGCCGGGCGGCGGCGGCCGCGGCGTCGTACGGGTCCTCGAGCGCCATCGCGTCGACGTACCCGGCCTGGAACGCCTCCACGGACCGCAGCCAGACCTCGGCCAGCAGCACGGACCGGCCGGCGAACCGGTGGTACACCGAGCCGTTCGGCACGCCCGCTGCCTGCGCCAGTGCGGACATCGTCACGGCCGCCGGACCGCCTTGCACCACCAGCTCCGCAGCGGCGTCCAGCAGCTGCTGGGTGTCGTACTTCACAGGCCGGGCCATAGTTGTGGAGACTACACTCCACAACTATTGGAGCGGTATCTCCAAAACGATCTCCGGAGGTGTACGACGATGGCGGTTCGCAACGTGCACGAGAGGTTGCTGCGCGGCGTACCAGCGGACCAGGTGGGTGCGCTGGTCGACGGGCTCGCCGGCCCGGACGACCGGCTGTGGCCCGGCCGGTACTGGCCACCGATGCGGCTGGACGGGCCGCTCGCGACCGGAGCCGCCGGCGGTCACGGGCCGATCCGCTACACGGTCGAGGAGTACGTCGCGGGCCGGTGGGCGCGGTTCCGGTTCGACAACCGGCGCGAGGTCGACGGGTTCCACGAGTTCACCGTGCACGAGCAGCCGGACGGCACGCTGCTGCGGCACACGCTGTCGGTGAGCCTGCATGGTCAGGCCCGGCTCGGCTGGCCACTGGTGATCCGCTGGCTGCACGACGCCCTCCTCGAGGAGCTGCTGGACAACGCCGAGCGCGCGACCACCGGCACGGTCAGGCGGCCGGCCCGCTGGTCGTCGTACGTCCGCGTGCTCCGCCGGGTCCTCGGCATCGACCAGCGGGCGGTCGCCGGTGTCCGATGACTTCCTCCGGCAGCGGCTCGCCGCGCACCTGGACGGCCAGGGCCTGATGCGGATGTACGGCGCCGAGCTGGGCGACGTCGGACCCGGCCGGGCCGAGCTCAGTGTGCCGTACCGGGAGGAGCTGACCCAGCAGTACGGTCTGTTCCACGGCGCGGTGATCGGCACCCTGCTGGACAACGCCTGCACCGGCGCCGCCGGGACCCTGGCGCCCGACGGCACGGCTGTGATCACGGTCGAGTACAAGGTGAACTTCCTGTCGCCGGCGCGCGGCGAGCGGCTGCTGGCCCGGGCCCGGGTGGTGAAGGCGGGCCGCACGCTGACGGTCGCGACCGGCGAGGCGTTCAGCGTCGGCGCGGACGGCGCCGAAGACCTGGTCGCCACCTCGCAGTCGACGGTGATGCGAATCGCCGGGCAACCGGGTCTGCCGTGACCCATCCTCGGCCGCGTCAGGCCGGGCCCGCGACCACCACCTCCGGCCCTTCCGGCACAACCACGGGAGCCTTCAGCACGTCCATCTCCAGGCCCTTCCACAGCCAGGACACCCCGAACGCCAACAGCGCCACCACCTCACCGATCAGCACCGAGTAGTCGTCGAACCAGCCCGACACCTTCGTCAGCACGATGAACGCGACCGCGAGCGCGATCACGGACGCGCAGATCCAGTGGAACCAGCGCCAGAACCCGGGCGGACGCTTTCCCTCGGCGGGCGGCCGTCTGCCTTCGCGGACACCGAAGAAGTAGCTGATCACCGCCAGCGACACGATCGAGACGGCCGCGAACACGAAGTGGGTCCTGGTGACGTTCGACTCGCCGAACTGGTCCTGCAACGGTGTCAGCGACAGGGGGCTCCCGGCCGGACGACCGGTCGGGAAGAACGCTACGCCGAGGATCGCGAGACCCGCGACGGTGCTGAGTGTGTTGTCCAGGTTGTGCTCGAACACCTTGTAGGTGATCAGGAACAGCGCGATCGCGCACAGCCCTCCGACGAACAGGTCGCGCATCCCCGAGTGGTAGTACGCGCTGAGCGACCCGCGAACCCGGACGTCGCCGTCGAGGAACGTCCAGTCGCCGAGCAGCAGCGCGGCCGGCAGCAAGATCCCGATGAACCCGATCACCGCCCGCATCACCAGGTACGACTTGAGGTACAGGTCCTTGCCCTGCTTCGGGCTGATGCTCGGCCGTGGCGACGTCTCCGTCTCCGGCTTCCAGTAGCTCATGGTCCCCTCCCATGAACGGCGCCGGCCTCGACCGGCGCTCCCCCTTGGTCTGGCGGTGTCAGAACGCCTGTGGCGGACACCGCTCGACTCCACGGTCGCGCCTCGGATGGCCGGCGGTCAATGGGTCTGCAACTAGAGTGCGGCTATGTCAGAACGGGCGGAGACGGCGCACGGCGTACCGGGGCCGTTGTTCGCGATCGGCGGCGCCGAGGACAAGCTGAAGAAGCGCACCGTGCTGCGGGAGTTCGTCGCGGCCGCGGGCGGCGGCCAGGCGCGGATCGTGGTGATACCGACCGCATCGGCGCTCGGCCAGGAGATCGTCGACCTGTACGCCGCCCTGTTCGGCACGCTCGGCGCCGCGGAGGTCAGCTCGGTCCGGCCGGAGACGCGGGCGGACGCCGAGGAACCGTCGTACGTCGAGCCGCTGGCCGAGGCGACCGGCATCTTCATGACGGGCGGCAACCAGCTCAAGCTCAGCGGCGTGGTCGCCGGTACCGCGTTCGGCAAGGCGATCCTCGCCGCCCACGAACGGGGCGCGGCGGTCGGCGGTACGTCGGCGGGCGCCAGCATCCTGGCCGAGCACATGATCGCCTTCGGCCGGGCCGGCACCACCCCGCGGCAGCGGATGACCCAGCTCTCGAACGGGCTCGGCCTGGTCAAGCAGGCGATCATCGACCAGCACTTCGGGCAGCGCAACCGTTACGGCCGGCTGCTCTCGCTGGTGGCGCAGTCGCCGGCGTTGCTCGGGATCGGTGTGGACGAAGACACCGCGGCGGTCATCCGCGGCGATCGGCTGGAGGTGGTCGGGCGCGGCGCGGTGACGATCTTCGACGGCAGCAGGATCACCTCGAACGCCCACTCGGCGCGGCGGTCGGCGGCCCTGCTCGCGTCCGGCGTTGTCTTGCACGTGCTGCCCGAGAGTGCCACCTTCGACCTGAGCACGCGGTCACTGGTCGGGTTCGGCGGTGAGCCGGCGCCCGGTGAGGTCGCCGTGCTGCAGGCCGCCGTGGACGACCTGCGCGAGCTCGCCGCCCAGATCGCCGCCGAGGGGGTGTCGCCGAGCTACTACGCCGAACGGCGACGACGCGCCAGCAAGCAACCGCGACCAGCAGACAGGCCGAAGCCATGACCGACAGCACCACCTCCGCCAGCACCACGGCCAGCCCGAGCCCGGACCTGAAGATCGTCGAGACACGCGTATTCCGCGGGCCGAACGTGTGGAGCTACGACCAGTGCATCCACCTGGTCGTCGACCTCGGCTCGTTGGAGGACTTCCCGACCGACACCATCCCCGGCTTCACCGACCGGCTGCTGAGCCATCTCCCCCGGCTGGACCAGCACCACTGCTCGCGCGGGAAGAAGGGCGGCTTCGTCGAAAGGCTCCGCGAGGGCACCTGGCTCGGACACGTCGCCGAGCACGTGTCGCTGCAGCTGCAGCAGGAGGCCGGGCACGACATGCGGCGCGGCAAGACCCGGCAGGTCAAGGGCGTGCGTGGCCGGTACAACATCATCTACGCGTACGCCGAGGAGCAGGTCGGACTGGCCGCGGGCGAGCTCGCCGTGCGGTTCGTCAACCATCTGGTGCAGCCGGAGCCGGACTTCGACTTCACGACCGAGCTGGAGCGGTTCATCGTACGGGCCGAGCGCACCGCGTTCGGACCGTCGACGCAGGCGATCGTCGACGAGGCAGTGTCCCGCGACATCCCGTGGATCCGGCTGAACAAGTACAGCCTCGTGCAGCTCGGCCAGGGCGTGCACGCGAAGCGGATCCGGGCCACGATGACGTCGGAGACCGGCTCGATCGCCGTGGACGTCGCCAGTGACAAGGACCTGACCACCCGGCTGCTCGCGTCGGCCGGTCTGCCGGTCCCGCGCTCGGAGTCGGTTCGCTCGGTCGGCGACGCGGTCAAGGCGGCGAACAAGGTCGGCTATCCCGTGGTCTGCAAGCCGCTGGACGGCAACCACGGCCGAGGCGTCTGCCTGGACCTGCAGGACGCCGGTGCCGTACGGGAGGCGTTCCCGATCGCGGCAGAGCAGTCACGGCGTGGCTGGGTGATCGTCGAGTCGTTCATCACCGGCAAGGACTACCGCTGCCTGATCATCAACGGGCGGATGGAGGCCATCGCCGAGCGGGTCCCGGCGCACGTGATCGGCGACGGCCAGCACTCGATCGCCGAGCTGGTGGAGATCACCAACGCCGACCCGCGCCGTGGCGTCGGGCACGAGAAGGTGCTGACCCGGATCCAGGTCAAGGACGCGGCGGTCGAGCTGATCCGCAGCCAGGGCTTCGAGCTGGACGACGTGCCGGAGACCGGCACGATGGTGAAGCTCACCCTCACCGGCAACATGTCGACGGGCGGGATCTCGATCGACCGGACCTTCGAGGCGCATCCGGAGAACGTCGAGATCGCCGAGGAGGCCGCTCGGATGATCGGCCTCGACATCGCCGGCATCGACTTCATCTGCCCGGACATCGCCGAGCCGGTCCGCGAGACCGGCGGCGCGATCTGCGAGGTCAACGCCGCACCCGGGTTCCGGATGCACACGCACCCGACGATCGGCGATCCGCAGTACATCGCGAAGCCGGTGGTGGACATGCTGTTCCCGCCCGGTGCGCCGAGCCGGATCCCGATCGTGGCGGTCACCGGCACGAACGGCAAGACCACCACCGCGCGGATGATCAGCCACGTCTTCAAGGGCCTCGGCCGCAAGGTCGGGATGACGTCCACCGACGGGGTCGTGGTGGACGAGCGGCTGGTGATCCGCGCCGACGCATCCGGACCGAAGTCGGCCCGGATGGTGCTGCAGAACCCGCGGGTCGACCTCGCGGTGTTCGAGGTCGCCCGCGGCGGCATCCTGCGCGAGGGCCTGGGTTACGAGCGCAACGACGTCGCGGTGGTGCTGAACGTCGCACCGGACCACCTCGGGCTGCGCGGTATCGACACCCTGGAGCAGCTCGCTGACGTCAAGGCGGTCCTGGTCGAAGCGGTGCCGCGCAACGGCGCCGCGGTGCTGAACGCGGACGACCCGCTGGTACGCAAGATGCGCCGCCGCTGCTCCGGTGAGATCGTCTGGTTCAGCATGGCCGAGGCGGGCAGCGAGGTCCGCGAGGACATCGACACGCACTGCCGGCACGGCGGCAAGGCTGTCGTACTTGACCGCTCCGAGCTGGGCGACATGATCGTGGTCAAGCACGGCCGCCGGTCCATGCAGCTGGCGTGGACACACTTGCTGCCGGCAACGTTCGGCGGCCGGGCGATGATGAACGTGCAGAACGCCATGGCCGCGGCCGCCGCGGCGTTCGCCGCCGGCGCACCGCTGCACGACATCCGGCAGGGCCTGCGCACGTTCTCCACGTCGTACTACCTGTCGCCCGGGCGGCTGAACGAGCTAGAGGTCGACGGACGCACCGTGATCATCGACTACTGCCACAACGCGCCGGCGATGCAGATGCTCGGCGACTTCGTGGACAAGCTCGGCGACTCGCTCGGTGCCTCCGCGGAGGCGGCCCGGCCGTCCCGGATCGGTGTCGTCGCGACCGCCGGCGACCGGCGGGACGCCGACATGCGGGAGCTCGGCGAGGCCGCGGCCCAGCACTTCGACGTGCTCGTGGTCCGCGAGGACGCTCGGCTGCGCGGCCGCAAGCCGGGCGAGACGGCCGCGCTGGTCGCCGCCGGCGTCGAGACCGCGATGGCGGCCGGCGCCCGCTGCCGCCGGGTGGAGACCGTGCTGGACGAGCTCGAGGCCGTCCGGCACGCCCTCGACCGCTCCAACCCGGGCGACCTCGTCGTACTCTGCGTCGACCAGCACAAGGCCGTGCTCACCGAGCTCGAGTCGGTGTCGCACCAGGCCCAGGCCGGCGCGCGGTCCCGGGACGAGGGCGGCGACCCGGACTTCGTCCCGGCCGAGGAAGGCAGCGGCTAGCCGACGGGTTCGCGGCGCGGGACCAGCCTGCGCCGCGGCTCCGGCCGGTCGATCCAGTCCAGGTCGTCGGGGATGAACGCGTCGTTGCTGCGCGCGTCGTACGGGATCGCCGGTTTGACCGGTGGGACCGCCCGGATCTTCAGCGCCACGATCATGATGGCGAGGAACACTGCCGCGACCAGCCAGGACCAGTACGTCGCCAGGAACGGCCGGAACGCGTGCACGAAGGTGTCGGTCGCCGTCCCGGCGACGGTGTCGGTGGTCTGCGCGCCGGCCGTGTAGCGGTCCGCCACCGCCTCGGCCGTGGTCATCACCGCGAACGCGACCAGGTACACGCCCGCGACCACCGGCCAGGACGACACCGCGGGCCAGCCCGACCGCCAGCACGCGACGTACAGCAGGATCGCGAACCCGGTCGCCACCAGCAGCCCGTTCACCTCGGTCACCCAGACCTGCCCATCGAGCTTCCGGCCCGGCATCAGCGCGTACGACGCGACCGGCAGCGCCACCGCGACCGCGGCCAGCACCGACCGGTGCGCGCCCAGTACACCGAGGATCGCGCCGAGACCGGTTGCCACCAGCAACGTGATCAGCACGCCGCGCTGCTCGGTGTACGACGGCGGGTCCGCGACGTACACCAGATGCCGGCGGGCCAAGAACCACAGTCCGGTGCCCAGGGCAACGGTCAGCGGTACCGCGATCCGCAACCGCCGCACGACCAGGCCGGCGACCACACCTGCGATCACTCCCCCGATCGCGACGGTGTCGATCCCGGCACCGGACAGCGGCAGCACCTCGCGCTCCGACCACGGCGCCATCGCGTCCTGGGACCCGAAGAACCACGGCCCGAAGCCGAGGATGTACCAGGCGACCGTTGCGCAGGGCACCGACCAGAGCGCTCGCCTCATCAGCGCACTCCTTTCAGTGCCGCGCTCGTTCGACCTTGCTCCTCAAAACCTCCGGTGAGTCGACCGTAGCCCCTCGATCCCGCAACCAGCCGTCAAGACGCGCCCGATCCTGCAGACACATCACGGCAACGACGTCGCCCGGACCGGCGTCGTCGACCAGTGCGGCCATCGCGTCCAGCTCCGTCGGGTACGACGGGACATCCTCCACGCCGACCGACGCGGCCGCGGAACGCAGCACCTCGTCGATCTCGGCGGGGTCCCGGCCGCGCAGGTACTTGGCCTTGTGCCCGATCACCACCCGGTCGGTGCCCCGGGCACCCATCGCGCCCATCGCGGTGACCATGTCGTCGGCCCGGTCGCCCGGCGTGCCGAGCGCGAGCATCAGCCGGGCGCCCGGCGGGCGGACGCCGGCCATGATCTCCAGCAGCGCCTCCAGCCCGGCCTCGTTGTGCGCCAGGTCGATGATCACCGTGACGTCGTCGAGGGAGTAGACGTTCATCCGGCCCGGGTTCAGGTCCGGGCCCGGCACGAACGTGGTGAGACCGTCGACGACGGCCTGCTGCGGCAGTCCGAGCCCGAGCGCGGCCGACGCCGCGGCGAGCGCGTTCTCCACGTTGAAGTGCGACAGCCCGGCCAGCGTCATCGGTACGTCGACCACCTTGCACAGCGGCACCGGGTCGCCCGCCTTGTCGAGCACCGTGATCCAGCCGTCGATCACGGTCGTGGCGCGACCGCCGTCGCTGAGCACGGCGCGGATCGACGGCGAGTCCGGGTCCCGCGAGAACACCCACGACCGGCCGGGCGAGTCCAGCCGCATCGCGAACGTGCGCGGGTCGTCGCCGTTCACCACGCACCAGCCGCGCTGCCGGGTGATCCTGGTGACCACCGCCTTCACCTCGGCGAGCTGGTCCAGGGTCTCGATCCCGCCCAGGCCGAGGTGGTCGGCGGAGATGTTGGTGACCACCGAGACGTCGTTGTACGCGACTCCGATTCCGCGCCGCAGGATGCCGCCGCGGGCGGTCTCGGTCACCGCGAGCTGCAGCCCGGGCTGCGCCAGCACCCGGCCGGCGCCGCTCGGCCCGGAGTAGTCACCGGCCTCGACCAGCTCACCGTCGAGGTAGATCCCGTCGGTACTGGACCAGCCGACATGCAGCCCGGCGGCCCGGCCGATGTGCGCGATCATCCGCGACGTCGTGGTCTTGCCGTTCGTCCCGGTGACCGCGACGACCGGGACCTTCGGCCGCAGCGTCGGCGGCGCCGCACCCTCCGGCGCGTCCCGGACCTGCCGCGCCGCCGACGCGAGCACAGCGGGCAGGTCCGCGCTGCCGAACGCGTCCACGACGCCGGCCACCGCCTTGCCCAGCGCCTCGGCGCGCTCCTGGTGCGCCCACGGGTACGCCGCGACCAGCTCGCGGACCCCGGACCCGGACCGGACCCGCACCCCAAGCCGAGCGATCCCGGCGTCTCGGGCCACGCGCCGTACCAGCTGGGCCAGCACCCGCACGGCGAACCGCTGCCGGAATCCGCTGCCGGCCCGGCCGGGCCGGGTGGCGCCGAGGCCGATCTCCGACGCGAACGTCTTCGCCGCCGGAGCGGGCGCGTCGATCAGCACCGAGACGTCGAGAGTGAGCTTGACCGCCGCCCGGGTGAAGTACAGGTTCGCCCCGTTCAGGATCCGGAGCTCGACCAGGGACGTGCTCACGGGGTCTCAGGCGCCCATCGCGTGGTAACCGCCGTCGACGTGCACGATCTCGCCGGTGGTGCCGGGGAAGAAGTCGCTGAGCAGGCCGACGATGGTCCGGCCGGTCGGCTCCATGTTGGTCGGGTCCCAGCCCAGCGGCGCCCGGTCCAGCCATGGCTCCTCGAACTTCTCGAAGCCCGGGATCGCCTTCGCCGCCAGCGTCTTCAGCGGCCCGGCCGAGACCAGGTTGCAGCGAATGCCCTTCGGCCCGAGGTCACGCGCCAGGTACCGGCTGGTCGACTCGAGCGCGGCCTTCGCCACGCCCATCCAGTCGTACCCGGGCCAGGCGACGGTGGCGTCGAACGTCACCCCGACGACACTGCTGCCCGGGCCCATCAGCGGCTCACAGGCCATCGCGAGCGACTTCAGCGAGTACGCCGAGACGTGCAGTGCGTTCGACACGTCCCCCCACGGCCCGTCCAGGAACTTGCCGCCCAGGATCGTCTCCGGGTTCCCGTACGCGATCGAGTGCACCAGCCCGTCCAGACCGTCGACATGCTCGCGGAGCTTGTCCGGCAGTGCCGCCAGGTGCTCGGGATCGGTGACGTCCAGCTCGATCACCGGGGGCTCGGCCGGCAGCCGCTTGGCGATCCGCCTGGTGATGTTCAGCGCACGGCCGAAGTTCGAGATCAGGACGGTCGCGCCCTGCTCCTGCGCCACCTTGGCGGTCGCGAAGCCGATCGAGGTGTCGATCGTCACGCCGGCGACCAGGATCCGCTTGCCGTCGAGAATGCCCACGTTCACTCGCTCTCTGGTTGCTCGCGTCCGAAGAACCTCGCGCGATGACGCGACCTTCTTCGGACGCAACGGGTTGGACGGGATCAGTGGCCCATGCCGAGGCCGCCGTCGACCGGGATCACCGCGCCGGTGATGTAGCCGGCCTCCTCTGACGAGATCCAGCGGACCACCTGGGCGACCTCCTCGACCGACGCGTACCGGCCGAGCGGGATCTGGCCGAGGTACTGCTTGCGGGTCTCCTCCGGCAGCTCCGCGGTCATGTCGGTCTCGACGAAGCCCGGCGCCACCACGTTCGCGGTGATGCCGCGGCTGCCCAGCTCGCGCGCCATCGAACGCGCCATCCCGACCAGCCCGGCCTTGCTCGCCGCGTAGTTCACCTGCCCCGGTGAGCCGAGCAGCCCGACCACCGACGAGATGAACACGATCCGGCCCTTCCGCAGCCGCAGCATGCCCTTCGCGGCCCGCTTGGCGACCCGGAACGACCCGGTCAGGTTCGTGTCCAGCACGCTGGACCAGTCGTCGTCGCTCATCCGCAGCAGCAGCGTGTCCCGGGTGATGCCGGCGTTGGCCACCAGCACCTCGACCGGCCCCTGCGCGGCCTCGATCTCGCCGAACGCAGCGTCCACCTGCTCGCCGTCGGTCACGTCGCACTTCACCCCCAGGAACCCCTCGGGTGGCTCCCCGCTCCGGTACGTCACGGCGACGGAGTCACCCGCCTCCGCGAAGGCGGACGCGATCGCCGCCCCGATCCCCCGGTTTCCCCCGGTCACCAGCACCGACCTGCCCACGCGTCTCCACCTTCCGGTTCAGCAGTTCCAGCCCGAACGCTATCGTCCGAGCGCCCCGCGTGGTGCCGCAGGAGGGTCAGGAGTCCTCGAGGCGGAAGCCGACCTTGAGGCCTACCTGGACGTGGTCGATCTGGTTGTCCACGATGTGGCCGCGGATCTGGGTCACCTCGAACCAGTCCAGGTGCCGCAGCGTCTCGCCGGCCCGGCGCAGGCCGTTGCGGATCGCCGCGTCGACCCCCTCGGTCGAGGTGCCGACGATCTCGGTCACGCGGTACGTGCGGTCGGTCATGGCGATCCCCTTCGTTCGAGGTGCCCGCGCGGTCCCGTGTCGGCCGGCGGCGTACCGTGGTCTGCAAGGAGGATAGATGTCGCTGCGTGGGTCCAGGCGTCGTACGAGCGAGGACGAGCACGTCGTCTCCGTGACCGACGCGCAACCGGGACATTCCGAGGAACTGGAAAGCCGGATCGTCCGCTATGCGTGGATGATGTCGATTCGGATCGTGTGCTTCATCCTGGCCGTCCTGACCCCGTCACCGTGGCGCTGGATGTTCGTGGTCGGCGCCGTCTTCCTGCCCTACGTCGCGGTCGTGATGGCCAACGCGCGCCAGAGCAACAGGCACCAGACGCTGGAACCTTTCACCCCGGTGTCCCACCCCGAGATCGACACGAAATCTTGATGTGCCCTGGGACTGGATTCCCGCCTGAGATCCATGCCAGAATCACCGGCAGTGCTCTGATACGCAGTGCACTGCTGCAACGCGGACACAGAGCGTAGAGATGCGGCGTCGGACGGCTCCCCCCGTGGCTGTCCGACGTCGCTTCTTTTGCGCCCAGGTGGGTGTCGAACGTTCAAAGGAAATGGCTCATCGCTGATGTCGGATAGCGAACCGCAGACCCCGATCTGCTCCTCCAGGGGATGCTCCAGCGAGGCGGTCTGGCAGCTGCTCTGGAACAACCCGAAGATCCACACCCCGGACCGCCGCAAGGTCTGGCTGGCGTGCGACGAGCACAAGGAGTCGTTGAGCGATTTCCTCGGGCGACGCTCGTTCCTGCGCGACGTGGAGCGGCTGCGTGCTTCTTAGCCGCCGATCGCTGACATCGGCCGGTCCGGCTGCAGGAAGGTCGGGTCGTTGATGCCATGACCAGGCAGCTTGCCCCGGACCGCGGTCCGCCAGCGCTCGGCCAGCTCGTCGTCCGACGCGCCATCGCGCAGGGGCGTCCGCAGGTCGGACTCGGTGCGCGCGAACAGACAGTTGCGGACCTGCCCGTCGGCGGTCAGCCGGACCCGGTCGCAGTCGCCGCAGAACGGCCGGGTGACCGACGCGATCACACCGACCACGGCCGGTCCGCCGTCCACGGTGAAGGTCTCCGCGGGGGCGCTGCCGCGCCGGGCCGCGTCGGTCGGCTCGAGTGTGAACACCTCACCCAGCCGGGCCAGGATCTCCTCCGCGGTGACCATCTGCTGACGGTTCCAACCGTGCTGGGCGTCCAGCGGCATCTGCTCGATGAACCGCAGCTCGTACCCGTGGTCGAGGCAGTACGCCAGCAGCTCGGCCGCCTGGCCGTCGTTGACGCCCCGCAGCAGCACCGCGTTCACCTTCACCGGGCGCAGCCCGGCCCGCTCAGCGGCCGCCAGACCCTCCATGACGTCGGACATCCGGTCGCGCCGGGTGATCTGCTGGAATGTGTCCCGGCGCACCGTGTCCAGGCTGACGTTGACCCGGTCCAGACCGGCTTCCGCGAGCGGACCGGCGAGCCGGGCCAGGCCTATGCCGTTCGTGGTCAACGAGACCTGCGGCCGCGGCGTCAGCGCGGTGGTGCGCTGCACGATACCGGCCAGACCCTTGCGCAGCAGCGGCTCACCACCGGTGAAGCGGACCTCGTCCACGCCGAGCAGGCGGACCGCGACGCCGACCAACCGGACCAGCTCGTCGTCGGTCAGCAGCTCCGGCTTCGGCAGCCAGGCCAGCCCTTCCTCCGGCATGCAGTACGTGCAGCGCAGGTTGCAGCGGTCAGTCAGGGAGACCCGGAGGTCCGTCGCTACCCGGCCGTAGCGGTCCGTGAGCCCGCCGGCGATGAATTCGGTCACGTGCACCTCGCCCTCTGCGTTCCACCCTACGTCGACGGGCTAGGTTCGAGGTGTGCTCGCTCGCCTGCTGACCGTTCGCTGGCTCGCCTTCGCCCTCGCGGTGCTGGTGCTGGCGGGCCTCTGCATCGAGCTCGGACGCTGGCAGCTGCACCGGCTGGACGAGCGGCGGGACCGCAACACGGTCACCCGGGCGAACCTCGCGGCCGCCAGCGCTCCGGTGGACGATGTACTCGGGCCTGACCGAACGGTCGGCCGGGACAAGGAGTGGCGCAGCGTGGTCGCGACCGGCCGGTACGACGCCGCGCACCAGGTCGTGATCCGGTACCGCAACGTCAGGGACGAGCCGGGGTTCGAGGTGGTCACCCCGCTGCTGCTCGCGGACGGCACCGCGATCCTGGTCGACCGCGGTTTCGTGCCCCGGGCAACGAACTCGTCGCAGGTGCCGGAGCTTCCGCCGCCGGCGCCTGGCGAGGTGACGGTGACCGGCCGGCTGCGGCACAGCGAGCGCGGGGACGACAGCGCGACCCAGCCGGTGAACGGCCAGGCCCGGCTGATCAACGCGCCCGCGATCGCCGCATCGACCGGGCTACGGCTGGCCGACGGGTACATGACGGTGGACGAACAGGTGCCGGCGCAGGCCGAGGGACTGTCCGGCCTGCCCGGACCGGAGATCGACAGCGGGCCACACTTCTTCTACGCGTTGCAGTGGTTCTTCTTCGCACTCCTGGCACTCGGCGGGCTGGTCTACTTCGCGAGAGAGGACGTTCGAGGTGGCAAGAGTGACACCGCGACGCAGGATCGAGGACTACGCCCTGATCGGCGACACGCAGACCGCGGCGCTGGTGTCGACTGACGGCTCGATCGACTGGCTCTGCTTCCCGCGGTTCGACTCCCCCGCCTGCTTCGCCGCTCTACTCGGCTCGGACGAGAACGGGCACTGGCGGCTGGCACCGCGCGACGCCGAGGCGCGCAGCGACCGGCACTACCGCGGCGACACCCTGGTGCTGGAGACCGAGTGGTCGACGCCGGACGGCTCGGTCCGGGTGATCGACTTCATGCCGCCGCGCGACTCCGCCCCGGACGTGGTCCGGATCGTGCAGGGCATCTCCGGCCGGGTCGCGATGCGCTCGGAGCTGCGGCTGCGGTTCGACTACGGGCACCTGGTGCCCTGGGTACGCCGCGACGACGGCCAGGTCGTCGCCGTGGCCGGGCCGGACGCGGTCTCGCTGCGCAGCGACGTGCACCAGTACGGCAGGGACTTCGCGACGTACGCCGACTTCGAGGTCAGCGCGGGCGACCAGGCCTGGTTCGTGCTGACCTGGCACGCGTCGCACGACCCAGCCCCCGAACCGGTCGACGCGCTCGCCCAGCTGCGGCCGACCGAGACGTACTGGACCGACTGGATCCGGCGCTGCCGGCACTCCGGGGCGGCGTCGGCGGAGGTGAATCGGTCTTTGCTGACGCTGAAGGCGCTCACCTACTCGCCGTCGGGCGGCATCGTCGCCGCGCCGACCGCGTCGCTGCCCGAGCAGCTCGGCGGCGAACGCAACTGGGACTACCGCTACTGCTGGCTGCGGGACGCGACGATGACGCTCGCGGCGCTGATCCGGTCCGGCTACACCGATGAGGCGACAGCCTGGCGCAACTGGTTGCTGAGGGCAATCGCCGGCTCTCCGCAGGACATCCAGATCATGTACGGCGTGACCGGCGAACGGCGGCTCACCGAGCTCGACTGTGACTGGCTGCCGGGGTTCGCCGGCTCCAGGCCGGTCCGGATCGGGAACGCCGCGGCGGACCAGCTCCAGCTGGACGTGTTCGGCGAGGTGATGGACGTGCTCGCGCTGGCCCGCGAGACGATGCTCGGCGCCAGCGACGACGCCTGGGCCGTGCAGCGCGGCCTGATGCGGCACCTGTCGAAAGTCTGGACCGAGCCCGATGAAGGGATCTGGGAGGTCCGCGGCGGCCGGCAGCACTTCACCTACTCGAAGGTGATGGCCTGGGTGGCGTTCGACCGCGCGGCCCGCGCCGTCGAGCGGTTCGGGATGCCCGGCCCGGCGGCGGAGTGGCGGGCCACGGCCGCCGACATCCACCGTCAGGTCTGCGAGCAGGCGTACGACGCGGAGCGGAACACGTTCACCCAGGCCTTCGGCAGCAAGGCGCTGGACGCCGCGGTGCTGCTGATCCCGCAGGTCGGGTTCCTGCCGCCGGACGACCCGCGGGTGATCGGCACCGTCGACACCGTGCAGCGCGAGCTCGCCACCGACGGGTTCACCCGGCGCTACAACACCGACCACACCGACGACGGACTCCGTGGCGAGGAAGGCGCGTTCCTGATCTGCTCGTTCTGGCTGGCTGACTCGCTCGCCCTGATCGGCCGGCACGGCGAGGCGCGCGACCTGTACGACAAGCTCGTGGCCCTCCGCAACGACGTCGGGCTGCTGGCCGAGGAGTACGACCCGGTCTCGCAGCAGATGCTCGGGAACTTCCCGCAGGCGTTCTCACACCTCGGCCTGGTGAACACCGCTTGGCACCTGTCCGAGGTCGAGTCCTACCGCCCGGTGCGGCCGTCGGCGTACTAGTGAGGGTGTCGCCGCCGCGGCGCGACACTCATACGGCAGGATTGGCCCGTGGATCTAGGACTGCGCGATCGTGTCTACGTCGTCACCGGCGCCAGCGGCGGGCTCGGCCTTGCCACCGCACAGGCTCTCGCCGACGACGGTGCGAAGCTGGTGATCTCCAGCCGGGACGAGAAGTCGATCACCCGGGCGGCGGAGTCCCTCGGCTCGCCGAACGTCGTCGGCATCGCCGTCGACAACGCCGCACCCGACGGCGCCGAGCGGCTGGTCGCCGCGGCGATGGCCAAGTGGGGCTCGCTCGACGGCGCGCTGATCAGCGTCGGCGGCCCCCCGGCCGGCCCGCTGATGGACAGCGACGAGGACGACTGGCGCCACGCCTTCGACACCGTCTTCCTCGGCGGCCTACGGATCGCCCGGGCGGTCGCGACCGCGGGCGGCGACGGTACGTCGATCGCGTTCGTGCTGTCCTCGTCGGTGAAATCGCCGATCCCCGGCCTCGCCATCTCGAACGGCCTGCGGCCTGGGCTGGCGATGGTCGCGAAGACGATGGCCGACGAGCTCGGACCGAAGGGCATCCGGGTGAACGGGCTGCTGCCGGGCCGGATCGCGACCGACCGGGTGGCCGAGCTGGACGCCCGCTCCGGCGACCCCGCGAAGGCCCGCGCCGCCTCGGAGCAGAGCATCCCGCTGCGCCGCTACGGCGACCCCGAGGAGTTCGGCCGGGTCGCCGCGTTCGTGCTCAGCCCGGCCGCGTCGTACCTGACCGGCACGACGATCGCCATCGATGGCGGCGCGCTCCGCACCCTCTAGTCGGGCTTCGGCCAGTTCGCCGGGTTCTTGCGGCTGGGCTGGACGCGGGGCGGCTCGCCGGGCATCTTCGGGTACTCCGGCGGGTAGGGCATGTCGCCCTCGTCGCGGTCGCGTTCGTCGCGTGCGACCCACTCCAGCAGCGGCTCCAGCGAGTACGCCTGCCCGGCCACTCCCGCGTGCAGGTCGCCGACCTCGGCGAACCTGGCCGGCATGGTGGTCACGTCGAAGTCGTCCGGCATCACGTCGGCGACCTCGTCCCAGCGCAGCGGTGCGGACACCCTGGCCCGCGGGTTCGGCCGGACCGAGTAGGCCGAGGCGATGGTGCGGTCCCGGGCCATCTGGTTGAAGTCGACGAAGACGCGTTCGCCGCGCTCCTCCTTCCACCAGTTCACCGTCACCTGGTCCGGGAGCCGGCGGGCCAGCTCGCGGCCGACGGCGATCACGGCCCGGCGGGCCTCGATGAACGACCAGCGCGGCTGGATCGGCACGTACACGTGCAGGCCGCGGCCGCCGGACGTCTTCGGGAAGCCCTCCATCCCGGCCTCGGCCAGGATCTCGCGCAGCACCGGCGCAACCTTGGCGGCGTGCGAGAAGTCGGTGCCGGGCTGCGGGTCCAGGTCGATCCGCAGCTGGTCCGGGCTCTCCAGCTCCGGGCGCCGGACCGGCCAGGGGTGGAAGGTCAGGGTGCCGAGGTTGGCCGCCCAGGCCACCACCGCCAGCTCGGTCGGGCACACCTCGTCCGCGGGCCGCCCGCTCGGGAAGGTGATCGTTGCCGTCTCCACCCATTCGGGCGCGCCCTTCGGCACCCGCTTCTGGTAGAACGCGTCGCCGCGGTTGTCCTGCCGGGTGGACAGCTTCGCGCCCTCGAACACACCACCCGGCCAGCGCTCCAGTGTGGTCGGCCGGTCCCGCAGCGCCCCGAGTATCCCGGGGCCGACGGCAACGAAATAGTTCACCACGTCGAGCTTGGTCAGCCCGCGCTCGGCGAAGTACGGCTTGTCCGGGCTGCTGACCCGCACCGTACGCCCTGCCACCTCGATCTCCACCGCTTTGACGGCCACGGCCCGACCGTACCGCCCGCGATCGACGTGTGCGGGAACTCCCCTGTTCAGCCGCAAGCCTGGCTACGGTCGGTAATCGGTCGGGTGCGATCCGCGCCGTGATTTCACCCGCCCGATGACGGCGGGTGAAAGAGGCAAAGAGTTCATCCGGGGTTCTCGACGCCCGCAGTTTGCGGTGTAAGACTCCGCGCATGTCTGCCCTGTCAGTGCTGCCAGGCCGGCGTTCCGTCGCCCTGCTCGCCACCACCAGCCTCGCCCTCGCCGGCGCGGTCGTCACGACCGGAACCCCGGCGGCGGCCGCGTCCACCTCGATCATCGTGACGGAGGTGTACGGCGGCGGGGGTAACTCCGGCGCGCCGTACACGCACGACTTCATCGAGCTGACCAACATCGGCACCACTCCCGTCGACGTCACCGGCTGGTCGATCCAGTACGCGTCCGCCGCCGGCACCTCATGGGCCAACAAGATCAACCTGACCGGCACCATCGCGCCGGGCCAGGCCTACCTGGCCCAGGGCGCGAGCAACGCCCCGGTCGGTCAGCCGCTGCCACCGCCGGACGCGACCGGAAGCGTCAACCTGTCCGCTACGTCCGGCAAGGTCGCCGTGGTCACCACGACCACCAGCCTGACCTGTACGACGGGCTGCGCCACCGCGGCGGGCGTGGTCGACTTCGTCGGGTACGGCGCGGCGAACGACGCCGAGACCGCTCCGGCGCCGGGCACCTCGAACACCACCTCGGCAACGCGCAAGGACCCGACGAAGGACCTCGACGACAACGCGGCCGAGTTCGCCGCCGCGGCGCCGTCGCCGAAGGTGCTCACCAGCACCCCGCCGGAGCCGGACCCGGTCGACGCGCGGATCCACCAGGTCCAGGGCAGCGCGCATCTGTCCCCGATGGCCGGGACGAAGGTCCGGGTGCCGGGGGTCGTGACGGTCAGGTCGTCCAACGGGTTCTGGTTCACCGACCCAGAGCCGGACGCCGACCCGGCGACGAGCGAGGGCCTGTTCGTCTTCACCGGCTCCGCCCCGTCGGTCACGCCGGGCGACGCGGTCAGCGTGGTCGGTACCGTCGCCGAGTTCCGGCCCGGCGGTTCGGGCGGCACCAACAACCTGACCACCACCGAGCTGACCGGCCCGGTGGTCACCGTGACCGGCACCGCGTCGTTGCCCGCGGCAACGAAGGTCGGGCCGGGCGGCCGGGTGCCGCCCTCGACCGTGATCGACGACGACGCCACCGGCAGCGTGGAGACCTCAGGGGTGTTCCAGCCGGCCACCGACGGCATCGACTTCTGGGAGTCGCTCGAGGGCATGGTGCTCGCGCTGGACAGCCCGGGCGTGACCGGGCCGAGCAGCGCCTTCGGCGAGATCCCGGTGGTCGCGGCCGGAGCGAGCGTACGTACCAACCGTGGCGGCATCGTGCTGCGCAGTGGCGACAACAACCCGGAGCGGTTGTTCATCGACGACGTGCTCGCGCCGACCCCGGTGGCGAAGACCGGTGACACCCTGACCGGCACCGTGACCGGTATCCTCGACTACTCGTTCGGGAACTACAAGCTGCAGGTCACCGCCACTCCGGTGGTGAGCGACGGCGGCCTTCAGCGCGAGGTCACCAGGGCGTCGTCCAGGAACGAGCTGTCCGTGGCGACCTTCAACGTGGAGAACCTGGACCCGGACGACCCCGCCTCGAAGTTCGCCGGCCTGTCTCAGGCGATCGTGATCAACCTCGCGTCGCCGGACATCGTCGCGCTGGAGGAGGTGCAGGACAACGACGGCGCCGCGAACACCGCCACCGTGGACGCGAACGAAACGCTGGACAAGCTGGTCACCGAGATCAGCGCGGTCGGCGGACCGTCCTACGACTGGCGGCAGATCAACCCGGTCGACGACGCCGACGGCGGCGAGCCGGGCGGCAACATCCGGGTCGCGTTCCTGTTCCGCACCGACCGCAACGTCGACTTCGTGGACCGGCCGGGCGGCGGGCCGACCACCGACACCCAGGTGCTGTCCCAGCAGGGCAAGCTGTCCCTGAGCTCGTCGCCGGGCCGGATCGACACCGCGAACCCGGCCTGGGAGGCGACCCGAAAGCCGCTCGCCGGCGAGTTCAAGTGGAAGGGCAAGACGGTCTTCGTGATCGCCAACCACTTCAGCTCCAAGGGTGGCGACCAGCCGCTGTGGGGTCAGTTCCAGCCGCCGAACCGGGTCACCGAGCCGAAGCGGCATCAGCAGGCCGCCTCGGTACGCGCCTTCGTGGACCAGATCCTGACCCGCGACCCGCTGGCGAATGTGGTGGTGCTCGGCGACATCAACGACTTCGAGTTCTCCGAGACCACCGACATCCTGGTCGGGTCCGGACTCAGGACGCTGGTCGACCTGCCGCGCACGCTGCCCCAGGCCGAGCGGTACAGCTACGTGTTCGAGGGCAACTCGCAGATCCTGGACCAGATCCTGATGTCGCTCAGCCTGCTGCCAGCCGCGTCGTACGACGTCGTGCACATCAACAGCGAGTTCCCGGACCAGATCAGCGACCACGATCCGCAGGTGCTGCGGATCGCCCCTTGGCGTTGACCCCCACACTGGAGGTATGAGCACCGACACCGGCTACCCCGTCCGCAAGTCCGACGACGAGTGGCGGGCGCAGCTGTCACCGGCCGAGTACGCCGTACTCCGCAAGGCCGGGACCGAGCGCCCGTTCACCGGTGAGTACACCGACACCAAGACGGTCGGCGTCTACCGGTGCCGGGCCTGCTCGAGCGAGCTGTTCCGCAGCGAGACCAAGTTCGACTCGCACTGCGGCTGGCCGTCGTTCTTCGCCCCGCTGGCCGAGGACCGGGTCGAGTACATCGAGGACAGCTCGCTGGGTATGAAGCGCGTCGAGGTGCGCTGCGCGAACTGCGGCTCGCACCTCGGTCACGTCTTCTCCGGCGAGGGGTACGACACGCCGACCGACCAGCGCTACTGCATCAACTCGATCTCGCTCACGCTCCAGCCCGAAACCCCGTAGCGGGCATCACGGAACGTGCGGCTGACTACGCAGAGGGTACTGTGACGCGGCTCTCGCAGTGACAGGCGTGCCAGAATGGGAATGATCAGCGTCATACAGACGTTGACCACGCAGACGGATCCGGAGGTTTGACATGTCTAATCGCGTACTGCGTGGTTCGGGGCTGGGTGGGGTCAGCTTCGAGGATGACCGCGGTGTGGAGTTCGCTCCTCGCCAGACCGTGAGCTACGACTGCGCCCGGGGCCACCGGGTCGAGATCACGATGGCCGACGACGCCGAGGTGCCGGCGGTCTGGGAGTGCCCGCACTGCGGTGGTGAGGCGCTCCGCTCGACCGGTGAGCGGCCGGAGCCGAAGCAGGAGAAGCCGGCCCGGACGCACTGGGACATGCTGCGTGAGCGGCGGACCATCTCCGAGCTCGAGGAGCTGCTCGCCGAGCGCGTGCAGCTGCTCCGGTCGGGCGAGATCGGCCCGGCGCACCTGCACCGCCCGCGGGCCGCGGGCAGCAAGCGTTCCGCCTGACCCGAACCACGCTGACGGGCCACATCCGCACCGCGGATGTGGCCCGTTCTCCTGTCAGCTGTCGATCGGGCGCTGTGGCCCGGCAGCCGGACCCGGCCCGTCGTCCTCGACCACCCCGCCGTCGACCACCTCGCCCTCGACCACCTCGGTCCGCGGCTCGGTGGCCGGCGCGGTATCGCCGGACTTCTTCTTGGACGACTTCGACCGGCGCTGCGTCGGCACGCTGAACCCGTTCACCGGGGTGCCGATGGACTGCATCAGCCGCCGGGTCACGAACGCGCTCAGCAGCCTGCGGGCGAACCCACGAGTGAACGGCAGCACGAAGAAGAAGCCGAACACGTCGGTGACGAAGCCCGGCGTCAGCAGCAGCGTCCCGCCGATCAGCACCAGGGCGCCGTCGGCGAGCTCCCGGCCGGGCATCTTGCCGGTGTCGAGTGAGCTCTGCAGTGCGCGCCATGCGCGCCGCCCCTCGCGCTTCACCAGCAAGGCGCCGAGCGCGCTCTCCACGATCAGCAGGCCGATGGTCCACCAGGCGCCGATCACCTGGCCGACCTGGACGATCACGTAGATCTCGATCAGCGGTACGACGAGCAGCAGGATCGCGATGAACCAGGGCATCGGGACCGACCAGCCCTAGGCCGCGGCCCGGCGGCCGGTGAGCCGCCGTACGCCGTTGCGGACCTGTCTCGCCCGGTGCGCGACTCCCCACCGGCCGACCTTCAGCATCGCCTCGACGACGATCGCCTGCGACATCTTCGACGTGCCGCGCTCGCGCTCGATGAACGTGATCGGCACCTCGACCACGCGGAAGCCCTTCTTCAGCGCCCGCCAGGCCAGGTCGACCTGGAAGCAGTAGCCGGCCGAGGCGACCTGGTCCAGCCCGATCCCCTCCAGCGTCTCGCGGCGGAATGCACGGTAGCCTCCGGTGGCGTCGGCCAGCGGTACCCCGATCGCGAGGCGGGTGTAGATGTTGCCGCCGCGGCTGAGCACCTCACGGTGCTTCGGCCAGTTCCGCACCGCGCCGCCCTTGACGTACCGCGAACCGAGCACCAGGTCCGCGGAGCCGAGCGCGTCCAGCAGCCGGGGCAGCTCCTCCGGCTGGTGCGAGCCGTCGGCGTCCATCTCGACCAGGACGCCGTAGCCGTTGACCAGGCCCCAGCCGAAGCCGGCGATGTACGCCGCGCCGAGACCCTCCTTGCCCTTGCGGTGCAGCACGTGCACGTGCTCATCCGCGGCCGCCAGCTTGTCGGCGAGCTCGCCGGTGCCGTCCGGAGAGTTGTCGTCGGCAACGAGTATGTGGGCCGCCGGCACCGATGTGCGCACCCGCGCGACGATCGGCTCGATGTTCTCGGCCTCGTTGTACGTCGGGATGATGACCAGGATCCGCCCGAGCTCGGCGTACCGGTCCGGTCCCGCTGGCGTGCTCACGTATCCGACTCTCTCCTCTTCTCGGCGCCGGCACCGGCGACCTGCAGGTCTCTTGAGTCAGGAAGCCTACGGCCTCGCGCAACCTCCGCGGGCTCGTCCAGCCGCCGGCGACGGCGGTGCACCAGCGCCAGTACGGCGCCGAGCAGGCCGAGTCCGGTAAGGATCCACTGCGGCCACGGTCCGAGCACGGTCGCGAGCGTCTTCGAGGTGCGCACCGGCACCTCGGTGACGTAGACGTCCGCGACCCCCTGCCCGGACTTGTGCTCGACGGCGCCGTCGGGATGGATCACGCCGGAGATGCCGTTGGTGGATGCGACCAGCACGTCCCGGCCGGTCTCGACCGCGCGCAGCCGGGTGATCGCGAACTGCTGGTCGGGCTGCGCGGTACCGCCGTACGTCGCGTTGTTCGTCTGGACCACGAGGATCTGCGCGCCGCCGTCCATCACATCGTCCATCACGTCGTCGTACGCGATCTCGAAGCAGATCACGTCGCCGTACAGGACGTCGCCGATGCGCAGCACGCCGGGCACGGTGCCGGGCGCGGTCTGCCGGCCGACCAGCTCCAGCCGCTTGATGTACGGCAGCAGCTGCTCGCGGAACGGGATGTACTCGCCGAACGGCACCGGGTGCCGCTTCGCGTAGACCTGCCCTGGCCCGCTGACCGGGTCCCACACCACACCGGTGGTCTGCCGCTCGTTCGGCCCCGGACCTTGGAGCACCGCGCCGACCAGGATCGGTACGCCCACAGCCTTCACCGCTGCCTCGATGTCGGCCCGGGTCTCGGCGTCCCTGAACGGGTCGATGTCGGTCGAGTTCTCCGGCCAGATCACCAGCTCCGGGCGGGCCTTGCTGCCGCTCGCGACGTCCCGGGCCAGCTGCTCGGTCGCGGCCAGGTGGTTGCGGGTGACGGTCCGGGCCTCGCCGAGCGCGTCCATGCCGTCGCCCGGCACGTTGCCCTGAACGGTCGCGACCGTGACGGTGCGCTCGTCGGAGGTGCCTGGCGCCGGCAGGGCGAAGGCCGCGCCGACCAGCACGGCCGCTGCGACCAGCGCGGCCAGCCGTGGCGGCACTCGCGACGGACCACGTGGCGCAGGCACCAGGCTGTAGAGCAGCGCACCGAGCAGCGCGACCAGGAAGCTCACCCCGGCCACCCCGACCCAGGCGGCGTACAGGCCGAAGTCGGAGCCCGCGAAGGCCCATGCCAGCCGTCCCCACGGGAAGCCGCCGAACGGGACCGACGCAGTCGCGAACTCGGTCGCGACCCACAGCGCCGGTACCCAGAGCAGCCAGCCGCGGATCCGCAGCGCCTGGCCGGCGAGCATCCCGAACACGCCGTAGAACAACCCCTCCAGGACGGCGAGCGCGATCGCGGCGTCACCGCCGATGACGGTCAGCCAGGGCACCAGCACGGCGTACCAGGCGATGCCGAAGCCGGAGCCGACCAGGAAGCCGGCGCGCATCGACGTGCCGCGCAGCGCGACCAGCAGCGCGGCGACCGAGAGCGGTGCGATCCACGGCAGGTCGTACGGCTCGTACGCCAGCCCGAGGGCCGCGCCGGCGCCGATAGCGAGCACCAGGCGTAGCGCCCGTCGCGGGCCGGAGGACAACCTCGCCACGGCACCTCCACTCGGCTCGGCGAATCTGGTCGGACGCACGACGGTACAACGTGCATGGGCCCAGGATGTATCCGCTCAGCCTATGAGGATGTCGAGGCGCATGAGGCAGCGTCACTTATGCAGCGTCGTGAGGAAAGGGGCTCGGCGACCCTTCGGACCGACCGCCGACTCGCTGGGTACGGGCCGCGCGGTCGTTGTCTACTGGGTGCCGAGCCCCTTCCAGCTCCGCCCCGGGAGGGGCACTGTCCACCGTTAGACCCAAGCCCCCGTCGACTCAGGTCTGGCACTGGCCTGGTCACGCGCGGGGCCATCACGATGGCCGAACTTCCTATGTCCGTTGGCGAAACGGAATATGACGACTCCGAAAACACTGATCCTTTACAACGCCGGTGTCAACCTCTCCGAACAGTTCGGACCGAGGTTTTCCGGTGAACGATCGAAATACGCACAAGTCACGCCGCAGCGCGCTCGCTCAGCGCGCAGGAACGACCACGGTACCGGTCGCCCGGGTCACCTCGAGCGGCTCGGCGAGCACCTCGGCGGCCGACTCGGACCGGTCCGGCCGGCCGCGGCACACGACGGTGGCGACCAGCTCCAGATCGCGGCTGCGGGTACCGACCCGGGTCACGGTCGCGGTCACCTCGACCACGTCCCCGGCACGCAGCGGTGCGGAGAACTGGACGTCGGAGTACGACGCGAACAGGCCCTCGTCACCGTCGGTGCGGATGCACACCTCGGTGGCGACGTCCCCGAACAGGCCGAGCACGTACGCGCCGTCGACCAGGTGCCCGGCGTAGTGCGCGTGGCTGTACGGGACGTACCGCCGGTGCGTGACCGTGAGACCGACCTCGGCGTTCGTCATGCGCTCTGCTTCCTGCTCGGTGCGTGTCGTTTCGTCACCAGCTCGTCGACCAGGTAGCTGGCCACCTCGCCCGGCGTCGTACCGCGGCTGAACACCCGGTCGACGCCGAGCTCGCCGGCCATCTGCTCGGTGAAACGGGGGCCTCCGGCAACCAACAGCGGCCTGGCCTGCTCGCTGTAGGCTTCGCGGAACGCGGCCGACATCTCCTTGGTGTTCAGCACGTGTGCCTCCCGCTGGGTCACCACCTGGGACACCAGGATGGCGTCCGCCTTCTCCTGCCTGGCCCGCCGGACCAGCTCCGGTACGGCGACCTGGGCGCCGAGGTTGACCACCTTGAGCTCGCGGTAGTACTCCAGGCCCTTCTCCCCCGCGAACCCCTTGACGTTCAGGATCGCGTCGATGCCGACGGTGTGGGCGTCGGTGCCGATGCACGCGCCGACCACGGTGAGCCGGCGCCGCAAACCCTTACGGATAAGGAGGTTCGCCTCCTTCGGACTGAGCAGCGGGTAGTCGCGCTCCAGCACCTCGACCTTGCTGGTATCGACCAGGTGGTGCACCGGTCCGTACACCACGAAGAAGGTGAAGTCCGGCCCCATCGGCTTCGCGTGCACGACCAGCGCGGGGTCGATGCCCATCTTGTTCGCGAGCTGCACGGCCGCGCCCTCGGCGCGCTTGTCGTGCGGCACCGGCAGCGTGAACGACAGCTGCACCATGCCGTCGCCGGTGGTGTCGCCGTACGGCCTGACGATGCTCACTGGCCCTCCTCCAGGATCTCGGTGGCGGGGTTGTAGTACGACGACGACTTCGCGGCGACGCCGTCGAGGCCCTTGCCGCCGTCGGCCGGGCGGCGCATCAGGCCGAAGGTGCCGTCGCCGATCGCGTCCAGCAATCCGTTGTCGTGGTCGATGATCTGTTCCAGTAGCTCGACCGACTCCCCCAGCACCTGGCGGGCCCGGGACGCGATGAAGCCGTGCGCCGGTGGATGGAAGTCCTCGTGAAGGTTGCCTGCGGCACCTAGTACGTAGCGCACGTTCTGCAGGGCCAGGTCGCGGTCGGAGATCCACGGCGTGACCACGGCCTCGGTCATCATCCCGACCAGCAGGATGCCCTGCCCGGTCATCGCACCGACCAGGTTGAAGAACCCGTCCAGCAGGTAGCCGCGGAACACGTCGCCGGTCATGTGCCGGGTCGGTGGCATCCACTTCAGCGGCGCGTCCGGGAAGAGCTGCCGGGCCAGCATCGCGTGCGCCAGCTCGAGCCGGAACGAGTCCGGCACGTCCGGGTTGATCTCGAACGCATGCCCCAGGCCGAGCTGCCAGTCCTTCAGTCCGGCCTCCTTGGCGAAATACTCGTTCAGCAATTGGCTGACGGTGACCGTGTGCGCCGCCTCGACCGCGTCCGCGGTGGTCAGGTAATTGTCTTCGCCGGTGTTGATGATGATTCCCGCGCGCGCATGGATCTGCCGGCTGAACCGCTGGTCCACGAAGGTGCGGACCGGGTTGATGTCGCGGAAGAGGATTCCGTACATCGAGTCGTTCAGCATCATGTCCAGCCGCTGCAGTCCCGCCAGCGTGGCGATCTCCGGCATGCACAGCCCGGACGCATAGTTGGTCAGCCGGATGTAGCGGCCGAGCTCCTTCGACGTCTCGTCCAGCGCGGCCCGCATCAGCCGGAAGTTCTCCTGCGTCGCGTAGGTGCCGGCGAACCCCTCTCGGGTGGCTCCCTCGGGCACGTAGTCGAGCAGTGACTGGCCGGTGGAACGGATCACCGCGATGACGTCCGCGCCCTCCCGCGCCGCGGCCTGCGCCTGCGGGATGTCCTCGTAGATGTCGCCGGTGGCGACGATCAGATAGATCCACGGCCGCTGCTCCGGGTCGCCGTGGCGCTTCACCAGCCGGTCCCGCTCGCGCCGCCGGGCGTCTATCCGTCTGATGCCTGCGGCAACCGCCTTGCGGGACGCCGACCGGGCCCGGACCGCGTCACGGCCCTCGGGCAACCGGAACATCACCGACCCGGACGCCGCCTTCTGCGCCAGCACCGGCAGGTCCTCGGCCTCGCCACGGACCAGTGCGTCCCACACCGGCAGCGCCAGGCCGTGCTCCAGCCCGGTGTCGGCGCGGACGGTGTCGGCCAGGCGGTTCACCCACGGGATGCCGTCGGAGTCCGCGCCGGTCAGCCCGGCCAGCCGCAGTACCGCACGTTCCACCGAGACGGTGGTGTGCCGGCGGGCCAGGTTCACGATCGGTCGCCCGGCCTTGCGGGCCAGGCTGCGCGCCTTGCGGACCGTCACCGGGTCCAGGTCGAGCTTGTTCTTCACGCGGGCTCCTTGTACACGACGCGGCCGGCGACCACCGTCCGCACACAGGTCGGCAACGCCATGGACAGGTCCGGCAGCACCGGGACCCCGGCCCGCGGGTCGGTGGACCAGGCCGCGACCCGCTCGTCGGGTGTCTGCACCACCAGCTCGGCGTCGGTGTCCCAGACCGCGTACGTCGCCGCCGCACCCGGTGCCAGCACGCCCGCGTCGTCCACGCCCGCGGCCCGCCAACCGCCTCGCGTGTGCGCCGCGAACGCGGCCCGGACAGTGATCCGGTGCTCGGTCTCGTGGTGGAACGCGGCCGCGCGGACCGCCTGCCAGCCGCCGAGCCCGGTGACCGGGGTGTCGGACCCGAACGCGAGCACCACCCCGGCCCGGGCCAGCGCGCCGTACGGGTTCATCCCACGCCATCGTTCGCCGAGCCGCTCGGCGTACATCCCGTCCGGGCCACCCCAGAGGCCGTCGAACATCGGCTGCACGCTGGCCACCACGCCGAATTTCGCGAACGTCGCGATCGCGGCCGCGTCGGGCATCTCGACATGCTCCAACCGGTGCCGTGCGGCGACCAGCTCGAGCACGCCGACCTTCTCCGCCGCCAGCTCGAAACCGCGGGCCACGTTGTCGAGAGCGGCGTCGCCGATGCAGTGGAAACCCGCCTGGAGCCCGCGTTCGGTGCAGCCGATCACGTGCTCGGCGATCTGCTCCGCGGTGAGATACGCGTGTCCGGAACGGTCGGCGCAGTCGGCGTACGGCGTCCGGAGCGCCGCCGTCCGGGAGCCCAGCGCGCCGTCGGCGACCAGATCTCCGGCGAGCCCGCCGACCCCGAGCTCGGCGGCCCTGTCGAACGCGCCGGCCTCACCCCAGTACGTCACCGCGTGCAGCCCGGCCGCCTCCGCCGCGGCCCGCACCTCGGGCAGCTCGTCCGCGGGCCCGATGTGCGGCGCCGCCATCTCATGGAACGACCCGATACCCTGCCGGGCCATCGCGGCGACCGCGGCGTCGGCGGCGGCGCGGCGCTGGCTCATCGGCAGCAGCTCGGCGAGTGCGTCCCGGAGCGCGTGGTGCGCGTCGCGCTCCATCCGGCCGCCGGCGTTGTAGCCGGACCGCCCGGGCAACCCGTCGACCACAGCGGCCAGCGCCGGCGAGACGACGGCGGAGTGCCCGTCGACGCGGGACAGGTATACCTTCCGGCCTGGGGCCGCGGACTCCAGCTCAGCACCGGCCGGCGGCCGGTGCTCGGGCCAGGCCGTCTCGTCCCAGCCGTACCCGACGATCACCTGGTCGCCCGGGGTGCGCGCGGCGTACGACGCGACCGCGTCCAGGCACTCGATCAGCGAACGGCCGGTGTGCAGGTCCAGCTCGGTGATCGCGAACCCGGTCTGCACGGTGTGCACGTGCGCGTCCACGAACGCGGGTGTGACCAGCCGTCCATTCAGGTCGACGATCTCGTCGGCGCCGGCCGCGTACGGCGCCGCGCCGGTGTCGTCGCCGAGCCAGCTGACCACGCCGTCGTCGAACGCGATCGCGGTCGCGTGCGGGTCGGCGGCCGAGTAGACCGATCCGTTCCTCAGCAGGGTTCGCACAGGTCAATCCTGCCCGTCCGCGGCCGTCTCCGCCGCGAGGCGCGACTCGAACAACGCACGCACGCCCGGAGTCTCGCGCAGCAGCTGGAGTGCCTGCTCGGCGTGGCCCGGCACGTAGCCGTTCCCGACCAGCATCGTGACGTCGGCGGCCAGCCCCTCGGCGCCGAGCGCGGCGGCGGAGAACGAGGTCGCCATCGAGAAGAAGATCACCGTGCCGCCCTCGGCCGTGGACAGCACCGCACCGTGCTCACAGCCCGGAACGTCCACGCACACCACGGTGACGTCGGCCGGCCCGCCGGTGGCCTCGACCGCGGCACCGAGCGCGACCGGATCGCGTGCGTCGGCGAGCGTCACCACGTCGGCCAGGCCCGCGGCCGTCAGCCGGTCGGCCTCGGCCTGCACCGGTACGACGCCGATCGTGCGGGCGGCACCGGCCTGCCGGGCGGCGGCCAGCGAAAGCGAGCCACTCTTGCCCGCGGCACCGATCACCGCGACGACGGGCGCGTCGTACCGCTGGACGATCCGGGCGGTGAGCGCCGGCGCTCCGCACACGTCGAGCACCGCGAGCGAGAGCTCGGGCGCGAGGTCGTCGGGCAGCTTGGCGACGATCGAGCGGGCGAACAGGATCGCGTGGCCGGCGGCCGGCGCCTGCTCGCCGCGGCCGTCCCAGCGCTCCAGGCCGTCGGTGATCCGCAGCGGCGTCAGCGTCAGCGACACCAGCGTGGCCACCCGGTCGCCGGGCCGTACGCCGAGCGGCGACGCAGGGCCGACCTCCGCCACCGTGCCGACCAGCATCCCGCCGGAGCCGGTGACCGGGTTCTGCATCTTGCCCCGGCTGGCGATGATGTCGACCACCGCGGCCCGCACCTTGTCGCCGTCGCCACCGTGCGCCTCGGCCAGCTGCCGGTACGACGCGGCGTCCAGGTTCAGCCGCTCGACCGCGATCCGGATCTCGTCCGGCCACAGCTCCGGCCGGTCGTCCAGCCGTTCGGCCGCCTGCGGCAGTACGCCGGCAGGCTCCAGCACGCGGTGCAGGCCGACGGGCGAGGAGGGGCTGGTCGACACGCTGGGACTCCTTCGATCCAGGGCTCGCATTGTGTGAGCCACGTCATAACCCGGGCAAAATGACACGCAAACGTCCGACATGGCGGAAATCTTGCGGCGTACTGTTGTCATCAAGACAAGTTCTATCGCTATCCTCACACGGAACGCCACACCGTCGTGGACTCGGAGGTACCAGTGACCGACCTGATCAGCCCGCCGCAGACAGCAGCCTCCCAGCCGGAGCCGCTGTCCGGACAGCCGTACGCGTACAGTCGCGCCGAGCTGGTCGAGCCGGACTGGACCCGGATGCCGGGCTGGAAGGACGTCACGGCCGAAGAGTGGCGCTCGGTGCAGTGGCAGCGCGCGCACTGCGTGAAGAACGTCAAGCAGCTGCGCGCCGTGATGGGCGACCTGCTCGAGGACCGGGTGTACGCCGACCTGGAGCGCGACCAGGCCGAGCGGGCGACGATGTCGATGCTGCTCCCACCGCAGATGCTGAACACGATCGTGCCGTCGGGTGCGGACCCGGGCGCGGCGTACACCGAGGCGTTCTATGCCGACCCGGTACGGCACTACATGCTGCCGCTGTTCAGCGACCGCCGGACCGACTGGCCGTCGCACCCGCACGCCACCCGGGACTCGCTGCACGAGCACGAGATGTGGGCCACGGAGGGGTTGACCCACCGGTACCCGACCAAGGTGCTGGCCGAGATCCTGCCGACCTGCCCGCAGTACTGCGGGCACTGCACCAGGATGGACCTGGTCGGCAACTCGACCCCGGTGATCGACAAGCTGAAGTTCGTCGCCAAGCCGCAGCAGCGGCTGGACGACATGTTCTCCTACCTCAAGAAGAACCCGGGCGTGCGGGACGTCGTGGTATCCGGCGGCGACGTCGCGAACATGCCGTGGCCACGGCTTGAGGGGTTCTTGATGAACCTGCTCGAGATCGAGAACATCCGCGACATCCGGCTCGCCACCAAGGCACTGATGGGGATGCCGCAGCACTGGCTGTCCGACGACGTCCGGGCCGGCGTCGAACGGGTCGCCACCGTCGCGCGGCAGCGTGGCGTGATGGTTGCCATGCATACCCATGTGAACGCGGCCCAGTCGGTCACGCCGCTGGTCGCGGAGGCGTCCCGCGCGATGTTCGAGGCCGGACTGCGCGACGTCCGCAACCAGGGTGTGCTGATGCGCGGCGTGAACGACTCGGTGCCGCAGCTGCTGGACCTGTGCTTCGCGCTGCTCGACGGCGCCGGCGTCACGCCGTACTACTTCTACATGTGCGACATGATCCCGTTCTCCGAGCACTGGCGGGTCTCGGTCAAGGAGGCGCAGGAGCTGCAGCACGGCATCCTCGGCTACCTGCCCGGCTTCGCGACGCCGCGGATCGTGTGCGACGTGCCGTACGTCGGCAAGCGCTGGGTGCACCAGCTCAGCGAGTACGACGAGGAGCGCGGCATCTCGTACTGGAAGAAGAACTACCGCACCGGGATCGAGCGCGACGACCCCGAGGCCCTGGAGCGGACCTACGAGTACTACGACCCGATCGACACGCTGCCGGAGCGCGGCCAGGCCTGGTGGCGCGAACACGCCGGAACCTCGCTCGCCGAGGCCGCCGCACACGCGGCCGCGTCGCGACAGGCGTCGAAGGACCAGCTCGACGGCTGAGGCCTAGTCAGACGGCTGGAGCGCGGCGCTCGTACGGGATGGACAGAACGATGGTCGTCGTGGTGGAGACGTTGGCCTTGGCGCGGATGGTCGCCAACAGCTCCTCGAGGGCGACCGGCGACGCGACTCGAACGGTGAGGATGTACGACGAGTCGCCGGCAACCGAGTAGCAGGACTCGATCTCGGGAACGTCGCGAAGCCGCTCCGGTGAGTCGTCCGGCTGGGACGGGTCGATCGGGCGGATCGCGATCATCGCGGTCAGCGGCAGCCCGAGTGTCTCGTAGTCGACCAGCGCGACGTACCCGCGGAGCACACCGCGTTGCTCGAGACGCTTCACCCGCTGGTGCACGGCCGAGGTCGACAACCCTGTGGCCTTGCCGAGGTCGGTGAAACTCATCCGGCCGTCATGGGCCAGCAGTGCGACGATCTTGCGGTCAAGCTCCTCCACGTGAACGACCCTACTGGCGGCGGCGGAACAGGTCAGTCCGGCAACCGGCGAGTGGACAAGACACTCGGCCAGATCCGTGCGCGGACCCCCAACCGCGGTGCGCTGATCGTCAACGACACCGCGATCGCCGGGATCGCCCGGGACATCAATGCGCGCGCGAAAGCCGGCACTCGCGTGCTCGTGGAGGGGCCACGTCGCCGGCACCGACCGCGGCTCGGTCACTGTGCAGCAGCGGCTCTCGGACGCCCGAGCGCAGGCCGTCTACGGCGCGCTGCGGCCACGCGTCGGCAGGCAGTTCGGCTTCGAGGTCGCGGGCCGCGGCGCCACCCAGCCCGTCGCGCCGAACGACTCCGAGGGCGACCGCCGCCTCAACCGCCGCGTGGAGGTGACCTACCAGCGCTGAGGGCGTGAGAGCATCGGCGGCATGGCTGAACGCACCGACCGGTTGATGCTGCTGGACACCGCCTCGCTGTACTTCCGCGCGTTCTTCGGTGTCCCCGACACCACCAAAGGCGTCGACGGTACGCCGACGAACGCGATCCGCGGCATGCTCGACTTCATCGCCCGGCTGGTCGAGAACCACCCGCCGACCCATCTGGTCGCGTGTTGGGACGAGGGCTGGCGGCCGACCTGGCGGGTCGCGCTGGTGCCGTCATACAAGGAGCACCGGGTCGCGTACGTGAAGGGTGGCGTCTCGGTCGAGGAGGTGCCGGACCGGCTGAACGCGCAGATCCCGCTGATCCGCGAGTGCCTGGACGCGCTCGGCATCGCGGTGGTGGGTGCGGCCGATCACGAGGCCGACGACGTGATCGGCACGCTGGCGCACGAGGCGACGATGCCGGTGGACGTGGTCACCGGAGACCGGGACCTGTTCCAGCTGGTCGACGACGCGCGCAGTGTCCGGGTGATCTACACCGCGGCCCGCGGTGTCGGCCGGGCCGAGGTGATGGACGACGCGGCGGTGCTGGACAAGTACGGCGTCCCCGCACAGCGGTACGCCGACTTCGCCACGCTGCGCGGTGACACCTCCGACGGGCTGCCCGGCGTGAAGGGGGTCGGCGACAAGACCGCGGCATCGCTGATCGCGACCTACGGCGACCTGGACGGAGTCCGGGCGGCGGCGGTCGACCCGAAGAGCTCGATGTCGCCGTCGCTGAAGAAGAAGATCGTGGACGCGTCCGACTACCTGGACGTGGCACCGAAGGTGGTCGCGGTCGCCACCGACGCGCCGGTCGACGACGCGGACACCCGGATGCCGTCCGACGTGCGCGACCCCGAGGCGTGGCTTGCGCTGGTCGACCGGCTCGACCTCGGCTCCAGCGCCCAGCGGGTGATGGCCGCGCTGCAGAAGCGCACGGCCTGACGAACGAACAACGGCACGCCGCTGCTGGACTGACGAATGATCGATGATGCGGGATTTACGACCAGGCCGACGCTGCGGGGGACGTTCGGGATGGCCTCGTCCACGCACTGGCTGGCGTCGCAGTCGGCGATGCGGATGCTGGAGCTCGGCGGCAACGCGTTCGACGCGGCGGTCGCGGCCGGGTTCGTGCTGCACGTGGTCGAGCCGCACCTGAACGGGCCGGGCGGGGAGATGCCGGCGATCGTGGCGACCGCGGACGACCCGGTATCGAAGGTGCTGTGCGGCCAGGGCCCGGCGCCCGCCGCCGCGACGATCGAGCACTTCACCGATCTCGGCCTGGACCTGGTCCCGGGCTCGGGTCCGCTGGCCGCCGCCGTACCGGGTGCGGTCGACGCCTGGCTGCTGATGCTGCGCGACCACGGCACCCGACTGCTGCGCGAGGTGCTGGAACCGGCGATCGGCTACGCCCGCGACGGGCACCCGCTGGTCGGCCGCGCCGGCGAGACCGTTGCCGCGGTCAAGGACCTGTTCACCGAGCACTGGCCGACCTCGGCCGCGCTCTGGCTGTCCGCCGGCGCGCCGCCCCGGCCGGGCGCGATCTTCCGCAACCCGGCGTACGCCGACACGCTCGACCGGCTGGTCCGGGCCGGTGAGTCCGCGGGTACCGATCGAGTCGCGCAGATCGAGCGCGCCCGGGCCGAGTGGCGGGAGGGGTTCGTCGCGGACGCGATCGACCGGTTCGCCCGGCTGCCGCACCTCGACTCCAGCGGCGCCCCCCACCCCGGCCTGGTCACCGGCGCCGACCTGGCGTCGTACAGCGCGAGCTGGGAGGAACCGGCCATGCTGGACTGGCAGGGGCACACGATCGCGAAGACCGGGCCGTGGGGCCAGGGTCCGGCCCTGCTGCAGGCGCTGGCGATCCTGGACGAGCTCGGCGACCCTGCCGACCTGGACCTGACCGGTGCAGACGGCGTGCACACCGTGGTCGAGACGGTCAAGCTCGCGTACGCCGATCGGGAGGCCTGGTACGGCGACGGATCCGACGTACCGCTGTATACCCTGCTGTCGCCCGCGTACGCCGCTGGGCGCGCCGAGTTGCTCGAGGCAACGGCCAGTACGACGCTGCGCCCGGGCAGTCCGGACCGCCGGCCCCCGCGACTGCCGACGGTTGCCAGCGGCAACGGTACGGCCGACGCGACGACGGGCGAGCCGGCGGTGTCGGTGGACGGCCGCACCAGGGGCGACACCTGTCACGTCGACGTGGTGGACCGCTGGGGCAATATCGTGTCCGCGACCCCGAGCGGCGGCTGGCTGCAGAGCTCGCCGACGATCCCGGAGCTGGGCTTCTGCCTGGGCAGCCGGGCGCAGATGTTCTGGCTTGAGCCGGGACTGCCGTCCTCATTCGCACCCGGGAAGCGGCCGCGTACAACGCTCAGCCCGACCCTGGTGCTGAAGGACGGCCGGCCGGTGCTGGCCTGCGGCTCGCCCGGCGGCGACGAGCAGGACCAGTGGCAGCTGCTGTTCCTGCTCCGCCACCTGGCGCAGGGCCGGCACCTGCAGCGGGCGATCGACGCGCCGGCCTGGCACACCACCGGATTCCCGTCGTCGTTCTGGCCGCGCGGCGTCGAGCCGGGCGGCCTGGTGCTGGAGGACCGGCTGGGTCCCGCGGTCCGCGACGAGCTGACCCGCCGCGGCCACCGGGTCACCGCGGCGGGACCGTGGAGCCTCGGCCGGTTGTGCGCGGTGCGGCGGGACGCCGACGGGGTGCTGTCCGCGGGAGCGAACCCGCGCGGCATGCAGGGCTACGCATGTGGGCGGTGAGTGGCTGAACGTGCTGCGGCCGCCCTCGACTCGGGCTCCTGAGCACCGTCAGGCGGGCGCCGCGACCTCCTCGTCCACATCCACGATCGCGCCGCTGAACTGGGCCTGGTACAGCCGGGCGTAGGCGCCGCCCGCCGCGAGCAGTGCGGTGTGCGTGCCCTGCTCGACGATCGCGCCGTCCTCCATCACCAGGATCAGATCGGCGTCGCGGATGGTGGACAGCCGGTGCGCGATCACGAAGCTGGTCCGGTCCGTGCGCAGCGCCGCCATCGCATGCTGAACCAGCAGCTCGGTCCGAGTGTCGACCGAGCTGGTCGCCTCATCGAGGATCAGCAGCGACGGGTCGGACAGGAACGCCCGGGCGATCGTCAGCAGCTGCTTCTCCCCCGCTGAGACGTTGCTGCCCTCCTCGTCGATCACCGTGTCGTACCCGTCGGGCAGGCTGTGCACGAACCGGTCCACATACGTCGCCTTCGCCGCCGCCAGGATCTCGTCGTCGGTCGCCTGCAGGTTGCCGTACCGCAGGTTGTCCCGGATCGTGCCGCCGAACAGCCAGGTGTCCTGCAGCACCATGCCGATCTGTGACCGCAGGTCGTGCCGGCTCAACTTGGTGATGTCCACCCCGTCGAGCGTGATCCGCCCGCCCCGCAGCTCGTAGAACCGCATGATCAGGTTCACCAGCGTGGTCTTGCCGGCGCCGGTCGGGCCGACGATCGCGACCGTCTGGCCCGGTTCGGCCACGAGCGACAGATCCTGGATCAGCGGCGTGTCCGGGTCGTAGGAGAACGACACGTTCTCGAACTCCACCCGGCCGCGTTGCGCGTCCTTCGGTACGGCGGGTGCTGCGGCCGAGTCCGGCACCTGCTCGTCGGCGTCCAGCAGGTCGAACACCCGCTCCGCGGACGCGACCCCGGACTGCAGCAGGTTGGCCATCGACGCCACCTGGGTGAGCGGCTGGGTGAACTGGCGCGAGTACATGATGAACGCCTGCACGTCGCCGAGGCTCATCGCGCCGGACGCCACTCGCAGGCCGCCGATCACCGCGACGGCGACGTAGCTCAGGTTCCCGATGAACATGGTCGCCGGCATGATCACGCCGCTGACCGCCTGGGCGCCGAAGCTGGCCTGGAACAGCTCCTCGTTCTTGCGCTGGAAGGCCTCCTCGACCTCCTTCTCGCGGCCGAACACCTTGACCAGCTCGTGCCCGGTGAACGCCTCCTCGATCTGCCCGTTCAGCGCACCGGTGTGGGTCCACTGGGCGATGAACAGCTTCTGCGAGCGCTTCGCGATCTGCTTGGTGACCAGCAGCGAGAGGGGAATCGCGACCAGCGCGATCACCGCCAGCAGCGGCGACACCACGAACATCATCACCAGCACGCCGATCACGGTCAGCAGCGAGGTGAGCAGCTGGCTCAGCGTCTGCTGCAGGCTCTGCTGGACGTTGTCGACGTCGTTGGTGACCCGGCTGAGCAGCTCACCGCGCGGCTGGTTGTCGAAGTACTCCAGCGGCAGCCGGTGCAGCTTGCCCTCCACCTCGTCGCGCATCCGCTGCACGGTGCGGTTCACCGCAGTGGTGAGCAGCCAGCCCTGCATCCAGGTCGCGAGCGACGACACGACGTACAGGGCGAGCGCCAGCATCAGGACGTTGCCGAGGGCACTGAAGTCGACACCGGTGCCCGGGATCACGTGGTCCATCGACGCGAGCATGTCGGCGAAGTTGTCGTTGCCCTGGGCACGCGCCGCCTGCACCGCCTGCTCGACCGACGTACCGGCCGGCAGCTGCCGGCCGATCGCGCCGGCGAAGATGATGTCGGTGGCGCGGCCGAGGATGATCGGCCCGATCACGGCGAAGGTCACACCGACCACCGCGAGCGCCAGCACCGCGAAGATGCTGGTTCGCTCCGGCCGCAGCCGGCCCAGCAGCCGTCTCGCCGACGGGACGAAGTCGGTGGACTTCTCGGCCGGCATCCCGGCGGCGGCCCACGGCCCGCGGTTCGCACCGACGCCCGCGGTCGGCAGCCGCCGGGCAGGCCCCTTGCCGGCCCCTCCCGGCGCGGCGGGTGGTGGTGTGGTCGTCGTGCGGCTCATGCGGCGTCCTCTTGGGTGAGCTGAGACTCGACGATCTCGGCGTACGTCGGGCAGGTGGCGACCAGCTCGTCATGCCGGCCGGTGCCGACGATCCGGCCGTCCTCGAGCACCAGGATCTCGTCGGCGTCGGTGATCGTGGACACCCGCTGCGCCACGATCACCACGGTCGCCTGCCGGGTGTGCGGCTTGAGCGCGGCCCGCAGCCGGGCGTCGGTAGACAGGTCGAGCGCGGAGAACGAGTCGTCGAACAGATAGATCTGCGGGTTCGCGACCAGGGCACGGGCGATGCACAGCCGTTGCCGCTGACCACCGGACACGTTGGTGCCGCCCTGCGCGATCGGTGCGTCCAGACCCTCCGGCATCGCCCGGACGAAGTCCGCGGCCTGCGCTACCTCGAGTGCGTGCCACAACTCGTCGTCGGTCGCCGCCGGGTTGCCGTAGCGCAGGTTGCTGCCGACCGTCCCGGAGAACAGGTACGGCTTCTGCGGCACGATGCCGATCCGCTTGCGGAGTACCTCCGGTGCGAGGTCGCGGATGTCGGTGCCGTCCACCCGCACCGCGCCCCCGGTCGGGTCGAACAGCCGCGGCACCAGCGACAGCAGTGTGGTCTTGCCGGCGCCGGTGCTGCCGATCACCGCGGTGGTTCTCCCCGGCGTGGCACGGAACGCGATGTCCTTCAGGACGGCGTCGGAGGCGCCCGGGTACTGGAAGGTGACGTCGTCGAACACCAGCTCACCGGGTCCGACCAGCGTGGTCACCGGCTCGTCCGGCGGCCGCACCGAGGACTCTGTCCTGAGCACCTCGCTGATCCGGTCCGCGCTGACGGCAGCCCGCGGGATCATCATCGCCATGAAGGTCGCCATCATCACCGACATCAGGATCTGCATCAGGTAGGCGAGGAACGCGGTCAGCGCACCGACCTGCATCGCGCCGTCGTCGACCCGGTGCGCACCGAACCACAGCACCGCGATGCTGGACGCGTTGAAGATCAGCATCACGACGGGGAAGATCATCACCTGCAGCCGGCCGACCGTCAGGGCAACCTGGGTGAGGTCGTTGTTCGCGGCACCGAAGCGTTCGCGCTCACGCGGCTCGCGGACGAATGCGCGGACCACCCGGATACCGGTGATCTGCTCGCGCAGCACCCGGTTCACCGCGTCGATCCTGACCTGCATGGTGCGGAAGCCCGGGACCATCCTGCGGACGATCAGGCCGACCGCGAGGACCAGCACGGGCACCGAGACGAGCATCAGCCAGGACAGTCCGACGTCCTCGCGCAGCGCCATGATGATGCCGCCGACGCACATGATCGGCGCGGCGACCATCAGCGTCATGGTCATCACCACGAGCATCTGGATCTGCTGGACGTCGTTGGTGTTCCGGGTGATCAGCGACGGAGCGCCGAACTGGTTCACCTCCCGGGCCGAGAACGAGCCGACCCGGTGGAACACGGCAGCCCGCACGTCCCGCCCGAGGCTCATCGCGATCTTCGCGCCGACGTACACCGCGGCGATGGAGCAGATGATCTGGATCAGGCTCACGGTCAGCATCCAGCCGCCGGTACGCAGGATGTAGCTGGTGTCGCCCCTGGCCACGCCCTCGTCGATGATGTCGGCGTTGAGGCTCGGCAGGTACAGCGACGCGATCGTCCCGACCAGCTGCAGGAGGACAACGAGTGACAGGAGTCCCTTGTAGGGCTCGAGGTGGGTGCGGAGCAGACGGAGCAGCATTCAGCGTTCCCCTGGGTTTCGGATGCCGTCGAGCACGATGTCGGTGATCTGTTCGGCCGTGAGAGTTCGTCCGTCGGAGATCAGTGGGTGGCTTGCGGAGAAGGTGAGCAGCCGGATGATGTGGGCGGCCTCGAACGGCGGCAGCCGCAGCTGGTCCGCGTCCGGCTCGAGCACCGCCGCAACGGCGTTGAGGATGCGCAGGTTCTGGTCGATCGCCCGCTGCGGGGGGCGGCCGGTGGCCTCGAGCTCCTGCTTGCCGGGCGGCCGGCTCATGCGCAGTGCCAGCATCAGCGTGATGACGCCACGAAGCCGCTCCTGCAGCAGCGCGACGACCTCGATCAACCGCTCGCGCAGCGGCAGCTCGGTGTCGACCGCGGTCAGTCCGGCGAACAGCGGTACCGGGTCGAACGCGGTCTCCATCGCCGCGTCGATCAGCGCGTCCTTGTTCGGGAAGACCCGGAAGATGGTGCCTTCGGCGACGCCGGCCGCCTCGGCGATCTGCCGGGTGCTGATGTCGCGGCCGTGCTGCCGCAGCAGCGGCAGCGTCGCCTCGACCAAGGACGCCCGCCGGTCCTCTGGCGTCATCCGCGCGGCTCGTGGTGTCACGTACACCAGGGTAAGTGAGTGAGGACTCACTCACAAGCGGATTCTTCAGCGGTCCGCGAGCAGTGCGCTGATGCCGTCGAGGACCCGGGCGAGGCCGAACTCGAAAGCGTGGTCCGGGTCGTACGCCGAGTTCAGCTCGGCGCCGACCGCCCCGCCGACCCGGGCGGCGAGCGGAAACCGATCGATGTCGAAGACCTTCTCCAGCAGCGGCTGGTGCGCCTGCCACCACTGCTCGTCGGTCAGACCGGACTGCCGTTCGGCCTGCGCCGCGTCGACCGCACCGCGGACGGCACCGCCGACGAACCCGTTGAGCAGCGTGACCACCGCATCCATCTCGAGGTCGCTCAGCCCGATCCCCTCGACCGCGGCCAGCTCGTACTCGTACTTGGCCATCGTGTTCGGCCCCAGCACCGGCCGCCCGGCGGCGACCTGCAGCAGCCACGGGTGCCGCAGGTACAGCGTCCGGTTCTCCCGGGCCACCGCCTCGAGCCGCGCCCGCCATGTCCCTCGTACGACGACCCGGGGCAGCTCGCCGTACACGGTGTCAACCATCAGGTCCACCAGCTCGGCCCGGCCGGGCAGGTAGCGGTACAGCGACATGGCACCGGCACCGAGCTCCTGGGCGACCCGGCGGATCGACATCGCGGTCAGCCCCTCGGCATCCGCGACGGCGATCGCGGCGGCCACGATCCGCGGCACCGTCAGCGTCGGCTTCGGCCCGCGGGTCGGGCGCGGCTGCACGCCCCACATCAGCTCGAGACTCTTCGCGGGGTCGCCGCTGCCGCTGTGCTCGGTCGTCATCGCACCAGCGATCCTACGCATCGCTCCTGCTGGGCCAGGCCCGCTGGACCGGCGGAGAGGATGTCGTACTGCGGCGGCGCTACTCAGCTGGCACTACCCAGTGACGGATTCCCGGTCGTACCGTCGAGGTGGGCCGGATTCAGGGAGGGATTCATGGGCATCGAACGACGCGCATTTCTCAAGGGCGGCATGGCGGTGGCCGGCGGGTCACTGCTCGGCGGACCGTTCCAGGGCTTCGTCGCGCTGTCGGCGCGCGGAGTGTCCGGCGAACCGGACTTCCGGCAGCTACGGGCGATCCCGGACCTGCGCGACGGCAAGGTCCGGTTGCACCTGCCGGAGGGCTTCTCGTACCGGTCCTTCCACGACACCGAGTTCCCGGTGGTGCTGGACGACGGCACCGCGCTGCCGGGCCGGCACGACGGCATGGGGGCGTTCAGCGCCGGCAACGGCAACGTGCTACTTGTCCGCAACCACGAGGTCAACAACCCGGGCAACCCGTTCGGCCCCGGCACGCCGTACGACTCGCGCGCGCAGTCCGGCACCACCACGGTCGAGGTAACCCGGCTCGGCGAGGTCGTGCACGCCCGCACCAGCCTGAACGGCACCATGATGAACTGCAGCGGCGGAATCATGCCGTGGGGCAGCTGGGTCACGTGCGAGGAGACGGTGAACGGCCCGGACGTCGGGCCCGACTTCACCGGTGTGTCGAATGTGCCGCTGACCAAGCCGCACGGGTTCGTCTTCGAGGTGCCGGCCAGGGGCGACTCGGACCGGCAGCCGATCACCCAGGCCGGGCGGTTCGCGCACGAAGCGGTGGCGTTCGATCCACAGGACGGCATCCTGTACCTGACCGAGGACAACTTCGCGTTCCCGTCCGGCTTCTACCGCTACCTCCCGCGGCGCAACCCGATGGAGACCGGCAGGCTGACCGACGAGGGCCGACTGCAGATGCTCGCGGTCACCGGCCGGCCGAACCTGAACCTGGCCGCCGAACAGCCGCTGCGCGCGACGTACGACGTCACCTGGGTCGACATCGACGACCCGGCGCCGACGTTCCCCTATACGCCCGGGCAGACCGCGCCCACCACGAACGACCAGGCGCTGGTGTACGTCGGCGACCAGGGCCGCTCGCAGGGCGCGGCGTACTTCTCCCGGCTGGAGGGCCAGGTGTTCGACAACGGTGTCGTGTACTTCACCTCCACCCAGGGCGGCGGGCCCGCCGAGACCGGGCCTGACCCGGTCGGCGGGTACGGCAACGGCTTCGGCCAGGTCTGGGCGTACCACTGCCGCGCGCAGAAGCTGCAGCTGATCTACCAGTCCCCGGACCGGGACACGCTGGACTTCCCGGACAACGTCACCACCAGCCGGCGCGGCACCCTGGTGCTGTGCGAGGACAACACGCAGGACAACTATGTGCGCGGGCTGTCTCGCGGTGGGCAGCTGTGGGACATCGCGCTGAACCGGCTGACCAGCAGCACCGGCGTCGACCGGTCCGGCGACGAGTTCGCCGGGTCGACCTTCAGCCCGGACGGCCACACGTTGTTCGTGAACATCCAGGCCAGCCGCGGCATGACGTTTGCGATCTGGGGCCCGTGGGAGCGGATAGGCGTCTAGCCGGACGTGTGTTCGCAGATCGCCAGGGGAGAGCGCTCCCCTCTGGCGATTCGCGAACACACCCGGGCCGGTCGCGCGCGGGTCAGTCCACGAGCGAGGCGTAGCTGATCACGCCGCGGCGGATCTCGTCGACGACGCCCCGGGCCGTGTCCCGCAGGTACCCGGGCCCGGCGGCGTCGGCGACCTGCTCGGTGAGGTCGATCAGCTGCTTGGTCCAGCGGACGAAGTCGCCGGCCGCCAGGTCGGACTCGTGCAGCACCTCGCTCAGCGACGCGCCCGAGGCCCAGCGGTACGCCGCCCAGGTGAAGCCGAGATCCAATGGGCGAAGGAAGTCGACCCGCATGTCGCGCTCCAACGCGACCAGCTCGCGCCAGATCACCTGCATCCGGTTCAGCGCCTCGCGCACCGCACCTCCCGGGACCCGCGGGGAGGTGGGGTCGTCCGACGAACGCGACTCGTACACCAGCGCGGCCAGCACACCAGCCAGCTCGGCCACGGTCAGGTCGTCGAACACGCCGACCCGCAGGCACTCGGCGGCGACCAGGTCCAGCTCGGTGTAGATCCGGGAGAGCCGGTCGCCGGCCTCGGTGGTCTCGTCGCCCTCGAGGTAGTGCAGCGCGTCCAGCACCTGGCAGACTCGGTCGAACTGCCGGGCGATGGTGTTGGTGCGCTGCTCGATCTTGCGCTGCAGGTCTTTGGTCTCGCGCTCAAGCCGGATGTACCGCTCGGCCCAGCGGGCGTGGTCCTCGCGGTCGGAGCAGCCATGGCACGGGTGCGCCCTCAGCTCGGCCCGCATCCGCTTCAGCTCCGGGTCGTCCGCGGCAGCGACCGAGTCGCCGCGAGCCGCGCGGGCTGAGGGCGGCAGGTCATCGGTCAGCAGGTCGGTGCGGTTGCGCAGTACCTGGGCGAGCTCGCGGCGCTGCTGCGGGTTGCGCGGGTTGAACTTCGACGGCACCCGCATCTTCCCGATCGGGTCCACCGGGCGCGGGAAGTCCACCATCGACAGCCGCCGGACCTGCCGGTCCACGGTCAGCACGGTCGGCCGCGGGCCTTCGCGCTCGGAGCGCATACCGGGGTCCAGCACCAGCGCGTACCCGGCACTGCGCCCGGCCGGTACCCGGATGATGTCGCCGATCCGCAGGACCTCCAGCGACTGCTGCGCCTCGGCTCGCCGGTCGGTCTTGCGCCGCTTCACGCCGGACGCCTCGTACTCGCTGATCCGGCGGCGCAGCCGGGCGTACTCCATGAAGTCGCCCAGGTGGCACTCGACCGACTCGGCGAACCCCTCCAGGGCCTCGGTGTTGCGCTGCACCTGCCGGGCCAGCCCGACCACCGCCTGGTCGGACTGGAACTGGGCGAACGACAGCTCCAGCATGTCCCGTGCCCGCGAGCGCCCCACCTGGCGGACCAGGTTGACCGCCATGTTGTACGACGGCGCGAACGACGACCGCAGCGGGTAGGTACGGGTCGAGGCCAGACCGGCCACCGCCCGCGGGTCGAAGCCGGGCTGCCATAGCACCACCGCGTGGCCCTCGACGTCGATGCCGCGCCGGCCGGCCCGTCCGGTGAGCTGGGTGTACTCCCCCGGCGTGATGTCGGCGTGCGCCTCGCCGTTCCATTTGGACAGCTTCTCCATGACGACGGTGCGCGCCGGCATGTTGATGCCCAGGGCAAGCGTCTCGGTGGCGAACACCACCTTGATCAGGCCGCGCGCGAACAGCTCCTCGACGACCTCCTTGAACGCGGCCAGCATACCCGCGTGGTGCGCGGCGATCCCGCGGCTGATTGCCTCGGCGAAGTCGTGGTACCCGAGCACCCCCAGGTCCTCATCCGGGATGTCCGCGGTGCGCTCGGCGACCACCCGCTTGATCTCCTCGCGCTCGGTCGCGGAGGTGAGCCGCAGACCGGACCGCAGGCACTGCATCATCGCGGCCTCGCAGCCGGCCCGGCTGAAGATGAAGTAGATCGCCGGCAGCAGCGCCTCGGAGTCGAGCTGGTCGACCACGTCGGCGCGCAGCGGCGTGAAGTGGTTGCGCGACGGCCGGTTCCGCGGCAGGTCCCGGCGCCTGCGAGGGCGCCGCGAGTCGTCCTTGAAGACCCGGTTGTCGTCGCGGGCGATCCGGACCAGCTGCGGGTTCACCACGTCCTTGCCGACGGCCTTCGCCGGGTTGCCTGAGGTGCGGGCGGTCGGTGCCTCGTGCGCGAACAGGTCGTGGATCCGCTTGCCGACCATCACGTGCTGGAACAGCGGCACCGGCCGGCGCTCCTCCAGGATCACCACCGTGTCGCCGCGGACCGTCTCCAGCCACTCGCCGAACTCCTCGGCGTTGCTCACCGTCGCGGACAGCGACACCACCGAGACCGAGTCCGGCAGGTGAATGATGACCTCCTCCCAGACCGCGCCCCGGGACCGGTCCGCGAGGTAGTGCACCTCGTCCATCACGACGTACGACAGGCCGCGCAGCGTGCCGCTGCCGGCGTACAGCATGTTGCGCAGCACCTCGGTGGTCATCACCACGATCGGTGCCTCGGAGTTGATCGAGTTGTCCCCGGTCAGCAGCCCGACGTTCTCGGTGCCGTAGCGGCGCACCAGGTCGCCGTACTTCTGGTTCGACAGTGCCTTGATCGGAGTGGTGTAGAAGCA
>Ga0114129_10000518_pt1 | contig 47108 bp, 39 predicted proteins | sample RhiMetdeltSRZDD1_FD_80071 | JGI IMG/M metagenome (GOLD analysis project Ga0114129, IMG submission 80071) | Populus rhizosphere microbial communities from Tennessee, USA - Rhizosphere MetaG P. deltoides SRZDD1 (version 2) (version 2) | ecosystem: Host-associated > Plants > Roots > Rhizosphere >...
CGCTGCTGCCGGCGCGGCTCGCCGGGACGCTGCTCGGTGCGTTCGGGATGCTCGCGTTGCTGCTCGCCGCAATCGGAATCTATGGAGTGATGGCCTACTCGGTCGCGCAGCGGACGAGAGAAATCGGCGTGAGGATGGCACTTGGCGCGGGCGCGCGCGAGCTGTTGGCGCTGATCATCGGCGAAGGCGCACGGCTCACGGGTATCGGGCTCGCGATTGGAATCACTGCCGCCCTCGGGCTGACGCGGTTCATCTCCTCGCTCTTATACGGCATCCAACCGGCCGACGTCGTCTCATTTGCTGGCGCTGCCCTCGTGTTGACCGCGAGTGCAATCGTGGCGTGCTATATCCCCGCCCGCCGAGCGATCCGGGTGGATCCAGTTGTCGCGCTTCGCCACGAATGAGGTCCGCATCGCGTTCGCATTATTGCACCTCCTTCTTCTTGTCCGAGGCCTCGCCGGTCGCCTGGTGCCGTGCGCGCAAGAGGCGGTCCCGCATCCGCGAATTGAGATAGCCATCAATTATGGCTATAATCGGTACTGTGAAAGTGAGTGTGGCGGAAGCCAAGAATACGCTTCCCAAGTTGATCAAGGCGGTCGAAGACGGCGAGTCCGTGACGATCTACCGGCACGGCACGCCGGTGGTGGACCTCGTCCGGACGACCAAGGCCGATCCCGAGAAGCCGAAGTTCGGGACGTTGAAGGGCAAGGTGACGGCTCTCGATCCCGGCTGGTGGAAGCCGATGAGCAAAGATGAGCTCGAAGCCTTCCTCAATGGCCGCTGACGCATGCGGCTCATCCTCGATACTGTCACGTTCATCTGGGCGGTCAGCTCTCCGGAGCGCCTCTCCCGTCATGCGATGTCCGCCCTTCGAAAAGGGACCGCAGTACGCGAGATCAGCGTGGTGTCCCTGACCGAGATCGCGGTCAAACAGGCCAGCGGCAAGCTCACGGTCAGCAAGGCGGACGCGATGTCAGGCGTCGCTGATCTGCGATTGCGGGTCTTGCCGTACGCGGCGGAGCATGCCTTCCGGCTGTTCGATCTGCCCAGACATCATGCCGATCCCTTTGACCGCCAAATCATCGCGCAAGCCCTCGTGGAGAACGTCTCGGTGGTGACGCCTGACAAAGCGTTCAATCTTTACGAAGGCCTCAAGGTCGTATGGTGATTGGATGTCTGAAGAGTGGCTCCTCACGAGTGGTGTCGAGTGCTACGCCGGACATCGTCGCGAGCAGAACCGCGCACGCTGATGGTTGGAGATCGCGCATCGACGTCGCGGAGGTGCTCGACGCGTGGCTGGCGCCCGACTACCGGTACTTCAAACTGAGAAGCGAAGACGGTGATTCGTACTTTCGGCTGCGTGCAGTTGGGCGGCGTTGACACCTTGATAGAGAGTAGCCGTAGCCGCAGCGATCGTAACGGCAGCGATCGGAAACAGGCGCAGCAGGCCCCGCCGCTTCGTGCGCGCAACGCGCGCCGGCATGAAGCCGCATTACCCGACACCACGCCGCAGGTCTTCCAGTTCTCGTCGGCACGCTTCGCTGAAGGACTTCAACGGATCTGCCGAACGCGACAGGGCCAACTCCTTCATCTGTTCCCTCGTGAGGTTCGGCCCGAAGTACTGGGTCAAGATCCTTCCGATCGTCTGATCGGCCGCCGCCACCACCGGTGCCGTCGACATGAGGCGGATGCGGTTCTGGAGCGCGTACACTCCGAACACCTTCTCGGGGTCCTCCAGTGAGTGATCGAGCGCATCGATCGCGAGCCTCGAGCTCTCGGTGATGAACTCGGTGTAGAGGACCTCCCGCTTCCGGAGCTCCGCGTTCAGCGCCTCCCGTCGGCTCTGGGTCTTCTGCGTTATCCACGCAGTGGCGATAGACGCGGAGCCGCCGACGAGCGAGCCCATGATCGCCGCAAGCGCGCTGATGACTGCCGTGTCCATGGTGATTCTCCCTGCAGCCCCATCCGCGGAGTTCTCTGACCAACCCGTAAAGTTCGGTACCCGCCACCGAAAGTCAGCGCGACAGACTGGCTCAATACAAAATACCATTCTGAAACTTGTGTCGAACCACCCCTCGCGTACGGTGCAGGTCGTACCGTGGCGAACTGCCGGCTGGCTCACCCGCATCTGCCCAGGAAGGACGGATAGACACGAACGTGCCTTCATGCTTCGGCAACCAAACCTTCGACGTCGATAACCGACCACGGCGAGACGGCCGACGTTCGTCGTCACTCAACCGCATCCGCCGGCCGCGCAGCTGCGTCTTCAGTACGCAGTTCTCTTCGGTGGAATTCGATGACGTCGCGCTGCTTCCGTTCGAGCCAGCCGAACAACGCCGCGACGATCAAGTACAGCGGAAGCACGTACGCAATCTAGGACAAAGGGCGTGATGCAGTTATCGGACACGGGAGTGGCCTCAGCAACTGAAAGCATTCATGAGGCACATTTCACTTTCCAAAGGCGTACAGATGACGGTCGGTTCTCACGTAGATGTTCCCGTCCACTAACGCCGGCGTGGCTAAGGTCGCACCGTCAAGCTTGTTTGTAGCCAGTATGTTCAGCTTTTCACCAGCATCCAGCACGACCACCACGCCATCGGCGGATGCAATGTAGATTTTTTGGTCGGCGGCCACCGGCGAGGAGTAGTAGTAACCCATTGCTCCCAGCCGCCCGCTGTACACCAACTCACCAGTCTGTGCCACTCTACAGAAAACAATGCCGCCGTTCAGGAAGGTATACAGTCGTCCGTTGTAGTACAAAGGTGAGGGAACACCGGGCACACCTCTCCTCTCCGACCAGGCAATACTCGCTTGGCTGACTTCACCCTTGTTGCCCGGCCGAACAGCCATGACGCGAGCCGCGTTGTTCGCGTATAACTGAGCGGCTCGTTCAGGGTTCTGTTTTTCAGCCGCCGGCTCCATGATAATGTCGGGCGCGGCCAGAAATAGCAACCCGCCGCCAATAACCGGCGTACTTTTCCCGCACGGCGGCAGTCCTCCTACCCACCATCGTTCCGCTCCATCCGCAAGGTTGTAGGCCATCAGACGCTGGTCCGGTTTAAAGTCACCTCCCAACACGACAATCTCGTCGACCCCGTCATGACGCCAATGCACAGGAGTCGACCATCCATACTGAAACATCGAGCGGTCCGTCTTCCAAACTGTGCGGCCGTCGCGGCGATTGACGCCGAGCAGGTAGGAGTCTTCCCCTTGATGGTTGAGCACCAACAATTCACCAGCGACGATCGGTGAAGCGACCGCGCCATAGGGGTTTTGTGGTAAAGCTAGGCGCATTTCCCATTTCTGATTTCCATCCAGGTCATAAGACACTAACCCGTAAGATCCGAAGTAGACGTAGACCCGCTCACCGTCGGTGGCAGGCGTGGCGCCAGCGGGGCTACTAAGTTCGTGAACCTTTTCGATCTGGTCCGGCGCGACAGAACGTCGCCACAGGATCTTGCCAGTGCGGCGCTCAATGCACAGCGTGGCGAGCTGCCTGGTCGCCTGATCAAATTCGGTCAGGAAAATGCGTCGTTCCCAAATGATGGGCGACGAGTGTCCAGGCCCCACAGCAGTTTTCCAAAGCACATTTTCGTCGGGGCCAAAGCGAACGGGCGGCCTGCCATCACCGAGTCCCGAGGAATTCGGGCCTCTAAACTGAGGCCACCACACCTCGCCGCCGTTCGTCGCCACGGCTGCGAAGCTCGACAGGACGACGCTTGCCACAAGAGTGATCCAGGAAGCTCGTGTCATGATGGACCCCTATCTGGCCACAGCCTCAGCGTGACTATATTAAAGGTAGTGGTCCTGTTCGAAAACTCAGTCAAATTTTTCTGGCGCTTCTGGACTTTGCCCGGAAGTGGAGTGCGAAATCGGGACGTTGAGTAGGGGGATTCGCATCGTGTCACGCGGAACCGGAGTGATTCCCCACTGCTGAGAAATCCGGGTTCGTTGTTCTCTCCGCCACAACACTCGTAGCGGTTGTATGATGCCGCGACGTCCCGAGCGACAGTCCCCGCAATCACTTCTAGCCACGCGGAAATGTCGCTGCCTGGCACGACGAATTGGTACGGCGAGAACGAATCCTAAGCTGGTGCTGGTTCGAAGACCACAGACAGGACACTACTATTCTCAGCAGAGGGAGATGTGGGCGTGTTCAATTGGCGTCAACCGAAGCCGGCACCGACCATGAGTCACGAGCATGTCGGCCGCAAGGATGATGATGTCGTATACGAGATAGAGCGCCAACCCCCCTACCGGGTCGTCAAAGTTCAGCCGCTAAAGGGCGATACGCCCGTGACTCCGGCCCTTGTCGGCATGCCAGCAGGCTTTATCGTCAAGATCCTTGAACCGGAGTTGCCTACCTTTCTGGAACAGCTAACAGGCGCCTTAGCCGCGGTCAAACCTGGCAAGTCAGTTATTCTCAGCTACAGGTCAGCTCGCTACGGCAGCACAGTCCGTATCGCCGAAGTCGTAGATCGGGGCCCAGACCATGAACACATCTACGTGTTCTGCCGCAGTGAGAAGCCATACGGCCTGCCATAGGCACATCTGACTCGGGCACGGGTGGCCCCGAAACCCGCAGCCGCCGCGCGATCGCGGTGTGACCCAATGACATGTCGGGTATTCATGTCATCTGTGCGCGAGCACGCACACCGCAGGAACGGGCTTGAGGTCGAGCTCCTTGACGGTGACCTCCCGAAAGCCCGCATCGATCAGTTCCTTCGACAACTGACGCCCGAAGGCGTGTGCGTCCGCAGCCGTGGCGCCGCGCTGCCGCGGTTGGACCGTCGTCGCGACCAGCCCGTTGGGTTTCAACACCGATCGAATGAGATGCAGCACCTCGGATCGTTCCCGCAGGAACTGCAGCACATTCACCGAGAGGATCTTGTCGAACGTCTCGCCGAGCTCTGGCAACACCTCGAAACCACCCAGTTTCAAGTCGACGAGCCCTGCCTCGATAGCAGCCTGATTTCCTCGGCCGGCCTGCTGCACCATGAGCGCCGAGTGGTCGATGCCCACGACACGGCCTGTTGGCACAAGACGAGCGACCTGTTGTATCGCCAATCCAGGCCCGAATCCGATCTCCAGCACATGATCAGTGGGCTGCAGGTTCAACAAGTTTACGGTCCACCGACTGCGCTCGATATTCGAGGGCCGGTTCGCCATGATCCAGCCGGCGAGGCGACCGAGAACGCCCTTCGGCTGGTGGAACTGACAGTACACGGCTCCGATCAGGCTCATAATGCGCTACGTCCGTCGTGCAAAGGAAAGACCCATGGAAGCGATCGGTCAATCCGCATGTGTATAACTGACGGCGGGCCGAGTACGCCGCATCGTCCCACATGGCAGAGCGAACGCGATACGAAGCCTGATCAGTGTGGCCGCATCAGTTGTGTTCGTCGGGGCGGCCGCGCGCTGATATCGGTCGGCGATAGGAGCTACGCTTGTGGAGCCGGCGTGGCCGCCATGAATCACTGGAGCCGACGCCGTGACGACCGCGGCCATCTGCTCCCTGGTATCGCCGGACGGACGTCGACTTCAGCGCTCGGTCGGGCCTTCTCCAGGCGATTCAGCGTCAATCTCGCGTTCGGCTTGCAGCCAATCCTCCAGCGCCTTCCCGTGCTGGCCGCCGCGCGCCTCGTAGATCTGGTGCGCACGCCGGGCGATTCTGTTCATTCGCAGTTCTTCAGCTCCACGATCTACGTCGGGCGCCGTTGTGTCGTCAGCCTTGCGAACTTTGGTTGTACTTGTCGTCGGTTCCTTCCGAGTCAACTCGTGTGATGGGCTCTCGCTCTCCCCCGTCGCCACATCAGGCATGAATGCCTCCATGTTGCATTGCGTTCAGCTCCCAATTGTGAAGTCAGGGGAGCCGGTTTGGAATGGTCGGCGGGACGCGAGAGGCGCGAACGATCAGCTGGGGCTTGCGGCTCGCTACATCAATCCGATCCGGAGGAATCAGCAGCTGGGGTCGCACATACACCAAGCGATACTGCGTCTTCAAGTCACCCGCGAGATCCTTCAACGTGTCGGCGAGGGACATGCTGGTCAACAGGTCCTCACGTCGTCCGCCGCTCAATTCCGTACCTTCCGAGAAAGTCAACTCTCGTTCTCTTACACCGTCGCTGAGAATCGGCACTCGCCGCCTCGTGACCACGATCGAGTGAAGCGTAGCATGCGAGGCGCGGAGGGCCTCCAGGACGTCCTGGTGATAGCGCTCGCTGAACTCCGCACCCTGACCGCTGATGACGACAATCACAGGTCGTGCAGACTCGTGCGTACGAAGGTCACGTGAGGCCTCGATGATCGCATCGAGCACGTAGGCGCCGCTGGCCGGTCGTGCGAACAGCCGTCCGATGCCTGCCTCGAGAAGTGCGGGATCGCGCGTGTAGTCGACGAGACGCGCCGGTCGCTCACCGAATTCGAACAGCGCGATGTCCGCGTTCCCCTGCATCTCCTGGAAAAACGTGCGCAGCGCCCGGCGCATGTCGTAGATGTACGGTTCCATCGCCCGGCTCGTGTCGGCGAGCACGGCGATGCGTATTGGCTCCGAAGCTGGCGAGGCTCGCGTCACTTCGCGTTCCACGCCCTCTTCGCGCACGACAAAATCGGACGCCCGGAGATTGGTGACCGGTAGCCCTTGCTTGTTCAACACACTCGCGTAAATGACGTGCTCTTGCGCCGTCCCCCCAGCCGGAGACTCTTGCGCGATGGCAATGGAATTGCCGACCGCTGCAATTGCGGTCAGGAGCACACACGACCTCAGGACTGACATGGGGACTGTCACCGTCGCTTTCCTTCGAAGCAGACCAGCGCTCATTCATTAAGACGTCGGTGACCCGTCAGGCGGTTCCGGTAGGGAGATTGGGCCGCGACAAACGCGACCAAGCGGCGTCGCTCCAGTTTTCTCCGCACTTGACAGAGGCAGTCGGGCTTGTTTGCGACCGGTTCCACTCGTATCCTCGGCGCACCTGCGTGCGTATTGGTCATTAGAGGCGCATGAAGGCTGATCTCTCGTCAATGGACTCGGACCCGCTCGAAGCCCCAACGGCATGTGGTCCCCTCGAGGCGCGGTATCTCGCCTTTCTCGAGACGATCACGCACCTGCGTCCGAGCTTGCACCGCTACTGCGCGCGGATGACGGGATCCGTGCTCGATGGCGAGGATGTCGTTCAGGAGGCACTCTTCGAGGCCTATCGAAAACTCGACGCGTTCGACGATGCACGTCCCCTGGGGCCGTGGTTGTTTCGCATTGCTCACAATCGTTGCATCGACTTTCTGCGCCGGCGTGGAATCCGTGAACACTCCGAGGCGGCCGGTGCCGAACCAAACTTCACGCCACCCGCCGACCCTCTCGGCCCGGACCTCGGCAAAGCCGTCGAGCATCTCGTGCTCTCGCTACCGCCGAAAGAGCGGGCCTGTGTGCTCTTGAAGGATGTGTTCGATTACTCGCTCGAAGAAATCGCGGAGCTGGTCGATTCCACCGTCGGCGGCGTCAAAGCCGCACTGAATCGCGGGCGATCGAAATTGGTCGCGCGGTCGACGATAGTCCCCCCGGCTCGCGCGAAAACGAACAAAGACGCAGCACTCCTCCGGCTGTATGTCGACCGATTCAATCAGCGCGACTGGGCTGGTCTTCGGGAGCTCATCGCTGCCGACGCTCGCCTCCAGGTGGCGGATCGCTTCATCGGGCGTCTGGTCGACTCGCCGTACTTCGGCAACTACGAGCGCCTGCCGGTGGGATGGCGGGTGACCGTAGGGGAGGTGGACGGAGAAACTGCCGTCATCATCCAGCACGCCACGATCGAAGGATGGACGGCAACAGCCGCGGTCCGCCTGCACGTCGCGGACGGCCGGATCGTCGGCATCAGTGACTACTGGCACTGCCCCTGGGTGCTGACGGCGGCCAGCACTCTCTTCGTCGATGAACACTCCTAGTCCGCACGAATCTCGCCGTATCTCCAGCGGTCTGGCGGCCGTAATACCAAATAGAAGTGACCAAGGAGACGAGCGGCAATGAGAAGACTCACAGTCCTGGCAATCTATCTGTTCGGCAGCATTGGTGTACCGGCCGTGTATGCCCAGACCGGCAAGTATCCACCTCTTGCAGAGTACTTGATGTCGCGCGACGACGAGGTGGCCCTCGCGCGAAGCGCGGCGCCGGCCAACATCTCCAGGCGTGCGACGATAAAAGTCTTGACGGAGTCTGGATATGCGGTCGAAAGCAAGGGTGATAACGGTTTCGTGTGCATGGTCATGCGCGGATGGGCGGCGCCGACGTATACGCCCGACCAGTTTCGCGATCTCGTGTACGACCCGACGGTCCGCGCGCCGATCTGCTTCGACGCTGGCGCAGCGCTCATGGTAATGCCGTACTACGAGCTGCGCAGCAAGCTCGCCATGGAGGGACACACGCCCGATCAGATTGCGCAGCGTGTGGAGGCCGCCTATGCGCGAGGCGAACTACGACGGCGTGACGGCGTGAGCTTCGCCTACATGTGGTCCGCAAATCAGCACCTGGGGCCGGGCATCGGCCATTGGCATCCGCACATGATGGTGTTTTCGCCGTATTACAAGAATGCGATGCTCGGCGGCAACGAGTTCGGGACACCGCTCCCGATCGTCACCGACGATGGCGGGACGCCATTCGCGGTCGTGGTCATTCCCGTGGACGACAAACTGGCCATCAAGGCCGGGCAGAACGAGAGAGGCTCGAAGTGATCCTCATCACAGGTGCGACCGGTTCGAGCGGCTTAGCGGTGATCCGTGAGTTCGCTCTGGTTCGGACCGGCAACGTAGCCGTCGGCCGACAGGGTGATCTGGAATCTCAGCATCGTCTTTCGAACTTGCGCTCGTCCTTCCACGATTATGTGCGACTGTCCGCCGTTAGATCGGATTTCGTGTTCAGGTTCGGCATCCGATGGTTAGTAGGACTTGCACCGCGTCGCGTACAGACGTGTCGCTGCATCGAGATCGAGGTCGGCAACCAAGAGTCCCGGCTTCCCGTACGGCTGCCAAGTGAGCACCGTGCCATCCGGCCGTACCACCGCCGATGTCGTTGGCGATCCATCACTCGCGTAATTGACCGTTGCGAAATAGCACGCGTTCTCGGCGGCCCGGCACAGCGCGGTTTTCTCGAAAAACGTGTTTGCTGGATCGGCGAATGTCGTCGGTCGATAGCTGCCGGGCTCCGCTTCGTGAAAGTGGGGGTGGAACACGACCTGCGCGCCGTGTTTTGCGGCCCAGCGGACGGTTTCGGGATACCGCCATCCCTCGTGACAGATCGAAATGCCGAATGTCATCGGACCGGCCTGGAACACACGCCGTCCCTCTCCTGGTGTATAGGTCGTCTCTTCGGATGGATCGATCTGTATCTTGTCCTGCAGTCCGGCGACCGTTCCATCGTTATTGATGACCACTGCCGTCATCACGAGCCCGCCGTTGACGACGCGCTCCGTGCCGAGAATGACGGCGATCTTCGCCTGTGCGGCCGCCCTTGCGACCGTCGACCATGCACGTTCGAGAAACGCAGGATCCGGCGGCGGGAGGCGCCTCGACGGCGTTCGATAGCCGGGCACGTAACATTCGGGAAAACACACGAGCGCTGCACCCGCGCCTGCCGCGTCCGCGATCGCGCCTTCCACTGACACGACCGAATCCGCCGGGCTCGACGGATACTCGATATTCGCGAGGGCGATTCGCACGACCGCCATTTGACGTTTCCCTTGCGGAATCTTGCCGTCGCTCGCGAACAAGACGCTATCAAAACTCACGAGCGCGGTCGAAACAAGAGTCAGGGCCAACCAGCATGTCGCGCCGGCGCCTTCATCGTGAGTACCTGACCGGTCCGCGAGTTATCGGTCGCCAATTCAGTGCGGGTCCTCGTTCAGATAGATCTTGCTGCCATACAAGTCGTTGAGCGTCACGCCTGTGCCGTACGGAATCGTCTGCGGCTTGCCGTCGAAGGTCACCCCGCCTGATGAACGGTCACAATCACAGAAGGGCGGCCGTTTAGCCGTCCCCCGGAGGGCCGTCGTTCGCGGCCTGTCGTACCGCATCGAGAATCGTGGCGACATCGTCATCGCTCGCCAGCGGATTCACGAAGCACGCTCGCAACCAAAATCGCCCTTCGATTGTCGTGCTCGACAGGAACACGCGGCCGGCAAGCTGAAGTCGTTCGAGCAGCTTCTTATTCAGCGCATCGAGAGCTTCCGGCGTGCCACTATCACGCCCTGGCAGGTAACGGAAACACACGATACTCAGACTTTGCGGCTCGAAGAGCTGAAAATCGGAGGCGCCGCGAAGCGCCTCGGCGAGCGCTCTCGCGTGGTCGATGTCTCGTTCAATCGCCTTTCGATAACCGGCGAGTCCGTGAAACTGAAGGGCCATCCACACCTTGAGAGCGCGGAATCCACGGGTCTGCTCGAACCCATACTCGCTGAACCATGGAAGACCGCCAACGCCCGCCAGGTTGCCATCAGTGCGCAGATAGGGCGGCACGAGGCTGAATGCTGCACGCATCGCCTCACCATGCCGCACGAGGACGAGTCCGGCTTCAACTGGCACGTACAGCCATTTGTGCGGATCCACCGCCACGCTGTCAGCACGAGCCAGCGCGGACAATTGTCCGCTGTATTGCTTCGAGAGAACCGCTGGCGCGCCATAGGCGCCGTCAACGTGGAGCCAGACGTTGTGGCGCGCGCAGATGTCGGCGATTTCGTCTATCGGATCGATTGCGCCAGTGTTCACCGTACCGGCGCTGGCGACGACGGCCAGTGGGACCAATCCAGCGTCCACGTCCGCACGGATCGCGGCGTCGAGAGCGGTCGGCACCATACGTAACGACGAGTCCCCAGTGATCGTGCGGAAATTGTCGTTGCCGACGCCGAGTATCTCGACGGCTTTCTGGTGACACCCGTGCGCTTCACCGCTGCGATAGACCACCACGCGCCGTCTTGTCGACTGGAGTCCGTCAGACCGCACGTCAAACAGGGACTTGGTGTGCCGCGCCACGGCGAGCGCCGTCAGCGCCGCCATCGAGCCTCCGCTGACGAGTAGGCCCATCGCCTCAGGCGGAAAACCCAGCATCCGCTTGAACCAGCCGATGACCTGTAGTTCTACGTAGATGGCCGCGTGGTTTCCGCCTGCACAGCTCGGATTCATAGCGGCGGCCAGCGCCTCTGCGAATATGCCAATGACGACAGGCGGCGAATTCACCCAACCATAAAACCGGGCATGACCATTCCCGAATGGATACCGCGCGACCTCCTTCTCGAACTTGTCGAGAATGGCGTCGGCACTGAGACCTTCCTCTGGGGGATCGGAATTCAGATACGCGACTGCGAGATCGCGCGGGAACGGGCGAAAGACAGGCTGTTCGCGAAGGCGGGTCAGATGGTCAACGATGATCTCGACGGTACGGTATCCCACGCGCCGCAACTCGTCGGCGGTCCATTCCCACTGGGAGAGCTGGTCCAATAGGGTCATCGGACGCTCCGTGAACGTGTTCGCTTCGTTGGTCTCTGCGCCACGGGCGCCGGCCGGTGAACGGTTCCGCCGGCGTCCCTGATCGTCCATCGCGAGGTAGTACACACAAGGCGGGCGGCGCGGGTTTGCGACTGCGTGGAGACAGTCGCCATCCTAGTAAATGCTGTCACCGGCTTCGAGAAAAAGCGAGCTCCACTATCAATACTTCCTCTGGCTGTTGCCTCAACGGCCGACAGCCAGTCGCTACGTTCGGTCGTCAGGTCTTCGTCCATCCGCCCGCGCGACATGTGAGCGTCGCGAGGCGTGTTCGTTCTAATCTGATGCGATGGCGCCTCCACCCCTTCAACCGCGCCGAGAGCTGACACCTGCCGGCGTCGTTGGTCTGCTTCGACGCGGATGTTGGGGTCATTGCCGATCGAGACGATCGAATCGCTCGTCGACGGCGGTTGCGTCACCGAATTCTCGGCGGGCCAAACCGTGTACGCGGAAGCGGAGGCTGAAGTACTGTTCGATACATGACTGTGACGCCCTGCGCGATCAATTCTGCGGCACGCACATCAACCGCGTTCGGCGATACGCGGAACGAGAGCTGAACGGACAGCATCCCCTACGCAGTAGTAGGAAAGCGAAGACAATTTCTTTGCCGTCTCCGTGATCGTCGGTTAGCTGACGATCGCCACTGGGTCAGAAGTGTGTCACATGACCCTCACGGCGGGATTGAGGGCGCGATTCAGAAACCCTCCCGCGTACACGTTCTGGGTTTTTGACCTAGTGGTTCCGCTGACGGGCGAGGCAGCCTCACATCCACCAGCTCACAACCGCCTCAATACAAACGCCGCATCCACCGCCGCGGCGCGGCGCGTCGGCACCAGCACCGCGAGGATCGCCGCGGCGAGCAGGATCACGGCCGCTCCGACAAATGCCATCGGATCCTGCGGCGACACGCCGAAGAACATGGCGGCCACAACAACGCGACTGGCGAGCAGGGCCGCCCCGGCACCGACCGCAAGACCGAGCACGACCGGCCGCAAGCTGTCCCACATCAGCAAGCGCAGCAGATCGCGTGGCTGCGCGCCCATCGCGACGCGCACGCCCATCTCGCGCGCACGCTGATCGACGACGGACGCGGTCAGGCCGTAGAGACCAATGACGCACAGGACGATGGCGATGATGCCGACCATGCCAGTGAGGGCGGCCAGCATGCGGGGCCGGCCCGCCTCCTGCTGCAGCCGCGCGGCGACGCTCGTGACCCTGACATCGGCCTGCGGATCGATCGAGCGCAGCCGCTGGCGCGCCTGATCGATGACATCCGTCGTGCCGGAAGCAACCCGTATCAGGAGTTGCGCGAACCGTTCGCTGGCGGGGTCGAGCGGCTCGTAGGCCGCGAACGCACTGCGCTCGTGCAGCCGCGCCGTGATCGCGTCGGCGACCACAGCGATGACCACCGGCCGCGTCGACGAGACCGGGATCTCCCGCGGCAGCAGCTGGCCGAGCGGCGACTGGTCGTGCCAGTACGCGCGCGCGAGTGACTGGCTGACGAGTGCAACTGGAGCCCCTGCCGCGATCTCGTCGCGCGTGTACGTCCGCCCAGCCAGGATGCGAAGACCGATGGCGTCGAAATACTCGGGGCGCGTACGGTTGAAGTTGACGACTCGAGCCGGCGCGTCGCGCGTGATCGAGGTTCTGGTGATGTCCCCGAATGGCGTCATTTCGGCCAGCGTGACTGTGGCGATGTCGGGGACGGCCTGCAGCTCGGGCATCGCGCGCGCCCAGAAGTTCCTGATGCGCGATGCGGCACCATCATCTTTGAATGCGTCACTGAGCCCCGGGGATGCTGCGTAGAGTCCGGCTGCGTCGAACCCCACGTCGATGCTCGCGGCGCGGAAAGTCGCGCGCACGAACAGTGTCGCCACGACGATGAGCAGCACCGAGACGGCTGCCTGCGTCATGACGAGCCCGGACCGCAGTCGCCGCGGCGCCACCCGGTTCTGGCGTGCGCCTTCGCCTTTGAGTGGTGTGAGGAGATCCGCTCCGCGACCGTGCCAGGCCGGCGCCAGGCCGGCGCCCACGCCGGTGAGGAGCGTCACGATCCCGAGAAACAGGTAGACGTTGAGGTCCGGCGTGAGATCGGTGCCGGCCGGCGCCTCGATCATGGTGCCGACCATCGGGATGGCCCAGGAGGCGAACACCAACCCGATGGTTGCGGCGATCGCTCCCAGCGCGAGGCTCTCCGTAACGAGCTGCCGGACGATACGCCACTGGCTCGCGCCGAGTGCGGCCCGGACGCCCATCTCGCGCTCGCGCGTGATGGCGGTGGAGACGAGGACGGTCGCGACGTTCGCGCACGCGAGCAGCAGCACGAGACCGATCACGACGAACACGAACACCGTGATCCCGAGCGCGTCCGACGAGGACAGGCGCCCCAGGCCCACGTGGGAATCCAGTCTCACCCGGAGCGCCGATTCGCTGGCCGTCACACCGCCTGTCAGCGCGGCCGCCACACCACTGAGCTGGGCTTCCGCCTCGGAGAGCGCGACACCTGGCAACAACCGTCCAAAGACCTGGACCCCCATGTCCGGCGTGCGCTTGACCAACGCGGAGAGGTGCTTGACGTCGTACACGGCGCCGTAGGCTGTCAGCGGCATCCAAAGCAGACAGCTGTTGGGAACGGAGAAGCCGCGTTCGGCCACGCCGACGATCGTCGCGGCTGTGCGGCCAATGCGGATCGTGCGTCCCACGGCCTGGGGGTCGCGATTGAGCCTCGACGTCCAGAAGACGAAGCTCACGACAACAGGCGGCGGCCCGGCGTGCTGTTCGTCGGCACCCTCGAGCGGACGGCCAGCGATCACCCGTCCACCCGTCGCGGCGAAGAATCTGCCGCTGACGAGCGCCAGGCCGGCCGAAGGGGCATCGGCTTCCGCTGCTGTCGTCCGGGCTGTTGTCGTCCAGACGGCGGCGGTATCCGTCAGCACGGCCTCCACCTGCATCCGCGTCGAGCCTTGGCGCAAGTGGAGGAACTCGTCGTACCTCCAGGCGGTCGACACTGAGCGGTCGGTCGTCCGGAGGACGCCGGGCGCGCGGTCCGGATCGACGAGGCCCTCGCCGCGCAGGACAGCGGCATTCATGATGCTGAACGCGCCAGTCGCGGTGCCGAGCCCAACAGAGAGACCGACTATCGTCAGCAGGAGGATGGTGGGCTGCCGCGTGAACAGGCGCACCGCATACCTGAGATCACCGCGCGCGTCGCGCAGGAGCGCGAGCGTGGCGTCGCGCATCAGCGCGAGTGAGGATCGCCGAGTGGCGGAACGCTCCACGGCCCGGGGGTGGACCCACAAACTCGCCAGATCGTGATACAGGCGCCAGTGCGCGTGGACTGCGTCGCGATCACGTCGGCGTCCGACGAAGAGTTCGTGCAGGTCGGCCTCCGCCTCGGCGCGCGTCTCGCGCGGCATGGGTGACAGCCGCAACAGCCACCGCGCAGGACGTGGCAGACGCGGCTGACGCGTCACGAGCGCGCTCCTTGAGCAATCGCGTTCCAGATCCGCTCGCGTACGCGGTGCAGGTCTCGCGCCGTCCGCAAGCCGCTCGGCGTCACCGTGTAGACCCGTTTCGACTTGCCGCCGCGCTGCGCCACCGCTTCGCTCATCGTCGAGCGGAGGAAGCCTTTCTGCTCGAGCCGCGCCAGGGCGGCGTAGATCGACCCGATCGAGATCGGCCGCGCCGTGACCTTCTCCACGTACCGCTGGATGGGGACGGCGTAGGTGTTGTCCCCGAGCGCGCGGACCGCGAGAAGCGTGAATTCTTCGAACTCGCCGAGGCGTTCACCTTTCATGGCGTGAAGTGATATCACAATTAGTTCGCGTTTGGATAGAAAATTGGTTGGTGAGTGCCGATGTGACCGGAACATCAGAGGGAACAGAGTTGCCATCCCTTCTGATGAACCCTCAGCCGGCGCGCTCATCGAAGCCCTTGCTGTAGTAATATCCCCCACAATGTGGTTTAAGAGGAAGGCAGCAGCCGGTCGAAGATATCCGGACGATGGAGCAGGTCATCGACTCGAGACTAACGTCGCAGCGGTTCAGCGCCCTGCTGCTTGGAATCTTTGCGGGTGCGGCGCTGCTGCTCGCCTCGGTCGGCATTTACGCCGTACTTTCCTACATCGTGCGCGGGCGCACCCGCGAGATCGGAATCAGAACCGCGCTTGGCGCGCGGACAGCCGACGTCCTTCGCATGGTGATCGTCGAGGGCATGTGGCCCAGGCTGGTCGGCATCGCGGCCGGAACGATCGCCGCAATGGCGTCTGCGAGGGTCATGGAAACGCTCGTTTTTGGCGTGAGCGCATCAGATCCGCTGACGCTTGCTGCCGTCGCGGCCACGCTGGCCGTCGTTGCATTGATGGCAAGCCTAGTGGCGGCGTACCGTGCCGTACGGCTCGACCCGGCAAGAGTCTTGCGCGCGGACTAGGGATTGAACGGGTCCTTGCGGACTCATTCTTTGAGGCGGCCGCTGGTCAGAAATCGGCGGTAGCTGCTGAACGTCTCGCTCCGGCGCGTCGACTGGAGACCACTCCGCACCACGGTCAGCGATTCGATGGATTCCGGCAGTAGCAGGACCTCGTCCGGATAGGTGAAAGCGATCGGCTTATAGCGCAGCGTCTGATCGTCCCGCTCGAGTACGACCCAAGCCGGCAGATGGTATTGTCGCTGGAGCCCCGAAGAGACGCGAATATCAACGGGACCCGCAAGCCGGCGATCCACGCGCAGCACTTCGTGCGTCTGCTCGTCCACCCACATCCGGCCACTTGTCGCGATTGGCCCTTTCCAGTCGAAGCAGTCGTCGTGCCCGCGCTCGTCCTGCACCAGCTCCGCCTTGCTCTTCCGGTTGGTGGACATGAAATCGACGACCAGCGCGGCGCGGTCCCTTTCCTTGCCGCTGCGCAACGACGTGAATCGATACTCGCCTCGATGTGGCAGTAACAGAAAGGCCAGCGGCTCCGGCGAGAGCGGATTCGGATCCGTGCAGCCGCTTCGATCCTTCTTGTCCCGCTCGCGAGGAGCCCGGCCGTTGATTCGGCGGGTGTCGCGAATCAGGGTCGCGTCGAGCAGCGTGTCGCCATCGGCCGCTTCGAACTCCACGCGAAGATCGGATTCGACCGTCCGGGCGAACCCGTCCGGTGACCCGTTGGTCTGAATCGGCTGGACGACAGATTTTTCAACGCAGATGAGGCGCTGGATGCGGCGGTAGTATTCGGCGACACGCTCGCCGACGTGAGCGATCAGCGCCTCGATATCCGATGGCGCCTGCGGCGCTGCCGAGACGCAGCAGGCACACACGGCCGCTGACGCTATAACTCCAAGGCGCGCACGCGAGTGCCGTCTCTTGACGTTTACGTCCATCCTCAAACGCAAGACGTCCCTTTGCCGCGAGTCAGCGCTGCGATTGTCTCAGATGTATTCGGGTTCTCCAAGGACTTGCGGATGCAGGACAGACTGGCAGCTGACGACGGCCCAAAGTCGTTTCACTAACATGACACTACAGAGAAGTCATTGCGGCTGCGGCGGCATCAGGCAGCCCGAGGCCGATTCCGAAAAGTGGCAATCGCGTTGGTCGGGACGCCGGACGGGGCGAAATGGGTACAAACGTCACAGCCGGGCGCTTTGAACGGGAGCGGTCGACCGCGAGGACGATGCGCTTTCAAGGAACCGCGCGATCCACGCCGCTGCCAGATTCGTGTCGGCCGGTTCCGCGAGGCTGGCGCGTCCCCGTTCCGCGCGCTCGGCGCCGATCCGTTCGACGCGATCGCCGATCAGCGCCTCGCCGTAGGCGGCCGCGAACTCCGGGTGGCCCTGGATGCCGAGCATGCTGTCGCCAAGCTGGAACATCGCCACTGGACTGTGCTCCGTTCGACCGAGCAACTCGGCACCGGGCGGCAGGCGCACGACCTGATCCTGGTGCATGTACTGCAGCCGGCACGCCGGCTGCGGGGGCTGCATCCAGGACGCGGCCTGCACGACGTCCATCCGGTGGACGCCCACGCCCCACCCGTCGCTCGCGCGTTCCACAACGCCGCCGAGTGCCCGGGCGAGAATCTGGTGGCCGAAGCAGATGCCCACAAACGGCGTGCGCGCCGCGTGTGCCTCGCGTACGAACTCGAGCAGATGCGCGATCCAGTCGCGATGCTCGAGCGCCGAATGCCGCGATCCGGTGCAGAGATACGCATCGCAGACGTCGAGCGACGCCGGCCAGACGGCATTGCAGATGTCGAACGGCAGCAGCCTGAGCCCGGGCGGCGCATCCCGCGCGAGCATCGCGCTGAACATCTCGCGATAGTCGCCCGCGATGTGGCGGAAACGCGCGGCGACGTGATCGCACTCGAGGAGGCCAAGCTTCATCGACATCACAGGCCGAGTCGCAAGTGAAACGACTTCGGACGCGTCAGCGCTTCGTAGCCGAGACGCGACAACGAGCAGCCACGTCCCGAGTCCTTGACGCCGGTCCACGCCAGCGCGGGATCGAGATAGTCGCAGCGATTCAGGAACCAGGTCCCCGTGTCCACGCGATCCCCGATGCCAATCGCGGCCTCGACATCGGTCGTCCAGATCGAGGCGGTAAGCCCATATCGGCTGTCGTTCATCAGGCCAACCGCCTCCTCGTCATCCCTTACGGCCATCAGCCCCACTAGCGGACCGAACGTTTCTTCGGTCATCACGCGCATCCGATGATCGACGTCGACGAGCACGTGCGGCGCGACGTACGGCGTGCCGTCACGGTCCGCGGGAAACTCACTCGAGTCGATCAGCGCGCGCGCGCCCTGTCGAACGGCCTCGGCAATCTGATCGCGCACGAACGCGGCCGCGCTCGTGCGGACCATCGGGCCGAGGGTGGTCTCGCGTTCGAGCGGGTTGCCGAGCCGATACTTTCGTGTGAGCTCGACAAAGCCGTCGACGAACGGACGGTAGATGTCCCGGTGAACGTAGATGCGTTCGACAGCGCAGCACGACTGCCCGGCGTTGAAGTAGGCGCCGTCCACGAGGTTGTCGATGGTCGCGTCGAGCGGCGCATCCGGGCGCACATAGGCCGGGTCCTTGCCGCCGAGCTCGAGGTTCGTCGAGATGAACTGCGTCCTCGCCGCCCTCTGAACGGCCTCGCCACCCGCGACGGATCCCGTGAACGACACGAACCGGATGCGTGAGTCGGCGATGACCCGCGCGAGGTCGTCATGGCTGGCGTGCAGGTACTGGAACACGCCAGGCGGGAGACCGGCGCCCCTGAACGCCTCGGCGTACCGCTCGGCTACGCGCGGTGTCTGCTGCGATACCTTCAGGATGACGCTGTTGCCCGCTACGATGGCGGGAATCACCGTGTTCACTGACGCGAGGTACGGATAGTTCCAGGGCGCCATCACGAGCACGATGCCGAGCGGCTCGCGCCGAATGAAGCGCCGGAACCCCTCCTTGGGTTCCATCACGACGTCGGCGAGTGACTGCTCGGCGACGTCGATCATGTAGCGCGCGCGCTCCTGAAACCCGCGCCGGATCTCGAACGGACTTTGCGTAATGGGCCGGCCGATCTGCCAGCTCAGCTCCGTGCCGATGTCATCGGCGCGCTCCACCATCAGCACGGCCATGCGCCGGCAGATGGCCGACCGCTCCGCAAGCGGAACGCGCCTCCATGCCTCGTGCGCACGTGCGCCCGCCTCGAGCGCCGCTTCGATGTCGGCGCCCGATGGGAGATCGAACTCCGTGTACACGGAGCCATCGACGGGGCTGATGACGCGCTGACGCGTGCCTGTGATCGCTTCGCTCATACCGGCGTCACGTACGCGGCTGTGATGCCGCCGTCAACGAGAAACTCTGTCCCCGTCACGAACGATGCGTCGTCGGACACCAGAAACAGCGCAGCGCGCGCGATTTCTTTCGCCTCGCCGAACCTTCCGATCGGAATGTGCACGAGCCGACGCTGCTTCTTCTCATCGGTGTCGAGAAACTTCATCAGCATTTCGGTCTTGAGCGGGCCCGGGCAGAGCGCGTTGACGCGGATGTTCTCACGTGCGTGCACCACGGCGAGCTCGCGCGTGAGCGCCAGCACCGCGCCCTTGCTGGCCGTGTAGGCAATCTGCGGCGTCGCCGCGCCCATCACCGCCACGAACGACGCCGTGTTCACGATGGCGCCTCCGCCGGCTCGCCGCAGGGCCGGGATGCCGTACTTGCACCCGAAGAACACCCCCTTGGCATTGACGTTCATCGTGAGGTCCCACACCGCCTCGTCGGTCGAGACGGCGTCGTCGTCCTGGCCGTGCATGATGCCGGCGTTGTTGAACAGGATATTCAGCTTACCGAACTGACCCTCAGCCGTCGCCACCATGCGCTCGCAATCCTGCGCGCGAGCGACGTCGGCCTGCACGGCAATCGCACGGCCCCGGGCCGCGGCGATCGCGTCGACCGTGTGCTGGGCTGCCGTGGCCTCGATGTCAACCGCGACCACCGCCGCGCCTTCAGCCGCCCACAGCAGCGCCGATTCTCGGCCGATGCCGCTGCCTGCTCCCGTGATCAGCGCGACCTTGCCCTCGAGTCGTGTGCCCATCATCATATGCGTTCGAAATACCGGCGGCGCTCCCAGTCGGTGACGGCCGTGGAGTACGCCGCGTGCTCGGTCCTGAAGAAGTGGCCGTAGTGTTCGACCACGTCGCTGCCAAAGGCGCGCCTGGCGAACTCGCTCGCCGCGAACGTTTCGGCGGCGTCACGAAGGCTTGTCGCGACGCGGGGCAGGTGGCGCGCCGCGTACATGTCGCCGGTGAAGCATTCCGGCGGCTCGGTGTGATTGCGGATGCCATCGAGGCCCGAGGCGAGGGCGGCGGCAAACGCGAGATACGGGTTGCAGTCCGCGCCGGGCATCCGGCATTCGATCCGCAACGACGGCCCGTGTCCGACGACGCGGAAGCCGGCCGTGCGGTTGTCGTAGCTCCAGGCGAGCCGGGTCGGCGCCCACGACGCATCCACGTACCGCTTGTACGAATTGACCGTCGGCGCGTAGAACACCATCACGTCCGGCACGCGCGCGATCCAGCCACCGAGAAACCAGCGGAACGTTTCCGAGCACTTGACGGGGCCGAACTGGGTGACGCCAGCGAAGGCGTTCTGCCCGTCGCGCCACAGGCTGAGATGCACGTGACAGCTCGAGCCTGCGCGATCGGCGGCGAACTTCGCCATGAACGTCACCGAGAGGCCGCTCGCCGCCGCCACTTCCTTGAGGCACTGCTTGAAGATCACGTGCCGGTCCGCCATCTGCAGCGCGTCGGCGTAGCGGATGTTCAGCTCGTGCTGCCCGAGCCCCCACTCGCCCTTCGAGTTCTCGACGGGGATGCCCGAGGCCTTCAAGTGGCGCCGAACCGCCGCGGTGTAGGGCTCGGTGCGCGTGCCCTGGAGGATGTGGTAGTCCTCGAGATACCAGCCGACGGGCTTGAGGCTGCGATACTCCGATTCGGCCGCCGCGCGGTAGTCCTGCTCGAAGACGTAGTACTCGAGCTCGGAAGCCGCAAGCGCCGAGAAGCCCAGCGCCTGCGTCGCGTCCACCTGATCTCGCAACAGCGATCGCGGTGCCACGCGCACGAAGTCGTGCGTCTGCTCGTCCCTGACATCGCAGAGGACCAGCGCGCTCTTTTCCAGCCAGCTGGCCACACGTAGCGTCGCGAGATCTGGGACGAGATGGAAATCACCGTAGCCCTTGACCCAGTTGGCGAACTCGTAGCCCTGGACCGGCTCCATCTCCATATCCGTGGTGAGGAGGTAGTCGCAGCCGTGCGTGCCGTGGCTCGCGGTTTCATTCACGAACATCTCCGCGTCGTACCGCTTCCCCATCAGCCGACCGTAGTGATCGGTGAAGCCGACGATGACGGTCTCAATCTCGCCGGCGGCCACGGCATCGCGCAGCCGATCCAGTGTCAGCGGGCCTTTGCCCGTCGCAGCCTCGTGCACGGCTACCCTCCGGACACCGGTTCTTCGTCGGCCGCCCCGGGCGCGACGATGGCTGCGGCGTCGCGCGATGCCCAGACCGGTCCGCTGAACCGATGGCGCTCGCTCACGAGGTACCACGCGCCGAGAAGGAGCGTGAGACCACCAATTGCCTTTCCCGCGCGCATGTGATCGGGAATGCTGAGCACGACCGAGATGAAAACGACCCACAGCATGGCGATGACGTTCACGACAGGACCGAATCGTCCGAGGTGCCACGGCCCGCGCGGTACCGCGTTGCCGCGTGTCCGCGCGCGCCAGGAAAGGTACACCGGAATGATGTACGAGAAATAGAGCCCAATCACGCTGATCGAAGTGACCACCGCGTAGGTGCCGGCGCTGATCGTCGCGAGGAACGCGATGACGACGCACAGCCAGATCGCGGGACCTGGAGTCTGGTGTGCGGCGCTCACACGGCGCCACAGCGCTGATCCAGGCAGGCCGTTGTCGCGTGCGAACGCGTAGATCATCCGCGAGATCCAGGTCACCGCCGAGAGCCCGCAGAACCACATCGCCATCGCCGCCAGCCCGGTGAACATGCTGCCAGCGCGTTCCCCCAGCGCGCTCGTGAAGATCGCGATGACCGCCGGGACCTTGTTCCCCGATGCGTCGCGGGCGTTCAGCACTGACGGAATGTCCTTGATCGCCAACGTCAGTGACAGCAGCAGCGCGTACCCGACGATGGCCGATACGGCGACGGCCATGACGATGCCCCATGGAACCCGGCGCCGCGGATCGACCGTCTCTTCCGACACGCTCGCGGAGGCGTCGTAGCCCGTGAACGTCCATTGCGCCTGCAGCAGGCCAATCACGAACGCCACCCAATAGGGCCAACCCTGGTCGTTGAATGTCACGCGCTCGACGAAGTATCCCAGCGGCTGCTTCGGCGCGAAGAACGTCAGCGCGCCGACGATGACGATGACGCCCACCACGTGCACCGTGACGCTGAAGTCATTCAGCCAGGCCACCAGTCGGATGCCGAAGTGATTGATGAGCGCATGCGAAAGCAGAATCGCGGCATAGACTAGCAGCACGCGCTCGGTGGTCATCGGCCAGCCAAGCAGCGGCGTGACGAAAAGCGCACACCCGTAATCGATGCCGGCCAGCGCGGCGAGCTGACCCGCGACGTTGAACCACGCCGTGAACCAGCCCCAGCTCTTGCCGCCGAGCCTCGACGCCCAGTGGTACATCGTGCCGGACGTCGGCAGCGACGACGCGAGCTCCGCCATGCTCAGGGCCACGGCCAGCGTGAAGAGCGTCACGAGCGGCCAGCCGAACGCCATTTCGGCCGGACCACCCATGACGAGCCCGTGCTCGAAGAGCGTCACCGCGCCCGTGAGAATCGAGATGATCGAGAACGAAATGGCGAAGTTCGAGAACCCGCCCATCGTCCGAAACAGCTCCTGCGCGTAGCCGAGCGCGTGCAGCTCGTGCGCATCCTCGCTGCGTTGCTGGTCGGATGATTGGTGGGTGTCGGTCATCGGGACAGCACTTCTCTCCTGCTGAAGCACTCTAATCCCCGGAGCTCACGTCAGTTGAGAATCTTGGGGCGGGCCTTGCGGCCCGCTGTAGAGCGGGGTCTTAAGACCCCGCTCTACATCACGTAGCAGGCTCGCCGTGAAAAACTGAACGACTGACCGACACGCTTCCTGACTCGATCAGAACAAGTATCGCAGCGAAAACTGAATCGTTCGCGGTCCCGCCTGATCGACCGACTGCGTGCTCGTGATGCGCCCGAAGTTCGACGACGTCACGGTGGTGTTCGGGTTCGCGAGGTTCTCGATGTTGAACAGGTTGGAGAACGCCGCCTCGAACCGAACCCGTGACTGACCGACGATGTTGAAGCTCTTGCCGAGCGTCATCGAGAAGACCGACGTCTTCGGACCGTGCAGCGAGCCGATCTCGGCAGTACCGAAGCGGCCGATGTTGTTGTCGGGAACGACAAACGCCGCGCGATCGAAGTAGCGATCGACCGTCGGATCGCTCAGGTTGCCGTCGCCCGCCTGATCGGGGCGGTCGGTTGACGTGAAGCCGCGGACGTTCGCCCCGGTTCCCGATGGGTCCCGTCCCGACATGCCCGGCGTGAGGCGCGGTCCGGACTGCAACAGCAGGATGCCCGTGACGTCCCAGCCTCCCACGACCAGGTCGAGACCGCGGCCGACATCACCGCCGTACTTGCGACCCTGACCGAACGGCAGCTGGTAGAGAAACGTCGTCAAGATGCGATGACGGCGCGTGTAGGGCAGCGGGCCATAGTCGTCATCGGGCGTACGGAAACGATTGAGCAGGCTGGGGCCGTTCTCACTCGGGAAGGTGCCGGGGACCGGACCGCCCGCATCGGAGAGCTGCCGCGCGATCGTGTACGACGCGTCGAGGGCGAGGCCCTTCGACATGCGCCTCGAGATCTGGAACTGCAGGCCGTCGTAGCGGGAGTGCGCACCATTGTCGCGCGAGGCGACGACGTTCCAGTCGATGAAGGGACGCGTGCCCGCCAGCGCGCTGTAGCCCCGCGTGTTCGGTTGAATCTGGTTGAGATCCGGGCTGACGAGGATGTCCTCGGTCTTGTTGCCGACGTAGCTGACGCGCACACCGGTCTGCCAGCGCAACTCGCGTTCGACCGTCAGCGTCCACTGGGTCGTCCTCGGATCCTGCAGGTCGAACTGGTTCGCGCGGCGGAAGTCCTGGCTGCCGGCGCCGGGTATCGCGCGCAGGGCCTGCGGGAAGACGTTCGGGAACGTAATCGCGTAGCCTGCAGGCGTCCGGCTGTTGAAGAAGACCGGCACGTCGCTGGTGACGGTGGCGACGAGCGAATAGTTGACCGACCCGTACAGCGGAACCGTGTAGAGGCCGACGCCGCCGCGGATGACCGTCTTGTTGTTGCCGAACGGGCGCCACGCGACGCCGAGCCGCGGGTTCACGTTGTTCTTGTCGGTGTACCGCAATCCCTCCGGGATGCCCGCCTGCGCAGCGGTGACGAACGGCGTGTTGGGCAGGCTGCGCTTGACGGCATCCGGTACGAGCGCCAGCGCCTCGTCGTTGGGCACCACGACGCGCCCGCCCGGAAAGTCGCGATCGAAGTTGCCCAGCTGGTTCGTGCGGTCCTGCATCGGCGGCCGCAGGTCGTACCGCACGCCGAGGTCGATGGTCAGCGCCGGCGTGGGCCGCCACGTATCCTGGCCGTAGAACGCCCACCAGGTGGCATACGGGTTCGTCGGCACGGGCCCGTACGCGTACCGGGTCTGATACGGCACGCCGGTCAGGAAATCCGCAAACGGATGTCCCGTGTAATCACCACGGAAGGTGTACCCGCCGAAATCGTCGCCGGAGAAGAACGAGATGATGTCCTTGTATTCGACGTACTCGAGGTCCAGGCCACCCTTGAACGAGTGCCGTCCCTTGAGCCAGGTCACCGAGTCGTTGAACTGGACCACGTTGGAGAGTGTGTCGGTTGGCTTCCCTTCCGTCGTGCTGATGAAATCCTGACCCGTGAACTCGAACGACGGCGCTCCACCCGATTCCGGGAAGCCGGGCAGCCCCGTGAAACCGATCTCACCCATGAACGCTTCGGCCTGGGTGGCAAAGCCATAGGTGGATGTGATGTGCTGCCGCGATAACCCGCCCCTGGCCTCGTTCACCAGGTTCGCGCCCAGCAGCGAGTTGAGCGTGAAGACCACCTGACGCAAGGTCGTCTTGTTCTCGCCCTCGCCCATCTGCGAATTGGTGCTGAGGCCGCTGTCGTTGCGATCCTTGATCGTGAACCGCCCGATTAGGCGCTCCGCCGTTGAAAAGCCGTGATCGACGCGTCCATCGAAGCCGTCGATGGTGAAATCCCGGGAGGCGTTGTAAATCAGGTTGGGCGCATTGAGCGCCGCGCCCGTCGCCTGGTTCTGCTTGGGGAACAGTCGGTCGATGATCTTCGCGGAGATCGGGTTCACCGGCACCTGGTTGTTCGGAAACGGCTGTCCCGTGAACGGATCGACGAGCTGCCGGCTGATGCTCGACAGGTCGCCCCGCCGGAACGCATCGGGCGGCACGATCTGCGAGCGGCTGCTCTCGAAGGGCCGCCGCACGCCTTCGTAGGTGCCGAAGAAGAAAGTCCGATCTTTCCGAATCGGACCTCCCACCGTCGCGCCGAACGTGTTCGCGTTGACGGCGGGCTTGATGGCTTTGCCCTGCGCGTCACGCGGAGCGAAGCGATCGACGCTCGCGAACTTGCTGTTCTGGTTGAACCAGAACCCGGAGCCGTGCATCACGTTGGTCCCGGACTTTGTCGTGGTGGTGATGTCGGTCGCCTGCATGAACTCGGCGTTGTTGCCCGCCGTGGTCACCTTGAACTCCTGGATCGACTCGACCGACGGCAGCAGGTCGCGCACGGGGCCGCCGCTGCGCGAGCTCTGGACCGAAACGCCGTCGACCGAGAACGACGTCATGTAGGGCAGGTTGCCCGCCAGCGAGATATTTCCGCCCGTGTCCTGCTGCACGCCTGCAGCCAGCGTCGCGACGACGAGCGGGCTGGTGTTGATCGTCGCACGGAAGTTCAGCGCGAGCTTGTTGATGTCGTCGCCCGACTTGGAGTTGTCGATCGTGGCGGTGTCGGTCTCAATCACCGGGCTGGCCGCGACGACCTCGAGCTGTTCCGTCGCGCCGGCGAGCTGCAGCTGGACGTCGACCCGGACCGTCTGCCGGGCGAGCAGCTCGGCCTCGCGTGTCTGAACGGCGAACCCGCTAATCGCCGTCGTGATCCGATAGACACCGGCATCGATGTTGGGCAGCACGTACTCGCCGACGTTATCCGTCACGACAGTCCGGACGGTCTTGGTGGCCGTGTTCGTCACCGTGATGGTGACGCCGGGCAGGACTGCTCCTGACGCATCGGTGACGGTACCCGTCAAGGTGGCAAAGGTGGATTGAGCCCGTACGGGCGGCACAACCAGGACGGCAATGAGGATCGTGAAGACCAGAAAGGACTTGACGGTCCGGAGCTGACGGATTGTAGATGGCATGACCTCACCTTTCGCAGCCGCGCTGCGGCTGCCATGCTGGATGAAGGGGAGAGTCTGACGACCGGTTGACGGAGATACTACACCTTCACGACTGGCAAGGATGAGGTCTCCGATTGGCGCCGCTGAAAGGGCGCCCTCCTCCTTGCGGCGCGCGGCGCGTACGCGGATGAGGGCGGCAGGAGGAGGGCGCGGCGACGCGGGTATCATTCAATGCGGGGGATGACAGCGTGCCAACTCATATAATCCTGGTCACGCGATCGTGCTCGTTCTCCTAACCCGCTTTGCTGCGTACGAAGTACAAGAGCCCCTCGGCCCCCGAGGCATAGTCCAGGTGTATCGAGCGCCCGATGCCAGGCTGATGCGGAATCTTGGGCTCAAGGTGCTCCCTTCGATCGACATTGTCCTGAACTGGCCAGCAACTGTGGGCAACTAGACATGCCGCTCGAATCGGGTACCCGGCTCGGTCCTTACGAGATTCTCGAACTCGCGGGTGCCGGTGGAATGGGCGAAGTCTATCGCGCCCGCGATACTCGTTTAAGGCGGACGGTCGCCATCAAGGTTGCGTCCGGCCGCATGACGGAGGATCCACATCTGCGCGCCCGGTTTCAACACGAAGCACGAGCCATTGCGGCGCTGAACCACCCGCACATCTGCGCGATTCACGACGTCGCCAACTTCGAGGGTCATGACGTGATCGTGATGGAGTCTCTCGAAGGCGAAACGCTCGAGCAGCGGTTAAGACGAGGTCCGGTCCCAACGGCGGAGCTCTTTTCGATCGCCATCGCCATTGCCGAAGCGCTCGAAGCGGCCCATCGCGAAGGCATCATCCACAGAGATCTCAAGCCGTCGAACGTCATGTTGACTCGAAGCGGGCTCAAGCTGCTCGACTTCGGCATAGCCAAGCAGCGCGAGATTCGTGGACAGAATTCGACAGCTTCCCTTGACGCCACCAGCACCGCTCTCGGGACGGTCGAGGGAACGCTGGTCGGAACCGTTCCCTACATGGCTCCCGAACAGCTCGAAGGAAAACCAGTGGATGCGCGGACCGATATCTTTGCGTTCGGTTCCATGATGTTTGAGATAGCCACAGGAAAGCCCGCCTTCAGCGGTGCGTCCACGGCGGCGCTCGTCGCTGCCATTCTCGCCGAGTCGCGCCCTCTGGCAGCGAAGATGGAACCCACCCTGCCACGCGCACTCGATCGCATCATTTCGGCTTGCTTGGCGCGAAATCCTGATGATCGCTGTCAGCACGCTGCCGACCTGCTGCGTGAGTTGCGTTGGGCGAGTGACGATGTGATGGAGCCGGCGAGGGTCACTGCGACGCCGAAGGCCTCCAGTAGATGGCGCGTTCATGCGTCGTGGGCGGCAGCGCTGCTGGCAAGTATCGTCACAGGCGTGTGGGTTTCTTCGCGTGGAGCTTCAGAAAACCTGCCGCCACCCAACCCTGTGCCTGTGATCGTGCTGATGGACTCACCGCTCCCCGGCCGCGTTTATGATCCGCGCACGGCATCCGAAGGAGGTACGAACGCCGACGACCTCACGGACGCCTTGCGGAACCTAGGTGTGGCGATCCGCAAGGAGAACACCAGTGCCGCGTGGCATCGGGAGGAGCAGGTGGTGAGGCAGAACCCCGATTTGATCGTCACCCACCTGTCGTGTCTGCTGGATGCACGTATAGGAGAGGGACAGCCTGCCGTGGCCGAGCACCTTTTTGACCTGGCAGAGAACAGGCTTCTCGTGTTTCTTGCATATGCGGCGTCGCGCAATCCCCGAACGCGGTTCATCGTCTATTCCCGTTCGGTGTTTCAGACCCGCGGCGGAGAAGAGCAGTGGGTCGCAGAGCAAGTCGCGCGTCTCCCTGTGCTGAGGAACCGCCTGAACGCCTTCATCGTGCCAGGCGGTCGGGAGAAAGCCTCCTTTCGCGAACCCGATACGGCGCAGCTGATTCGTGCGCGTGTCACACAGGTCCTTGGTCTCCCGCCGCAATGAGCGAGTGCCTGGACCCGAGGATCGGTCGCGCAGTTCCGGTTTTGAAATCATCGCCCCTGCGCAAGGACGCAACGGAACAGACGGAAGCGGGACGAAGTCGAGCACGACAGCGTGTATCTGACCGTACCTCTCAACCCTTGCCGGGAACCGCTGCACCTGTCAATTTACGAATCAGGTCCACTTCGTCCTGTTTATACGGCGTCCCATCGCGCTTGAAGATCTCGTGAAACCACACTGCCGGCTCCCGATCGACATACGGCTTCTGCCATGAGTCCCACGGCAAGTACGTCTGAGTCTTTCCCGCGACGAACCCCCAGTTGATGGCGGCCACCTTGTATTTCTGAGCGAGAGGCAACGAGCCTTGGAACGTGCTGCCGTTGCCGCGTGCCATGTACTCGGTGCAGAGGATCGGGCGACCGTATCGCTGCAGCCATTTGATCCGCTTCTCGAACTCGGCGCCGCTGTCGTAATTGTGGAACGAGATCACGTCGGACCTCTCGAGCTGGACGCGCTCCATGGGCGACAGCTTGTCGTCCGTCGACCAGTCGCCCTTCCAGACGCCGGATGTCAGTGGCTGCTCGGCGCCGGCCTCGCGTGACCATTCGAACACCTGCGGCAAGAGAGCGAGGACGAGCTCGACCTTGTTCTTCGGTTCTACGCTCCCATAGCTGTTCGTGTTCGTGTTGTCTGGCTCGTTCCAGACGTCCCAGCCGAGCACACGAGGGTCCTTGCCAAAGGCCTTCACCACGCCGGTGACATAGGCTTTGAGCCGCGGGTACTCTCCCGGATCCTGCAGCGCCCTGGCCCCAGGGCCCTGCAGCCATCCGGAATTGTGCACGCCCGGCTTCGGATCGCGTTGCCGTCCGAGCTTCGGATCGGGATCCCAGCACGAGTCGAAGAGGACGAACAGCGGCTTGATGCGGTGTCGCGTCGCGATCTGCAGGAAGCGATCGATTCGATCGCGATAACCAGCAGCGTCCTGCTGCCATGCCAGGTCATGCAGGAACACCCGCATCGTCGTCATGCCGAGACTCTCGGCCCAGCCGAGCTCCTTGTCGATCGTGTTTGGATCGAACGTCTCGGCTTGCCACATTTCGAGCTCGTTGATCGCATTGGCCGGAATGTAGTTGCTCCCGACGAGCCAGGGCTGTCTCCCGTACCACTCGCTCGCTGTCGCCTCCGGCCAGCGCGCTGTCGGCGTTTGCGCAGGCGCGAGCGTGGCGAGACTGCCGATCAGCATGAGACCAGGGAGTCGTGTTGCGTTCATCGCTTGCCCTTTCGTCGATTCACCGCAGGCCTTCCTCGCCCCGCGGATTGTCGACTGGGACGGCGACGGGAATCAACTCCTGCACGCTCACGCGCTGCGATCGAGCTGATGCTTCGCGCGGAGTTGCGCTAGAGTGCGTGCGATGGAATCGACGGGCGATAAGTATGCGCCCGGGCACGCCACTCCCGAGATCGGGCGCCTGATCGAGCAGGCGCGCTGGTTCGCCGATCTCACGGAACGGCTCTTTCGTGACGCCGGCATGAGGCCGGGCATGCGGGTCCTCGACGTCGGCTGCGGCGTCGGCGACGTCTCGTTTCTCGCAGCCGGTATCGTCGGTGCCGACGGCGCGGTGATCGGCGTTGACCGTGCCGCCGAGACCATCGCCGTCGCGTCCTCGCGCGCCGCGGAAGCGGGCCTGAAGAATGTGCAGTTCGTCGCCGGCGATATCGCGAGCCTTGCATTTGTCGACCGCGTTGACATGATCGTCGGCCGGCTCATCCTGATGTACCTCCCCGATCCGACGGCCGTCGTCCGCCACTTGAGGATGCTCGTGAAAACCGGCGGTGTGCTGGCGTTTCAAGAGTTCGACGTGCTGGGTGCCACGTCCGAACCTCGATGTCCGGTGTTCGAGACTTCAGTGGAGCGCATCCGCCAAACATTCGCGCGCGGCGGCATCGGAATCCGCACCGGCTTGCAGCTCGGACGTATCCTCGAGAGCGCCGGGCTCGAACCGCCGACGATGGTGTTGGGCGGCCGAGTCGAACGAGGGCCAGGCGCGAAAATCTATGCGCAGGTCGCCGGTATCACGCGCGCCCTGCTTCCGCTGATGATTCGGTTGGGTGTGGCGAGCGCCGAGTCGGTCGACATCGACACGCTGGAGACCCGCCTGCGAGACGAGGCACTGGCACTCGACGCCACGCTCGTGGCACCTCCTCTGATCGGTGCGTGGGCGCGGAACGGACGGGGATGAACCGAGTGAGGTCGGGCCATCTCGCGTGCGCTCTATCCGTCAGCCGCAGCGGCGGCATCTTCAAGAAGGCGCGCTGTAGGCCGTTAGACATTTCGGCTGATGCGTGGTCGCGATGCTCTCGTCGTAGTTCGTCAGGCTTGGCATCGGCGCGCCTTCCAGCTTCTCGCCGAGAGGCGCCTATCCTTAGCCAATCGGCTTGCGCTCGTGACCACCGCGGAGAATAATCGCGTCACTCCCCTCTCACGGTCGGCAAGCGCGTGGGTCCGTACGAAGTGGTCGCCGCCATCGAGGCGGGCGGGATTGGGCGAGGTATATCGCGCGCACGACACCAGGCTCGGACGCGACGTCGCGCTGAAGATCATGCCTAACACGCTCGCGCACGACGCCGAGCGGCTCGCGCCGCCGATTGTCAGTGGCGAGGGGCGCAAGCAATTCCCAGGAGCGAGCGACTGAGAGTAAGAGCGCGCGTCGCGTTCACCGGCTACTTTCGCGTCTGGAACGAGGACCACTGGAAGACAGCAGTGCATCCGAGCAACCCGCACCATGTCTTCGAAGTGCATCCGGTGTGGCGATTCCCCTTCCAGGGAGGCTCGTTCGATGACCTCTCGCTGATTCTTACGATGACGGGGTATCGAGGCTACGGGCTCTCGAAATACGAGAAGGTGCTGGATGACTCAAAGAGACTGAATGGGTTCGTATTCATTCGTCGAGTTATCCGACACGTGAATAAACCATTGCAGGTCAGTGGAGCCAAATGCCACACGACGGCCAACTCGAATGCACGCAGCCCATTCATGTGGTGGACACGGGCTCGCCGCATGACGACACTCGAAAACCGGAGGAGGGCATCGCGCTCTGTCTCTCAGGCGGTTTATCGCTTCATGCTGTTTCACCTTGGGGCGCTGCTCGATCCGAGATATGGCCATTTCGTGACGTGCGATCGGGGCAACGAAGAATTCCGTCTCAGTGGAGCGCGGAGTGTAGGATGGTGCCGAGATTCGGCGGCCAAAGGAAATGTCGGTCAAGAGGATCGCAGCGGTCGTCCTGCTGATCGTCGGTCTGCTCGCCACGGTCGTGGTCATCCGAGCCGCGCGGGTGCGATCGCACCAGATTGTCGTCCAGACTGCGGGTGACACGTTCGCCCCGGCGCCTGGCGCGCTTCAGCGGCTTGCTGGCGCCATTCGGTTCCCGACCGTCACGCCAGACGATCCGTCGCAGCGTAATCCCGAGCTGTTCGCGGCGCTGCACGCCTATCTGACAAAGGCTTTTCCAGAGACGCACAAGACGCTCGAACGCGAAACCGTGGGGCTCGATGCCCTGCTCTACACGTGGCGTGGAACGGATCCAGCGCTGAAGCCGGTGGTGCTCATGGGCCACCTCGACGTGGTGCCGGTCGACCCCGCCACCGAGAAGACGTGGCGCCACCCGCCGTTTGCCGGTGACGTCGCCGACGGCTTCCTGTGGGGACGCGGCACGCTCGACGACAAGGCGACGGTGCTCGCCATTCTTGAGGCGACCGAATTGCTGGTCGGCCGCGGCGTCCATCCGCGTCGCACGATCCTGTTCGCGTTCGGCGCCGACGAGGAAGGCGGCGGACGGCAGGGAGCCGCCGTCATCGCCGAGACGATTCGTTCACGATACGGAACGGTAGACTTCGTCGTGGACGAAGGCGGAGCGATCATCCCGCCCGGCATCGTTCCCGGCACGTCGGTGCCGGTCGCCGTCGTGGGGATCGCCGAGAAGGGATTCGCGAGCGTGGAATTAACCGCCAACAGCGAAGGCGGCCATTCATCGACGCCGCCGCGCCTTACGACGGTCGGGGAGGTCGCGCGAGCCGTCGCGCGTCTCGAAGATCGACCGATGCCTGCCTCTCTCCGCGGCGCGTCGGCGCAGCTCTTCGACTACCTCACGGCGGAAATGCCGTTTCGACTGCGCCTCCTCTTCGCGAACCGGTGGCTATTCGCGCCGCTGATTACCCGTGTGCTCTCGCGCTCCCCGAGCACCGACGCCGCGATCCGCACGACGACGGCCGCCACGATGTTCCAGGGGAGTCCGAAGGACAACGTTCTGGCGGACCACGCGCGGGCCGTCGTCAACTTCCGGATCCTGCCCGGGGACAGTGTGGACGAGGTCCTCGATCACGTCCGGCGCACCATCGACGATCCCGCTGTCCACGTCCGGACCGTTGGTGTCGTGACGCCGCCGTCGGATGTATCGTCGACCGAGGCGCCCAACTGGCGACTGGTCGAACAGACGATGCGGCAGACGTTTCCCGACGTCCTTGTCGCGCCTTACCTCGTCCTGGCCGCCACCGACGCGCGGTATTTCGGGGGTCTGACGACGGACGTCTATCGGCTGATGCCCGTCCGGCTTCCACCGGAAGGTGTCCGTCTCTTCCATGGAGCGAACGAGCGGATCCCGACCGCAGCCTACCTGGACGCTATCCGCTTTTACGCGACGCTCATCGAGAACGCGTCCCATTAGCGGGCGTCCCTGGGGCGGAAGCGGTTGTTTCGCGGGCTGACTGTATAGGAACGATTTCGCGGAAGTGTGAGAGTCAAAAACGCTTGGGACCTACGCGGTTCTCAGGTATTTCTAAGAGCAAGAGTGTTAGGACCCATCTTCACCCTCATCCTTCACTCTCAACTCACGCTCCGCGAACTCCGATAACGTGGTCCAGAGAGCCGTTCCACGTGAACCCGGCCGCTCCCTCCTGTGCTCGTTCGCGCAGTTTGCCGCCCTCTCGGCGGCCAGTTGTGGCTCAAAGGCCGAGCGTCGAGGCGGCCCGCTCGAACTGATCTTCGCGGAGGTACACCAGGAACCCGAAGGACCCCCGGCCGTCGGTCACGCCGGTGGACGCGTAGACGTCGACGCCCACTCCGACGAGACGCTCGTGCACCCGCGCGAGGACGCCGAGCTCGTCGTCGCCCTGCACCAGCAAAGCGTGGTAGGGACCATCGAGCTGCAGATGCGCCGCGCGCGCCTCGGCTATCAGCTTGCCCGGGTCCTCCGGAAACAGTGTGAGCTGCGCAAGGTCCGGTCCGCTTGGGACGGCGGCGAAGGCAAGCAGATTGACGCCCAGACCCGCGACCTGCTGTAGGACGCGGTAGGCTGAACCCAGGTCGTCTCGGACGTTTGCGTGATAGTACTCGACGCGGCGGATCCTGTACGCCATCGCGCTTCTCCAACGACCGATCCAATCAACGGCCTCGGTCTTGAGGTCTGTGCTCCGCTAGAAATAACGCTGCGACTCAGACGCGTCGTGTCAGGTCTCCTCGGGGCATCGGCTCCTGACCAATCAATGGCTCCCCGAACTGGACACACATCGCCGCCAGTTGTGTCGGATGTCGTCCGAGCCGGCCCACGACCCGCCGTCGGCGGGCAATCAGGATTCCCCCGGATCGCTCGTAACCCTCCCAGAAGTGGGCACCACGGGCCCAGACGCCGATCACGTCCGCAACATAGTCGTGGCGGATGATACGTCCATCGGCACCGAAGTAGAACTGTTGCCGCTGACAGTGAGTCTACACGTGCCGAGGGAACCATCCGTCAAACCCTCTCACCACTGGTTCTCGCTGACTCCAGCCAATTCAATCGCCGCGCCGATCGCTGGGTCTGATTGTCTCGCGATGCCGAGACGTTGACGGTTGACGAGCGGTGGTTGGTAAAGCGACGCGCCGCTCAGACCGTGGCGAAGACGCCGCTCGAAGACGAGCTGCTGGCACGAACGAGCCCGAGTCGAAGCAGCACTCACCGAAAGCCACGGCCAGGTATCTGGACCTGATGGGGCAGCGGCCAGGCTCGGCATACCGAGATCCACGCTCGAATCGAAAATTCGATCGCTGAAGGTCGATCAGCACAAGTTCAGGACAGGACCACGATTCGTAGCGCCGGGGCGATGGCTCGTCTCAGAGCTGCGCCTCCAGCCGCCGTATGAACGAAGCGAGGTCGTGCGGCATTCGGCTCCAGATGCCGTTGAGGGATTCACGACATCTGCAGCACTGTCGCGGCTGTGCGTGCGTAGATCGCCGCGCATTCGACGATGCGGTCGGTGTGGACGAACTCCTTGGGTCCGTGGGACACGGCAAGAAGACCGGGGCCGTAGGCGTACGCGGGCATTCCTTGCTCGGCGTAAAACCTGATTTCCAGCAGTCCTGGGCACATCTCGAACGTCGGCGCCCGGCCCGTGACCGCGCGCACGCTGGTGCTGAGCGCCCGACCCAGCGGCGTGGCGTCTGACGTCCCGGAAGGACGGCCTTCCTGAAATACATCCACATCCAGTAACACGCCGGCGCGCCGGGCCTCGGCGAAGACTTCGAAGAGCGCCGCTCGCTCCGCTTCGAAGTCTTCCTCCGGATTCATGCGCCGATCAACCGTGAACACGCAGCGGCCAGGCACGACGTTGAAGTTCGATCCGGCCTCGACGCGTCCTCCGATCAGCATCAGTGAGCGGCGAGCTGCATCGGGCGTCACGTGAAAGCGCGTGCGACGCCGTGCAACCCGACGTGCCAGGCGCTGCAGGTCCGCGACGACCCGGACTGCATCCTCGAACGCGTTTCGGCCTTGATGCAGGAGCCCGACATGGGCCTCGCGTCCGCACACCGTCACCCGCATGGTCAGGGCACCACGGTTGGCATTCCAGACGGCACCGCTCGTCGGCTCCGGCGTGAGCATTCCGATCCCGTGTGAGCCCAGGCGCTTCGTTGCCGTCAGGAATCCGGAGCCGCGTCGCCCTCCGGTCTCTTCGTCGGGCACGAACACGAGTCCGAGGCGGCCGTCAAGCGGTACGCGCAGGCGCTGCAATGCGACAGCGGCGTACAGCATGGATGCCAGGCCGCCCTTCATGTCTGCACTCCCGCGCCCGAACAACGCCTTCCCGCGGAGCATGGGCGTAAACTGGCCTGGCGTAGTGACGGGCACGACGTCGTAGTGGCCAGAGAAGTACAAGGTACGCGTTCCGGAGCCAACGCTGCTCAGCACGACGGCGGCGCCGGATTCATCTCGGAGACCCCTTCGGGGACGAAACGCCACGCGCTCACAGGGCAGGCCGAGGCCGCGAAGCCGAGACGCGATCACACGCACGCACTCGGGATATCGTGACCCCGGCGGGTTCTCTGACCGAACGGCCACGAGCTCTCTCGTGAAGTCGATCATTTCCTCACGCAGGTCACGGATGCAGGCATCGAGTTGGCGATGCACGTCTTCGCGCGCGGCGTGCCTCATACCATGAAGCGTAGCGCGAGGTGGTCACTCCCAGACCGCCTCATTGCCTGCTTGGAAGCTGCCGGATTCGGATGTTGCGCCACCGGCTGATCAGCGGCTCGCTGACCGTCACGCCGGAACCGGCATACAACGGCATGTTGACTTCGCGCTCGCTCAATCCGTGAATCTGCAGTCCGATGAACCCCCTCGGGTGCGTCTTGTACACGTCCTCGTTCACCAGATCTTCGACCGCGTGTCCGTTCACCCACGTCTGAATCCGCGGCCCTCTCGCGACGATGCGGAGCGTGTTCCAGCCCTCGTCGATGAAGTAGCGATGGCCTTCCTCGATTTTCTGCGGCGACGACAGCCAGTTCGTGCCTAACGCCTCGCCGTAGAGCAGCCCGGTCGTCGGCTGTCCCTTGTAGAATCGCCGCACTTCCACCTGCGGTCCGTAGACCCTGCCGGCAAACGATTCGAAACTCCGGCCTGTTGTCTTCACCGGCCTGACCTGCGATCTGATCTGAATGCCCTGGTTCGTGACCCGGTCGACCATCGTGTCCAGCTCGAGTTCGAAGTCGTCGAACTCGCGTGTCGTGCAGAGGAATGAATTGGTACTCGCGCTGCTCTCCACGGTCCGGCCGACAATGGCGCCGTCTCCGACTGTGTAGGTGTGCGCGCCGTTCATGTGGACCCAGCCGTTCAACGTGGTCCCGTCGAACAGCGAGATCCAGTCGGAGCTCGGCCTGTCGTTCCCGCCAGTCCGTTGTGCATCGGTCGACGCCGGCAGAGCGAACACGACGATCGCATCGCCGGACCTCGTGGCGTTCTTTCCACCGCCCCCCGCTGCAATCGCGACGTACTCCCGACCGTTGATCATGTAGACACTCGGTGTCGCGTAGCCGGCAGCGCGCAGCTGGTACTCCCACAGCACTCTTCCGGACTGCTTCTCGAAGGCGCGGATTTTTTCATCGGCCGTCGCGGCAACGAATATCAAACCGCCCGCCGTCGCCACCGCGCCGCCGAAATTCATCGAGCCCGTGTTCCGTATCCCCTTGGCGACCAGTTGCGGATATTCACCCAGCGGCACCTTCCAGAGGATCTCGCCTTTCACGAGGTCGATGGCATTGAGCGTGCCCCACGGAGGCGAGATCGCCGGCACGCCGTCGGGATCGCTGAAGACGGTGTACCCCTCGATCGTGTAACGGTCGGGAGCTCCCGTGATCGCACGGCTCTTCACCTCGCCTGGCGGGCTGATCAAGTACGCGATCAGCGCGCTCGTTTCGCGGGAACTGAAGTAGCCGAATGCAGGCATGCTGTTGCGTCCCTGACGGATGACAGCTTCGATTTCCTGCCGGCTCTTCTTCAGGTCCAGGAGCGACGGAGTGTGCGGTGGAACGCCTTGTCGTTCCGCGCCATGGCACGCAACGCACGTGCGGTCGTAGATCTGGCGGCCGAGCTGCGCGGGGCTCTGCCCGGCATCCACAGGCGAATCGTGGATCGGGCGCAGACGATTGATGGTCGGTGCGTCGTTCACGTTGACATACAGGACGTTCAACGACGGATCGAAGGCAGCACCGTGCCACTCGCTCCCTCCGAGGTGCCCGGGCTGCGTGAGCGTCCCCTGCAGGCTCGGCGGCGTGTAGATCGATCCGGATCTGTACTTCTTGAATTCCTTCACCGCGTATTCGCGGGCTGCCGGGGTGATGTTCGTCAGGTCGGCTTCGGTGAGCGATTGACGAACGAGCGGTGGCGGTTTGAGAGGAATGGGCTGCGTGGGCCACGTCTCCTCGCCCGGCACCGTCGAGCGCGGAACAGGCACGTCTTGAACGGGAAACAGGGGTTGTCCCGTATCGCGGTCCAGCACGAACGTGAAGCCCATCTTCGTGAGCTGCACCACAACATCCTTCGAGGAGTTGCCGACCGTGAGCGTTGCGAGGATCGGCGCCGCAGGATTGTCGTAGTCCCAGATGTCGTGGCGTACCGTCTGGTAATGCCATTTGAGCTCGCCGGTCGTGGCATCCAGGGCGAGCACGCTGTTGGCGTACAGGTTCGACCCCTTGCGAAAGCCCCCGTAGAAATCGTCCGTCGCCGAACCCGTTGCGGCGAACACCCAGCCTCGCTCCTCGTCGACTGTAATGCCTCCCCAGGCGTTCGCGCCGCCGTAGGTTTCGCCCTCGACCCACTTCCACGTGTCATGACCCGGCTGACCTTCGCGGGGGATCGTGTGGAAGATCCACACGAGCCTTCCGGTTGCCGCGTCGTATGCGCGGATATGACCGGGAGACGCATCGTAGCTCTCGTTGACGCGCGAGCCGAGGATGAGAAGATCCCGGTAGACTGCGCCGGGGGATGTCATCTCGAGCCCGACCTTGGCTGGATCGACTCCCAGGTTTTCGCGGAGGTCTATGTATCCCGACTTTCCGAAGGACAGGATCAATCGGCCCGTCTTCGCATCCAACGCGTAAACACGGTCCTTGACGAAGTGAAAAATCCGCTCGCCTTCCGCACCCTTCCAGTAGGCGACGCCACGGTTGCGCAACCTGATCACGGCGCCGCCTTCGTTGTATTTCGAGGGATCGAAGGACCAGATCTCACGGCCCGTGCTCGCGTCGAGCGCAACCGCCCTGAGACTGGGCGTCGTGATGTACATGACGCCGTTCACCACGATCGGATTGACATGCATGGTCGAGCGCTGAGTCGCGTCGCCCGTGTGGTACTCCCAGGCAGGGACGAGGTTGTGGACGTTCGCCGCGTGAATCTGTGCCAGCGGCACGTACTGATTCGCCTTCTGGTCCCCACGATAGACCGGCCAATCGACGTTCGTCCCGGCGTTCGACGGCCCTCGAGTGAAAGCGGCGGCTGCCTTGAATGCGAGAGCGAGAACGATGAACGCGTACGCCGAGCGCGGGAATCTGAAAGTCATTTCACCCCCGCCTTCTGGAGCTCTCGTTCGGGCAACGACGCCGACGGTGTGTTCAGCGATCGCATCGACCACCAGCACAGAATCCCGACGACGTTCAGGAGCGCCGCCGCGTGAAAGTAGGTGGCCGGACTGCCAGTCAGGCCGCGCAGCAACGGAAAGGCGTTCGTGCTGATGAAGCCTCCGAAGTTGCCGGCCATGTTCATCGCCGCCGAGACCGTTCCAGAGCTCGTCCCGCCGATATCGAGGCAGAAGGCCCAGCTCGGACTGATCGTCATCTCGACGCCAAACGTGGCAATCGCGAACCCGACGATCGCGCTCGTCGCAGTACCCGCGACGGACACCCACAACACGCCCAGCGTCGCGAGCACGAAACCGGCGATGCCGGGGATGCGACGCGACCATGAGCGCAGGCCGGACCTGTACAGGGAATCGACCAGCAGGCCCGCAACCCAGTTCGAGCCTGCGCCGCAGAGCAGCGGGATCATGGCGTATCGCGCCGCTTCACGCTGGCTCAGGCCGTAGTGCTCGATGAGATGCGGGTGCATCCATGAAATACAGATGTAAAAGGTGAAGTTCCCGGCAAGGTACTGCGTCATGGCAAGGAGCATGGCGCGGGACCGCAGGACTGTGCCGAGACTCTGCGGCGGCGCGGCCGCGATGGATTCGTGACGGACTCTCTGCTCCGGATAATCGCGAAACCAGATCAGCCAGCAGACTGCCCAGACGACGCCCGGAATACCAAGAATGTAGAAAGCGCCGCGCCAGCTGTAGTTGTCCAGCAGCCAGGCATATATCGGAAACGCGACTGCCCCGCCAAGTAGGGCGCCAGAAAAGAGGATCCCATTGGCGATGCCACGCTCGGCCGCCGGCAGCCAGTTGTAGAAGACACGGACCGACCCGGGAAAGGCGCCCGCCTCGGCGGCGCCGAAGAGAAAACGCACCGCGAGCAGCGGACTCAGACGGGTCATCGCTCCCGTGAGCGACGTCAGGAGACTCCAGAGGACAACGACAACCGCGAGGGCCCGACGCGGACCCTGACGATCCGCAAGCCAGCCCGATGGGATCTGCGCCGCCGCGTACCCGAGCGCAAATGCGCTGAACACGCCGCCCATCTGTGTGTCCGTCAGCGAGAGCTCGGCGGCGATGGGGCCCTTGGCAGTCGAGATCGCGGCCCGATCGATGTAGGTGATGAGCGAGAGGATGAACAGCGCGGCAACGACCAGGTATCGCCGATATCGGCCGTTCGCGCGCGAGAGGGTCATGAGCAGCGCGCTCTCAACCCCTGGACCCTGACTTCTTCAGGTCACCTGCAGACGTGTCGAGAGCGTCAGTTGGCTTCGAGATCCCGAACCGGAGGATGTCGTCGAGCGCGCTCAGGATGTGGCGCTCCATGAGCATTTGAGCGTCCTTGTCCCGACGCGCGGCGATGAGCTCGATCAGATCGCGATGCTCTTCGATCGCGCGCGAAGGACGTCCGACCAGCCGGATCGTCCTGGCCATCAGCATCTGGCTCTGAAGGGTGAGCTGCCCCATCGCTGACGACAGATAGGCGTTCCTGGCGGCCGCCATGATCGCGGCATGCAGGTCACGGTTGTAAATCCGGTAGGCCTCCATATCGCCCTTCTTCAGCGCCGCCTCCCCGACTGCTTGATGCTCGCGGAGCCACGACAGCTCCTCGTCGGTGATGCGCTCGCACGCACGACCCACGCTGAAGGATTCGAGCGCCGCGCGCATTTCGTAGAGCTCGCGCACCTCCTGCTCGCTGAACTCGCGCACGAACCAACCTCGATACGGCAGCTTCACGATCAACCCGTCCGCTTCCATCCGGTGCAGGGCCTCGCGAACCGGCGTCGTGCTGATGTCGAGTCGTTCCGCGATCGTGTCCGGCCGAAGCTGCGCGCCGAACTCGATGCGCCCGCGCACGATGTCGTTCCACACCGCACGATAGGCGCGCGCACCGAGGAGCGTTTCGGAAACCGGCTCGAGCTCCCGGGCTTCGAACGGCCGGCCAGGTTTACCAGCGGACGTAGATGGCTTTGGCATTTGTGTAGAACTCCCTTGCGGTCGGCCCGATCGAATAGGCGCCCTGTCCTGAATCCTTGACGCCGCCGAACGGAACATGCGCCTGACTGGCCGTCCCATGATTCACGTGGATCATGCCCGCCTGGACCCGGCTGATGAACTCGTGGACGTAGCTCAATCGCGACGTGAACACGGCCGCTGCGAGCCCGTAGCGCGTGCTGTTCGCGATCGTGATTCCTTCCTCGAGGTCTCGCACCCTCACGATCGGCAGCACCGGTCCGAAGATCTCCTCGGTCGCGAGCGGAGAATCGGCTGGCACTCGATCGAAGATCGTGGGCGCGTAGTAGTAGCCCTGTCGCGCCGGGTTCTCGGCAAGCGCGTGTCCGCCTGCGAGGAGCGCACATCCCGACTCGACACCCTGGCGAACATATCGATCCACGCTTCGCAGTTGCCCCTCGCTCACCAGCGGTCCCATCGTCGTCTCCGGATCCAGGCCGTCGCCCACCTTGATGCGGTCCACGTGGGACACGATGCGTTCGACGAGCATGTCTGCCTGCCCGTCAGACACGATGACACGACTGATGGCGGTGCACCGCTGACCGCTGCACAGAAACGCGGCCGCGACGATCTCGCGAGCGGCGCCGTCGAGATCCGCGTGATCGATGACGACCGCCGGGTTCTTGCCGCCGAGTTCGAGCTGGACACGGGATAAACGGCGCGCAGCTTGCTCGTAGATGTGTGTGCCGACCTCTGTGGATCCCGTAAAAGTGACGCCCCGCACGCGAGGGTCGCGAACGAGCGAGTCGCCGACGACGGACCCCCGGCCCGTCACGAGATTGACGACCCCGGCGGGCAGACCAGCCTTGGCCAGCAGCTGCATCAGATAGACCGCGGACCAGGGCGTCAGCGACGATGGCTTGAAGACCACGGCGTTCCCGAACGCAAGGGCTGGCGCGATCTTCCGCACCGGTGTCACCACCGGAAAATTCCAGGGACAGATTGCCGCAACGACGCCGAGCGGCTCCGAGACCGTGTAACACGACGTTCCTGGGCGGTCGCTCGGGAATGTGTGACCTGCTCCTCGGCTCGCCTCGCCCGCCATGAACCGAGCTTCGGCCGCGGCACGAACGACTTCGCCCACGGCCTCACCGAGCGCCTTGCCTTGTTCGAGCGTGACAACGCGCGCGAGCTCGTTCTTCGAGTCTTCGAGGAGCTGCGAGAATCGGAAGAGCACCGCCCCGCGGTGAGGCCCTGGCGTGTCCGCCCAGGCCTGTGCCGCAGCCGCGGCGGCGTCGACGGCCGCCGCGGCATCGACTTCGGTGGAGTCCGCGAAGTCGCCAAGACAGTCCTCAGGCCGGGCCGGATTTCGAATCGAATACCGCGCGCCGCCAGACGAAGGGATCCATTCGCCGCGAATGAAGTTCAGATGCTGTATCACCGCCGCCTGTGGCCCCGAGCGCTGAGGAGACACTACAGACAGCTCCTGAGAATGTCCGCGAGCTGTTCCTTGCTCGTCTCTCGAGGATTGACGGGGAGATTTCCGCTTTTCATCGCTTCCTCGACGACGTCGCGCACATGATCTTCCCGCAGTCCGTACCCTGCGAGCCCTTTCGGGATGCCAATGGCGTCGGCTAGATCGCGGACGGCCGAGACGGCACGATCCGAAGCGTCGAGGGTTCCGCTGTCCTGCACCGGCACGCCGAGCGCGCGGGCCACGTCCACGAAGCGCTCGGGCGCCGCGGAGCAGTTGAACTGCATCACCCGCGGCAGCGTGACCGCAATCGCGATGCTGTGCGGAATCTTGAGGTCCCAGCTCCCGAGCGGCATCGCGAGTGCGTGCGCCAGGCCAAGCCGCGTAGGATTCATCGCCATGCCGGCCATGGTGCTCGCAAGCAACATTCCGTATCGAGCCTCACGATCGTGTGGGCAGAGAGCCGCGCGCTGCAGATACACGCCGATGAGCTCGATCGCCTGCATTGCAAGAGCGCCCGAGATCGGTTGACATACCTTGTTGGTGTAGCACTCGACGGCGTGGGCGAGCGCGTCCATCCCGGTTGATGCCGTCAGCGAACGCGGAAGCTCCATCGTGAGCTCTGGATCGCAGAGCGCCACGGACGGGTACATCAGCACACCGCCTATCGCCACCTTCAGCTTTCTCTCGTCGTCTGTGAACACGGACCACAGGCTCACCTCGCTGCCGGTGCCGGCAGTCGTCGGGATCGCGACTGTCGGGAGCGGCCGGTTCCCGACCTTGTGAAGGCCGACGTAATCGAGCGGCGAACCAGGATTGGTGGCCAACGCGGCGACCGCCTTCGCCGTGTCCAGCGAGCTTCCACCGCCGATCCCGACGACGACATCGGCGGCGGCAGCCTTGAGGTCGTCGACAGCCTCACAAATCAGGCGCGAGCCGGAGTCGGCCGTGACCTGGTCGTAGATGTCGTAGTCGATCCCTTCCTGCTCGAGGACACTCGTGACCGGTTCGACGAGGCCCAAGCACCGAACGCCGGGATCGGTAACGATAAACACCCTGCGCGCGCCAAGCAATCGCACGTGGCTCGGTAACGAGCGTGACGTTCCGAATCCGAAATGAACGTCCGTCGGGATGGGGAGGAAGTTGAAGATCCGCCCGGCGTCGATGTTCATGATCGGGCCGAAGCCGCAGGCGACCGAAGCCCGGAGGCGCAAGGAAATGGTACGCCGAGTGTTTCGCCGAGGCTCGCGAGCTGCGCTGCGATCGTCGGCGCGAGCTCGATGCCCTGTTCGCGCATTCGTACTTCGCTGGCCAGCTCGATTTCCCCGGGCAACAGCACGCGCTCGACTCCGGGAGCAGGCGGCGACGCCTTGAGCATCCCGATGATCGCGTCCATGCGCTGTCTGAACTCTGCGTCGCTCATGAAGAGATCCGTCCGCACGGCGGCCAGCACATGTCCGACGTTCTGCACGCTCGTCAGATCCTCCAGCGTGTTCAGGTGCCCGGCAAAAGCCGCCCCGGTCAGCACGCCGCAGAAGATGTCGATGATAAAAGAAAGGGCAGAGCCCTTCGGGCCGCCGAACGGAAGCATGGAGCCGGCAAGCGCCAGGTCTGCGTCGGTCGTGGGATGTCCCTGCGGATCGATCGCCCATCCTTCCGGAATCGGCTTACCGGTCTGAGCGGCCACGATGATCTTTCCACGCGCGACGACGCTCGTCGACGCGTCGAAGATCAACGGATCTTCGCGGCCGGCGGGAATGCCAATCGCAACGGGGTTGGTGCCCAGAAACCGTGTCATTCCCCCAAAGGGCGCCATGTTTGGCGGGGCATTGGAGATCGCCAGGCCGATGCATCCAGCGCCAATCGCTTTCTCGACGTAATAGCCTGCCGGGCCGAAGTGGTTGCTGCGCCTGACGCCGACAAAGCCGGTCCCATGCGCTCGTGCGAGATCGACCGCCGTGTCCATTGCGCGTACGCCCACCACAGGGCCGAGACCGTTGTCGCCGTCGACGAGCGCCGTTGCGGTGCCCACGGAAGCGATCCGGATGGCCGGCCGCGCGTTGACCACGCCGGCCTGGATGCGGCTGGCGTATACAGGTAGCCGCACCATCCCGTGCGAATCCACGCCGCGCAGGTCCGACTTGATCAGACAGCCGGCGACTTCGCGTGCGCCTTCCGGAGGCACGTCGAGACGCTCCAGCACTCGACAGCCGAAGTCGAACAGGTCGTTGTGGTGATAGCGAAGTGGTTCCACGGTGACGGTTCGATGTTGTAGGGCGGGGCCTTTAGGCCCCGCCGACGCGGCGCAGTCTGAAGACCGCGCTCTACAACTGACGTCAATTCAACCGAATGGCCATGGGCCGGAATCTCACATCACGTCACGTCTTGCGCGGATCGGTCAGCCCCAGCAGCTCCATCGTCGTTCGTCCCTCCCGAAGCCCGCTGATGATCTCCGACTCGTTCTTCCGACGGCTCATCGCCAGGTCGTAGACTTCATCCATCCTGTTCTGCTCGACGATCACGATGCCGTCGGCGTTGCCGAAGACCAGATCGCCGGGCCGCACCGTGACGTCACCCAGTTGAACGGGTGCCTGCAGCAATCCCGCTTTTTCCTTGGTGCACGATCCGATCGCGAGGCCACGACTGAACACCGGAAACCGAAGCGCCTCGATCGCATCGATGTCGCGGACGGCGCCGTCGATGACCAAGCCAGCAATCCCGCGCGCGCGCGCCGCTTCAGTCAGGATTTCGCCCCACGCGCCGGCCATCAGATACCCGCCGACCGTGGCGACGATGATCACGCCGGGCTGTGCGTGTGCCACCGCGACGTGCAGCATCAGGTTGTCGCACGGCGGGCAGTCGACTGTGAGCGCCTGGCCGCACACTTTCGCGCCGCGCCACGCCGGGCGAATGGAGGGATCCACCATCCCCTTTCGACCGGCGGCTTCGTACAACGTGGCAGGATCGAAGTCGGCGAATCGTTCGACGACGCCATTGGTCCGGGCAATACTCTGGTTCATCGGGACCTGCTGCAGTTGTCGCTGAGCCTCACGCCGGCCAGACCGGCGACGTTCTTCTAGTCATGCCCTCCCCCGGACTTCTTCGCCCACGGATTCTTCCCCGTCTCCTTGATGTACCGCTCGCGCGTGACGTTGTCGATGAATGGGAAGGCCGCCGCGGCAACTTCCTCCGCACGCTCGCGCGGCACGACCACCACGCCGTCCCCGTCAGCCACGACGACGTCGCCCGGGCGAACGAGGACGCCACCGATAGTCACCGGACGGTTCACCGATTCGAGCTCGTTGCGTCCCGGCCGAATGCCACGCGCGTATCGCCGGAACCAGACGGGCACCTTGTGGAAAGTGATCTCGTCGGTGTCTGCCAGTCCTCCGCTCGTGACCAGACCGACCATTCCGAGTTTCTTCCACGACAGGATGTTCGAAGAACCGATGCTTCGAGACTCGCCGTCCTCCATCGCGTCGATGACGAGCATGGAGCCGGGCTGAAGGACTTTCATGAACGCTTCCGACGTGATCGTGCTGTACCAGCGGCTGATGGTCTTGTCGTCCATTTTTTGCTCGCGGCGATTCGTCGGCACGTAGCGCGCGGTCACCGCGATGCCAACCGTGCGATGTGTGAATTTCTCGGTGTCCTTCCAGAGCGCATGAATTTCCTGGTTCACGGTACCAATGTCCTGCAGGCCCACGACGTCCATTCCGTCCGAGACATCCGCGACCCGAAGCCACTTGTACATCTCGAGAATGCGCTGGTTGTCCTCCTGTGTGTAGTCCTTGTACGGGATGAACAGCCGCACCTTGTCGGGAATCGAGGTTTCTGCGGGCTGCTGCGCCGCGGCGATGCCGCCGGTAGCTGACATCACCAGGGCCGCTGTCATCGACAGCAGGCGGACCCTTTGTCGCACGAACATAAGCGTCTCTCCCTTACCAAATCACTTTCGCAGCCAACTGGATGACCCGGCCGGAGCCCGAACCGGTGATGCGTCCGAACGTCGTGGACGTGAGCGCGGTGCTGGGATTGTCGAAGTTCACCTGGTTGAGCGCATTGAAGAACTCGCCACGCACCTGCACGCGCACGTCCGACCAGAGATTGATGTAGCGCATGACGGCCAGGTCCGTATTCATTTCACCCGGCCCGTAAATGAGCCCGCGCCTGGCATCGCCGTAGATGCCACGTGGGACGCTGTTGACCGGAACGAACGCCGCCGTGTTGAAGTACATGGCGACCATGTCCCCGGTGCTCGAGTGATCCCGTCGCACGTCGTTGGCGGTCATGCCCGGAACGAGCAGCGCGTACTGGCCGTTCGGCTGCAGGATGCCGTTCTGCGCGACGTCGGTCCCCATCGTGAATACCAGCGGACTCCCGGACAGGAAGCGGTGCAGGCCCGTGAGCGTCCATCCGTTCAGCACGGCGCCGACAAACTCATTGGAGAAATCGTGCTGCGGGCTCCAGACCCACGACACGGCCACGACATGGCGCCGGTCGAGGATCGACGGGCCCCACAACGACTCCAGATCGAACGGATTGGGAATGCTGCTGATCAACCCCGTCGTGTTTTCCGGCTGGGTCGTCATGTTCTTCGACAGGGCGTAGGAGCCCGAGAAGGCGAACGTGCGCGCCATCCGACGATCGACCCGCAGCTGCAGACTGTGATAGGTGCTTCGGAAGAAGTTGCCGAGCACTCGCGACTGCGCGCTGATGACCCCCGGGCAGGCCGGCACGCGCTGTTCGACGTTCTGCAGCGTC
>Ga0114129_10000519_pt1 | contig 47104 bp, 34 predicted proteins | sample RhiMetdeltSRZDD1_FD_80071 | JGI IMG/M metagenome (GOLD analysis project Ga0114129, IMG submission 80071) | Populus rhizosphere microbial communities from Tennessee, USA - Rhizosphere MetaG P. deltoides SRZDD1 (version 2) (version 2) | ecosystem: Host-associated > Plants > Roots > Rhizosphere >...
CCTGGTAAGCGTCCTCTATCTTGTTTTCTTAGTGTTTCCCTGGGCACTTCTATTCCTCTTCCTTCTCCGAAACCGAGAATATCTGGTGAGCCAAAAGGCTCGGTTGCTGACTGAGTTGAATCTCGATAAAGAACTCCTCAATCGAAGTCACGCCGTCGAACAACCGAACCATCCCGGTGAGAACCAGGACCTGATAACGGCTATTAACAAGCTTGCTTTCAGAAATGCAGAGTATGTCGCCAGCTTGTCGATATTCACCATCCTTACGTCGACCATTCTTTACTTTTTCTTCTTCCCGCACGCGACGTCGGGTCTTGCGCAGATGATCAGCAATGGCGGCGGTGTTGAAACCTTCGCTCGTTATCTAGTCACCGATTCCACTTCTATCACCTTCGGATTTCTCGGCGCATATTTCTTTGTGACTCACATGCTGTTACGCCGTTATTTCTCCGGCGATTTGAACCCCAAGGCTTACACATATGCTGTCGTGCGATTGCTGACTGTTTTCATCCTGGGTCTCGTGATTCAACTGATCCTCGGGCGAGCCGGCGCGGCTGGATGGGTGGCATCCGCGTCGGTAGCAGCGTTCGTAGTGGGCATCTTTCCCAATACCGGGCTCCGCTGGATAATACGTTGGGCGAATAGATTAACTAAAGGCTTGAGCGCACCCGAAGTCTTGGATCGCTATCCTCTCACAAAACTTGACGGGCTTAATGCATGGCACGATGCGCGCCTGCTCGAGGAAAAGGTTGAGAACGTTCAGAACCTTTCAACCGCGCGACTCGAGGACCTGATCATTCATACCAACTTTTCTCCATTCCAATTGGTTGATTGGATGGACCAGGCGCTGCTTTTCATTCACTCTCATGACCAATGGACCGAGGGATTTCGGGCTGTTGGCATTCGCACGGCTACCGATCTGCTAGCCACGACTGGCAAGCCAGGTAGTACTAAATACGAGTTCGCCGAAAGCGCGGCACGGGAGTTAGCCATCGCCATAAACGCGGCTCAACTTGGAGCCGATGCCAATCCGGAAGATCCGCGCGAAGCGGCGAGATTAGCTGCCTCGCAGTTGTCTAAAGCAGTGAATGACGCCGCCACGGCCGCCGAGGAAGCTCTCAGTAAGCAGAAGGGGTTGGACAAAGACAAACCTGAAACTCTCGACGGCATTGTTAAATTGCGTGCCGAGCTTGAAGCGCTCTCTGACATCGCGCGAAACCTAAAGGACGGCGAGGTCAAAAAAGTGATCGAGGCGGCGGCGACTCTGCCCGACGACGGCGATCAGATCAAAAAAGGGAAAGCTGCAACGGAGGAAATAAAGAAGTCGGCCGACGCGCTCTCTGAAAAAGCCGATGCCGCAAAAGAGCGAGCAGCCCAACTTGATCGAAAACAACCGCAGACGCTGTCTCATCTCAAAGAAGTCAAGAATGGACTAGATGCCATTTGTTCGGAGGCAGCAAATCTGAAAGCTCAAACCGGTGAAGCGAAGACGATAGCCCAAACTGGCAAGGACGGCGAGACGGCCAAGGAAGCATGGACGGCTCTTTTTGAGGCTATCAAGGCTGCTGAAGGAACAATCACTACAACACTGGAGAAGGCTCAAAACGTCCGAGAAACCGCCGGCGACTTAAAACCCGAAAAACCGGAGACTCTGGACAATGTCAAAGGCTTGCAGGCCGATCTGACAAAGCTGCACAAGCGCTCCCCGGTCGTTCGAACCAGGATTAAGGAGGCACGCGACGCGTTAGAGGGGCTCGGCGTACCGCCAACAGCGGCGGCACAAGTCCGCGCGCTCTTGGATGCTGCCGCCGAGTCATCGAAGCTTCTAGTCACCGCGGCTACAAATGCCATGGATGCCGCTGCGCCAATTGATATTGATGTACCGTCTACAATTGCCGGATTGTCACAGGCCAAAGAGGCGATAGCGAAGGCCGCAGAAAGTGCAGCCGAGGCTAAGAAGAGAGGACAAGCCGCGGCGGGTGCAATTCAAACGGCTTCCGCCCCTTCGCAGATGACCTGGGAAATAATTCATGCGCTGGCGGGGACGATTGAATGGGACCCCAACGTCAAGAGACTTCAGACATTTTGGGACCGGGAGGGTGTGAAGAGCGACGTGCTGGTGGCGATTCAGCCCAAGCCACACGAATGAATTGCCGCCTTCTCCGCCCGCTCGTAAAGTAGGCTGGCAGGACTCTTCATGCTGGTTTGACCGCCCGAGCCGGAATAGCCAAGCAGCTAATCCGGCCCGGACGAACTGCGACCGAGGCTCTTAGAAGAACCTCAAAGTGTACGTAAGCCGCACTCCACGCCCGATCTCCGGCGCGAAGTCCTTGATGAACGACAGGTGATTCCTGTATAGGCGGTCGCCAAGATTGAAACCGCTCACCGAGATGGTCTGTGCGAGATGCTGCTGAGCGAACGTGTACGAGGCGTTCACGTTGAACATTGCGTAGCCTGCGGTTCGAGTCTCGGTTGAGAATAACCGCTCCTGATCTTTGGACATCACGGCTTCAGGAGAGAAGGTGAACCCGTTGTAGTTCACTTGAACGCCGATGCGGCCACGAAGCGGAGGTATTCGCGGAAGCGGAGTGTTCGAGCCCGTCAACTCGGCATTGACGTAATCCAGTTCCGAGAGCAGCCAGACGTTGCGATGCAAGGCGGCCTCGAGCTTCGCTTCCACTCCCGTGTATCGAGACGTTCCCTGAGCGTAGTTCGCGATCAGCAGCCCGGATTTCTCATCGGTCTCGCCGGTCGGCGCAAGAAAAATGAAATCCCTGATGTGGTAAAAGAAGTAGTTCAGCTCCGCTCGGAGCCTGCCTGTCGAATGCCTCAACGAAAGATCAATCCCATCGCCCTGCTCGCGATTCAGATTGGGATCGCCTATTTCGAAAGTAGAATTGCCTGGGTGTGGGCCGCGGTTATACAGCTCCTCGAGAGAGGGGGCGCGATACGAATGACTGTAGTTAGCCACGAACGCGCCGCCTTTCCAAGTGCCGATCCTCATCCCGACCGCGCCGGAAAACCCGTTGAATGAGCGGTCCGGAGTCGGGCGTTCGAGTATCTGATCGGGATTGTAGCCGTTGTGTTCGAATCGCCCGCCAAACTGAAATGACACTCTCTCGAAATCTACCTTCTGCAGACCGAACAGCGCGAACGCGTTCTGCCTCGTCGGAGGCGCCAGGGATTCTTCACCCACCGACGTGTAATCGCGATGTAATCCCCAGAACCCAAAGCTCCCGGACCACCTTCCGGTCTTTCGCTCATCGAACAGACCTCGATAGCTGAACGTCTTGTTCTTGAACTCGGTGTTTACAACGTTCTCGATCGGGTTGATCTCCTGGTGCTTGTAGTCGTTGTATTGAAGCGAGAACTGAGCGCCGTTGATGAACGAGTCCAGGTCTCGCAGCCCGGTGTTGAAACGTATGCCGTGGCGGCGCGGATTGAGAAATACTATCTCGGGATTCTCCTGTGACGCGTCAAACGGAATGCCATAGCGCCTTCTGTCGAAGCTATAATCGAAGGTGAAGAACTGTTTTCCCGGGTAGTAACCGAACCCTCCCGAGCCGGCTCCTTCTTTCGTGTAGGAGTTTGGAATCCTCCCGATCGGCGTGTCGTAGTCGCCTGCGCGCTGGCCGCTTCCGTTGCCCCAGAAAAGCCAGTTCTTTTTGCCGTATTCAATGCCGCCGCCCCCTCCGCCCTGCCATGTATTGGTACTGCCAAGGGCGGTGAAAAAGCCGCGCAAGCCTTCGTGAGCAGATTCGTGCCCGGTAATCGCATTGACTACTCCGCCGATTGCGTTGCTGCCGTACAATAGCGTCGCCGGACCCTTAACCACTTCGAGCTTTTCCAGGTTCAACAGATCAATCGGTTCTCCATGGTCCCCCGACTGAGACCCGAGAGTTCCAATCCGATTCCCGTCCTGCAGGACGAGAACGCGGTCGCCGTCGAACCCGCGCACGACTGGACGAGACGTGCCGGGTCCGAAGGTGCGCTTTGCGACGCCAAGCTCGTGATCGAGCACGTCGCCAAGCGATTGTGTGTTCTTCTCTGAAATCTCGACGGCGGTCAGAGAAGTAACCGACTGTATGGAGTTGAAAGAAGTCTCCTCGCCTCCGCTTGCGGTAACGGTGATCTGTTCTCCGACGACTCTGAGCCTGATTTGAAAATCAGCAGTCACCGCGGCGCCAGATGTTAGTTGGACCCTTTGGACGACGTCGGGCACGCGATCCAAATGCGCCACGACGTCGTAGCTTCCTGGCGGCACGTTCTTGAACTCATAGACTCCGTTGTCGTCGGTTTCGGTCGCCAGCTTTAGTTGAAGAATAGTCACCGCGACGTTGTGAACGGGCTTACCGGACGTCTCGAGCGTAACCGTTCCCTTCAAGCTTCCGTTGGCCTGCGCGAAGCCGCGCCCTGAAAAACCGCAGATGAGCAGAAGAGTTAAGATGACAGAAAGATACTTGTTCCCTTGCATAGTCTGATCTCCTTTTACTGAGTGGAAAGATAGACGTTCGCACGCCAGAAGCGGCGAGCGATGTATGTGGTTATGAGATCAGTCAGGCGAGAGGTGGTGCGCGGCCCGAGAAAACTACGCGCGCCTCGAGCGACGGACGATCGCATCGGAAGTCGGCAAAGCTGCGGACGCCGACCGTCGCGTCGATGGTTATAGTCGACGAGCGCAGGCTAGAACTAAAAACCCGCTGTAGACGGCAAGTTGCGCAATGCGAACGGTCGCTCGACCCTGGCAGACGCTCCGAGTGGTTGGGCCTTCGAGATACTGTCGGCGCCGATGAGGGCTCCCGCGATAAGACGGCGACGTGATGGTGAGTAGCATTTAATATGGAAGCATTCGCGACGAGAACGAGCATCGCCAACGCGACGCGCGAACGCGACCTGTCGGCTTTCGAAACCGGAATTGGTACTCTCACGTCGATGCCCTCGTTCCCACTTAGTCCGCAGCCAGCCTCGCGGCACGGCTCTCGACCCACTCATACACCATCGGTAGAATAACGATCTTGATTGGCCGGGTGACAAGTCCCCCTACCACAACGATCGCGAGCGGCTTTTCGATTTCTGCTCCCGTTCCCGAAGAGACGATGAACGGGATGAGGCTTATGCTCCCGATCAGAGCACTCAATAACTCGGCTCGCAAGCGTACGGTCGCTCCGGTAACCACGGCGTGATGCAATTCGATCCCCTGGTCCCGCAGCTTGTTAATGTACGAGACCATCACCATCCCGTTCTGGACCGCGACCCCGAATACAGCAATGAAGCCGACGATGGCCGGAACGCTCAGCGGGAATCCCGAGATCAGAAGGAACGTGGTGCTTCCTACCAGGGCGATGGGGATGTTGAAGATGATCGTCAGCGTATTGCGTAGCGAATTGAAGCAGGCAAAGATCAGAACGAATACCAGCAGCAGCGAGATCGGGATCGCGATAAGCAGCCGGCGGACTGCCTGTTGTTCGTTTTCGAATTGCCCGCCCCAGGTGATGAAATACCCGGGTTCCATCCTGACCTGGCTGGCGACCGCCGCTTGCGCATCATGCACAAAGCTGCCGATGTCGCGGCCGGCTACGTTGCACATCACCACCACTCGTCGCAGCGAGTTCTCGCGGCTGATTACCGAATCGCCGCTCGACAAGCTGAATGAAGCGAGCTGCCCCAGGGGAACCCGGGCGCCGACCGGGGCGGCAATTAAGATTGAGCCTAGTTTATCGATCTGATCGCGGAAGCGCTCGGTCATTCTAACGAATACCGCGAACCGCCGCTGCCCTTCCAGAACATCGGTCGCCTCGTCACCGCCAATTGCAATCTTGATAGCTTCGAGAACGTCGGAAATGTTAAGCCCGTACCGGGCAATGTTGTCGCGATCCAATGCGATCTCGAGATGTTCCTCTCCGGCCACTTGCTCGATCGCAAGGTCCTCGACGCCGCGAACGCCGGACATTGCGTTTCGAATTCCTTCAGTCAGCCGTCGCAAGGTTTCCTGGTTTTCTCCGAAAACCTTCACTGCAATCTGAGCGTTGATCCCCGAGATCAGCTCGTCGTTTCGCGTTTGTATGACCTGAGAGAAATTGAACCGCACGCCCGGAAAGCCCTCGACGCGACGACGCATAGCGTCGACCAGGTCATCCTTGGTTTTGGCGGTAGTCCACTCTTTCTTGGGCCTCAACCGGATGTAGAGCTCGTCGTTGCTTACGCTTTCCGGATCGCCGCCCAGCTCAGCGCGCCCGATCTTTGCCACCACTGTTTCGACTTCAGGAAATTCTCTGAAGGTGCGCTCGATCTGCGTCGACACGTCGATCGCGCGGTTGAGCGAGATGCTTGCGGGCATGGTAGCCCTGACAAGCATGTTTCCTTCATCGATGGTCGGGAGGAACTCGCTGCCAAGGATGAAAACATCGGCGACGCTCCAGACGATAAGCAGCCCGGCAATTGTAATAGCGGCGAAGCGATGCCGGATCGCCCACTCGAGCACCGGAACGTACACACCCTTCACAAATCGAATGATCGGGTTCTCGCGCTTGTGTCCTTTCTTCAGCCTCAGCCACAGCGCGCACAGCATCGGGGCAATGCAAATCGCCATCATCATCGAGCCGATCATCGAGAAAGTGACCGCGTAGGCGAGAGGCTTGAACAGCTTCCCCTCGATGCCTTCCAGCGTGAACACAGGCAGAAAGACAGCGACGATGATGAGGATCGCAAAGAAGATGGGACGGCCGATCTCCTGGGCCGCAACCAGTATCGCTTCGCGAAGGGACCTCTCGTGATGTTCCTCGAGATGGCGATAGATGTTTTCCACCATCACCACCGTGGCGTCGACCATCATGCCTATGCTTATTGCCAATCCTCCGAGCGAAGAGAGATTCGCGGATAGTCCGCCATACCACATCAGAATGAAGGCCACCAGCATACAGAAGGGGATCGCCGCAGCGGTGATCAACGAGCTTCGGAGGTCGCCTAGAAGCAAGAGCAGAATCAACAAGACCAACAACTCGCCCTCGATCAACGACTCAACCACCGTGTGCACGCTGCTGTTTACAAGCTCGCCCTGGTCGTAGTAGTCGACGATCGCGACGCCTTCGGGCAGCGCGCTGTTGATCTCGGCGACCTTGGCTTTTATGCGATTGATCACCCGCTCTGTATTCTCATTGATCCGTTTGAGGACGATGCCGGTGACCACTTCGCCCTTGCCGTCTTTCGTGACGGCGCCTTGCCTGATCTCGTTTCCAATCTCGACGGTCGCGACGTCGCTTACGCGAACAGGAGTGCCCTTGTGCGAATCAAGCACGATGTTCTTGATATCGGCGACGTCCTTGATCAATCCAATCCCTCGGACGATGTATTGGCTGTCGCCGTGCTCGATGAAGTTGGCGCCCGCATTCTGATTGTTCGACTGAACCGCGTCGAAGACCGTCTTCAGCGGGATGTTGTAGTTGACCAGCGCCTCCTGATTAACGACGACCTGATATTGCTTGACTTCTCCCCCGAAGCTGAGCACGTCTGCCACGCCCGGCACGGTTCGCAGTTGAAGCTTTACGATCCAGTCCAAAATCGTGCGCAGTTCCTGATTGCTTCGACCGGGCCCTACTATCTGGAAGAGGTATATCTGACCGGTGCCCGTCGTGATGGGACCCATCTCGGGCTCAAATCCCTTCGGTATCCGGTCCTTGGCGAGCGACAATCGCTCGAAGACTTGCTGACGCGCAAAGTAAATGTCCACATCATCGCGAAAGAAGACGGTCACGACTGAGAGCCCGAACTTGGAGACTGATTGCACCCTCACCACACCGGAGATTCCGTTCATCACGTTCTCGATCGGAAACGTGATGAGCTGTTCGACCTCTTGCGGCGCGAGGCCCTGAGCCTCGGTGTCTATCTCAACCTGAACCGGGGTGACGTCCGGGAAGGCGTCAACATTCAGACTCCTGAGTGCGAGCACACCGCCAGCGACGATCAGCATCGACACGACGGCTACAAGCAGACGCTCACGATAGAAGAATGCAATGAAATTGTCGGTCATAGTCAGACCAGGCGATCTGTTATTTCCGAGCATCGGAGCGCAGGCATCCTTGCCTGCGTGGCGTTGGGGGAAGCGGCAGGGATGCCTGCGCTCCCCGGCTTCTCATTCTACTTAGCGCCCTTGCTCTGCTCGAGCAGCAGGTAGTTTCCTTTTACGACTACCTTCTCACCCGCTTTTACTCCGTCGCGAATCTCGACGCGGTCGCCGCTTTGAATACCTACGGTGACAACACGCTTCTCATAGCCTCCGGCATTCGCGACAAATATGATGGACTGCCCGTTATCACTGAGCACCGCCGATTGTGGAACCGAGATGGTCGAGCGATCAACATCGGTAACGATCTGAACGTTTGCAAACATGTCCGGTTTGAGCTTGCCGTCTCGATTCGGCACTTCTGTTCGCACCTTCACCGTTCGTGTTTCCGGATCCACGACGCTCGAAATAAAAATCACCTTGCCGGAGAAGACAGTGTCGGGAACCGCTGGAACCGACACCCTCGCTCCCTGGCCGAGTTTCACCCGACTCAAATCCTTCTCGAAAACGTTGGCGGCGATCCAAACGCTGGAGATGTCAATGATCTTGAACACGCTTGCGTCAGCGCCCACCGTTGCGCCGATGGTCGCAGTTCGCTCGACTACGACTCCATCTATCGGTGAAGTAAGCGAAAAGAGCGCGCCCAGATCCTGATCGTCCCGGAGTCCGACTATGTCGGAGGCGGTCATCCCGAGTATGAGCAACTTGCGACGAGCAGCCGCCAGCGCGGCCTTGGTCGAGGCGACCGAACTTTCCGCAACGGCCTTGGCGACTTCCAGGTCGTGCTCGGCGGACTGAAAGGTCTTCTGCGCCGCAATGGTTTTCTCATAGAGCAACTTCGTACGATCAAAGGTAGCTTGTGCAAGCCTCACTTCGGCTTGGCTCGTCTTGCGAGCGTTGTCGTAATCGGCGATTGCCTTCAGGTACGCGGACTTGGCTTCGTCGATATCGGCCGATTCAAGATCCGCGAGCTTCTGGCCCTTCTTAACTCGCGACCCTTGTCCGGCGTAGAGATGGACGATGCGGCCTTCGTGAACAGGACCGATGGCTGCGAGGCGATTTTCGGGAACCAGAATAGTCCCGGTTGCCAGTATCGTTCCGGCCATTGGAGCCTCCTGCGCGGTCTCTGTTTCAATCGCCTGGTTCTGGGGCGAGGACGTCGAGGCGGCTGCCGCAGTTGCTTGGGCCGACCGGTTATCGACCGCTTTGCTGCACGCGGCGCTAACCAAGAGAGCTCCTAACAAAACGATTTGTTTTATTCTCGTAGATGACATCATACGTCCTTTCACCCGCTTCTATTTCTGAAGAGGCGTTGCGGTGGCAAGCTCGAGATCCAGCAGCGAGGTCTGATAGTCGAACAGAGTCTGATAGTAATTCGCCAGAGTCTCGCGACGCGTTCTGATCGCGTCCAAGAGGTCAAGCACCGTACTCTCTCCCGACTTGAATGAAAACTCGGTGAGGTTCTGTATCTCGTCCACTTTCGTCAGAACCCCGGTGCGGTAAAGCTCGACGCGGCGCTTCTGGGCTTCAAACGAGGCCATCGCTTTGTCAACGTCGCTGAGGATTGTGTTGGTAAAGATTTTCTGGTCGTTCTGAGCTCTCTTCTTCTGAATCAACGCTTTCACTCGCTCGCCTTGATTGCGGTCGAAAACCGGCAGCGATATGCCGAACCCGAAGCTGTACAAGTTATCGACCAGGATTCGCTTAATGCCGACGCCAACCGAAAGATTCGGTATGCGCTGGGCATCTTGAAGCTTGATGCCGGAGTCCGCGGCAAACTCGCTGATCTGAGCGGCCTTCAAATCAGGCCGCGCCGCCAGCGACTTGTCGCGGAGTTCCGCCAGCACAAATTGGTAAGCCGTGTAATCGAGGCTTCCAGACACCGACACATCCCTGGATTTATAGTCCCCGCCAAGCACGACTCTGAAATCGCGAAGCGCAACCTCATACTCGCGGCGCGAATTCGCGACGTCGGTATCAAACTTCAGTTTCTCAACCTCGATTCGTCGCAGGTCGAGGCCGGCGATTTCACCCTGTTGAACCAATTCCTTTGAATGCGCGAGTATCTCCCCAAAAGTCTTCTCGTTCTCTTCTGCCAGCTTCAGAAGATTATTCGCCAAAACAACAGCGTAGAACTTTCGCTTGAGATCGTTGGTTAACTGCCACATAGCCACCTGAAAATTCGCGCGAGCCAGCTCGGCATTCGCGTTGGCGGCGTTGATCCGCTTTCGCCGCTTTCCGCCAAGCTCGATCGTCTGCGAGATACCATATGCGATCTCCTGCTCCTTGAAGAAAGGACCGCTGAAGTCCAAAGGCAAGTCATCGAAGCTGGCGTCGAATTCCGGGTTCGGCCTCAGGCGCGCGGTCAGCTTTTCAGCGTCCGCCGTTTCGATCTCGTAGCGCGCGGCGACGATCTCCAGGTTCTGTTGGAGAAAGATGTCGATCGCATCCGCCAACGTTAAGTCTTGCTTCTGAGGTGTAGGGCTTTTGGCTTGCTGTTGGGCGGGAACTACATCGAAGAGATAGCTTCTGAGTCCCTGCAGCGACTTCCGCTCTCCGGCCGACTGCTGTGCCGCGATCGGTTGAGTAGCCAGTGATACAAGGATAAGGCATGAAACGAGTCTCATGGGATTGCCTTCCTATTGGTAATAAATTGCTCTCTTGCTCGTCGTCTTCGCGACGGAATTGCCGGCTCGGATTAAGGTACGAAGTCGAGCCGAGTCCGTTTGTATTGCCGAAGCCTTTTGATTACGCGATGAATTATGGATTTCGCTACGATGCGAACCGACTACCGGCGGCATCTTCGCGTGAGCGCGTCAAAGGACTGGCGCCATCGAATGAGATTTAAGAAAGCGGAGGAGCGCGGCCAAATAGAAGGAGAGAAGAACCGGCCGAACCCGGCAAGGAGCGATGGGTCTCGCGAAGTACAGGCTCATCAAGCGCCTGGACCAGCACGGTAGCGGTGTGAATGTTCGAAACGAAGTTGCGCTGCAGCCGGCAGGAAACACAATGCGCGTCGCTTGTCGAATCGGGCGCGGACCCGGACTCGCCGTCGCGCGCCGCCGTCACGCTTGCAGTCGCCGGCGACAATAAACTATGGGAAGTAGGGTTATGGTGGTGCGTGGCGCTTACGAAAAGCGCGTGCGCGACCAGGCAAAGCATCGCAAGCGAGGTCGCTCGTGACCTCGAGCTTCTTTTGAGCTTGTCGCGTGTTATCAACTGTGACGCTCTCTCCCCACAATTCGAGACTTCAATTTAACAACGCTAACGCTCGCAGTGTCAATCAACGCGCGCGCCTAGTCGAACGGGTGAGCTGCCAAAGATGGTAACGGCTTCGAGATCGCGCGATTGGCGCAGTAGACGTGATTTGTGCCGCACGAGCAATTGGCGAAATATGCGCGAGACGCTTTGCTGCGTCCGTAGTACGTTTTGAGGCTGCGGGCAATTCTCGTTACTGACAACCGCGTGTATCGAACGAAACGGTCTCGATTGCGGACGAAGGGGAATTATCAAGCCTTCGATATTGGTCGGCAGGACCCGTCGCAAGTGCCTTCAATCGAAGGAGGGACGATGTCAAAAAGAGTAACTGCGGGCGCGCGCGGCAAGCAAAAGCACCATCGTTTGACAACGCGCCGGAGTATACAAATCGCTGCTGCAGTCAGTGGCGCGCTGAGCCTGTTGGCCGCCTGGACGATATTGGCTTACTCAGGCGCGATTGATCCGATCGTCAGGCAAAAGCGTGAACAAGGGAACGCGGTACCAATAGCGAGTTTTAACTCAAACAGTCCCTCTAAAGAATACATCTACGCGGCCAACAGACTTGTGGCTACTGAAGAGCAAGGGGGCGGCCCTTCAGCCCGGAAAACTCCGTTTGATTTCGACGGAGATCATAAGACCGACCTATCCGTTTTTCACCCTGCCACCGGAACGTGGCACATCAGCAAGAGCTCCGACGGCATGCCGCAGTCTATCGGATGGGGATTAAACGGCGATGTTATAGTTCCCGGCGATTACGACGGAGACGGGAAATCCGACGTAGCCGTCTGGCGACCGAGCACCGGGGTCTGGTTCATCATCAACAGCTCGAACGGATCGACAAGCGAGACAGGCTGGGGACTTAACGGCGATGTCGCGATGCCGGGAGATTATGACGGAGACAATAAGACGGACGTAGCAGTCTGGCGGCCGAGCACTGGCGTCTGGTTCATCATCAACAGCTCGAACGGATCAATCAGGACAGAGACCTGGGGCATCACTGGCGACAAGCCTGTTGCTGCTGATTATGACGGTGACGGAATGGCAGACATCGCGGTGTGGAGACCGTCGACCGGAATCTGGTACATCGTCAACAGCTCAAATGGACCGGCATTGCCAATAGGCTGGGGAGTCAGCAGCGACGTCGCAGTGCCGGCCGACTATGACGGAGACGGAAAAACAGACGTAGCAGTCTGGCGACCGAACTCCGGGACTTGGTTCATCCTCAAGAGCTCGGACGGATCGCAAATGACCGCGGGCTGGGGACTGAACACCGACATACCTGTGCCGGGCGATTATGATGGCGACGGCGACGCTGACATAGTCGTGTGGCGCCCGTCTACAGGTTACTGGCTCAACATTAACAACTCGACCACTCTTTGGGGTCTAAACGGCGATATCCCTGTTCCGTCGGCCTATAACCGATAAGTTTCCAGTTAGAGACGAAACAGGTGCCTCCGCGAGGCCGATCGTGACGGGATCCGCTGAGTAACCTCGGAATGACAGTACGACCGCGTAGTAAGCATCCACACTACCCTTCTTGCGGGCATTCCGATTCACCCCACGCCGATCGTCGACGGCTGGCGGATAACGAAGGGGGCTGTGCAGGTTTGTTCTTAAGATTTGTAGGTAGCTCGAAAAGGAGGAGGAACTGATGCGATACGCGTGGCTCAAAAGGATGAGAAAGAAGGGTTCACCTTTAGCAAGTATCATCGGATTGCCGACTCGACGATCGATACTCATCGTCGTGGCAATGGTAGCTACCGCGTTGATCGGGGCTGGTGCTTACAACCACAGAAGGTTGACAGGCACTAGTCTACTAAAGATCCCGGCGACTGGGATGCCACTTCAGCCAACGGCCGCGACGCAATTCAGAAACCTGTTCAGCCGGCTTTCTGTGCAGCCTGAAGCGGACCGAGTACGACGAAGACTGGGGCAAAGATTTCTTCAGGGCGGGAAAGAGCGGGTAGTTTCGACAGGCACCCTAACCGTCGGAACTCGACAGTACCAAATACGAATTGCCCGAACACAAGGCGACGACGGGGAGCAAGTCGAGATCGCGCTGGACGGCGGCGCAGCTTCGCTAACTTGGAGCGCAAAGCAGGGACCGCTATCTGCAGGTGTTTCGCCTTCGTTTGCCGAGCGCTCTCTCATAGAAAGACTCGCACTTGATAGCCCCGATCAGTTCGTACTAGCACAGTTGAGGGGTGCTGCCTATTACACAGTCGCGCGTGCCGCGAGACCCGCGGGCACGGGCGGACTGGAAAACTACAACGGACCTGTGTGGGACGTGATTCAAGTGAGCGAACCTATTCACTCACCCACCGCAGTGCCCTTGAGCGGTTGGCGACTTTATCAGATCAACGTGGCCACTGGCCTGATCGACAAGGTCGTTTGTAAAGAGCAGCCGGGCCAGGACTTGACGGCGGAGATCAAGACCTGGATCACTCAAGGCGGAGAGACCTTGTCCTCACACATCATCTGGAACCAGGGCACACAAACAGTCATGGAGTTAACGCTGAACGCCGCCGTATATGGTCCTACACAATGAGAGGACGCGACATGCTTTTATACAACTTTGAGAGAACAGTTCATCTCTGCCGTCGTCTGTCGGGCACGATTCTCGTTACGGTCGTGTCAACGGCCGTGAGCAATGCGCAGATCCCGACCGCAGCGAGACCGGACCGAGGACTCAGCGCCACGAGCGCTTATTCGCTTTCGGACATAGAGAACATCAACCTCAGCAACGGGAACGTGAACCTGTCCATACCACTCGCGTCGCTGCCCCCGATAGCAGGTGGCAAGGTCTCGGCAGGATTCAAGGCCGTCTACAATAGCAAGCTATGGGACGTGGTGCTCTATGACACTACTCCAAACCCTCAGGTCAACGCATTCACCGACCATATAGTGGGTGACAGCGATGTGAGCGGTTGGGTGATCGGTGCTGGATATCGGCTAAACGACGTGAGCCGGCTGCTGGACTACGATAATACCAATTCGTTAGACCTAAACGACCAGGAGGTCAGGAATAATGTTCCTTACCAGCACAAAATGGTGCTGACGGGTCCCGATGGCGCAAAACACGAACTGCGGCCCGTCACCCCCAGCTTAACGAGCGGTACGCTCCCGTGGGCCTTTAGTTACTACAGCACAACACCAGCGACCATCTCACCTCCGCAGCCTATTGCTTATTATTCGTTTGACGGTAGTTTTCTGTGGGCAACGATCGACCCATATCCCTTTGGAGGCCAACCGACTAGCTGGGAAGTCTACAATCCGGACGGGAGCCGCATAAGCTTCTTCGGTGGCGTACAAAAGATAAGGGATACGAATGGTAACAGGATCGATATCGTTACCGAGATCAATGGCAGCGTCACAACTACGCGCATTCAGGATCACCTGACGAATAGGGAGATCACGTACACCTACACTGCCGGGGAGCCGGGTCACGGACAGATTCAGTATTACATCCGCGGCCTGCCGAAGAATATTGAAATCAACTTTGTTCAGGTTATGGTTCACGGGCATGTTTATCCGATCGGAGATCCGTGCGCACAGCCCGGACAGAGGGAGATCAATCAGCCACTCATTGTTATAAGGTCGATCGTGCTGCCGGAGTCGGAACCCGGCGTCAATCTCCAGTATAGCTTCGCCTACAACTGTGAAGCGAACGACACAGCGAGCGTTCCATTCACACCCGCGGGCTGTGGAGGCTTGGGTCCGCCGCTGACCAACCCCTCGCACGGCTGGGGCTCGCTCAGTCACATAGCGCTTCCTTCCGGGGCCGCTGTTGACTACACCTATCACCTCGATGGCGTCTACACTTTGAACGAGGTGAACGACGTAAGCAAGGAGGGCATCTCGCAAAAGAAGCTGACTCACGATGGAGTTCAAGACATCTGGGATTACACGAAGAGCTCGATCGACGCAACGGTTCACGGGCCGGATGGATCGCTCATAACCGAGGACGTCTATCTTCACGACGATGCATATGCCGGAATATTTGGGGGATCAGGAGGCCGCAGTGGGCTCACTTACAGGACGACTTACTCAGGAACCGGTGGCCCAATAGAAATCATTGAAAGACATTGGACCGGGCTCATTTTCACGGGTGCTTACCTTGGCGTGCCGGGCGGCGGGGTCGCGATGTTCAACCCGGTGGTCGATTACGAGTACACAACTCTGCTCGACTCGTCGGGCCAGGCGGGACCTACAGCGAAGATCTCCACAAGGGCTTTTCAGCACGACTTCAACGGCAACATCACATCGATCAGCGAATACGATTTCGTGAGTGATCCAAACAATCCCAGCATAGTGCCTCGCGACGCTCAGCATGTGCCTATCGGCATTCCCGTCGGCGCTCAACTGCAACGCACGACCACAAATACCTACTACAACACCGCCACCACTGCCGGCTCCGCAAATGTCTACGCCAAGAGAAGCATAAGTCCTGTTGCGCCCCTGATACTGAACGCGTTGCAACGGAGTGTCGTAGGCCCCAGCGAGACAAGGCTGAGTTACGACGGTCTGAGCTACGGCTCCCCGCCTACGGTTGGGAATCTTACCAGGGAGGCCAGATGGGATGACTACAAAGTCAAGTTCCTCGAGACGACTCATACTTATGACGGCCACGGGAACCGCCTGACTATCACGCAGCCAAGCGGACCTTCGATCAACGGCAACACGACCACGTTCGTTTATGACCAGGACACCCAGGCCCAGCCCACCAGTATCACGGTAGATCCGCTAAACGGAACAGGGCCGCAGACTTCATATATCAGCTATGACTACTCCTCGGGACTTGTGCTCAGTCAGACCGACGTGAATGACAAGGTCACTTCGTTTGATTACACTAACCAGCTCACCAACGCAATTGATCCCTTTGGCAGAGTCGGCATAGTCACCGGCCCGGCAGTTTCGTCTTCGTTCTTCGATTCATCGGGCAACTTCGTCACGCTCGCCAACCAGCAACGAACAATTGTGACACGCTACTTCGATAGCTTCTCTCAGTCCAATAACGCGAGTAAGGTCGAAGTGTGGGCTGACCTCAAGCAAAGCGCGGACGGCTTGTTGAAGTCCCGGACCACCGCCGATCAACTTGGCCGCCCCGTCCTGATTGAATCATCCGAGAACGGCAGCGCGTACTCGATTAGCTCACAAACCAGGTATGACCAGATGGGCCGCATCACCTATGTGAGCAACCCGACCCGCAACTCAAGCGAATCGACGGACGGCTGGACTCGCACTACTAGAGATGGTATCGGCCGTCAAATTGAAGCTGCGAGCTTCTCGGGCGCGGCTCAACCGCCGCAAAGCGGAACCAATGCCAACTGGACCGGCTCGGTTTTCACAAGCTATAACACAGAGCAGACCACGGTCACCGATCAGGCCGGGAAGAAGCGTCGCAGTTTCGTCGACGCGTTGGGAAGGTTGAAGCAAGTCGACGAGCTTTTCGAGAACGGCTCGCTGTACGCATCTACGACCTACTCCTACGATACTGTTAACAATCTGACTCAGGCGAACCAAGGCGTGCAGCAGCGTGAGTTCGTCTACGACAGTCTCTCGAGACTGCGCTCGGCGAAGAACCCTGAGCACGTCAATGCGTCGGGTCAGTTGCGTCAAACGGTCTACGACTACGACGACGCATCCAATCTGATTAGCAAGACTAATCCCGGCGGCGCGTCGTCTGTCACCTTCACTTATGACGGCCTCAATCGCGTTGCGACGAAGACCCTGTCCACAGGCGGGGCTTGGACTTACAACTATGACGTCGGCACGAACTACAAGGGACGGATGGTGTCCGAGGTGCTGGAAGGCTCGACCGATGGCTATTACTACGACGGCTACGATGCCGCCGGCCGGGTAACTGCCAGCCGCCAGATCACCACAGTCGCAGGCACAGCATATAGCTACTCACTGAGCTACAAGTATGATCTGTCGCGGAACCTCACCAGCCAGACTTATCCTTCGAACAAAGAATATCGCACCAACTACGACAACGCCGGCCGCGTCTCGGCGATCACCCGCTACAACGCGAATGTTTTAGATAAGACCTACGCGTCACTGTTCAGCTACACCGCTCACGGAGCGGTAGCGGTGATGCGGCTTGGCAACTCCAAGTGGGAGCATTCGCTGTTCGACTCACGTCTGCAGCCAACCGAAATCGGAGTTGGCGTCAACAGCGGTGATTCCGGTCTCCTGAGGCTGCAGTACACATACGGCGTCAGATCGGGCCAGACGCTCGATCTAACCAAGAACAACGGCAACCTCGAGAGTCAGACAATCACTGCTCCGGCTACGGGCGGCGGTACGGTGTCGATGACGCAATCGTACTTGTACGATCACGTGAACCGCTTGAGCAGCGCGACTGAGGGAACGAATTGGTCTCAGGGCTACGGCTTTGATCAATACGGGAACCGGTGGGTCTCCAGCGGCAATGTGCTCGATTCTACGTTGACTCCTCAGCATTCTACCGATTTCGTGGCGGCGACTAACAGGCTGAGTGCAAGCCTCTACGACATCCCGGGGAATCAAACTCAAGATGCCGCCGGGCGGAGTTTTGCGTACGACTCCGAGAATCATCAGACCAGCTTCAACAACGGAGATGCGATTTATCGCTACGACTGCGATGGCAGAAGAGTGGCCAAGGCGGTGGGCAGCGAAACGACGGTGTTCGTGTATAATGTTTCGGGCAAGTTGATAGCTGAGTACACATCTGGCACTCCGTCGAGCGGCGGAACAAGTTATTTGACAAGCGATCATCTCGGCAGCACCAGGGTGGTGACTGACGGCGGCGGCGGAGCGAAGTCACGGCACGATTACCTGCCGTTCGGTGAGGAGATACCTTCAACGCTCGGGCGCGGAAACGTGGCGAACTACGGCATCAGCGACGGCGTCAGACAGAAGTTCACCCAAAAAGAAAGAGACAATGAATCGGGATTGGATTACTTCCTTGCGAGATACTACTCGTCGGGCCAGGGCAGGTTCACGAGTGCTGATCCTTTAATGGCTAGCGCTAGAACGGTAAATCCTCAGACGTGGAATCGGTTTGTATACGTAATCAACAATCCGCTTCGATATGTGGACCCAAGTGGGATGGATGAGAAAGACGCTTGGGGTCAACTGAGCGAAGAGGAGCAGAAGATAATTCGAGGGAAGTTGGCTAATCGGACTGTGACTGAAAACGGACAGAAGCGGCGCGAGACAGATCAAGAAGCATTTAACAGACTGGTGGGGAATAGCACTAACGGCAGCTCTGAACAAATCGCTCAATTTGTCACAGGGATAAAGAACTTCATCGACAATGCTGGGGGGCATGAAAATAGTTCTGTCTGGCAGGCAATACACTTCATCGAGGGTGGTTGGGTTGGGTCGAACAATAGTGTTGGGATTGAAATCTCAACTGATCGAGGGTTCTTGGGCACGCTAAGGAACAGCGGCCAGTACGATGTTGACCGGGGATATGAAAAAGCAAATGTCTTCGCGGATCACTTACACTCCGCGAGATTCATTACGGGCAGCGATCCGCTTGCTACCTCGATGCACATAGTGCAGGAGAAAGGTCAGGAACCCGCAACGATCTATTCAGACCCTCGTTTCTTCGTTCACTGGGACAGCGCGTCAGTCGCCTACAGGACGAAGTGGTGGCAGAAGCCAGTCACACCATTGGTCGACGCAGTTAACGGAGTTAGCCATGAGTTCTCTCACCCATCGGCGGCGGAAACACGCCGACAATTGACGTTTCAACATATCGTCCCGAAGAATGAGCGATAAGAAGGAATAAGATGAAAGCGCTTCTTCTTGGCTTGAGCATCGCCGTCTGGCTGCAGGGTTGTTGTGCTATGCAACACATAGAGCCGCCCTATCCGAAAGATGTAACTGGCTGGAGAGACTACAAGGAGGGTACTACCAAACTCCGCGGAAGCTTTGTTCTTAGAAAAGGCGAACGCACAGACAATGGGAAGCTAGAGATCAAGGTCTTAGAACTGATGCCACCGAAGTGTACCGGAGATGCAGGCAACTATGCGGAGCGAGCGAGGGTCAAGCTCGAATTTAGGCGACTCTCAGATCAGCAGGTGTTGTGTTCCGAGACCTTTCCTGAGAACGGAGGGCGGAGTCTGGCTGGACTATGCGCTGGTATACCCGACGAGTTCGGCATCTTTGACGTTTCGGCGCGGGCAATCAATCTCAAGGATGGCTGGGTCTTCTTTATTTTGACTGGGGATTACTGAACCGAAAGTGATTTGGAGGACGTCAGGAACCAACCGGCCAGCGCCAGCCCCCTGGGGGGCGTCGGCGCAAGGGGGGCCGACCGGAGCGGCGGCGGGCGGGCTGGTCGGAGGAACGCTGGCCCAACGAGACTGGATAGCAGGATTCTCCGAGGGCTCATCACCATTAGGACTTCTCATAGATTGCCCGGTTGCTCCCAGTTTTTCGGAGACTTTTCCGCTCCCACGATGACTAACTCAAATTCACCGGCCTCGTCCAACAGCAGAAAACCAAAACCAAGCTCCCCTTGTATTCTCAGTTCTTCGCATACTAAAGGTTTCTGAATTCCTCCCCTTGCCCTTTTTATCTTCCATCAGTGAGGGGAATTCGCAGCGCACATCTTCGGATTACTACCCTCGATCCATCCCGAACGGCTAAGCGCCGCATCAGAGGTCAGAAGTCAGACGCCATCGTCGGCGTTCAGCTTTGGCTTCGCGATGAGATGGGACATCGAATCTTCACTTTGGAGGACCCATGAAACCACGCAGAGTTCAATTAACCGTAGTGCAGAAGGCGGCGGCTAAGGCCCGAGTTCAAAAGGTCACGGATACCGAGTTATTGATGCTGTACATGAAGGCCACAACCGAGCAGCGAGAAGAACTCTTTGCAGACACCAATCGCGCAGCGGAAATTGCCGGGCTGTCTCGGCGCACAATCCAGTTCTGGATTGGTATCGGGTTGGTGCGAGCTGTCCGCGTTGGCAAGCAGTATCGGGTCAGTCTCGATTCCTTGAGAGAGTATTTTCAGGAGCTGATAGATGACTGACCTCCGATACTAGTCGGAGTCCTTGAATTCACACACGCGAAGTGAAGCCTCGAATTTCGATTTTAACGAGCTGCTCCGGACAACAGCGGCAATGGTGATTATTTCAGTCCGCCGTTGCCGCTTTGGTGTCCTCTTCCGTCCTCTTCTCGATCGGGATGTAATCGCGCTGGTCGTAGCCCAAATAAACTTGCCGCGGCCGCGCGATCTTCTGTTCTTCATCAAGCAGCATTTCTTCCCACTGCGCCAGCCAACCCGACGTGCGCGGGATGGCGAACAGCACCGGAAACATATCGACCGGGAAGCTCATCGCTTGATAAATGATCCCGGAATAAAAGTCGACGTTCGGATACAGCTTTCGCGAAACGAAATACTCATCCTCCAGCGCGATTCGTTCCAGCTCGAGAGCAATGTCGAGAACCGGGTTCTTGCCGGTTACCTCGAACACCTCGTGCGCGACTTGCTTGATTATCCGCGCGCGCGGATCGTAGTTCTTGTAGACCCGATGTCCGAAGCCCATCAGCCTAACCTCGCCATCCTTCACGCGCTTGATGTACTCCGGCACACGATCCTTCGAGCCGATCTCGTTCAACATCCGCAGCACGGCCTCGTTGGCGCCGCCGTGCAACGGCCCGTACAGGGCTGCTGCCGCGCCTGCTACCGCCGAGTAAGGATCGACTTGCGAGCTGCCGATGCTTCGCATCGCGCTGGTGCTGCAGTTCTGCTCGTGATCGGCGTGCAAGATGAACAGCACGTCGAGCGCGTGCTCGAGAACGCGATTCGGTTTGTACTTGACCTCGGTCATCTTGAACATCATGTTCAGGAAGTTGCCGGGATAGCTCAGGTCGTTGTCGGGATAGTCGTAAGGCATGCCAACGCTGTGGCGATACGCAAACGCCGCAAGCGTGGGAATCTTGGCGATGAGGCGGAAGATCTGATGCTTGCGCGACTCGGGATTGAAGATGTCCTTGGCGTCCTTGTAGAACGTGGAGAGCGCTCCAACTGTCCCGATCAGCATCCCCATCGGATGTGCGTCGTAGTGGAAACCATCCACGAACTTCTTGATCTGCTCGTGAATAAATGTGTGGTGGGTTATGTTCCAAGACCACTCCTTCAACTGCGACGGCGTCGGCAGCTCTCCGTAGAGAAGCAGGTAGGCTACCTCGAGATACGTGCTATGTTCCGCGAGCTGTTCGATCGGATAGCCGCGATAGCGCAGTATGCCTTTGTCGCCGTCGATGAACGTGATCTTGCTCTTGCACGAAGCGGTGTTCATGAACGCTGGATCGTAGCTCATCAGCCCGAAGTCTTCGTCTGAGAGCTCTATCTTGCGCAGATCCATCGCGCGTATCACGCCATTCTCGATCGGGATTTCGTATTGCTTTCCAGTCCGATTGTCTATCACTGTCAGCGTGTTCGCACCCATAGTTCCCTCCTATGGAGAGTCGTAGCCCCCAGGCTGAAAATAGCACGTACCATCAACGAGCGAAACCCGGCGCCTCGGTTGTGGTGGAATGAAGCGTTAGCGACGCTCGTTCTCAACGCATTTTCCTGCGACTACCGTCACGATGGTCTCGGGCGCCGATGTTCTGAGCATGATCTCCTTTATGCTCCAGGTTGTAAAAATCCAGCATTACCTCGCTTTGTCCGCGCAGGTCGCGCTCCAGGCGGTCCAGCGCCACACGCACCACATCACGATGACGGACTCTGTGGCGCGATGGCGTCTTGCTCACCTCCAGCCACAATTTGTGTATGAGACTTATGTCCTCTTCGGTGAAATGCGGAGCGTGGGCTCCAAGGTCAAAGCTATATTCGCGACCGGCTGGGTCTATGACCTTGAAGCAGACTCGGCGGCGAGGTCTCTCCGGCAGCCGCTCCCATGCGCGTCCCAGCTCGCGTGCCTGCTCGGCAACGCTCATCTTTGATGACAACCCGGCGACTATCTTCGATGAATCCAGCCGCAGCGTTGTCTGCGCGACTGCATCAAAGAGGTTGGTTGCCGGAACAACGACCAGATCGACTGGCTTACCGTGCTTCTCTGCAAGCGCCACAACACGCGTGAACAACCGCTGCTCATAGTCGGTGAACAGGTTCACATCGTAAAGGTCACGCTCGCCCGAGTCCGGACCTCTTATCAACCTTACGGTCATCACCACGATGTCACGCTCTTCAGTATCGGTATGCATCAATACGCGGTCGAGATGCGACAGCGTGTTGTAGTCGCGCACCGCAACCAGCACGTTTCCGGGTCGCGCGCGTACAGTCTCGAGACTGACTTCCTGCTCGTAGTCCAGCCTGAACTGGTCGAGAGCCGCAATGGACCTGTCGAGCTTGCGTTGGTTGATTCGCTCTGAAACAACAAAGATAACGAAGAAGACAAGTGTGAAGGCGACGCCGCTCACGGTCGCGACCTGTTTCGTGATCAGGTTTATTCCCGCGATGGAGAATAAGATCGCCGCAATCGCACCCAGACCGAGCGGAACTTCATAGCCGTCGAGTTTTATATTGAATGGAACTTTCCATTCGCGCGCCGACCGGTCCTTGTACCGCAGGACCAGCATAGCCAGTGCCTTGAACGCGAATGACCAGATCACGCCGAACGCGTACGCCTCGCCCAGAGCATAGGTGTTCCCGCGCGATCCGATGATCGCGACCAGTTGTAAGATCACGATCAAGTCGATCATTCGATATGTCGTGCCGTACTTCTTGTGGGGAGCGCGGAACCAATCGGTCAGCACGCCGTCTTCCGAAACCCGGTTCAGCACGCCGTTCGCTCCGATGATCGAAGTATTGATCGCGCCGGCCAGCATCAGGAATCCAACGATCACGATGAAGGCTTGGAACAGAAGCTTCAGTGTCAACGGACCCACGAGGTTCATTGCGATTCCGCTGATCATGTTATCGAAATACCGGGGCCTCATACCGTCTGGGATAATGGCGTAAGCGAAGAACGAAACGAGCGACGTGAATAGAAGCGAATAGACGAAGATCACGGCTCCCGCGCGCATAAGGTTCTTGTGTTTCGGATATTCAAGCTCGCGGTTGACCTGCGCAAGCGACTCCTCGCCCGACATCGCCAGAAACGAATGTCCAAAAGCTATCAGGATTCCGATTAGACCGAGCAACGCGCCGGCGTTGGGCACCAGCGCGAAGCGCGGCTCGGGAGGCGCGTCCTCGGCTGAATCGGCGGGCGGCGCTTCCGAAGGCAGCTCGCGCAATGCGCCGGGCGCGAGGCTGGGCAACCAGCCGACTGCGTCCCTGTTGTAAGCCAGGTTGTGCGGCGCGGGCGCTGGAGGCAAACGATGCTTGTCGTGTTGCGTAACAATCGTTATTCCGCTCCAAAGAATCAGCAGCACGACCATGACCGTCGTGACGTACATGATCTTCATCGCATCGTCCGACGATTCATGAATGCCTTTTGTGTTGCGCCACCAGAAGTAGATCGTGATGAGCGCGGCGATGCCTGCCGCGATGAGGTTGATGGTTGAGGGCGCCGGGCTCCACTGGTAACCCAGGTAAGTTGACGTTTGCGCGAGGAGCCCTACGATGTATTGGCCTGCCGAGACGCCAGAAATTGGACCTGTAAGGATGTAGTCGAACATCAACGCGGAGACAGAGAGTTTCGCGAGCGTGCCTCCCATTGCTTCTTTGACGACGCGGTAGACTCCTCCTCGCGTGAACATCGCGCACGATTCGATATAAACGGCGCGAACGGCATAAGAAAAGAGCATAACGCCAAGAATGAACCAGGGAGCCGAGCGTCCGATAGCTTTCTCGGCGATGCCTCCGACGTAGTACGCCGACGATCCGAGATCATTCAAAACAATCGCCGCCGCGCGCCAGAACGAAATGAACGAGAGCATTACCGTTGTGGCAACCACAACTTTGACCCGTCCGTTCGTCTTTATGATGTTGGTAATCAACGAGAGTGTCCGGAACAAGCTCCTAATAAACACTCTAAGGCGGCGCGCATAAGGCTCGCATAAAACGTTTATAAGGATTCCGTAAAGACGGCGAGCGGGCCGTGCGACTGGAGATCAGAGCTTGCGATTGAAGCTCTGCGCTAGCGGGCTGTAAAATGCACTTCGCAAGCTAGAAGCAGTCAGTCACATGGAGCGGCGGCCCTCCGTGGCCGCCCCAGAGTGTGCATCAAGAATGTGCATCAAGAGTGGGCATCAAGAATGTGCATCAAGAGTATGCATCATTTGATAACTTGCATCCGCGAGTCTGGGGCGGCCACGGAGGGCCGCCCGTACATGGGTTTTCGGCGTGCTTAGCAAATCAAATGTCAAGCAACTAAGAGGTCGAGTATGTTCCTGTCGTTCGACACGGAAGAAACGAAGTACACGCGAATCGAGTACGAGAGAAGATTCCTCGTATCGTCGCACGCAGACTGGAAGAGCGAAGTCGAGGCTTACTCGAAGACTTTCGAGGACAAATACCTTCGAGACTCAAGATTGCGTCTCAGAATACTGACGGACTCTGACACCGGCCGGCGCGTCTTGAAGCTGAGCAAGAAATCCGAGTCGCCGTCGCGCTACTTCAGGACGATCAGCCGCATTCTCCTGTCGCCGAGCGAGTACGAACTCCTCGATGGCCTCGAAGGAGACCGTCTCAAGAAAACGCGTTACTATCACACATATCTTGGCCGGGTATTCTCGATCGACGTCTTCGAAGGCGAGCTTGACGGCCTTGTTCTGTGCGAGACGGAAGCGGAGGGACTCGAAGACTTGATGTCGGCCGAGCCACCTTCTTACGCAGAGTATGAAGTGACCGCGGACCCCTTCTTCGAAAGTGGAAGCTTGTGCAGGACGACCCGCGCAGACTTGATGCGCAGGCTCTCAACCGTCGCGTGAGTCGCAAGGTTTCTTTAAGACGGAATCGATTCCGCGCTTGTTATGACGGAAAGGATTCACTTCTTTTCGCGAAGCTTGGCAATGGCTTCCTTGACCGCCGCCGCGTTTTTCCCGTTTGGCTCGGCCTTCAGATAGTTCTCCAATTCGCGAGCCGCGCCTTCCCTGTTGCCCCGTTCCTCATGAACGCGAGCCCTCTGAAGGAAGACTGTGTTCAGCCGCCCGCCGCTCAGTTCCCACGAGCGATCCAACTCGCGTTCTGCTTCTGCCAGATTCTTCTTCACCTGATCAGCGTCTTTGGCGCGCAACGCCAGCTCGATCAGAGACACTGCATGATTGAAGTGAGCAGCGACATGGTTCACGTTCAACTCAGCGGCCATGCGAAAAGCATACTCTGCCGCGCGGAACTTCTGTTGCCGAGCCATCACCATCCCAAACGTGTAATAGACCGCTCCTCCCCGATCGTTGATCTGGCGGGCGCGCTCCAGTTCTTCCAGCGCTTCGGGGTCTTTTCCGAGTCTGTAATACTCGGAGGCCAGGGCAAAATGCGCATCGAAGTAATCGTTGTACGCCGTCGTCGCTTCACGCAGGAAGGCAATGCCCTCATCCGACTTGCCTTCACGGAGCTTAGCAATGCCCCTTGCGTAGGCCGCGCGAGCCGCCTTCGGGACATCCTGCGCGAAGCTGGTACCTGGCGCACCGAGAATCGGCTCAGGCCGCGGACGGAGCGTTATGTCTACGGTCGCCACTTCGCTGATTACCGAGCGAGACGACTGCGTAGGATTTATCATCATACTGTCCCTGAGGTAAACAATCTCGGACGCTGTCTGATAGCCCGCAAACGTGACCACAACTTCGTACTCTCCGGCTCGGAGATTCGTGAATGCAAAGTCCCCTTCATTCCGTGTAACCGTCTGAGCGACCAATCCGGCGGCAGACTGCTTCAGCTCGACGATGGCGTTGTTGACAGAGGTTCCGTTCGTTCCGCGGACCTTGCCGCGAATCATGCTGTTCTGGGCGAATCCGACTATTGAGAAAAGAAGTAGCAAGATTCCGGCTGAAAGGCTTCGCGCGCACATCTTTGAAACCTCCGTCGCTCGATTTTGGCACCATTATAGACCAGGACGGCAACATCACAAGTCCAACATGCCGTCCTCGAGTCTACAATTCACATTGAACAGATGGGGGAATATGAGAACATGAGCCCATCCACGTTAAGCGATACCGATACAGTCAAAGGGAGAGGAAATGAACCGTACAGAGATCGAGATCAAAATCAATCGTGACAGAGCATTGTTACTGGAAACTTTTGCGGCGATTCCGGACGCTGACCTCACGCGCGGAATCACAACGAGCAGACACAACCCGGAAGCCTTGTGGAGCGCGAAGGATCATCTCTCGCATCTGATCGGCATCGAGATAGCATTCAACCGGATCATCAAGCGGCATATTGAAGGCGATGCCAATCCCATCGCAATTGGAACCAAGGCGGACGGAACGCGTCGCTCGCAAGAAGAGGTAATGACTCTTGTTCACGCGATGAACGAAGAATGGGTGAACGAGCATAAGAACAACAGCTTCGATGAAGTCGTCGCGCTTGGTCAGAAGGTTCGCTCCGAGACGATGGCGCTTCTTGCCAGCCTCACCGATCAGCAACTGACTGAGAAGGTACCCGGCGCGCCGTGGGGCGATGCTACGGTCGGCAGTATCATCGCGATCAACGGCGACCACGCACGTCAACATAGCGGCTGGGTTTCCGACGGTTTGGCAGGCAAAAAAGGTTAGTCGTACACCAAAGTCAGAACGATTGGGGAACAATACACGATCTGTCATTACCGTTCTGACAAGTTCTGCTACCTGTGCGGGTAAGAGGCCAAGACCCTCTTCATTTACAGCAATTAGTGTCTTGCGATAGCGGGGCAACGCGTGGCACGGGCATTGCCGAAACCAACACCGTAGCTTTGATAAAGTTCACGAGCTCGACGAGAGTCAAGAGAATTGCGCCCGATAAGGCTAGTAAGAAAAGGCGCGGTGGATTTCTCATCGTCAGCTCGGGACGGCCAGTCAGAAAGGTGAACAACAATGCTCAACAGGGTCGATGGGACACAAGAACTTGATCGCGTGAATATGCTGATCCGAGCGCTGTCTGATGAGATAGCGCAGGAGCGGACTCATAGCGACGCGAGCGCGTCATCGAATGCTCTTCAGATCGAAATGGAAGAAGCAATGTACGAGTTGAGAGTTAGGAAGCTGGTGTTCTGCGCATTGGCCGAAGGTGCCGGCTGCGTCACCCCCAAAACCACGCGTCACTAATCGACACTCCGGCGACGTCTTTTTGCAGAAGCCCGCGTGCTTGGTTTGGTTGATCCACCCGCGCTCTCTTTCTCTTTTGCAAAAGCCCGCCTCTCCTTTGCGATCGACTTCGCGTGTTTTAAGGCTGCTCGAATGAACCTGCGGAGATGAGGGTTCTTCAAATCCTCGGGTCGCCGAACTTTGATGTGACGTATTATCTTCCCCTCGCCCACCAGCACGCCGTCGGGGTCTTCAAGCTCCGCACCGCGATTGAACATGAGATTCACGCCTTTGGGATACACCACGACCTGACAGAAGGCGTCCATCATCCGGCCCGTAAGCGAATACCAGAACACAAACGCGTACACGCGAACGAGCCTCTCAACCGCTGCCGGCACTTCTTCAAGCACCATCGCTCGGAGCTCGAGCGCCAGCTCACCAACCTTTAGATCGAACTGTGAGAGCTGCCGAATCAACTCTTCGCTTGGAGGTGGAGACTTAGTCATCTACCTGAGGATGTTGGAGCGAACAAAACAAAGAGGAAGTGGGTGGATACCCAATCACCCACCTCCCCAATTCTGGATGATCCGCCACAATTACTGACGGCTGCCTGCTTCGGCTTCCCTGACTCGTTTGCAGTGCCTGACGCGTTCGTTTTGATCGTAAACCAACTCGATCACTTGGCCTTTTTCATCTTTGACGAAGGTGACCTGAGACTCGACTTCCGGGATGAAGAACTTAGTCTCGGATGTCGGGAAGAGTTCGCGCTTCGGATTGTTGGGAGCCTGGCCAAAGTAGCGGTTGCCTTCCCTGGTAATGAAGTACGGGCGCTTGTCCTCGAATTCGTACTTGCCGACGTACGCATCGAAGACCTTTGGATCGACCTTCGCCAACGACTGAGGCTTCTCCGCAGTGTAGTCCATAAAGCCCATCATCATCTCGTCGTAAGTGGGCTCACCCTGGCGCACTGCCTTGGTCGGGTCGGGATTGAATTTGTTTTTCGTCGAGTTGTCGAAGTAGCCAGTCACCTGAATACTGCTGCCGGCTGGGATGCGTATCGGCGCTTGCGGACGGTAGGCCATCTGCCAGTTGAAACTGTAGGCAGGCACGTTCAAGAGCACCTCTGATTTCCCGTCGGGATAGAAGACCTTGTACTCCATCGCCACGCCGCGATAATGCATGTGCGGCATCAGAGAGTAGAGGTTGACGTCGAGGCTCGGCTTCCACGTCGCGGTCACCTTGTGATGGTCCGCGTTAGGCGGAATCTGAAAGAAGACATTCGATACGGCGCGCGTCCTCATGAGCTTCTCAGGCGGTTGCTTCGCGAAAATCAAACCGACCATCGACCGGTCCTTCTGCACGCTGCCGGCCACCTTTGAGTAGTGAACCTGGAAGCGAATAGTCGCACCCGCCGGAATCTTCTTCGCGGTCCCCGGTTGCCACTCACCGTAGTCGCTGCCTGGCGCATACGCAGTAAGAAAATCATCGACGTTGTTGAAGTTTCTGAGATTGGCCGGGATTTCGCTCGCGTCGTTGTAGACCGGCTGATCCATTTTCATGCGAATCAAAAGACCGTCGCGGTAGAACGGGGTGTTCTTCAGCGCGTTTTCTAGCGCCTTGTCGCGCTGCTCCTTGGGAACCATGTTGAGACTGGGCTGGCCAGGAGGAACGACGAACGCAATGATGTGATGGACGACCTTTCGATTGCCGGGTCGCGCTTCGGCCAGTTGCACATACTTGTCTTCTTTAAAGTTGGTGGGCGCGTCGAAGTATTGGTACTCGTCGGGACCAGTGGCTTCGACCGTGTACTCGTCAGGCACCTGGATAATGAGATCAGGTTTGCCGATCGCCCACCCTTCGACGAACTGGGGCGCGGGCGGCAGGTCTTTCGGATCGCCTTCTTTCGCTCCGCCGTCAACCCAGGCGGCAATCGTATCGATCTGAGCCTGCGTAAGCCGTGGATCATTAGCCCAGCGACCGACCTGCGGATCGGCGTGCCAAGGCGGCATCTCACGACGGACGACTTTCTCTTTGATCGACTTCGCCCACGGACGCACGTCCTTGTAGCTGAGCACAGAGAAGGGCGCGGCCTCGCCAGGACGATGACACTCGGCGCAGCTCTTGTAGAAGATGGGCGCGACTTCTTTGTTGAATGTAATGTTCTTGGCTGATGGCTCCGCTCCGTTAGCGCCAACGGCCGGCAGCCCAAAGCCGGCAGGCAACACGTACAGAGCTGCCGAGGCGATCGAGATCAGCGCGACGGCGATAAAACGCATCTTGTTCATAGTCTCTCCCGAAGTGAAAAAGCGCCGGTCAAGCGCGAACGTGAACGACTGACACTTTAGCTGCGTGGCAAACTTTCCGCCAGCGTCGCTCGCATAAGGCGTACGAATCGGCACACGGTGGTGTTCCTGGGTATTCACAAGAGATACGCGCGAGCGACTCAAGAGAGTGCAGAACGTTGAATAACCTGCTGGTGAGCAGTCACCTTGTTCGGGGTACTTTGATTCAGCTCGAGACTCGGGTATCACTCGCGTCGCCGGCGGTAGATTCAATTGCCGACTCTTGTTCGAGCTTGCGGAGGTCGACGATCTTTCCATCGATGTAGACATGGAACGGCGTGTTAGTCTGATCAGCCAGTCGCCTCGCGTTGCGAGCGGCGCGCTCGAGTGCTGCACCGGCTTGTGCCAGGTCTGGATCGGTCTCAGCCAGAATACTGGTCTTACTCATTCGTGCCCTCCTTGATAAGAATCGGGTGCTGTTGGGAATTATCATACAGCGACCACGCGTTGACGAGAAGTTTGTAATTCGAATTGAAGTTGTGCCGGCCAACCTCGAAGCGGCGGCGAATCACGGCTTCAGGAACAAAGTGACCGCCCTGCCCAACACGGTCTGCGACCCGCGCGATCGCCATCTCAACGTCGGGCAAGCTCAGATACACTAACTTCACTCGATACCCAAGCGACCGCCAGCTCGGAATCAACCGAGCGTATATCAACCCACTCAACGTGGTCTCGAAGGCAAAGCTCTCGCGCCGCCTGACGTGGTTCTTGATCTCCTCCAGCATCAGGCGGCCCGCGCGAAATGCAGCGGCTTCGGGAGAGAACGGAGCAAGTCCCGCAGCGATCAAGTCAGCATTGACGAAGACGGGACAATCAGCCTCGTTAGGTAAGAACTCGCGCGCGAACGTCGTCTTGCCCGCGCCGTTCGGCCCGGCAATGATCACGATCTTCTGGCCGCCCGTCATTCGTCACTGTCTCTGCTAATCTGACCGCGCCAGTCGCACATCTCGCCGGGCGCTTTCTTCATCAGGATCGTCCCAAACTCAAGCGACAGCTTACAGCCTTCAGATTGGAGCATGACACCATCCGAATCAGCTCTTCGCTTGGAGTCCTGCGATTCACTCATTTGAGAAACTAGTTAGCCAACCCCTTCAACCCTCGTCACTACAAGACTGCAAGCAGCCGCTCTAGCCTCGAAACCCACGCATCGAAATGCGGGCACTTCTCACGAAGAACCCGCATTCCAATTCGTTCGGCGATCTGAGGCCCAAAAGTAGCCTTCCGGCCTGCGTACTCGGGTAACAGCCTGATGATGCGCTTGGAGGGTGACGTATTCTCACCATCATCGATCTGCTCGATGCTTGCGACCTTCGAAGCTATTGCTTTCATACCCTTGACCGCGCCTTTACAGTTGTCAAACCAGGGAGTCATAGAATCGGGGTTTGCAAATAAGAGCGTTTCGTATTCATGGAGTTGAAGATGGGGAGTGAACCTTTCATCGCTGATGTCGACTCGGAACGCCTCTTCCAACGCCTCAACATAGGGAGTTGGATTCACGGCGTTACGAGTGTTATCCGCTTTTCCCGGAAAGTCGTTCGGCAAGCCATACAGATCAATCATTGTCGTGAAGAAGACGGTTTGCTCCCGTCGCGCCCGTAGCTGGTTCGAGATGTCTCGACGAAGTGCAGAGTATTTCCCGATACCTCCTCGACTGACGACCCCACGCCTCTTGCTATTTGCAGCTAGGATCGTGCGCCCCACGCCCTCGGCACTCGTAAACAAGTTAGGAAAGAGAACCTGCGCGCAGAAGCCCTGTTCCGTAGGCCCCTCGCAGAACACGTAGAGCTCCGTCATGGGAACGGCCCTCCGCCGAGAACATTCTTCTCCCACAATTCACCTACGCTATAGTCTTCCAACCAGTTAGTTAACTGCTTTTCGTCGAGCCGCCGAAAGTGTGACTCGCCTTCAAGAAAGTCAGCCACGATGATTTCGTTCGGTTCGAAATAGTCCAGCAATGTAGGCGACTGTGTCGCCAAGATCACTTGTGTTCTGTGCGAGACCGAGCGGATCAGGCCGATCAGGAGATCAAGAGCTTGAGGATGGAGGCCCAGTTCAGGCTCATCAAGAACGATGAGGTTTGGCAGATGATTCTCAGGCTGCAGAAACAGTGTAGCTATGGCCGCTGCGCGCACGCTGCCGTCTGAGAGTTGGTGTGGACCAAACAAGTAGTCGCTGCCGATCTGCCTCCAGTTTAGGAGTATGCTCTTACGGTCAAGGCGTTGGGGCTCAAGAACGAAATCATCGAAAGAGGGTACAAGCTGACGCACGGTAGAAACGATTCTCAAGTACACTTCAGGATGCACCGTTTTGTAAAGATAAAGCATCGATGCCAGATTTCCCGCATCAGGATAGAGATGTTGGTTAGCCTCAATGTACGCTGACTGTCTAACTCGCGCGGTTTCGGAAGTGTCATGGAAGTGAAACACGCGACAAAGACCCAGCAGACGAAGTAAATAATATGCAGTCTGGTTCCCCTGATACGCCTTCGACCTCAAGAGCGACTCTTTATGACCGCTACCTAGCGTATCGCGAAGCGGAATCGGCTGATCAGGCCGGTGAAACTCCACTCGTTCCTCGGAGAAAATGAGCGTGTCGACTGCGGCATGCATCAAACGCATATAGTAAAGGCTGGAACCAGTTGGCGTGTCGAATTCGAGTTCCCCTTCAACCAGTGGTGTCCTTTTCGAGCCGTAATGCAAAAGCGACTCTGCAGCGCCTGATGTGCTGATAAATGTCTGTAACCGCCCTCCCACCAACTCGTTCAGCATCTTGAAGAACGAAACCAGATTCGATTTGCCGGATCCGTTTGCGCCAATCATCACGTTGACAGGCCCGAATTCCAGGGGCGGCTCTGTCTCCTTTATGGACTTCCAGCCTGTGACTCGGAGTGTCTTCAGGATGTGGATCTGTTCGACCGACCATCCAACAGGTGCTGACCCTTCTGGGGCCCTAAACCCATGAGCCCTGATAACATCGTTAAGGTGATGTGCGTGAAGAGTGTCAATCGGAAATGCATACAGGTCATTCCAGGTAGACGGAATGAGCCCAACCAGATTATTATCCGATTCAATCTGCAATCTTGTTAACGGTGGCTCGAAGCCCTCCTCCCTCCTGACGGTGACAATGAGTCTCTTTCGACCCTGAGCGTCCAGACTATCGCTGATTCTCGGAGTCTCTGAAACAACTCCCCAGCCGTACAAAAACCCGTCGATTACCCACCACAGATAGACCGTATCATCCTTCTTTATCTTGCTGTCAGGTGCGATTTCGTAATGCGATTCGAGGACGAAGTCTCTGTAGGTATCGGTTATGTGCTGGGCGGTGAGCAATAACCAGTACGACATTCTGTTTGCCATTGCACCTCCCTATCGCAATCGCGCAAAGGACTTGATACCGAAAATTTGGCTACCGCGCTCGCAGGCGGAACCATAAGAATTCAATCTGCTGATCTTTAGATCCACGTTACTGGGTCAAAACTGAAGCGATTTCACTTCGAGATACTCCTCAAATCCGTACTTGCCCAGCTCGCGGCCGTTGCCCGATTGCTTGTAGCCGCCAAAGGGCGCCATCACATTGAAACTCCCGCCGTTAATATCAACCTGTCCTGTCCGAAGCCGCCGAGCGACGCGCTTGGCTCGTTCGACATCGCTCGACCAAACTCCGCCAGCCAAGCCGTACACCGTGTCGTTAGCAATGCGCACGGCGTCATCTTCGTCTTCGTAGGCTATGACCGAGAGCACCGGTCCGAAGATTTCCTCGCGAGCGATTGTCATCTCGCTCTGCACATTCGCAAAGACTGTCGGCCTCACGAAGTATCCTCTCTCGAGACCCTCCGGTGGTTCCGCGCCGCCTGTCACAAGACTTGCGCCTTCTTCGATTCCCTTCTTGATGTAGCCGCGGACACGATCGCGCTGGACCTCGGAAACAAGCGGACCAAGCTTCGACTTGCCCTCTCGCGGATCACCTACCGTGAAATCTTCAGCGACTTTCTTTGCCAAAGCGACAGCTTCATCGTAACGGCTGCGAGGCACCAGCATTCGCGTGTGCGCCGAGCAGGTCTGCCCGGAATTGAAGTAGCAACTGTTGACGCTGCTCTTGACCGCCTTTTCCAGATCGGCGTCGTCGAGGATCACGCTTGCGGACTTGCCGCCGAGCTCCAACGCGACGCGCTTAACGGTCTGCGCAGCGAGTTCGCTAACGCGCTTTCCGGCGCGTGTAGACCCCGTGAAGGAAATCATATCGACGCTAGGATCAGCCGCCAGAGCCTCTCCGACGACCGGGCCATATCCGGTAACCAGATTGAAGACTCCCGCCGGAAGACCTACTTCCTCGCAGATTTCGGCAAGCGTGAAAGCTGTCAGCGGCGCGACTTCGCTTGGCTTCAGAACAACTGTGCACCCGGCAGCAAGCGCCGGGGCGACCTTAGCGACGACCTGATGAAGGGGAAAGTTCCACGGCGTTATACAGGCGACGACTCCGATTGGCTCGCGCACGACCAGCGAGTTCCCGATCTGCTCTTCGAACGAATACTCGCCGAGCATCTTAGCGAAGGCGCCCATAACCATCGCGGGCATCCCGGCCTGCACAGCGGTTGCGAGCGGCAGAGGCATTCCGACTTCGCTGGCGATGGTGGCCGCGATTTCATCTCGTCGCCCGGACAAACCACGCGCGATGCGCGCAAGCAACGCCGCGCGTTCCTGAACAGGAGTCGCCGACCAGGGCTCGAATGCCGCGCGCGCCGCAGCCACGGCCTGGTTTACGTCGTCGGGCGTGCCCTCGGGAATCCGGCCCATCACCTCTTCGGTAGTCGAGTTGATCACGTCGAGCATTCCAGTGCCCGCCGGTTTGATCCACTCGCCGTTGATGTAAAGTTTTTCTCGGACCGTTATGTGTGATTGGATAGAAGCTGTCATTCCAGACTCCTTTTTTCGATACTTGAAGTATGTGGAAAGTATTCGAGCAGGCATTCGGGTTGTCAACCCTACTCGTCCGAGTGGATCAACTATCGCCGATCTCCGCGTCGTAAGCACCAAGCAGCGCGAAGAACGCATCGACGGTCGCCTCCGGAAGAGTGGCCAGCAGGAGTTTTCGGCATTTCCCGTCAAAGCGCAGTCGCCCGCTGACGCTGTCGATGTCCCGGTCTTCGTTGTAGTAGAAGGGATATCCGTGGCAGTTTTCGGCGAGTCTCGAATACGCAACTCGCCGACGAGGCTTGCATCACACGCGCGGAGCAGTTCTCAAACTTTTTGCGACCGCACTGTGAGATCGCGTTAGTAGATCCGTTACCCTCTGTCGTTCACTGGGCCGGTTTCTTACTCTTGTTCCAGGGGTCTGCAATATATTCGTCGGTCGGAGGTGAGCTGGGCGACGGATGCGTGATTCGTTTCACTTCGGGCAGCTTACTTGCCTCGAATTCGGCGGGAGTGCCGAAGAAAGCTATCCGGCCCTCCCCGAGCACGATCACGCTGATCTGTTTTTCCGCGTCGACGGCCGGCAGTTTATCAGCGCCTTCGCGCGAAACTGCGTGGATAGAGATCGCACCCGCAGCGTCCTTGACCGCGATGTGATCGGACAGATATGGAATCTCGTGCAACTCCTTTGTCACGTATAGAGACGAGATTTGATGGATGTCTCTGGCTCGAATAACCAGGTCGAGCATGATCCTGGCGTTGATTGGATCGAGTCCCGAGGTTGCCTCGTCGAACAGCATGATCTTGGGCCATCCGACCAGCGCTCGCGCAAACTCGAGTCGGCGCCCCATCCCGATCGAAAGCTCTTCGGGAAGTTTGTCGACGTCCGCTTCAAGTCCCACGACCTTCAGTATCTCAAGAACTGCCCGTTCGGTGTCCTCCTCGGGCCACTCATGCTCATCCAGCCGATACGCCGTGTTATCGTAGACCGACATGCCGGTAAACAGCGACTGTTCTTGAAACACAATTCCCATCGACGCGCTTCTCAGGGCCAACAACTCCTGTTCGCTCAAGCCTCCAATCTCCCGGCCTTCGACGAGGATCTGCCCTTCGTTCGGTGTGAGCAAGCCTGACGCAAGTCGCAGGAGCACGGATTTGCCCGAGCCCGATACTCCGGTTATGCAAATCATCTGTCCGCGTTCGAGCCGGAAACTTATGTCGTCAAGAGCCCGGGTGTCGTCGAAGTCAAGAGATACGTTGCGGAATTCAATGGCGCAGGGTTCGGAAACGTCGGCCGCGGGCGCCTTGTCCTTTGTCATTTCAGCGCTCATTGGTCAACCAGCTATTACGGATTGCCTGTGCACGCGATCACTTCTACGCTAATCGCCGCGACCGGCCATTAAGAAATCGCTCTGGCAATCAAGAACGCCGCGCCGGCAGCAACGCTTCCCACAAGCGCCGTTTCCAATGCGCTCCTCATTGGCCTTGCGGTTGTGAAACGACCCTTGATGTAACCGAACACCAACAAGGCCGCGAGCGTCACCGCCACTGAGACCAACAATGCAACGTGCGCGCTCGACATGATGATGTAGGGCGCAAGTGGAATCAAACCGCCCGCCATATACGCTCCCCCGATCGTCAGCGCGCTGATTCGCGCGCGTTCTGGCCGGGGCTCCTCGAGCCCCAACTCGAAGCGCATCATGAAATCGACCCAAGCCTTCGGCCGTTCGCTCAGCGCGTGCACAACCGGTGCGACTTGCTCTCTCGTAAGGCCGTAGCCGCGAAACACCTGGGCGACCTCTTCCATTTCCTCCTCGGGGATTTCGGCTACCTCCTTTTGCTCGCGGCGCTGCTCGCTGACGTAATGTTCGGCGTCGCTCTTGGCCGCCAGGTAACCGCCGAGCCCCATCGCTATCGAACCTGCCGCAATCTCGGCAAGCCCCGCCGTCACGATAATCGCAGTAGAGTCGACCGCGCCCGAGAGACCGGCCGCAAGCGCGAACGGTACTGTCAGCCCGTCGGACATTCCTATAACGATGTCGCGGACGGTCTCGCTCGCCGTGAAGTGACGCTCAGTGTGGCGGGTCTGCGGCATTCAAGATCTCCTCTCGTGCCTTCGGCGAAAGCATAACAGCTTCGCCGCAGCGTGACTATTCTCGGCAATGGGTCGCCAGGAATTCCAGTGAATTGGCGACGGCGAAGACGATCGGGCAGCCCACTGAGAGTTAACCTAACGAACGCCGAGAACGTGAACCGAGTTGAAATGCTCGTGCGCGGGAGGGGAGGTTTACCCCCGCTTTCTTGGTCTTATTAGTCGGGCAAGTCAGCGGGGGTAAACTTCCCTTCCCGACTACAAGCATGCTTACCGATCGCAAGCAAAATCATTTACTTGTGCGCGGCTTTACTTTTCGGGCGAGCGCGAATATGCTTTCGGAGCCCCGAACAGCAGGACGCCCCGGCTCTAGGGTATTCCCAGTTGGTTTCGGCACAAAGTAAAACTACAACGACAAGCTCTTTGATCGGTTCTGTATTCAGTCGCAATGTTGTGGCTGGCAACTATGAGCGAATCAGAGGTGAAGCCTCTGACACTACCAGCTCGCGGCTTCGGTGGATCGTTTCTGCTCGCCCAATTGGCCGACCCTCAGCCTGTCAGGCGCCCTGTAGGGGAAGAGGAAGAAGAATGAAAAGGCAGATTGTTTTTGTCTGGCTGATATCCGGAATAGCGCTCACTGCAGTTCCTTCGTTGATGTACTTCAAGGCGGGCGCTTCGGCAAGCGTTGTGAAACCAAATTCGCCGGCGCGCGGCTTGGCACGGCTTGGCGAGCTTGCGACCGTTCACGCAGCGGGCCGTGGCGCGCCTCAACTGAACCTCGCCGACGGACGCGAGGTGTTGACAGCGTACACCGGCGAGCCGGAAGCTCGGCGCCTATTGCAGCAGGACCTCGTTCAACCTCAATCGATGGCCTCGTCGGATTTTGATGAGGACGGTATGCCGGACCTGGTATGCGGTTACGCTGCTCCAAACGGCGGCGTGCTTACAATTCATCGCGGCAATGTCGATTCGATCTATCCTAACTCCCCCGAGGCAAAACAACGGCGCGTCGACGGCTCTTATACTGATGCACCCTTCCTCTCGCCCGGGGGCGCGTTCGCAACAGGGCGGCCGGCAGAATTTATCGGATGCGGGGATTTCAACGCCGACGGTCACCAGGACGTTGTGACCGCGGCTCGCGGCGGTGAAGCGCTGTACCTCTTTCCTGGCGACGGGCATGGCAATTTGGGCGCGCCCGAGCAGATCGATCTTTCGGCGCGAGTGACTGCGATGGTCACCGGAGAGATCAACCGGGCCGGTGGTCTCGCAGCGATAGTCGTCGGCGTAACGGGCGAGGATGGCCCGAAGGCGCTGCTGTTTGAGAGTCAGGAAGGAGCGGTAAGGGCCGCTCCCGAGATCTTCTCACTTCCAGCCGAGGCGAGCGCGATTGCGCTCGGACAGTTTGATGACGACTTCACGATGGACGTGGCAATCGCTTCGGGCCGCGTGCTTACGATCTTACGGGCGCGGGATCGCAAGTTGGCTCTCGGTCGCACGCAACCGACGAAGACGCCGGAAACTGATTTCGACCGGCGATCGTTTTCCTTCGCAATCAGATCGGTTGCGATTGGCGATTTTACCGGACATCAGCGAGATGACCTGGCGCTGCTGTCAGATAGCGGCGCTGTGCACTTGCTTAGCCGTCCTGAAGCAGGCTCGGTGCGCAAAGCACGAAAGTCGGCCCGCGTGCAAAATTGGAGGGACGCCGCTCTACCAGGCTCCTGGCCACAAGCTCGCCTTTTGGCTCGAGCTCGCATTTCGACCTTGCCAACCGACAGCCTGGTGTTGATCGATTCAGCAAACCGCCGGTTGCAAATTCTCGGGGACGGCGGACCGGCGCAACAAGCCAGCCGTGCATCGGCTCTCAGCGAATCGTTAGCTGTTGAAGGCGAGCCGATAGCCGTGCTTCCGATGCGATTGAACGGCGATGCGCTGAGCGATCTGGTGATTCTCACCAGTCGGCGAAACGCGCCAAGTATGGTGCTAACCGCACCAACCGCGATTTTCACCGTGTCTAACACAGGCGACACAGGAGCGGGTTCGCTAAGGGATGCGATCAATCAGGCGAACAGCATTCCAGGCTCGTTGATAAACTTCAACCTTGGCGCGGGCACGCCTACGATCGCGGTTGGCACCGTCACGGGTTTACCTCTTCCGTCCTTGACCGCGGCGAATACCACCATCGATGGCAACACCGGTGGCGCAACCAGAGTAGAACTCAACGGATCAGCCGCCGGTGCGGCGGCCGACGGATTAGCAATACTCAATGCTGCTATCACCGTGCGTGGGATGGTGGTTAATCGCTTCTCGGGGGTCGGCATCGCCATTCGACAGGGTGACGCAAACATCGTCGAAGGAAACTTTGTTGGGACCAACTCCGCGGGAAATGCCGGGCTGGCCAACCTGGGCGGCGGCGTGCTTGTCGCCCGTTCAGGCAACAGGATAGGAGGCACTACAGTCGCGGCGAGCAACGTCATTTCAGGGAACAGCGGAAACGGCGTCGCACTCAATGGTGCCCTGCCAAACGGCAATCTGGTGCAGGGCAACTTCATCGGCGCGGGTGTCGGCGTCACTCCCCTAGCGAATACCGGCAGCGGCGTCCAGATCGCGGGCTCTGCCAGCAATAATACGATCGGTGGTACGACGGCCGGAGCCGGCAACACAATCGCTTTCAACGTAACCGGCGTCGAAATGAGCGGCAGCGGGACAAGCATCAGCAATGCAGTCCTGGGAAATTCGATCTTCAATAACGAGGCGTTGGGAATTGATATAGGCGTCTTCGGTGTGGCACCTAATGACAACTGCGATGGCGACGGCGGCCCCAACGGTCTGCAGAATTTTCCCGTATTGACTTCGGCTTCCTCAGGCGGCGGCAATACCTCGATCATAGGCACGCTCGACAGCACGGTGGGCACCACGTTCCGAATTGAATTCTTCTCTAGCCCAAACTGCGATGGCTCCGGCAACGGAGAGGGTCAAACTTTCATCGGCGCGACCACCGTTTCAACACCCCCCGCCGGTTGCGTCACGCCCATCAATGTCAATCTTCCGGTCACGGTCCCGGTAGGCAATGTTGTAACCGCTACGGCTACTAATTCTTCGAACAACACTTCAGAGTTCTCGGCGTGTGTAACGGTTACAGCAGCGGCAGGTTGCTCTGGGATTAGCTGCCCACCCGACTTGCTGAGGTTCACTTCGCCGACTGCAACCGTATGCGGAGCGTCTGTCACTTTCGCGCCGACGACATTTGGTGCTTGTACCACGCCTGACTGCGTTCCCCCCTCGGGATCATTTTTCGCGGTTGGCACGACGGTGGTTACTTGCACGACCAGCGACTCGGGTGCAATCGCCCCTCTCGCGAACGTGCACGCCAGCTCGGCGCCGGTCACTGCCGCCCTCGTGAGCGTGAGTTGTTCATTTAGTATTACTGTCATTGACAATGCTCCGCCGAGCGTCTCCTGTCCGGCGAGCATCTCGACGAGCCCGTTGCCCGGGCAAACGACCGCGGTTGTGAACTATCCGCCTCCGACCGTAACCGACAACTGCCCGCAACCGACGGTTCAATGCACGCCGCCTTCGGGATCGAGTTTCCCGATCGGAAGTACGAACGTTACTTGCACCGCAACCGATCTCGCCTCGAACACATCGAGATGTATCTTCAACATTATCGTGATAGACGCTGAAGCGCCGAGCATCAGGTGCCCTGCGAACGTAAACGTTGTTCCTCCAGCCGGGCAGACTTCGGCGGTAGTCAACTATCCGCCGCCCACGGTGAGTGACAATCTTCCAGGCGCTACTGTGATCTGCGTGCCGGCGTCCGGCTCGAGCTTTCCAGCAGGAATTACAACAGTAACTTGCACAGCCACCGACGCACAGGGCAACAAGGCGAGTTGCTCGTTCGCTGTTGCAGTCGGCGGTCCGCAGTTGAAGGTTACAATTCCAGCGAATAGACCAACTGTCGAGTTTGCGACCGTGTCTCCAGCGCGCAAGCCGCCTAAGCCGAAAAATAATCCGTGCTCGTTTTTCACCGTCGAGAATATCGGATTCGGTCCGCTGACCGTGACGCTCGACTCGATCGTTCGAACGGGCAGCGATGTAGACAGCGGGCGAATAACCGATCCGAACGACACCAGATATTTCAGCTTGAACCGAGTAGGCTCAGACCAGTCGCTGACCCCGCTCGACATCGGCGGGACGATTACACTTCAGCCTGGCCAAGCTCAGAATATTTGTGCCCGGTTCGCAGCCTTGATACCCGCAACCGCGGGCAAGACTTCGGGACTCGCCGCTGCCAACGTCTTGCCTGATACGGTAACGTCGAGAATAGTCTTTAGACAGACTGCCGGCGCCAATGTCTTCGTCCCGATCACGGCACGCGTAGCGACGGGGCTCGTGCTTATCAATCCCATCAACCCGCGAACGCCGGCGGTCGTGGGCTTTGCGCGAAACGGCAACGAAATCACCGTCAACTACTCCGTCTTTGACTCGAACCTCGATGTGACGCGGGCGAAGTACGAGTTTCTCAACAGCAGCGGCCAGGCTACGGGTGAATCGTTCGAGATAGATCTCGCCGCGCCGATCCGCGGGCTCAACCTGGTCAAGGGTCAAAGCTTCAGCGTCGAGCAGAAATTCACCGGGGCGAACAGTAACGCGGACATCGCAGGTGTGCGCCTGACAGTATTCGACGGAGAGACGAACGTGAGTTCTATTTCATCTGCTTCGGCGACACCCATCAGCGCCGTGAGCGTACAATTGATCAAGCGCGCGCGAGCCGTTACATTGTATCTGCCTGCAGTAAGTCTAGACCGCGGCTTCCGTAACTGAAGAACCGCTCTGCTAAGTCAGAGAGCACGCAGGCTGGAGGAGAAGGAATGAAAAGAAATGCTGCACCGGGGCTTTGCTTGATAGTATCTCTAACAGCAGGTCTGGCAGCAGGTCCGGCTCGCGCAAGTCACAAGAGCACTGACCCGGAAAAGCCGATCCGGCTTTACGCGTCCGCGCGATTCGGTCCAATAGGAGCGATCAAGTTGAATGCTCTCAGCGGCGTCGCCGTTGCGATTAACGGGCGAATCGCGCAAGGCGAAGAGCCGATCTGGGGCGGGGAGTTGATCACGGCGCTCGCGGATCGAAAGACGCGGATAGCGCTCGATTCGATCGGTCAGATAACGCTGACGCGAAGCGCGATTGTGAGAGTAGCGAGCGCGCGCGCGACAATGGATGATGCCGGCTACGAGGTGCTTGTGGCCTCGATCGTAAGCGGCAGCGTCGAAGTGAGTTTGGAGCCTGGCGCGGGAGCCTACGTCGAGGCGGGCACATCGGCGTTCACCGCGTCGCGTGGCGCGCGCTTCAATGTAAGCGTGGACGACGGTCGCGCGCAGCTTGCGACAGTTAGCGGCACGGTACGAATACAAGATCAGGCGGTGCCCCAGGACGTAAACATTCGCATCGTCGACGAGCTGGGACGGCCGGTCGCTTCGGGCGCGCAGTTCAGCGTCCGAGCACGCAGCACTCGACAGGTTCAAGTTCAGGTGACAGATAAGAACGACAAGCCGCTTCCAGATCTTCCAGTGCTGTTCTCGCTTGGCGACCCATGTCTTGGATCGCTTGGTTTGGGAGCCGCGGCGGGAATGGCTCTGACGCAGAAGACGGACAAACGCGGAATCGCCGCGGTCCCGCTGGTTGCCGGCGCGGCAAGATGCGCAGCTTCGATCGTCGCGAAGGTTGAAGGCACTAACGCGTCTGTCAGCATTCAAACGAACGTGACTCCTAAACAGAACTTCTTCAACACTCGGAATAATCTTTTGCTGGGAGCGGCAGCGGTGGGACTTGGCGTTGGCGTTTACGTGGCAACCTCGGGGAGCGGCGGAGAGCCGCTAACACCGGTGCCACCCCCGACGGTAAGGCCGTGATGAACTTTCGTATGAATGTGCAAGATGTTGCAGCAATGGAGAAGCAGTATGTGGAAATTTTCGCTTTCGCGCTTCGCAGTAGCAATTTCAATTCTCCTGGCAGTACTCGTGCCGTCCACGTTTCGAACTAGCGCGGCGCAAACCCAGGAGCGCGGTCTCAAAATAAAAGTCGGCGCCACCAACGGCGAGATGTCTTCAACCGGCGGCCCGCCCGTTGGACTGTGGGCGGTGGTGATAGGAGTCTCGCGCTACCAGTACGGCGATCAGGACCTGGACGGCAATCACATCTCGAATCTCAAGCACGCGGCCGATGACGCCGAGGCTATGCGAGATTTTCTGCTGAGCCCCGAGGGCGGCGGCTTTCACGAGGATCACATCTTTTCGCTTCAAGATGAGAATGCAACCAAGGCCAACGTTCTTGCTGCGCTCGCGAAACTCAAGCAAGCTAAAGCCAACGACTTCTTCGTCATCTACATAGCCGCGCACGGCGGAGTGATTCCTACCGTCGATCCCAAAACGAACACGTCGCGGGACATTCCATACTTCCTGCTTTTCGACACCGATCTTCGTGAACCTGAGAAGACCGCGATCCGAATGGAAACGTTTCGCCAGACGGTTGACGGGCTTGAAGCTAAGAAGGGTCTCGTGCTCTCGGATACCTGTTACAGCGGCGGCGTGCAATTGATTGGACGCGGAGTCGACGATTCGGTGGTTGCGAATCAGCGGTACCTCGATTTGATGAACAAGATTCCCCAGGGAGTCGGATTCATCTCAGCCGCAAGACAGACCGAGAGGTCTTATGAAAAAGACGGCTTCAACCATGGCGTGTTCACCTACTGCCTGGTCGAAGGGCTGAGCGGCGCCGGCGACGCGAACGAAGACGGCAAAGTCACCTTCGACGAGATCGTCCAGTATCTCGACGATCGGGTGCCTCAGATGACCAACAACAAGCAGCATCCGTTCGCTAATACGACCGCAGTCGAAGCAAACTACTTGGCGCTGTCCGTTGTGACTTATGCCAACCTCGCCTCGAGAGGAGCGAAGGGCGGATTCGGGTTGTTGAAGATTCGAGTGCCGGACATCGACGGCGTTGACGTTGCCATCGACGACAAGCCCGAAGCGACTCTGCAAAAGGGCGTGCCTCGCACCTTGAGAGTACCGGCTGGCGAACATCGGCTGCTATTCACGAAAGCAGGCACAAGACGCGAGTGGCCGGCGAAGATCGAAGCCGGCAAGAGCTATCCGTTCACTGTGAACTTTGCGTTCAGCGAGAGCGGGCTTGCCGACGACACCCTGACCGATCCGGGCGAACTCATTAACGTTTATCTGCCGCCTGATGTGAAAGCCCCGAAGGACGCTGAAGATCTCCTGCGCGCGGGTGTCGATCTTTTCAACCGGCAGGACTACCGCAAAGCGATCGAGAAGTTCAACCAGGCGAATGACAAGTTCGATTCGAAATCGAAAGCGGACGGCGGGAACTACGCGGAGGCGCTCGTGTACCGTGGTCGCGCCGAGCAATCACTCGGTCAGGACAAAGAAGCGGTGAAGAGTTTTCAGCGCGCGCTTCAGCTTCGACCCAGCGACTTCGAAACGAAGACGTTGCTTGCCGAAGCTCGATTCAACGCGGTCTCTAATCTCGATCAAGTCGAACGTGACTTGCGCGACGTTATAAGCGCGCATCCCGATTTCGCATTCGCGCGTGTTGTGCTGGCGGACCTGTTTAGCTACGTGGGTAAGCTTCGACAAGCGGAGTGGGAATTGAGGCTTGCGATCAACGACGATCCCAACTACCCGGCGGCTTATCTCGCACTGGCCGACGCGCTGACCTATCAGCCTTCTCAGGAGAAACAGAAGGAAGCGATAAAGATGGCCGAGAAGGCGCTCGAGTTGTTCAAGAAAGTGAGCGAGAAGAAGGTGAAGTTTTCGACAGGGCTCAAGCGGCTGTCGATCTCGCACGTGATCTTCGGCCACGCGAATTACTCGAACAACAACGTGATGGCCGAAGCTCATCACATGATAGCAAAGACGCGAACACGGTATGTGGAATACAACACGCGAAAGTTGTCTGCGCAAGAGAAGGCGAGCTACCTGGATTCGGCGCGTTTGGAATTGAACGAAGCGCTGAGCCTGGCTCAGAAGCTACCGGAGAAGCGAAGGCTGGCGCTGGTGCTCGAGACCAGCTCGACGAATCACTTCTACAAGGGCGAATTGCCTGCTGCGATCGATGACGGAAAACAAGCGCTAAAGGTGGCGGCCGCGTTTCCTGATATGAAGGAGCTTCCCGACGTTCACCTGACGCTGTACGGCGCTTATAAGAGCTCGCAAGACTACGCGAAGGCGGCGGACAGTCTGCAAAAGTACATCGCGGTAGGCGGGCTGAGCCCCGACGACGCAGCGAACAGGAAGGCAGAGGTCACGAACCTATTGAACAAGGCTCGCGCAAACGGGCAGATTAAATAGATCGAAAGGCTGCAGCCTCCGCTAGAACCATTGTCGCTACCTCTGCGAAACCCCTACGTCCTCGGCAACGTGTGCGGTGAAGACACTCAGCAGCCCGGACATTCTAGTCCTCGGGTTTTGCCGCTCTGCAGTTTCATGATAAATTTTCTGTTCTATAGAACTAATCCGCCTCAACTAAGCAGCTCGAACGGGCGGTTGCAATATTCAATTCGTACACAGGAGACGCGATGGCTGAAGCTGCAGAGATGATTGGAACTTTTGTGAAGATGGAGCCGATGTCGCACGGGCGCCCCGATCTCAGGAAAAAGAGACCCAAGATCCTCGCCGTCATTATGGACAACTGCACCGGCTGCGCAGGCTCTCCGGCGTGCGTCGAGTACTGCCCCGTAGACGAGTGCATGTTCTGGGTCCCCGACGAAGACTACTATCCGAACGGCCGAATCGAAGTCGATCCTAATCTCTGCATCGGCTGCAAGCTCTGCACCAGCAAAGGCCCGGACGGAACCTTCCTCGAAGGCTGCCCGTGGGATGCTATCGCGATGATGGATACGAGTGAGTGGGAAGGGCGGACTGGGTTTGCGCTAAACCCTTAGGCTCCGACCAATAATGGATTGGGCCTTCGCTTCCAACCTTCCTTGTTCAACGGCTGACGAGGATGGCCAGATTAAGCTGTAGCGCCCAGGCCAACTCGAAGATATCGACCGGGAGAACTCGCTCTCCGTAAATCGGATCAAGAATCACCACATCGCTTTCGTTCATCTCCACGATGATCGCCGCGTGCTGGTCATCGAACCCATCAATCGGAGCCAGGCTGAGAAAGACAATAGGGAATTGGTCGCTTCTGACGAGTGCCATCAGCTCGTCGATTACGAGGTTGTTCTTGGTTGTATTAGGAAAACCGAGGCGGCGCGCGGCATCCACCGCTTTGAGCGCGTCGGTGCCGAAGACCGTACAATCGCACAGCGCTCGCAGTTCCTTCTCGCCCACGTCAAGGCCGAAGCTACTCAAGACCATGCGCAGACAGGCAGGGACACATGAATAATTTGTTTCCTGCTTATGGAACGGGGGCTTCGATCGCATCGCGATGTTGTTCGTAGAGTACGCGCGCAGCGGCCATCATTTCTTCCTTCGGCGTGGCTGAGATGACCTCTTCGTTAGTTGAGCTGACTAGTACCTCGCCTACTTCGCCGACAGGGCCGATGATCGCGTAGGCGAGCAGAACCGGGACGCGCCAGACTTGGACCTCCTGGTCGAAGCGAGGTCGCCCTGCGCAGAAGCGATCGGGCAAGCGGTCACTCAAATAACCATTAGCCTGAGCCTGCGCCTGAAACGCTGTAGTGATAGGAGCAGTGATCGCTGCCATGACTTACTTATTATGGCACATTGCACGCCGGTTGTCTCCGACCACTTCGCATTGCACGCCGCGAAACCGAAGACGCGAAGGGTTGTGTCGCGAGCCGAGAAGATTGCATTTCGCGACTCTCGAAGCAGGTAGTAAAAGGCCGTCACAATCCTCAGTGAGTCTTGCCTGCCCTTTCGCGAATCGATTCCAGAGTCGAAGTCGCTTGCTTCTGAACGCTATCAGGCATCGTCGCAATCGGACGAGTGTATCGCTGTACGTAAGGTATGTCTTCAACCTGGCCGACCAGGTATAGCGCCCTCAAGGCCTCCCAAACCTGCTCGGTTGAGGGCGAGAGCGTCATCAACTCACTTCCCGCTTCGACCTTCGTGCCGTTCGCGACTAGCGCTGCCTCGAGGCGTCCCGCCTCCGGCGCGTAAATCTCTGCGGTCTTCCCGTCGTCCTGCTTTACTCGAACAAGCGGGGCACCCGCGGCCACGGCGACGCCTTCTTGCTTGATAATCAACTCGACCGTGCCCGCATTTTCGGAGCGCACGGTGTAA
>Ga0114129_10000520_pt1 | contig 47027 bp, 42 predicted proteins | sample RhiMetdeltSRZDD1_FD_80071 | JGI IMG/M metagenome (GOLD analysis project Ga0114129, IMG submission 80071) | Populus rhizosphere microbial communities from Tennessee, USA - Rhizosphere MetaG P. deltoides SRZDD1 (version 2) (version 2) | ecosystem: Host-associated > Plants > Roots > Rhizosphere >...
GACGGGGTGGCTGATAGCCTCTTTTGCCCTTAGATCTTGATGCGGGGTGGAGCAGTCTGGTAGCTCGTTGGGCTCATAACCCAAAGGTCGTTGGTTCAAATCCAACCCCCGCTACCATCTCGAAAGAACTCCCATTGCTAAGCTGTTGCGGCAATGGGAGTTTTTTCATGCGGAGTTCCCCACTCCGTGATGAACCCACGACCGTCAGGCCTTCGACGAATGCTCTCACGACGCGCTTCCGTTCCTCCATCTTCCCGTGTTGGAAGAGCTGACTGGCATCTGCCAGTCCTTCGAGGATTGCGTCGACCACCGCCTCGGGTTCCGACGCGCGGACAGGGACCACCTCTAGCTCGCGTAAACGGCCTTCGATTTCTTGCCGTTCGACCCGCAGTCGCCCAAGACGCTCGTTCAGAAGATCTTTGGAATCTGGGGATGAGGCAGCGAGGTCGATAACCGAGTCGATCCTGGTCGCTATCGTCGCCAGTTGGGCCTTGAGCCTGCGGATCTCTGGTCGGGGATCGCGACTTTTGGTCCCGAGTTCCCTCTCGACAAGCTTCTTGAGAATCGCCCGACCATTCTTCCCTAGCAGGGTGGCGATCCTCTGTCCGACTAGATCCATTACGAAATCATCCAGCCCTGCCTGGACGAATTGGATAGGCTGACAGATCGCCTTTCCCTTGGTGATCGCCGCGCCGCAGACGTAGTAAGACGTCCCAACGCGACTACCATCCTTCCTCGGCTTGCCCTTCCAGGTCGTACGGCCATGCATCGAGCCGCCGCAGACACCACAAGTCATGAGCCCCGATAGGAGGTAGGGCGAGACTTTGGCCTTGCCAGTCAGAAAGCCAGCCGCGTAGCTCTGATCTGCACGCTCCTTGGCGATACGACGTCCCCGTTCGAAGGTGACAGTGTCGATCAGTGGTTCGTGGGAGTTTTCATGGATCAGCCAATCCTCCCGCGCATTCCACTCGAGCCGTCGCTTTCCGCACCCGTCTCTCTCCACCTCACGCCGGTTTGCGATGCGGTGAAATTTCCCCATGCTGCGCCGGTTGAAGACGATCCGGCCAAGATAAACCTCATTCATCAGCATCACCCGAATCGAGGAGAGCGCCCAGCCTCTGCCCTTCGGGGAAACGACGCCTTCCTGGTTCAAGCGGTCGGCGATGGCTTTGAACCCGAGGCTAAGGGTCCCTGTGTACCAGGCGAAGGTGCGGCGGACGACCTCTACCCGCTCCGGAAGGCCTGGGATCAACCGCACGTGCTCGGCCCGAGAACTTTTCACCTTCTGACCCCGAGGCACCCTCCGGATAACTCGTCCTTCTGGATCTAGGATCAGTTTCTCTCCCCCATCCGTGGCGCGGGCAATCTGGAACAGCCTACCGGCTTGATCGTAGTAGCCGAGGTCATAGCCATACGGTGCCTGGCCTCCTGTCCACCAGCCCTCATCAGATAGGCTCACCAGACCGCGGATAACTGCCTTGCTTAGTGTCACACTCTCGTCGCGAGCAGCTTCCTGCTTGAAGAATCGCATGTACCTGTCGGCGCTAGTCCCAGTGAACCCCTCGGAGGTGTAGATGATTTCAACGCCGACTTTCTTCAGGCGCCAACGGTAATATCCAACTTCGTCACTCGACATCCGCCCAAAGCGCTTTACGTCCCAGACCAGGATGGTGTTCCAGACGCGACCGGGCGATTCCGCGGCCGCTATCATAGCCAGGAAGCCTTTCCGGGCATCTCCGGAAGTGCCGGAAACACCGTCATCCTCGAACTCGATTACGACCCCGAAACCATTCTCCCCGCCCCACCGCAAATTCCCACTTCGTTGGTCCTCGAGCGACTTTTCCTGCCGGTCAGTCGAGCGACGCAGGTACATGGCGGCCGGCTTGAGACCGTTTGTCTCTGGGGTCATAGCACCATGAGGGATCGACTGGGCGGATACATCAAGCTGATTCTCCGGCGTTGCAAGCGCCGCGTCCGGGTGAACGTGAGTCACCAGCAGAGAATGAAAGTTCACGTCTGTGGGAACGGACAGCCCATTTCACGAGCAGCTCAAGCGCATCCTCGATGACTTCAGCTTGGACAACTTCAAGGATCTCAACCACAGTCAGACGGGGCTGCTCAACGACCACGGCCGCACTGTGGGAATGAGCTAAACGAACCCTTGCGGGCTGAACCAAGTTCTTCGCTCGCTGACCTCGTCGAGGGCACCGCGTGGCCTCCGACGAGCCGTTCCCATCGCTCCTCCTGTCCTCTGCCCGGGATCTCATAAACGATGATTTCCTTCACCAGCGAGATGACATCCCCCATTCATTGATCCAGCCTCAAGGAGGGACCGAGCTCGCACGCAAGTAGCGTGAGGTACACACTTGAGCCTTAAGTGGTGCGGGCTGTGGCGGCTCCGAACTGAACCCTTGAGCCCTACGTAGAAACGAGGATTGCGGGTTGCCGAAGACTCTTACGTCTTATTGACTGGTTGCAGCAAGATCAGTGATTTGACTGCTCTCTCAAACGCCCGCTTGAAGTCCGAAGAGTTGCGAAAATGGGGTCCAGGGGCAGATCGCGTCGTCTTCTCCCATGAGCGGTAAAGCTGTTTCCAATCCGGCTCTCCCGGCGCTTGTCTCAGGGCGGTGGCCACAAACTGAAGAACGCTTACCGATCGCGCCGACACCTTCCGTCGGTCTTTCCTTCCGGTCGCCTTCCGTTGGAAGGCTCTCACAGCGGAAATAATTGCCCGCTCCGATGTCCATGTAGTCAAAGTGATTTCGAGATTTGCTCGTTGGATGGACGGGTCGGAGCCTTCAGCAGTCGGTCCTACTCGAGGGCAAGTGCTCGAATAATGACTCAGAGCCACAAGGGGGTCGATCAATGGTCGGGCTCCAGTGACGAGAAACCATGTCGCCTCGTGGGGACGAAAGCCATACCGAGCAACAAGTGCAGTTGATACGACTCGGATCTCATCCAAGACGGAATGGGGCCAGACTGGTAACCATCCGCAAACGATAGTTTTCCCGTCAAACCATTTGATGGGAACAGCGAGTTCAGGTCGCTTTGCGTGGGAGCTTCGTCTGGTTTCCTCACGCCTGTAGCCAAATGAGGTACCACGCCCTCCATTCATCGAAATGTGCACGCGGAAAAATGCTATCTCCTCGGAGGCCCCTTTCTCCATACTGGGCAGCCATTCGATCGATGTTTCATGGCCATAGAGAGGGATGTTCCGTTTCTGAAAGGCTTCCAACGTCATAACCCGTGCTGCCTGAGAATTTAGAAGGGATGCGGCCTGCTTAGATTTCAATGGTTTACCAGCGAACAACCGATCGCGAAGAGTTTTGACGTCCCAATCTCGATCTGCCAGGTACGCTAGATAAACTCCCACCGCAGATGCGCAGTCCTCATCGTACTTAGACAGGAAGGGCTTGGTCGATATTTCGACCCGTCTTTTCCCTGTCCTGCGGTCCGCTTCCCGCCAAGCTTTGACGAACCCGAGTTGGTTTTCAGCCTCCTCAAGAAGCACGTCTCTGTCTCGCCCCCGTATCAGGACGTCTTCAACCAATCCGATGGCTACCAGGTGTTTCCAAAGAACTTCGAATCTCCGGGCGGGGCAGGGAGCTTTCTGCCGTACCCAGGCCTTCAATCCATCTCTCTCAGAAGGTCGTTTCATCTCCGCACCACTTATTTGCAAAACACGTAAGGGAGACTCCTGGCACCCAGGGTGAAGCCCGGGACAGCCGTGTTCAACCAGGAGAATCGTGCATGGAGACCGAATTTCTCAAGCCAGCCGAAGTCGCCGATCTGCTGGGGGTAGGACGGGGGCGCGTGTACCAGCTCATCAGGGCTGGGGTCATCCCAGCGACACGCGTAGGGGGTGCGATACGGATCCCCCGGGAAGCATGGGGGGAATGGGTGAGACGTAAACGGGATGAGGCGATTGCAGAACTGAGGTCGGAGGGGATCAAGAGTTGAGAGCCCTGGAGGACCACCAGAACCTCTCTAGCTTCATCGAGATACTTACTGAACGGAATCCAGTCGATGAGGATCAGCTTCCTGAGATGGCAAGTTGGGGGGGCTCGGGGTTACGGAGCATTGAGGTATTTCCGAAATGACAGGCACAGAAGATTTCGCGGGGCTTGGGCGAAATGGCCAGGCCGGAGATGATCTGGTCCTCGAAATCAACCGAATGCTCGAAGAAATCCTACCCGACGCACCACAGGGTGCACTACCGGACCTGCTGCGGCCAGTTATCGAGGGCATGGCCCTGCTCAACGCCCCTCAAGCAGAGAGCTTTCTGCGCAAGATCCAGTTTCGATTCAAACTCAGGCGTGAGGAAGTAGCCGCCTATCGCCGCATGATGCGGTCCAAGCAGAAGGACGCGGAGAGCAGAAACAACGAGTTGACTCCCACTCCGATAGCAGCGGCGTGTTTTGATGGGCTGGTCGACGTGGTGAGCTCGGATGGCAAGGTTGTTTTTCTGATCCAGGATGACAAGGGATTGAGAGTGGAGAGGTCATTGGATCTGGATGACACACGATTCATCCCCCCGCCTGCGGCGAAACTGCCATGGTTGCTCCCCCGAGCCGAGGAGGTGTTGCGCTGGCAGCGTAACGACAGTGATACCAATTTGTACGGGGATCTCCTGGCCTATTTCCGTAGCATATCTGAGTTGCCGTCCGACCCTCACTACGATCTTCTCGTGCTTTGGGTGCTTCACACGTATGTCCTCGAATGGGCCCGCTACTCTCCCATACTCTGGCTATACGGTGTCCCCGAGCGAGGCAAGTCCCGTACCGGGAAAGGCCTCATCTACGTTGCTCGGCGCGGCATCCACGTTGAGTCTTTGCGCGAGGCATTTCTCCTCCGTGCCGCCCAGGACCTCAAGGCCACTCTGTTCATCGACGTGATGGATCTTTCCCGGAAGCTAGAGCGGTCCGGGAGCGAAGACATCCTGCTCCAGAGATTTGAGAGGGGGGTGCTTGTCCCTCGGGTCCTCTACCCCGAGAAGGGGGCCCATCAGGACACGGTCTTTTACAACGTGTTCGGCCCTACGGTCATTGGGACGAACGACGCGATACACCACATCTTGGAAACGCGATCGATTCGGATCACCCTGCCGTACGCTCGCCGGAGTTTCGAAAACGAAGTGACACCAGAGGGAGCATGGGTACTGAGGGAGCGACTGACCGCGTTCCGAGCCCGCAAACTCGGCAGCGAACCCTCGAGCGTAAAGAAGCCCGCTCAGGGCCGATTGGGGGACATCCTTAAACCGCTCCTTCAAATCGCCACGGTCGTCTGCCCCGAACGGCTTCCCATAATTATGAATTTTTTTCGTGAACTCCAGTCGGCTCGCCTTATCCAAAAGATCGATTCCTTGGAGGCTCAGATTCTTCTCGCCGTTCAGGCGTCTGCCGGGATCGTTGTGGATGGCGTGCTGCCCGTTGGGGCAGTTGCAGATCAGCTCAACCGGAGCCGATCCGAAAAGGAGAAGATCACGAACCATAAAGTGGCAAATCGATTGGCAGCCCTGGGGTTCGAGAAAACGCGAGAGAGGAGTAGTAACTACGCAGCGATATTTTGGGACCCGGAACGGCTCGCGCGCGTGATGACCAGCTATGGCCTCCCAGGAACTCCGGAAACTCCGGAAACTCCGGAAGCAAGGACGCGCAACGACTTGGACGCTGGAGTTTCCGTTGCCTCCACCGCCCCGGATTCCGGAGTTCCTGGAGATCCTCACTCGAAACTCCGGCCCGCAAGTGGTTGGAAATCCGAAGGTTCAGAGATTGCCGGAGTTTCCGGAGTTGCGCGGAGGTTCTCCCCGACGCCGCCGACCACACGGTCGCGTGGCACCCGGATCTCGGTGGACTCCTACGAGATCGAAGAGCGGGCAGCCATCCTTGAATTCGATGGGGAGTTGTCACAGGCGGAGGCGGAGACCGGGGCTAAAGCGTGGCGAGACGGGGATGGACAATGAGCCGCAAGAGACAAACCCCCAGTCTCGTGGACAGGAGGTCGTCCCCGCACGCAGGTGTGTCTTACACGCCAGCCGCTTTGGGATCCTTGAGGATGTTCTTGACCGCCCCTTCGTCTCCGCGAGCGGCGGCGACGGCGAGTGAGCGTACGTACTTGCTCGCCTTCGCCGGACCGGCGGCTTTGTGGATTAGATCCCGCTCCGCCTCAGTGAGACGGAAGGCGAACACAACCAGATCCTGCTTGGTGGCCTTCTCCTTCGAGATCTTGCCTCTTCCTCTGTTTGCAGACTTCGGGTCTGCCGTCTCAGTGCCTTCGGGCGAGACGACTTTCTTGGACTGCTTGACCGCGGTGTTTAGCCCCGCCTTGTCGGTCTTTGACTTTTTCATGGAGTGTCTCCTTTCGGGTTTAGCGGCGCGGCTCCTTGCCGCAGCCTTCGCACTTGACCGTTTTGCCCTCACGTTCGATCTCAGCCATTACATCGGGCGTGATCTCCTGCCAGAGTTCCCAGATCCACGTATCCGAACCGGGATAAGGGATGTGACAGCAGGCGCAGAGGACCTCGCCCGTCTGGCACCAAAACACCTGATGTTCCTGCAATCCGAATCGCGGCCGCGTGTTGGTGGTCATGGGTCACTCGCGGGGAAGTTCCGACTCGAAGACGAGCGTGCCGTCCACACCGTAGATCTCGAGTCGGGTCGCTTCCTGGAGCTTCGCCCCGCTTCTCGCGATGGCCTGCGTCACACGCATCGCGGTGATACGACCGTAAGCCTCGATCTCGGCTTCCCGCTGCTCAGTGAAGAGCGTCGGGTTCTCCTCGATCTTCAACCCGCCCTTGAACTGCAGTTCCAGGTCCTTGAGCGAAGCCTGGAAGACGATGTCGTCCAGACTGCTTTGCTCTTTGGGATCCACGACGACCCAGAATTTCTCCTGGGGTCCGTAACGCATGGCGTCCTCCTATCTCGCGGCCGCGAACGCCCAACGGGGTGCGTACGGCGAGTCGTCTTGCGGGTGATTGCCCTCGACGATGTAGACCACCGAGGCCGCGTCGTCCGGCTCTTCGTCGGGCTTACTCATGCCACGCGACTCGTCGTCAGGCACCGCGATCCCAGCGATACGGAACTGCAGCGGCCAGCTCGGCTGAAAGGCGAGACGCAACTCGCATTCGCCGAATCCGTCTTCGGCGACCCCATGCAATCGTTCGATCATCTCGTTCACGGTCATGGTCGTTCTTCCTTTTCTCCGGGCCCAATGCCCGGACAACAAGGAGTGCGCTGCTTTCCGAAAGGATCAAGCCCAAATTGAAGGCCACCCGTTCCGCTCCCCGAAACCGCAAGCTCGCGATCTGGTCAGCCTTACCGCCATATCTGGGGGGAAAACGTCGCCTTTGTCCGGTCATCTTTCGGGAAATTGACCGCATCGTTCCTCGGCGCACGTGGGCGCGTCTCGCTTTCCTGGATGGGTTTCTGGGCGGAGGGTCAGTCAGTCTCTACGCAAAGGCCCAGGGTTTCGCGAACGTGACCGCCTGTGACATCGCGGAACGGGGGATCGTGGTCGGTCAGGCATTGATCGAGAACAGCCGGGTCAAGCTGACCTACGAGGATGTGCTGCGCCTCTCCGCTCCGGATGATGGTCCGGCCGGAAGGGTGGAGAGCGAGCTTGTACCAACCGTGTTCACCCGTGCTCAGGCGCGATTCATCGATCGTGCGCTATCTCTCGCCGGTGGCGACACACTGGAACCTGCGAAGTCGGCGCTCTACCGACTCCTTGCGGTGCGGGTGGCGCTCTTGGCCCATCCGATGTCCCAAGTCCGCGGCGGGACTATCCATCGCCTCGAAACAGGAGAGTACGAGTCGATCACCGAATCTTGCATGTATCACTACGTGGACGGCCTGCGATTGACCCGCCCGAAGAAGCTCTGGGAGATCGCTCAGGGAATCAACGCCGGCGTCTTCCATGGGCATGGATTGGTACTGAAGGAGAGCGTGCTCGACGCGCTGCCTCGCATTCAAGCCGACGTTGCCTATTTCGATCCGCCTTATCCCGGCGTGATGTCATATGAAAAAGAGTATCGATTCATCGATCAGATCCTAGAGGGATTGGTTCGTCCGACCAGCCCGTTCACGGCCAAGGATGGGGCTTCGATGATCGATGGTCTTTTCGAGCGTGCACGGCACATTCCTGTTTGGTTGCTCTCCTTGGGGAATGCTGTGGTAGGCATCGAGGAGCTGGAAACCAAGATGACGAGGCTCGGACGTGAGACGAAGGCGATTGAGATTGCTTACCAGCATCTCCCTGCAGTAGCAACCGACGAGAAGAAAGCCTCGAACAAGGAATTCCTGGTCGTAGGCTGGGATCCGCAAGGAGTCGAACAGCTACTGCAGACCGTATCGCGCGATCAGTCCGTCAGGATCCAGTTCGGCGACCACCCCACGTCCTTCATCAAGAAAGACTCGAACGCGGTCATGACCCATCTGCCGACCTCGAAGCCCCTCCTCGAGAATGCCCTTGAGAAGAGCCATGCGAACAACACCCAAGAGGTCCGAACCCTCGGGAGGAGGAGCCCCCGCGAAGATTGCTTTGGCATGGATAAGCCAGGTGCCGTTGTGAGAAAGGGTCGAGTTGCAGGTGACCGTGTAAGGAGGAGGGTCCGAAACCATGTCTCCAAGTGAGCTCCAGACCAGAGACCAGGTCAAGCATAAGAGACTAGGTCCAAGAACGGTTTCCTTGGGGGATCTGCTCCCGCACCCCCTGAACGCGAACGTGATGGCGGGGGATCTTCGGGAGAAGCTCAAGGCTCACATCAAGCGGACCGGCCGTTACCCATTCGTCATCGTGCGCCCCCACCCCGACGAGGCGGGCAAGTATCAGGTTCTGGACGGCCATCATCGGGTGGCGATTCTGCGCGAGCTCGGTAACTTGCAGGCGCGTTGCGACGTCTGGGACGTGAACGACCGAGAGGCGAACCTTCTCCTAGCAACATTGAACAGGCTCGAGGGCCAGGATCTCCCCATCCGCCGCGCGGCTCTCATCCATGAACTTCTGGGTGAGATGAACTTGGTCGACCTTGCTGGACTCCTCCCCGAGACGGACAAACAGCTCGAAGAGCTGCATTCGCTTCTGGAGTTCCCGGCTGAGGAGATTGCGGCCCTCTTGGAGGCTGAAGCGGAGGAATCCGAGAAGATTCTGCCCCAGGTGATCTCCTTCGTTGTCACTCCAGAGCAGGCAGAAACGATTTCCCAGGCGATCGAGCTTGCGTCCGACGGGACGCCCGGGAGAGATAGGAAGGCTCGAGGCCTCACCAATCTCGCCAAGCAGTTCCTGGAAGGAAGGGCAGATGACCGTCCCGCGCATTCATGAATCCCATCCAGGAATTTCTACGGAGACGCCTTCGGGCGCGTCCGTGAGTCTTTCGATGCCCGATCCCATCAGCGAACGCACAAACGGGGATCGTTTGTGCGTTCAATGTGGCCTTTCGTTGCCCCCCGAAACTCCCAAAACAAGGATTCCTCGAAAATTCTGCAGCGATGCCTGCAGAGCGAGAAGATGGAGGGCCCGTGAATCGCCTCCCACGGACCTTGGGGACCCAACTGCCATTGTTATGCCGCCTTAGCCAATTCGAAGAATGATCTTGCCTTATGGAAACCAAAATGGGGTAAAATCGAATGCCCAATCGGTCGATTACAGGGAGTTCCTCCATATGCTGAAACAACCCGAGAATTCTGCAATTCGGAAAGAAGTTGAGAGAGATTTCGCATGTCTAGAGTCGGAGCTCGCGTATCATCATCCCGGCATTTTGGACCTGCTTCGCGTTTATGGAGACTACGAGGTTGCAGTCCGCCAGGCTGATGCATATTTCGCCGCCTTGAACCCATCGCCACGTTTCTCAACCTCAGATAGTTCCAACTAGGGTTCCTTCGTGCCCACCTGGGGAGATGTTCTCAGGGAACTTCAGCAGGCCCATCTGAATCCCGCTGCTCTACCCCCGGGGATGAGCCCGTTCGACTTCGTGCGCCGCAAATACACCCAAGAGCTGGCAACTCATACCGGCCGTAATGTGATCCTGTACATGAGCAAATGGACCCAAGGAGGAGGAGTCGATCCCAACCTGATTAGCATCACCCCCGAGGACGTACAGGCCTTCATGGAAGTGATCCACGGGCTCACGGGAGATCAGCTCGATCTGGTCCTGCATTCCCCTGGCGGATCCGCCGAAGCAGCGGAATCATTGGTCATTTATCTACGTTCGAAATTCAAAGATGTCCGGGTGCTCATTCCGCACGCCGCCATGTCCGCCGCAACAATGATGTCTTGTGCTGCTAACCGTCTGGTCATGGGGAAGCATTCGTTCATAGGCCCTGTCGATCCTCAATTCATTTTGCAGACTGAACTGGGTCCCCAATCCGTCCCGGCCCATGCCATCCTGGAACAGTTCAAATTGGCAAAGGAACAGTGCAGCGACCCGGCCCTGCTCCCATCCTGGATTCCGATATTGCGCCAATATGGTCCGGCTCTAATCGTTCAGTGTAGATTTGCCACCGATCTCGCAGCCGAGCTCGTTGGGAATTGGCTAACAAGCTACATGTTGGCCAAAGATCCCGAATCGGATGAAAAGGCGAAAAAAGTGGCATCTACGCTAGTTGCCCACGGCACATTCAAAAGCCACAGCCGGTTCATCGGGCGGGAGCAGGCGAAGTCATTAGGATTGGTCATCGATGACCTGGAGGCTGATCAGAAACTGCAGGATGCTCTTTTGTCCGTATTTCATGCGACGACCCACACTTTCAATGCGACTCCTGCCGTCAAACTCATCGAAAATCATCAGGGAAAGGCGTTTATCAAGACGCAAGGGTTTATGGTCCCGCACCCCATTCCTCCTGGGGCCGCACCCCCTCCAGGACCATAGTCGACGATTTTCAAAACCCATCCCGCCAACCAGTGACCCAGTTCTTTCGCCTGGGTCCAACCCATGATTTGCGGAGTAAGTGCTCCGGCTCTGTCTCCTTGAGTGGTAATGCTTCCTTCTTGATGGAGAAGCGGGCGGCTCGCTCCGGCAGTGCTTTGATAAAAGCCATCCCTAAAATGTGAAGCCCGGCCAGGCAATAGACTTCTCCGTCGAGCGCCTCATTCCGCTCCCGAATCTTGACCCATTGTTTCACCGGGCCCCGTCCCTTCACGTACTTGTGGATAGCTTTTTCCGCGGTGAGCTGTTCGATGTATTCCTGATCGATCCAATCTGGAAGGTGGAGGTAACCAGGGCCGGGGGAACCAATGCTGAGCCGAGAAAAAATAGTCTGCTTCCCAGTATCCACACACAAGACGAACAGTGGCACGTGGTACCGGTTTTTGTTCGAGGGCCGACCTACCAGCGGTTTCCCTTGATCACCACCCCCCTTGATCGCAAAAATTCGGCGGCCATGCCGAGCTCGCACGAATCGGTACGCCTCTTCCGTGAAATGGCCTCCCGTGTCCACGGTAACGCAATCGATGGGCAGCTCCTGTCCCGATTCGTGCGTGAATTTCGTCTTCAGGAACTCGTCGAGCTCGAACCAGGTCTCGTCTTTGGCTGGATCTCCATGAATCGTGTGGAAGGCGATCAACCATGACTCTTCACTCGCCCCATACCCCTTCACGAATACCTCGAGCCGATTCCCTTGGACATCCACTGCGGCGACGATAACGCCGACTCCGTTAGGAACCTCGGCCGGGTATCTTTCAACCCGTGCGGCGAGAGACATCGGGTCAACCGAGTCTCCCCGTTCCTCGAACGTCTCTCCGAGAACGGTATTGATCCATGCCTTCAGCTGGAGCGGATCGTTTTTTGCCTTCAGGAACTCGTTCACGCAATCCGCCCAGGAATGCCAACCTAGAGGTGAGTACAAACCGCTCAAATGGAAACCGATGGTCTCCCCATCCCCTTCCGCGGTGGCCCGCCATTCGCCAGCGGCCAGCATCTCCGTTTTGTGCCACTCATCGATCAGCGTGCCGCACGCAACGCAGGCAAGCTTGGCGGTTTTCGGTTTCTTCTCCTCCCAACGAATGTTGCTCCAGCGTATCCAGTCCATGTTTCGGCACTCGGGGCAGGGAAGGAAGAAACGGCGCTGATCGGAGGCGAGGTACTCTCGTTCGATTCGGGACAGGCCCTTGATCGTAGGTGTGGAGACCAGGAAAATTTTACGGCGTGGAAACGTCGAGGTGCGCTTTTCGGCAATCGCGATCGGATCACCTTCCCCCTCGACGTCTCCCGGGTATCCGTCTATTTCGTCCAGAAAAAGGTAACGGACTGGCATCCGTCGCAAAGCCTTGGCGCTGTTCGCGCCAGTCAGGGCCAGGAATCCCCCTCTGAATTCCTTGAGCAGGATTGTGTTTCCGGAATCCCGTTCACGGACTTCCGACACCAGTTCCCGAATGACGTCTGTGTCCTCGATCATGGGGGCGATCCGTTGCTTACTCTCCGACTTGGCCACGTCCACGGTAGGTTGAACGAACAGAGTCGGACCCGGGGCGTGGGCAATAACGTACCCCAGCAGGTTATTCCCGCATTCGGTGGCCCCAAGCTGCGAGCCCTTCATCAACACGACACGGCGGGCCGGATGTGAGGCGGAGAGGCAATCCATGATTTCGACCAAATACGGTGTGCGCTCATTCCTCCACCGGCCGGGCTCGGCGCTCGAGGTAGGCGAAAGCATCCGGTGAGTTTGCGCCCATTCGCTTACGGTGAGACGAGGTTCCGGCCTTCTTCCCCGCTCCCAGGCCTCATCAAAAAGTTCGACAGCCGAGCGCTTCATTAGCCTCGCCTCCTGCCCTTACCTTTGGATAACCCGTTAAACTGCTCGGGAGAGAGGCCAGTGCATATCTCCATGAGCGCCTCTTCCAAGAGACGATGGCATTCGAATACGTCCTTGGTGGCAACGAGCACAGGAGCGAGCCGCGCCGGCAAAGCAAGAAGTTGGTCCCGCATTGCCCGAGCAACCTCAAAAGCACGGGTTTGGACCTCCTCGGCGGAAACCAATTTCCTTTCCACTAGTTCGAGCTCGATCTTTTCCCGCCTGGCGCGGGACACCTCCCGCGAAGCTCGGGCAATTTTGTAGGTGAGGTTTGGGCGGTCCAAGGTTTGTTCCTGACCATTCGAAACATCCTGCAGCGAGTCAGGCGATGACGAGTCATGACGCGTGTCATCGATCCGGGTCCGGGTGCTGCGTGCCCAGGCAACATCGGCGGCCACCGGATCGATCTTTCCGGCAACCGTAGGAATCCGTCCCGTTCGTATGGCCTTACTCACGGCTTGATGGCTCAGGCCACGCAACTTCGCATACTGTCGCTGGCTTAACAGCCCTGACTTCGTTTTCGGCATTGCCGGCATCGTATGAAGAATGTGTGGCAACCGGCAACCGGCAACCTATTTTTGGGTTGCCACCCTAGCGCGATGCCGAGGTCGCCGGCACCCGCTTTTCGAAATCGCCCGGAAGTACCTACGCGGCTCCTTGGGCTGAAAGATCAAAACCAACCCGCGTCCGGGCGGAACTCCGAGGGATGCACCGAGAAGAAGTCTTACTGGTGCGTTGCCCACGTTGCCCATGATCTAAGGGTGGACGTGATAATCTGATAAGTCACGCCCAACTTCCGGGGAGACTCATGATCGAGATACTACTGGACCGCATTGAAGAAGCCGGGGGCGGCAGGCGGCTGAAGAAGTTTCTTAAGTCCAAGAAGGAAGCAGCGGGAGCAAGACATAGGGCATTTCGAGCGTCTGGTGCGCTTGCAGACATCAGGCAGGGCGCTGTGGACGCGTTGAGTGAGGGCTACTTGAGCCTCAATGAGTTGGCTAACCTCGTGGATGAAATTGAGGAGAACGGCGCTCAGCATATTTTTCTTTTCGACGAGGCCAGGATTGACGAATTCGCCCGTGCAGCCGAATCCCTGCCTCCCTTCCCCGCTGGCCCTACAGAGGCTAAGTATGGAGCCACGCCACGCAACCAGATCGTGGCCAGATCCGATGAACGAATGACTGTCATAAAGCAAGTTCGCACTGTTGACTATTGGGTAAAAAATGCAGCCGAAACCGAGGAAACAGCAGCACGCAGGACTGTTGTATATGACAGGATGCAGGGTCGTGCCGTGAATCTGATTAGAGTCTATAGGCCGTCCAAACTCGGCGAAATCCGCATCTCAAGGGTTTCGCCAGAAGCTGAACGACTGTGGCGAGACCAACTTTTGGACTTGTCTCACAAGACGGGGGTGGATCTAGCTGACCCGGCAGTTTTGCGACCTCAGAAGGTCTGGGAAGGTTTTACGAAGGCGGTTAACGATCGCGCCCATACGTTTATGACCACAGACACAGCCATTAGCTCGCAGATTTCCCACATGATTTCTAGCAGGCGAGACGACAATAATAGCTCTGATATTAGGGACTTGGGTCAATACGACATGGCCGCCACCGAATACACACGCGACAAACTAAATATTTATTGGCGTCTTGATGACGACAGACGCGTGCATACGATTATGACCCGCGAGAGACCAAAAGAACCCTGGAAGGGGGGAGACCTTTCTAAGATATACGTTTCTGAACGACTAGACCCGTCCGACGTGGAGGCCCTGCTTGAACGCATTCGACAAACTACGTGCTGACCATACGCAGGAAGCTGAAGCTGTGGAGACCGTGATTTCGGCCATAAAGACTGCCATTGAGAAAAGCAGGGGCCGCGCCGTAATTGACGAAGAAAACGTCAGGAACGTGACCAGCGCGCCGCTTAATCTGGTAAAAGAATTGCTCGTGGAACTCGTTGGACACAGCAAGCTAGAGCCAAGGTTCTTTTGGCCATGTGAGGATGGATTGGGTACAACACGAGAAGCTACAAATGTCTCCGACTTTCCACTGGTTATCGAGTGTAGGCGTTGCGGAAAGAGTCATCACTTTGACGCTGCTCGGGTTGAGGTACATTTTGTTGCCACGGCAGATCTCTTAATTGATTTGAGTATTAGCCCTCCATGAATCTGCCTGAATACAACCGCATCTGCGGGGAAAAGCAAATACCGGGCGGCTATCGGAGTGTTGTATTTACACTTCATGGAATGAAGACCACGGGGAAGTGGCAAAAAGAATTGGTGCCGGCGCTCGTAAAGAGTGGCTTTTTGCCTATCCCTCTCGACTATGGTTACAAGATTGATGTCTTTTGGTTTTTCACAAAGGGGACAGTTGCAAAGTGCGACAGAGCGTTTATGGACAAGCACGCCCAGCATTTGCAGGAAATAGGGCGATGGGGCCTCTCGGTTGTTGCTCACAGTTTCGGGACGTTTGCTCTTGGGTATGTTCTGGAGCGGCATCCGGGAATTGTTCTCTCTAGGGTGATCACGACAGGGTCAATACTCAAATGTGATTTCCCATGGCAAGGGCTGGCGGAAGAGAGGCGTGTTGATCGCGTGCGCAACGAGTACGCCGAGAATGACTGGGTTGTCCGATTAGCTCCAGTGTTTGTGCGTGGGGCAGGTGTTTCAGGGATCAAGGGCTTCAACATGGCGGAGTGTGTGGAGAACTATGATGTTAGGCGCGCTGGTCATGATGGAATCTTTCACGAAGCTTGGTGGCAAGGCGAGTGGATTCCATTCCTGGCTGGTAAGTCTTAGCTTCGGTAGTGGCTTGATGACGGTGTCTCCATCTAGCCAAAAACCGAACTCGGAGCACGGGGCCAAGAGGTTGGGGCATTAAGCCATCGCGCTGCGACGATGGCAATTGCATAGAAAATTCCTCCAAACGGGACTGATTGTACTAACCAACCCAGCACTTTCAGGGATACCCCTCTGTCCACAGCCAGCCATGGATTCCCTCTTTGCGGTGACTGAACGCCGTATTCGGTGGAGAGGAGGCCGGCAGGCGCCTAACTACGTCTCCTGTGGTACATTCCGAGCCGGAATGCTCCCGCGGAAGGATGGAACCAGGCCGCAAAAATCTCGGCTTCGAGAAGCTGACTTAAGCGGATGACAAGGGGTGTCCTGTGGCCGATGTCGTCATCGAAAACCCCATCCTGAACTCCCCGTTCGAGGAGCCTCGGCGGCACTTCAAGTTCTCGGACGAGGGAATCACCAGCGAGGTTATCGAAGCCCGGCGTATCAGCTCCTATTTCGTGCCAATCCCCGCGGCCAAGAAGAGAGGGAAGCAACTCCTCTTCGACACCGAGTGGACGAAGGACAGAATCGAGGAGAACCGCCAGATCAATAGGATTCGCGAACGGATTTCACTCTGGCGGGCCGGTGGGCATGCAGGACACATAACCGCGACGACGCGCCGACTGCTGAACTATTGGGCTGATCCCGATCGCGAGAGAAAGCTCTTCTTCTGCCAAATCGAGGCGCTGGAAACCGCGATCTACCTCACCGAGGTCGCGAAGGAGTTCGGCGATACGTGGATCGAGAACGAACTACGTCGCGGAAACGAGGACGCGAATCCCCTCCTGAACCGCATCGCTTTCAAGATGGCCACAGGAAGCGGCAAGACCGTTGTGATGGCCATGTTGATCGCCTGGCAGGCCCTCAACAAGCTCGCGAACCCTCAAGACGGTCGCTTCTCAGATGCCTTCTTGATTATCACGCCCGGTATCACGATCCGGGACCGACTCCGCGTACTACTCCCGAACGACCCTCAAAACTATTACCGCGAGCGCGACATCCTGCCCTCGGACCTGCTGATCGAGCTGGAAAAGGCGAAAATCAGCATCGTCAATTTCCACAGGCTGAAGCCCAGAGAGAAGCAGAAGGTCGGCAAGCTGAACAAGAGTATTCTCCGAGCTGAGCAGACCGGGGCGTTTACCGAGACTCCCGACGAGATGGCACGACGTGTCCGCCGGGAGCTGGGGAACAAGAAAAACATCGTCGTCATCAACGACGAGGCCCACCACTGCTACCGCAGGCGCGTGACCGAGGATAACGGTGAGAAGCTGATCGGCGATGAAAGGCGCGAAGCCGAGAAACGGAACGAGGAGGCGCGGGTCTGGATCTCTGGAATCGAGGCCATCAAGTCCAAGGTTGGCGTGAAGATAGTTTACGATCTGTCGGCCACCCCGTTCTTCCTGCGTGGATCGGGTTACTCCGAGGGGACGTTGTTCCCGTGGGTCGTGTCCGACTTCTCACTCATTGACGCCATCGAGTCAGGGATCGTGAAGGTCCCGCGGGTCCCCGTGGCGGATGACTCGGTCACAGGCGAACAACCTATCTACCGCGACATTTGGGTTCGTATCCGCGAGGCGCTGCCGAAGAAAGGTCGCAGCAGCAACGAGGTGACCGGGCCACCCGTGCTCCCCGCCGAACTGGAGGGTGCACTTCGCACGCTCTACACGAACTACAAGAAGTACTTCGACAGCTGGGAGGAGGACGCGGAATCGCGGGCTCGAGGACAGACGCCCCCGGTCTTCATCGTGGTCTGCCAGAACACGAACATCTCGAAGCTCGTCTACGATTTCATCGCGGGGTGGGAGAAGAGGCTCCCTGATGGCACACAAGTGTTGGTTCCGGGGGCACTCCCGGTGTTCAGCAACGTCGCCGACGGCCGGTGGACGGATCGGCCGAACACGATCCTTGTGGACAGTGAGCAGTTGGAGTCGGGCGAAGCGATGAGCGACGAGTTCAAGAAGATTGCCTCCGTCGAGATCGAGGAGTTCAAGCACGAGTACCGACAGCGGTTTCCGGGTCGGGATATTGAGCAGCTCACCGACGAGGACCTGCTCCGCGAAGTAATGAACACCGTAGGCAAGCCAGGGAAACTTGGCGAAGAGGTCAAGTGCGTAGTCTCGGTATCGATGCTGACCGAGGGCTGGGACGCAACAACGGTCACGCACATTCTCGGAGTCCGCGCGTTCGGCACACAGCTCTTGTGCGAGCAGGTGGTGGGGCGTGGTCTTCGACGGCGGCGCTACGTCGCCAACTCCGAAGGCAAGTTTGACCCGGAGTACGCCGAGGTCTTCGGCGTACCCTTCTCGTTCATCCCATGCTCGGGCTCTGCCGCGAGCCCGAAGCCGGGGCCGATGCCTATGCGGGTACGGGCGCTCGAAGATCGCATTGCCTGCGAGATTACGTTTCCGCGCGTGATCGGCTACCGATACGAGTTGCCCTCGGAGTACCTGACAGTGACCTTCACCAGCGACTCGAAGCTCGCCCTGACAACCGAGGACGTGGCAACCATAACTGAGGGTGCGCCCATCGTGGGGGAGTCCACCTTCCACAGTATTGATGACCTCAAGAGTTGCCGAGAGCAGGAGGTGGATTTTCGGCTCGCGAAGACAGTGCTGGAGAGCTACTTTGCGGACCCAGAGGGCAATGTTAAGCAATGGCTATTCCCGCAGCTCCTTCAGATCGCTCGGCGATGGCGCAGGGAGTGCCTCCAGCTCAAGGACGACACGTTCCCGCAGCTTCTGCTCTTGCAAGAACGTACGAGGGAGGCGGCCGACCGCATCTACCGAGCCATCGTCAGCTCGACCGAGGGCGAGAAGCGGCTAAAGCCTATCCTTCGCCCCTACGACACAGTGGGGGCCACCCGCTATATAGACTTCGACACGACGCGCCCCGTCTACATCACGCGCGCCGATAAGTGCCACGTCTCGCACGTCGTGGCCGATACGGAATCATGGGAGCAGAAAATGGCGCAGACGCTGGAGGACATGGACGAAGTCGTTTGCTACGTGAAGAACCAGAACCTCGGTTTCACGATCCCTTACACACTTGATGGGCAAGAGCGCAGTTACATCCCCGACTTCATCGTGCGGCTTACCGATGGCCACGGTCGCGAGGACCTGCTCAACTTGATCGTGGAGGTCAGTGGGGAGCGGAAGAAGGATAAGGCCGCGAAAGTAGCGACGGCGCGCACCATGTGGGTCCCAGCGATCAACGCCCACGGCGGGTTCGGGCGGTGGACCTTCCTCGAGATTTCGGACCCCTGGGATGCGAAGAACACGATCCGCGCCACGCTCCAGTCCATGATGACAGCTAGGACGAGCTGAAGGAGCAGCCATGCCCCCGAAGAAGCCAACGGGCACGAAGCCGGTCAAGCCCGCTAAGAGTTCAAAGACCGACATCTCGTCGGTCAGGCATAAGGACAAGCGAAAGAACATCCCGACTCAGGAGCTAAGAGATTTCGTCGCCGAGGCCGAGACGCGGCCGAGGACGGTCCTCTACCCGCGCGACCTGTCACTCGACCCGCAACTCGTCTGGAAGGGCAAGGACGAGCAGGACCAGCAGCCACTCGCGGTTCCAGCGGTGCCCGTCTACATACAGGAGAAGATCCAGCCGCAGGCGATCATCGAGGAGCTGCGCGTGAGGTCGGCAAGTGGCGCTGAACCACCCCTCGAACTCTTCTCGGACTTCAACGGGATCAAGTTCGAAGAGCTCGTGGACTTTTACCATCACGAACAGAACTGGTCGAACCGGATGATTCTCGGCGACTCACTTCTAGTGATGACTTCCCTCGCCGAAAAGGAGGGGCTCAAAGGCAAGGTCCAGACGATCTACTTCGATCCGCCTTACGGCATCAAGTTCGGTTCGAACTGGCAAGTGAGCACGCGGAAGCGAGACGTAAAGGACGGCAGGGTCGAGGACGCTACTCGCCAGCCAGAGCAAGTGCGTGCGTTTCGTGACACTTGGAAGCTCGGCGTCCACTCCTATCTCGCTTACCTTCGTGATCGTCTGGCGGTGGCTCGCGAACTCCTCACCGAGACAGGAAGCATTTTTGTACAGATCGGTGATGAGAACATTCATCTTGTCAGATCTGTGCTCGATGAAGTGTTCGGCTCAGAGAATTTTTGCAGCCAGATCGCCTTCGTAAAGACGACAAGTGCCACCGCCGAGCTGCTTCCGGGTACGGCTGATTACCTGCTTTGGTACGCACGTTCGAAGGACACAGTGAAGTACCGTGCTCTTTACGACTCGAAAAGTGGAGACCTGAGTTCAAGTGCCTACGGGCGCCTTATGTTGCCCAACGGCACTCGTCGCACCCTTACTCCCGAGGAGAAGGAAAATCCTGTGACTCTTCCGGCGGGGTCACGCATCTACCGGCTTGACAACCTGACAAGCCAACGGCCACCAGGTAGCTTCCCCGTGCGACTTAACGGTCGCAGTTTTACACCCGGCAAGGGCTACTGGAAGACTGGCGAGGCCGGCATGCAGTTGCTCCGGCTCGCAGGTCGTTTGGAGGCGACTGAAGACAGGCTGTACTACATTAGGTACTTGGAAGACTTCCGGGTAGTTGGTCGATCGAACATCTGGACTGACACGGTAGTCGCGGGTTTCGCATCTGATAAGAAGTACGTCGTCGAGACATCGCGGAAAGTGGTTGAGCGTTGTGTCCTGATGACGACCGATCCCGGTGACCTCGTCCTCGATCCGACTTGCGGCAGTGGAACCGCGGCTTATGTCGCTGAGCAGTGGGGGCGGCGCTGGATCACCATCGACACGAGCCGCGTCGCTCTTGCTCTAGCGCGGACCCGGCTCATGGCGGCCCGCTACCCGTACTACCTACTAGCGGACTCCCCTGAGGGCCTTCGCAAGGAGGCCGAGATTACAGGGCGCGTCCCGCCCGAGTACCGGACCGATGGCGACATCCGCAAGGGTTTTGTGTACGAGCGCGTGCCACATATCACCCTCAAGTCGATCGCGAACAACCCGGACATCAAGGAGGGCATAACCCGCGAACAGCTCGACGCGGCCATCGCCCGGCATGCGGAGACCGAGGTCCTGTTCGACCGGCCCTATGAAGACTCCAAGCGCATCCGCGTGAGCGGGCCGTTCACGGTCGAGAGCCTGTCCCCTCACCGCGTGCTCGCCGCTGACGAAGAGCGCCCGTCCACCAAAGCGAAGGCCAGCGAGACCGACGGCGGTCCACCGTTTGAGGCGACGATTTTTGAGAACCTGAAGAGGGCTGGCGTCCAGAACACCTTCAAGAACGAGCGACTCGTCTTCGAGAGGATAGAGCCGTTCTCGGGCGCATGGATTCACGCACAGGGCTTCTACACGGACAAACTGGGGAACTCGAAACGCGTGGCTATCTCTCTCGGCCCCGAGCACGGCACCGTTGGCCCCGAGCAGCTCAAGGAAGCAGCGAAGGAGGCCATCAAGGGTGTCGGCTTCGACATGCTCGTCGTCTGTGGCTTCGCCTTCGACCCTCACGTCTACGAGACTGCCAAACAGATAGAGCCCCAAGAGAGAGAAGGGGCCGGCGCTCGCAAGGTAGCTGACGCCGGCGCGCAGTACGGGAGGTTGCCGGTGCTACTCGCACGGATGAATCCGGACCTACTGAACGACGACCTGCTGAAGAAGACGGGTGCGGGCAACCTGTTCATGGTCTTTGGCGAGCCGGAGATCAAAATCGACCGGGGGAAAGACGGCAAGCTGACGGTGACCCTCATTGGCCTTGATGTCTACGACCCGACGACCGGCGAGATTCGCAATTCATCGACCGACGACATCGCCTGCTGGTTCATCGACACCGACTACAACGGCGAGAGCTTTTTTGTCCGTCAGGCCTACTTTACTGGCGCTGAAGAGCCCTACGAGAAGCTCCAGCGCGCTCTCCGGGCCGAGATCGATGAGGCCGCATGGGCGTCTCTCTACTCGACGAAAAGCCGACCCTTCGACTCACCCAAGAACGGGAAGATCGCCATCAAGGTCATCAACCATTATGGCGACGAGGTTCTAAAGGTGCTCGAGGTGGCTCAACGACGACGGTAGGTTCTTGCCAAGAGAGGGATTCCATCCCTCTTTGAACGGCTCGACGGTCTGTCGGAAATATGGATGGCGGCCGGGATTTAAACCGGGGAGCGCGGAGAAGAATGATCGAATACCTTACATGGATTCCGAGTCGAATCTGGGAGGCGATAGCTGGACGGAGGCGCATTCAGTTCCTCATGCACCACGCTTTTTTCCTTCACACGGGCGAGGCGGCCTACTTTTTCAACGTGACTAACCTCTCACGTGATCGGGACACTGAGATAACTCACGTCTGGTTGGCACTCAATGGCGAGATTCCCGTTTTGAACCCCGATCGACCCTTGCCAAGACGCTTAAGGCCAGATGAAACATGGGAGACTTGGGTTCCAGCGGATCAATTGCCCTCAGATCTTGGGGAACGCGCGGTTCACAATGGGTAGCGTGAGACTGTCCATAGGTAGAATGATCAAGTCGCGGAAAAATATAACAGTGCCGGCACTGGGAACCATTCCTGGAGGGTGATGGAATCTGAGCAAGCGAGATGCTTTTTTGAAAGCGAATTCGGCGAGCGACATGGCCTCACGCCTTCACGGCCCTCTATTAAGCAAGCGTCGGCATCTCAGCTAGCTGCGAATGCACGACTCCGGCGATCAATAGGCATCCCGCTTATGAGGAGCGGCCGGGAGCGGAAAGTGGGACGAATTGTCACTGGGGAGAGGATGCCTGGTAGCTTTCGTGTCTATTCTCCTGGCAGGGTTCTTGGCAGGCCTAGCACTCGCTTAATGATGCCCGAAACGCTCGGTAATCCGTGGTGACCTCAAGAGAATCGGATTTCCTGCATGATCCTCGTGGTGGGGGCATGTCTAACCCTTGGTCACTACTTCCCACCAGGAGGCCTTTTATTCTGCCCCAGGACGCAGAAGCTGTTTCCGCATTCAACAGAACCGCGAGACCGGCGTATCGGTTCGAGATTGAGATTCTTCCCGAGCCTTTCTTTGGTTCCCCTGAGGCGCCGGTAGTCTCCTTAGGCCTCAATCCCGGCTTGAATACTAGAGATTATGCCGTGCATGAGGACCCTGCGTTCATCGAGAACTCAAGGCAGTCCTTGGTCCACCGGCTAGCTCCATATCCTTTTCTGCATCTCCAGCCCAACGACGACTCCAGACCCGGTTCTGTATGGTGGCGAACCATTTGCAAAGAGTTGATCTCAGATGTGGGGATCGAGCTCCTTGGTCAGCGGTTACTCCATTTGCAGTATTTTCCATATCACTCATTTCAATTCGGAGGCCGACCACCGCGTGTCGCATCGCAAGACTACACGTTCCGCTTGCTCCGAGCGTCGCTGGCGGGCGGCGCTGAAGTCATCCTCATGAGGTCAGCAGATCTTTGGTTCCGGGCTGTGCCGGAGTTAGGAGATTATTCGAAACTCCACATTGTCCGGAATTTCCGACGTCCGTTCCTGTCTCGGGGAAACCTGCCAAGCTACTACATTGTTCGCGATGGCCTACTTGGGTCGACCTAAAGTGGCTTGGCTCGCTTCACATCCGGTGCTTGCTCGACCAGGTATTGATTCCGAGTTTGGCTCCGAGTTAATCAAGTTGAGATCTTTCGAGGCGGGTGAGCTATAAATCCAAAGGGAATGACGACTCGGTTCAGGGGTTGGAGGTCCACCACACATCCGTCAAAGGCTGAAGGGGTCTCGGGATGTCCGATTACAAATTGGTGGGCCTGACGCTCACTGGGGCGGAACAACCGGGACGGGTCTCGGCCGATGTGAACTCGAAATGGCAGAGGAAGATGCTCCGGTCCAGCAAAGAGTTGGACGTGGGCCAAAATATCGCCAGAATGAATTCTTGTCGCGAAAAGCAAGTGACTCCAGTGAGTAGGTCGATAGCCATCTTGTAGTTTATAGACGATCTGCTGTTCTTCCTGGGTCACAAGGCAGTTTCCAATCAAACCCCCTTCCCAAATGAACTCCCGGATCGCGGAGAACTCCGAGTCTGTCCCTACTAGGTCCGGGAAAACCGTGAGCACGTAGTGGAAGGCGACCTTGGCTACGCCTCGCTCGTATTCACCCAATGGGGCTCGGACGGCTAACCGTACAGTTTGGACGGGAAGCGCAGTCTCGGACCAATCAGCCCGAACATTGAACCCAAGAGCGGCGACAAGGTCCTCGATAGATTTCTGCTCGTGCGGCGCGGCAAACACGGAAATAGGTTTTGGGTCAACCGCGCCATCCACCTCAAGGAAATCCATGATTACTCCGGGGTTCTCGAAGGCTTGGTCAACGATCGGGACCGGAATCCGTCTTGCGCTGGCGTCTTCGAAAATGATTTGCCGCAACGGTCTGACCTCCCTCGTTCCCAGAACAGACTCCCACAGGATGTCATGGTCGGTTCCCTCCAGGCGACCAACCATGGTGAGTGGTGGCAATCCCGAAGCCCCAGCCTCATACGGGGAACGAATTCCCTTCTTGCCTCTTTTCCTCTTCCCGTGGATTCCAGCGAGGTATCTGAAAAACGCATTGGGTCCCGCGCGGGCGAAGGGAAGGTCGACCTCATTGCCTAGGCGCTCATTGCATGCGCGGCACAAGCGAGCCCTAAGTGCGGGCATGCCGGCGAATCGCCCGAGACTCTCAGGAAGAAAGTGTTCCTCGGACGGCCCCGAGTGGGGGCCCGGGTAGATGCACTGGGACTTACTCATGGCCGGATAATCCTGGCACTTCGGAAATGACGCCGCGAGAGCCTTTGGTTTTCCGGCATGGCCAGTTGGGCCAAGTAGAGAGAGTAGAGACGTTCTCCGGGGCAGGGCGGGAGCCCCAAGATTCGAGTCATTTAATGTAAGTGCAAGGTTGTGAATGACTTATGGGCCTATTTTCCCCCAATGAGAGGCTCAATGTTTGCCTAGTATTATGTTTCCCATCCGCACTATGATTCTGGGTCATGGAGAGGAAACAGAGGGTCGACCGGCGAGAATTGTTGAAGCAGGAACTACGCATGGCCTACGGGGCAATCGGCAAGCGTTGGCCAATGGTCGAACAGCTCACCCTGGAGTTTCACTATCTCGACGACAACTTTCGTGAGTTCGCCAAGGCCACGCTCGCGTGGTACCCCGAGCATTCAGCCTTCCTAGAGATTCCATGTCGCGAAAGAGAATGTGTTAATGGCGGCTTTGATCTGAACGACATCGCGGCGAAGATGATTCGCCAAGGTGAAATGGAGTCTGCAGGGAGTTTGACGTGCATGGGGTGGCAAGATCGAGAGCGAATCGGAAAACATCGTTGCCTTTACAAACTTAAGTATACCTTGCATTGTGAGTTCCAAGAGGACGAATCGGGAGGTTGAAGATGGACATCGCAACATTCATTGCTCTTTGTAAAGCCGCCAAGGATGCTCGCGGGGAGCTTCTAGCCGTCGCTCATAAACGCCTTTCCCATGAAGAGAAGAAGCTTCTTCTGGCTGCAGCCGAGCCCGGTGAAACGGAGGGAAAATTTCGTATTCACGGCACCGACCAGAGCGGTCCCTGGCTGCGTGCCGGCGACGTGGAATGCATCAATCCAAATGATCGAGCTCGCCGGGTTGTTTGCCTGGAGGCCTTCGAATCGCTTTGCAAGCGTGGTCTTGTCCACCATGAGAGCGGGAATCTCTTCACCCTGACGGGTTCGGGTTTCAAAGAGGCACGGATGCTACAGAAGAAAAAGGGCCTGAAGGGATACGCGATTCAGATTTAAGAAGAGCGGTTGGGATCCCGATTCCATGGATGCGTAAATGGAGTGCCGGATGATTGATCTTCTCCCACTCCGATGATTCCAGGATTGGATCCTCGCCAGAAGCGCATATCGGACCTCCTCGGTCGGTTGGTCAGCCCGGGAGCCGTAGCATTTTTTGAAGACTCCTGCCAGATGATGGATGGCAAGGACGGTTTGAGATGCTCGGCTCACCTGATTGCCCACTCCATTCGGGAAATAGAGAGCGCAATCCGGGCTGTGCTTCAACCTGTGGTGGGGCCATTCGAAAATCAGAATTCCGTTTACGAGCAGCACGCCGCGGAACTGGTTACTCGGCTGGAGATTTCTGGAGCGCGGTCCCCCGAGGCCATCGCTGGCATCGTTCAACTGTTGAACAACATCAAGCCGGAACGTCCGAGCCACAGAGATGAGATTCGTCAGATCCTAAAGGCCCTCGCCGTGGTGGAAAACGATCCCATAGCCAATCGATGGTTGAAGTTAGCTGGCGATCTTCACAAATGGGCACATCGGAAAAATCTTGACGCGCCTCGCGAAGTCGACGAGGAGTTCAGGGATTTTTGGGACCAGATGCAAGCCGTTTTGGACTTTGTCCTGCACCGTATGGAAGGACAATACTCCGCCTTCTCTCGTGCTTGTGAACCAATGCTGGACAAGGAGGAACCGACAAAAGAGGACATCAAACTGCTTCGAGAACACGTGCCCAACACGACTATTTTGGGAGCGTTTTTGGATAGGTTACAGAAGCCAGGCTGGGTACATCACCTTGCAAAGGGAGGATTTTTTTCCGTTCCTCCCCGCGCGATCTCAATCGAGGGTGAAGGAATAATTTTCCCACCCTGGCCAGCCAGTCGGTATCTAGCGCGTATGGCGAAGACCGCCTCACGCCCGATCCTTGAACTGATCACGAGCATCGTGTTGGACCTCCCGGAAACCGGCAACGAACGGGTTCTCCAAGATTTGGTGGAGATTGCGAACGGGCTTCCGCCAGACCTTGCTGCACGCCTGGCTGAAAAGGCCATAACGTGGTTAACCCCATATGCTGCCATGGTCCCAAGCGGGCTCGGCGCATTCGCTGCGAAATTGGCGCGGGAAGGTCACGCTGCGGAAGCGATTCTCATCATGGAGCAATTGCTTACCGTTGATCCGGACCCCGAATACGATCCGGGGAAGGAATAAGTTAAGGGATGCTCTTTAGAACCCCCAAGCCTCGGCGCCGAATAACAGAATGGGACTACGAGGAGATCAGAAGCCAGCATGTGCCCGAAGTCGTCAGGGCCGGTGGGCTGAATGCTCTGCGCACTCTCGTGAAGATGCTTGACCGTGCCATTTCGTTATCCCACCCAAATCCGAACAAGGAGGGCAAGTACGACGGGTCAAACATCTGGAGACCAGCCATCGAAGAACATGCTCAGAATAGATTCCAGGATTCTCCCGAATGCCAATTGACCATTGCCGTTCGTGACGCAGCCATGCTGCTGGTCGGTGAAGGGAAGGAAGACCTTGAGGGTGTTGTAGCAGTACTTCAAGAGGGCAGGTGGTTCATTTTTGAGCGGATCGCTCTCCACCTCTTGGCTGTGGCCCCAGACGTCTCCCCGAGCCTCATTGCCACAAAGTTACTGGACCAAGAAGTGATGGATGAGACGACGTTGCGCCACGAGTTCTACCATCTCCTGGCCGCCCGTTTCGAAGAACTCGAACCACAGGATCGTGAAGCCGTCATCAAACTCATCGTCCGTCCGCGTGAAGACGAGGTATGGCATGAAGGTTACAAAACTCAGATGGGCGAGCCGGTGTCCCAGGTGGAATTAGAGAGATTTCGGAAACGGAGAGTGGCTGATCTCCTCAGCGCGATCGAGGATCAATTGGACGGTCCCATTCTCGCAGAATATCAGGCGATAACTGCTGAGCTCGGTAAAGGTGTCCATCCTGACTTCATGTTCTTCAGTTCTTCTGGGGGATGGGTCGGACCCTCGAGCCCAAGAGAGGCACCAGAATTAGCTGCAATGAGCGTTGAGGAATTAGTTCAATTTCTTAAGGGATGGCAACCATCAGGCGAGTTGATGCAGGACGATAGCATGGAGGGCTTAGGCAGAACCTTGACCCAGGTAATCAAGGACAACCCAAGCCGCTATCTTTCGGCCGCTCCAGCCTTCAAGGGGCTTGATCCAACATACGTACGAAGTGTTTTTGATGCGGCTGACTTGGTCTTGCAGAAAAAAGGACTCATCGACTGGCCTAAGCTGCTCGATCTGTGCCATTGGGCGGCTCAACAGGTGGACGAGGAAGAAAAGCCTCGGTCATCGGCTCGTGATCCTGGCTGGCGCTGGGCTCGAAAGAGCCAAGCCAAACTGCTCAACGACGCCCTTCATTACGAGGACACTCCGATACCAGTCGCTTCAAGGGACAGGGTTTGGGAGGTCATTCGAATCCTCAGCGATGATCCGGATCCTACGCCTGAGCACGAAGAGGCTTACGGCGGTGCCAACATGGACCCGGTTAATCTTTCGGTGAACAGCATTCGAAGCGAGGCGATCAGGGCAACAATTGCCTACGCCGCCTGGGTCAAACGAACCGGATCATCAGGTCAGGACCCGGAAAGCCGTTGGAGCTTGGACCAAATCCCGGAGGTCCGGGAGGTTCTCGATCTCCACTTGGATCCAGCCGGAGACCCTTCACTTGCGGTGCGTTCGGTGTATGGCCAAGAGTTCGGCTTGCTGTTGCACCTGGACCGTGCTTGGACTTTGGGAGCCGTGGCAAAGATTTTCCCTGGATCCGAAGGAGCGCGCCAACTATGGGAGGCTGCCTGGGAGGCCTTCCTCGGTGTTCGCGGCCCACATCGCGTTCTTTTTGAGGCACTCGAAAAAGTCTATGAACTGGCCATTGACCGAATAGGAACAGGAGATCCAGCTGTCCGGCACTTTGGCAGGCCGGACGAAGAATTGGGGGAGCATCTCATCCAGCTATACACGTGGGGCGCACTTGGAAATCGTCCGACAGGCCTAATAGGTCGGTTCTTCGATCGCGCCAACCCTGAGCTTCGTCGTCACGCTCTCGCATACATCGGCCTCGGGCTCGCAGCCACGGAAGATGTTTCAACCGATGTCCTAACCCGCCTCAAGTTGTTCATGGAAGAACGGATTTCAAATTTAGGTGAGCAGGACGACCTTTCAGAGCTTGGTGCCTTTGGCGAATGGTTTGCCAGCCGGAAGTTCGATGATGATTGGTCCTACGAAACCTTGATGGTCATTCTTGGTCGGGACGGAGCCTTAGAACTAGGGCAAGGAGCGATCCGGCGCCTAGCCGAGGATGTGAGCGCGCGCCCTGAGGATGTCGTCCGCTGCTTAAACTTGGTGATTCTGGTGGTGAGAGATTGGCTCCTTGACGCCTGGCGGGATGAAATCGGTGCGATCCTGAGATTTGCGCTAGAACGACACGAGCTTCGACGTCCGGCCCTGGAGATCGTCAATCGACTGATTGCAAGGGGCCACCCGAGCTACCAAATCTTTCGTGCGCCAGACAAATAATCATGAATGTGGATTTTCCAATCTGGTAGAAAGGAGCCAAGAGCCGTTTCTCGAATTAATCCACAATCTGGTTGACGCCATTTCCGTTTAGGGCTAGCTTATTGTTACCCGGAAGTAAGCGAGCCCCAATCCCCAGGGACTCTGAGACAGAAAACGCGGTCAATTCCCCAAACCCCGCGTAACCAGATCCAATTCCTGTCAGGGACTGATCCGAGGAGGTTTTCTGTCGTTTGCCGGGCCTCATTTTTGCCTCCCTGCTTCCCTCCCCCGGCTGTGGTGGTGTTCCATCCTTTCTTCACAGTAACCAGTAGGAGGACTGGGCTAATGCATCCAAATCCGAAAGGCGTGACTCCTTCCAGCTACCCAGAACGAAAAGTGCCATTCACCTTCGAAAAGCTTTTCCAAAAAGGCAACTCTAGACGCTGCCTTCGCAATTTTCAGCATCATTCGCATGCCCGAGCACTTCTCTACTGTCTGGCTATCTTCTTCATTCTTGCCGGAAGTCCGGCGCGCTCCTCAGGTAGTGAAGAATCAAAACAGTCGGCTTCAAAAGAGTTCTCGACGTGTTGGAGTGATACGCTCGTCAAGACAGTAAGCCACTTGGCCGATTCACTTGCGAAGGGAAACCTCCTCGTTGACGTTGCTGGTGGTTTCAATGCAGACAAGTCCCCCTCTGCAGACTCCAGACTAACAACGCCAAAAACTGCTTCGTTATACAAGTTCACTACCTCCGCCTCTATTTCCTATGTCAAATACCCTATTGAGGCTCGTTTCCTCGTCGAAAGTGGATTTGTACTCGATGGTGACTTCCTTAAAGAGAGTGTCTCGAAACTTGTCCTGAATGTTGACCAGCACCCTGGTGTTGGAAGTGAAGTATTTGGTTTTGCCGAGAGATTCTCGGACAGTTATATGAGTATCGACGATCGATATGAGGTTGGCGGCGGCGCAAAGATTCGCATGGCCCGCGGGTATACAAAGAAAGGTGAGAGTGTTCTCTGTCCGCTCAGGGCTGCGACGCAGGAAACTGACTCGCTCCTTAAAGAGGCTCTTCGATCTGCCAAGACTCCTCGTGATTCCGTGCTTTTGAGGAACAAGTGGGGACAACTTCGTGCATTTCGACGGGGGGCAGAAGATGATAAGGAATTGATGAACTTTGTGGCCTCAATATCGGCTGCCCTCTACGGGGAATTGGAGCGCGCCACAATCATCCTGAAAGCTGAATCCGGTGCTGATAGCATCAGGAAGGAAGTTCCCACGGACTCGGAGCTGAGAGCCTCTATTCGCCCAAAGCTCTCCTTACGATCGGATCCATTTTTCCTTGACGCTGTAGTGTTTTTCAAATTTAAATTGTTGCCAGTAGCAGCGATAGATGCAACTAGAATAGAAAGCGAACTTAATGTAGGCTTTTCAGCTTCGAAAACGATCGATTTGCTGATCAAATTCCAGCACCGCTTTGATGCATCGCCACCTCACGTGGACGATCTATTTGCCCATGACACCCACTGGACCCTCAACTGGATGGTCAAAGTGAAAGTGGGCTGAACAAGCAGCCTGGCGATACAAAGGTACGCGGGTAGTGCGAGAGCCGCAGGATGCAAATGTGGACGCGCTTCGCCTACGACTGCGGAATAAAATGAGGGGCCATTACAACAATCGCGCGCAAATCCTGAAGGATTCACATCCTTTGGGGATTCAAGTTAACTTTGCGACCAAGTGTAGCTAATGGAGTCTTGGTCGTTTTCCACTCAAGGGAAGGAGAATGCCTTTTGGGCCCCTTCAAAATAGATAAAGCATGTTGATCTGCGACCTAGCCCCCGTCTAACAGCCCTGGGACAGCGGAGTTCCTCATTCGCGGGCAAGTGCAACTTGTCCACTTTGAAAACTATGAAGAAGCTCGACAATCTTCCGAACCGCCAGCGGGTTCAGTTCACTTGAATTAAGAGACTCAAGAAATTCCTGTTCCTCCTTGCTCAAGACTGACCAGAAATCGACGAACCAAAGTGGAAGTTGATAACTCGGACTCCCCACCGCGAACTGGGGATTGCCAAGCGTTCTTTTCTCCCTCAGGTCCTGGATGGAATCGCAGAGGCTCACAATGCCTGGGTCAGCCTCACCGTATCCATGAAAGGTCGACATGTAGATCACAAGAAGTCGACGTTCCAGGGGTGAGCATGCCACAAGTGCAGCATCGTCGAGCTCTGCCTCAACAAAGCGTTCGTTCACCTGGATCGCTTGACCTCTGAAGATGGGGAAGAAGAAGGAAATAAGCTCGTCATAGCGGCGGAGACAGGGGTTCTCAGCCATAACAGTCCGAATGTACTCGGTCGTTTCTTCGAAATTAAGAAAGGTCACGCCGTTCCAATCGAATCGGAGGCTCCAACCAAGCCCATCCTGGGGCAATAGGTTCCCATTGATCCGTCCAGCGAGGACAAGCGTGTGAGGTCCTTTGAGGCAATAGAGGTATAACCTCTCGTCCATTCTGTGATGGGCAAGTTGCTTGCCTAGGAGCCACAATGGGACTCGAAAACGCGATTTTGTTTCGACTTTCCCGCGAAGAAGGCTTGCTTCCCTGAGGAAAGCCTCGGCTTGATCTATGAATGGGGGTCGCTGGATCTGCGCAGGAATGGGCTTTCGGGGAGACAAAAGGAGAAATGAGAAGCGAAGGTCGGCCCCTTGCAAAAATGCTCGGATGAATTCTTCCATTTCCTCCTGGGTCGATAGGGCCCGGTTCGCGACAAACTCCAGTCGATCGCGCCTCTTCATGAGCAGGTGCTTGGAATTCTTCGCGGCGGGTTCGGAAGTCAAGATACGAGCCAAATGGACCGCGGAGCTAATATCGAGCTTGATCATAACAACCCAATAGTACGCGAATGGCTCTGGCCAGGGGCAAAATCAAGACTGCGCTTCGGTGGAAGCGCTTCCGGTCGCCATACACGAAAGGGATTCGAAGGCGCGAGAGTCAGGACTGCGCCCTTCGCCTAATTAGGAGGATCGGCACAAAAACCAGACATGGCTGTGCTGCAGCCCGTGACCTCCGGGCAGGACCGGCTGCTTGACTCAATCTTCCAGGGCGCCTACCCACGACCCGCTCGCCAGCGTTCTAGCAACACAGCAAGCAGCTGGTCGCGCGATCTGCTGGAGCCCTCTTTCAAAGCGAAACCTTCACACGCCTCGGGTTTGCGTCCTCCAGGTGTTCCTTGGCTTATTCTGCCCAACGAGACCGCCAAGATCGACCGATTGCCCGAATAAATGAAAGGGATAGCAAAGAAACGTCCGCCACCATGATGCAAAACCAACCAGCGCCGTGGCTGGCCCCGATCGACATCGATGTGCTACGGTTTGCGTCTTCCCCCGTCCCCGATGATGAATTTATTCCACCTAGTGAGGACATCTATCCATGAGCTACGAAGTCGATATTCATCACGTCGGTGACGAATCGCAGAGCGGCGACGCAATCAGTCTCCGGTACGGCGATTTTACGGATCGGAGCCGTTTTCGAGTGGTCGTGATCGATGGTGGATTCCGAGACACGGGCGAGAAGGTCATCGCCCACATCCAGGAATATTACGGAACCAATACGGTGGATCTCGTCGTGTCCACGCACCCGGACAATGATCACTCGTCGGGTCTTCGCCCGATCCTCGAGAGGCTCACGGTCCGTGAACTTTGGATGCACCGGCTCTCGACCCGCCAGAAGTTCGTCAGTCTCCTGCTTGAATCCGCCGTTCGAACCGGCGGAGATGTCCGCAGGCAACAGATTCAGGAGTCCATCGCTACCGTGAACGAGCTGGAAGGGATTGCCGGCAAGAGGGGGATTCCGATTGTGGAACCCTTCGCTGGCGTCCATTCAGCAGACGGCAAGCTTTACGTGCTTGGTCCAAGTGTGGATTTTTACAATCAGCTCTTTACTCAAGAGTCGGACAGGTCCCTCGGAAGACTCCTGCTGGAAGCCTTGGGAAAGGCGAAGCGAGTCGTGAAGGAAAGCTGGGATGAAGATGCTCTCGAGGAACCGGCAGATGGCGCGACCAACGCGCGTAACAATTCCAGCGCGATTCTTCTGGCCCAATTCGATGCCGCGGACCATTTCCTCTTTACGGGGGATGCGGGCGTTCCCGCGCTAACGCAGGCCGCCGCCCACGCATTTTCCGCTGGATACAACCTAGCAACAAGCTTGAAGTATTTTCAAGTTCCTCATCACGGCAGCAAACGTAATCTCGGCCCGGCGATTCTAAGCCAGGTTATCGGCCCGGTTCTGACCAAGGGCACCGTGAACGGAAAGCGGGCGTTCATTTCCGCGGCGAGGAAGGGGGAGCCTAAACATCCTTCGAAACGAGTGACAAACGCCCTGATTCGCCGCGGCTTTACCGTTTCCGCCACTCAGGGAGCCACGCACTGCTACCACAGCGGGGATGTACCCACGCGAAAGGACTGGTACAACATCACTCCCGTTGCATTTTCCGAAAGTTACGAGGAAGAGGGATAAACTCAGGCGTGTCCCACGGTCTCCTGGGCCTTGACGCATACACATTTCGAGCGCGGATAGCTCCGGCCTTGCTCGTCATCCTGCCGCTCGTGCTTGGCTTGGCTGTATGGCTTCCTCTTGAAGCTCCACTCCAGACAACTCTCTTCGGTTTCGGTGGCATGCTCGCCTTGACCGCACTCGTGGCCCAGCTCGCCCGAGATCGTGGACGAAGAATCCAGCCGGAACTGTTTCGTCGATGGGGCGGAGCTCCTTCAGACCTCATGCTGTCCTTCCGGCATTCTTCCCTCGATCCTGAGACGATCCGTCGCTATCACGGGCAACTCCGACGCGCTTTGCCGGAGCTGGTCATCCCTGCCACCCGTGAAGAAGAGGACGTAATGCCCGAAGCAGCTGTGCGGGTCTATGAAAGCTGCACACGTTTTCTTATGGAGCAGACTCGCAAAGATCCGCTGGTCAATGAAGAGAACGCTAATTTCGGGTATCGCAGAAATCTCTTCGGCCTGAAACCATTCGGAATCACAACGTCGATCTTTGGGATTGTGTCATCAGGAGTAAGGACATGGCAATTGGGGGTAGTCATACATTCAGTGTCCGTTCCCGGTCTGGTGTACGGTATCCTGAGCCTTATTTTGCTTTTTGTTTGGATCTATTGGATCACGGAGAGTTGGGTACGCTCGGCTGCCCATGCGTATTCACTTCGCCTGCTGGCCGCCTGTGAAAACTTAACCACCCACGAACATTGAGGCCTTCGCAAGTGCTGCCCTCCTCATCCAGTTTTCTTGACATGTCTTAGACTGGGAAGCTTACGAACGCTCCTCAAGACAACTTGTTCAGGAGGATCCCGGCGAACAGACGCGACATTGCATAGTCGGATCTCAGCGAGCGGAAGTCCCCGAGTCTCGGGGACCTCCGCTCAGCGTTTGTTGGAGCTTACTTATGGCAAGAAACCATAGCGAATAACCAAGGTGGCCTCTGAAGCTCTTTGGAGAAAAGCTTGATTGGTGACATCCTTTGAGTCGATCACCAAGCCATGGTTGGTTTGTGCGCCATCTATCCATCCCTTAACCAGATCGGTCACGTCGAGCCGTAAAGACCCACCCTGATTTCTTTCATAATCAAGAGGGCCAATCTCAGAAAACGCAGCAGGCGTGGATGACACTGCGAGAGAACCACCTCGACTCACTTGGTTCGGATCCCATTCTTCCGTGATCTCGGACACACTGTACTCAGTGTAGTCTTCTGGCCCAAGCCCCGAGACGTTCCACTCAATAAAGGCTCGAAAGATCTGCCTTCCGTCTCCCTGTGGCAGGGTAAAATCACCAACCCGAAAAGCTATACGAGTCCCGCTTTCGGCTTGGTTTGAAACGCTAGTGGCCTGTTGGATCTGCACACGTAAAGTTTCCGCAAAGGCATCTTGCCACAAGAGGGTTGATGCCAAAGCAAGAGCCGTCAAAAGAGCCAAACTTCTCTTGGTCATGTTCGTTACCTCCTCTTACCTTGCAACAACCAGCTTCGCAGTCGTTTCCGAGCCAGAACTTCCTACTAGTCTCAACAGGTAGACACCACTTTGAAGCAATTTACCATCAGGGCCCCGAAAACTAAGGGCTAGCATACCTTCCCCAGCACTCTGTCCCGGCTCTGCCCCCTTCAGAATAAGGCGACCAGCAATGTCGAACAGCTCATAGCTGACGGCTTGCTCGTCGGAACCTAGGGAATAGCCAATTGCAGCTCCCTCCCGAGCAGGATTAGGCGAAACCCGCGTTATACGAAGCCCTGGCGTCGGGGCATTCGGACCAATCTCCACGAACTCCGCGGTGGGCTGACTACATAGCCAGTCAACTGTGACAACAATACCCGACGTACAAGAGGGCTGGTTGCAGCTCCCCCACCAATTGCCTATTGCGGTGACGCCGGTGCCCAGAGACGTGTTCACCACGCAATGAGACGAATTGCTGTAAATGCTATTGTCACCGCCCTGGGAGGCGTTCCCCAGATCTGGTTGAGCATCGCTACGTGCCACCACTCCATCTGTGTTGGAATAAATCCTGTTTTCTCGAACGGTTGGATTTGCTGAGGAGCCGACGCATCGAACACCGTTCGTGCAGCTTGTAATATAATTGTCGCTGTAGTTGCTGCCCGCTGTTCCGATGAGATGTGTGCCGGCTAGTATCTCAATTCCGTAGTGGCACCCAGATACGGTATTGGCATTAATAACGGCTGCGCCACTCGTCAAACGAATGGCATCCCCGTTACTGAAGCCTGTAAATGAGTTCCCTTGAATCCTTGGGGTTGCCGTGGAGTTCATCAGGTTTGTAAAAATTCCGTAATCCGAACTACTGTTTCCGGAAATCGTATTATTGTCCAAGTGAAGACCAGAGCAATCACTTGACATTTGAATGCCTGACCCAGCCCCAACGTAAATCGTATTGCCCACGACGTTTACCGAGTCAGCCACGGGAATATTACCCAGGGCAAGAGGGACCACGGAAATATTTGAAAACGTCGTTTCCTCAATAATTGTCGGCGTATGCGGATGGCTCGCGGACACTCCGTATTTGCAGTCTTGAATAGTCGCGTTGTTCATAAGGTGCGCTGTTCCCGTGGAGCTAATGCTGATTCCCCACCAGTCGTCTGACCCGGGAGTATCATCATTTGACTTCATGTCTGCCTCATCGCAGACGAAGCTCCCATTAACTATCAGCTCGCAGCGGCTTGCATCAGAGCCTCCCGATTGGTGATCGCTTAAAGCGGAGGCTCTAATGACCGTACTCGGATTGAGAGTCAAGGTTTTTCCGCTTGGAATGGTCTCGTCCCCAATGAAATCAATGCTCCCGGCGCCCGTCTGGCTCGTACGCACTAGGGTGCCTTCCATGAAAGTAACGAGGAACGCTCCAATTTTTTTCAGACTACCGTTATTCAAGCTGTTTCCGTACGAGTCGACCCGAAGACCGTAATCACGATTGCTCGGGTCTCGATACAGTGGATTTTCATTATCAAGGCTACCAGTGCCCTGGTCTCCACTCGCATACCCGTTGTTTTGATCGGTGATGCAGTAGGTCGCGGTCGAACTGCCAGCAACGGTGAATGCCTTCCCCCCGCCAGAGATGTTCGAAGCAATGCAGTTTGTGACCGTACCGCCATTTGTATCGTTTACCCCATACTTGACGTTATCAATAGTACAGAACTGCACTTTGTGGTAGGCAGCTCCAGAGGTCAATTGGACCTTAACACCAGTCCCGGACGGGACTGTAATTAGGTTGTCCCTGATATTTACACCGTAATTGGTGTATGCCGTCCCCTCACTTAGAATGCCAATGTCGGCTGTGCTCGAGCTGGTGAACTTGATGTCGCACCCTGAGACTTGGGTGTCACTGCCATTACCACGCAACCAGATTCCTGTGCCCTTTCCCATGATAAGATTGCAGCCCGTTATTTCGGCAAAGTTGCCGCCGGTGAAATTGCTGGTCTCGGTCCACTCAATTCCATATTCCGTACCTGCGGTCCCTGTATTTGTGATTGTGCAGCCACTTATGATGAATGCTTCACTGCTCGGGACTGCATTGATCGCAATTCCGCTGGATAGCGTAAAGGTGCAATTCGTAATCTCTCCGGCTCCAGAACCCACAGTTATCAATTCGGGTGCCACACTCCCCGTCTGTACTATTTGGCAGTTTCGAAGAATTCCTTTATCACGAAGCCAAATCACTCTGTTTTGGCTGGTCGTGTTTCCCCCTTTAATTTGGAAGCCATCCATTACGCAAATCCCGGTAACACTACTGTTCGCGAATTGCACCACTCCATTTTGTGAAAAACTGTCTTCATTGATAATTGGGTTATTACCTGCCGCAGCTAAGACCTGAACACCCTCCGTGATACTGACCAATTCTGTATAGCCGCCGACCTTGTCGTAGACGATAATTCTATCCCCTGAGCTCGAGGCGCTCATCGCAGCGGAGATCGTTGAGTACGTTTGGCCAGGTCCGACTAAGCGATCGACTCCTGCCCAAGCTGGACTTGAGAAGAGAACCACCATTACTAAAAAGAAAAGAGCCAAAGACGGATTGGAGTTTTTCATCATGAGGCCCCCATACGCGTGTTTTGGGTGGTTCCATTGGCCTCCGATTGAGACCTTTGGTGGGTGTCAACCTTTCTAACACCTTTCTTTGAAAGGGGAAATGGTTTCACCTGAATACTCGTAATTCGTCTAGCTCATAGATTGAGTGCTCCTAAGGCCCTAAGGTATTTGAGAACCGCACCTTATGTGCAGAGAAAATACTTTGTGTGTCGAGCCTTCTCTGACCCCGCCCCTTCGGTATTGTTGACATATTTTGCTAAGGTAAAAGATAGTACCTGTCGAAGTTTTAGATGCCGCGTTCTTTACCTGGGGAATCTAAGGTGCTTTCTCAAGCCTTTGCCGTATCACTTTTGGTAGTTGCGAGTTGGACTACAGATAGTGTTGCATCAACTGTCTTCGTTGATCTGAATGCACCCGCTGAAGGTGATGGCACTACTTGGGCTCACGCCTTTAACGATTTAGCTTCTGCCTTAGATGTCGCTTCCCCAGGTGACGAAATCTGGATGGCTCGGGGGGTGTATCTCGGCACGCAAGTGAAAGTTCAAGGAGACCTGAAACTCTACGGGGGGTTCGAGGGTCTGTTTTCCTCAAAATATCCGGGTGGAGAGACAAATCTAAGCCAAAGAGACTTTGTTCTGAATCCCACGATCTTGAGCGGAGATGTGCTGGGAGACGACATTGCCTTCACAAACCGTTCCGATAATTTGAAAAACGTCCTTACTTTGATCGGAAACGCCAATGGAGGGTCCCCTCTGGTTGATGGGTTGGTCGTAACAGGGGGCTTTGGGTATTTGGACAGCTCCTCACCTTATTCCGGTGCTCTCGTAATTATTGGAACAGGAGTTTCTTTAGTTCATTGCACTATTACTTATAACATGACGAAAAATTTTGGGCCTTGTTCAGATTCGGCGGCCAGTTGCGCGGATGGATTCCCTGGGGCTGGCATTTTCTTCGCAGCAAATTCTGATGCCATTATCCTTGACTCAGTCATTTCAGATAACAAGACAGGTGAGGGGGCGGTATCGATCCCGAGTCGATACCCCGATCGCGGCGGTGCAGGTGGATCGGGAGCAGGTGTTTATTGCGAGCAGGCCTCACATGCCACATTCGAGCGCTGCGAGATCTCCCGCAACGTCACCGGCGACGGAGTGCCAGAGGGTGGTCCGGGCGGCAAGGGAGCCGGTATGTATTGTGCAATCTCCAGCGTTGTGTCCTTGCGTAACTGCTTGCTCTCTCAGAATCGCACTGGACGTGGAGGGACTAGTTGCCGCGATGGTGGCAATGGGGGCTCGGGGGCGGGAGTTTTCGCTGAGGATGGGAGCGTTCTTACACTGGAAGGTTGTGATTTTTTAGAAAATCAAGCGGGACCTGGTGCGAACGCGTTTGAAAGCTGCGGGGGTGGAGGTCCAGGCCGTGGAGGCAGTGGAGGAGCTATTTTTTCATACGCACGTACCCAGCTCCTAGGATGCCGCATTCTCAATAACCGCGCCGGAGATGGCGGTGAGACGCAACTTATTGGCGCTGGCGGCACGGGGGGCGATGGAGGTGGGGTCGTGCTCTGGTCGCCTGCTGCAACCATTTCTCACACAATTATCTTTGGCAACTCGGCTGGTTCCGGGTCTTTATCCGGAGCGCTTAATGATGGCGGCTATGGCGGCGGACTCTTTCTCTCCACAAACGCTGACTCCATTCACATTGATAATTCTTTGATTGCATTCAATCGTGCGGGCCACGCTGGGGGAATCCCTCTGGGAAAACAAGGGGATGGTGGCGGCATTTCCGACAATAGCTATTTGCCATACAATTCCCCCCTTCAAATCGTCAATTCAACCATTTATGGCAATTCCGCTGTCGGCCAGGGCGGTGGACTCTTCTTGAGGTACAAAGGTGGGCGGATCGAAAACTGCATCTTTTGGAATAACCTGGCTGGTGCTGATTCAATACCCTTGTTCAAGCAACAAATCGACTCAACTGCAAGCCGGCTTTCTCGGTGTCTTGATGGTGCGTGTCCAATTATATTAAGGCATTCCTGTATCGAAGGATTGCCACATGGATTTGATCCTGACGGCAACACAGGTTCCAACCCCCGTTTAGCAGACGAGAATGGGAGCGATAACATTCTTGGAAATAGCGATGACGACTTCCGCTTAGGTTTAACATCACCTTGTCTCAATTCGGGAGACAACAACGCGCTGCCCAGCAGTGAAACCACCGATTTGCTTGTTTCTCCTCGGATCCACGCTGGAATCGTTGATATGGGCTGCTATGAAAACCAGGCCAGTCCACTTCCGGTAGTGTTGGACACTGTGTTTGCGTCCTCCGAAGCCAACCAAGTACGAATCTCGGCACGGTTCTTAAGAATCGAAGAACAAGCTAGGGCTCTGTTGTATCGAAATGCATCTCCAGGTGATAGCGGTAGCATTCTTCTTTCTGATGTTCCGCTCACGCCGACTTCGAATGTATTGGAGTTGATCGACGATACCGCCCCTCCACTAGTGACCTATTGGTACTCATTGAAGTTTCTCGGGGCGGATCGGGGGCTGTTGAGTTATGGCCCGTTTCAAGCTGCGGCGGGCTCCCCAAGCCCCCGTGTGTTTCTTCCTAAACCTAATCCTTTCGTTTCTGGAACGAACATCGGTTTCGTTGTCCCGGCCATAGGCAATGGGCAGAGCGTGTCCTTGGCAATCGAAGTTTATGATATTCAGGGGCGCAAGATTCGAAGCCTTCGTCATGCGCCTTCAAATCCAGGGCAGTATTTTGAAACATGGGATGGGCGTGACAGCCAAGGCCAGCTGACAGCGCCAGGAATGTACTTTGTCCAGCTAACGATAGGCGGTTGGAAAAGAACTCTTTCGGTTGTGCGTTTGCGCGGGATCGAGTGATGCCTCATACTGAGCGTCCGGCGAGTCTGCAGTCGGTCCTTGCCCCGCACCCGTCTACCCATCGTGCGCGTATTTGCAAAATGCCATGATCCCCGAAGCCTAACTCACAGGCATCAGTGCTGTTCCTGCAGATTCGAATGCCATCTCGATCACCTCGACCCTGTGAATGCCATTAATCTTTCGGGCATCGTAACGGACCCCCGCTACCATGTTAAACATAAAATTCGGCCCCGGAGCTTGGTAGACGATCTCTACCGAGAGTTCCTCCGGGGCCAGTTTTATTTGAGCCACGACTAGCCTCAGGAGCTCCTTTCGTTCCCTTGTGCTGGCGTGTTCCAGGACCCGGGCGAGGTTCTGGATGTACCGGCTAACGTCCTGTGCCTCTAGCCTTGGAAGGGTCTTCTTGGGTTTGGAATTCTCGAGTTCTTGCAGCTGCTTTTGGAGTTCGACCAAGCGTTGGTTTGCCCACATCGCGTCTCCCAAGCCATCCTCGATCGCCTTCCGGACGTTTGCGATCTTGGCTTCCACTGCACCGATTTCCTTTTGGATGGCTTTCGATCGATCCTGATCTACTGACTGGGCCAGCTCCTGGTTCACCATTTTGGCGATCCGATCCGGGTCGAGCTTCGACTCAAGTAGCTCACTGACCCCGTCGATGACGGCCTGCTCGATGTGGTCCTTCGGAACGTAGACGCCTTTACCGCATCCCATTCCCTTCCGGTAAGGCGCGCTCGAGCAGACGTAGTAGGAATGCTTGGGTCCAGTGCGGAGACCGATCATGTTCTTTCCGCACCGCCCGCAGACGAAGAGCCCGCCGGTCAGGAGGTAAGGCGATCCCAGGGTTCGGTCATGCTTCACCGCGAACCCTCCACTCCTGGCCTCTGCACGACGCTGAATAATCCGTATGGCCTTCTCCTCGGAAATCAAGGCTTCATGGGCCTTATCGACCACCACCCATTCCTCGGGCGGCCGTTTGGCTCCGCTCTTCCCGTGGACGTTCCAGACCTCGTACCCAGCGTATTTCAGGATGATGTGGGGTTGAAGGATTGCGTACCAGGTGGACTGGCCCCAGAACTGCTGCCGGGGTGCTGGAATTCCATTTCGGTTACAGAAGTCCCGAAGTTCGTCGATGGTTGCTCCCCGTTCGGCCAGGGCGAGACATTCCCGAGTCCATTCATGGATGGGCTTGCCACCGATCAACGTGTCATCGGGCACCCAGACACACTTCACCATGGGTTTCCCGCGTCGGCCTCCCCTTTCTAGCCGGAGAGCCTTGTATCCCCAGAGTGGCTGGCCCCCGTTCTTGTAGCACCAGCCAGTCTCGGGATCTCGGGTCTGGATGTTGGCCCGGCAGCCCTTTCTGGTGTGGAACGAAACCTCGCGGCTGTAGGCTTCGTTCTTGGCGAACGTGATGGCGGACATGTACACGCCAGCAACCGAGTCAGGATCAAACATCGGATCGGACAAGGAGTGAACCCTTACTCCCGATTCCTGAAGTTCCCGGATGAGGACCTGAGCGCGGAGTGCATCCCGGGAGAACCGGGAGAAGTCGTGAACCAGGATGATCCCGATCTCCGGGTCGTCCTTAGCCCTCCGGATCATCCGGTCGAACTCGATCCGTTTCGCCTTCGCCTGAAATGCGGAAACCGCCTCCGAGTATTCCTGAACGATCTCAATGCCTTCCCGTTCGGCGTATTCGCGGATCTGGCGCTGCTGTTCTGGAAGGGAAAGACCGCGCTCTTCCTGCATGTCGGTGGAAACCCGTGCCCAAGCCAATGCTTTTCTTCTTCCAGCGAATAGCTTTGGCTCCCCAGTATTTCTCTGGAGGACGGTCTCGATCAGCCTCGGATTTGCTGCCATTTACCACCTGCCACCCCTAAAGGATGCGGAAGGATCGTCACAATCATCACTGCGCCATAACTCCTCTTACATCAAGCTTGTACGTGTGACGGTCCCCGTGACGATCCTCCCCAAGCATCGTCACCGGTCCACATCGCATTTCGGCGAAGCACAATCCGACTCCCCCGTCGATCCCGACAGCTGTTGTAGTCCACGCCCGCGGCTTGGAACGATTTTCTAAGCTCATTAAGACGTGCAGTCAGTCGATTAGCCCCTTTTGGCCATCGAGAATCCCTTGTATCGATTCCGTCCTGGAAGGCTCGATTGCGGAGTTCCACGTGAAGGTTACACGCCCTCCCGTGCCATTCGCCCCGAGTGTCGAGTAGGTGCAGGATTGCGTCGCCAAGCGGATCATCCGCCAGGAGTTCGTGGTTCCGAACTTCTTCATCGGTTGCGTAGGCTATTTGGAAGGCCTGTTTTCCGATCCCCAGTGCCTCGGCTGCTGCTGTCCCTCCCAGGGCAAAATCTGCCATTCGAGGAAGCTCCACCATCTTCAGCGTTGGCAGGAGAGCCAAAGTGCGACTAAGGGCAGTGAAGCATGCTCCCAACAGGGCCGGCTTCTGGAGCTGGAAGGCAGCCCAAAGCCCCTCCTCAGCCCGACGATTCTCAGGGGACATCTGCTCCAAACGGATCAGAATGCTTCGATCCTGAATGTCAGCTCTCTGAGCCACCCCGGCAATGCTGTTCAAGGCGACGCAGCGCCGATATGTGTACAAGAAATCATCGTCATTCGTGTAATGAGACCGCTTCGAATTTCCCTCTCCAGTCACCGCCCGACAGAAGGAGTCCAGAGCCCAATCAGGTAATGAGCTCAAGTTGTCATAGGGGGCATACCAATGATGGGAGAGCTGCTGAACGAGTCCTTCCTGCTTACCCCCGAATGAGAGCGTTTTCAGAATCGAAGGATCAATGAGGGCCTTGAGGATTCGGCTTACGCTTGTCTTGCAGGCTCCATGGGGGCCAAGGAGAATCAAAATTGGGTGGGGGATCTCGGGAGCGAAACAGGTCACCAGATAGGGTAAGAGAAGTCCACGATACTCTTTGAGCCCCCGGGGGAGGAACTCGAAAACTGCATCAATCGACCCGCCACGCGTCGGCTCTGTCTGCGAGGTCTGGTGAGGCATGCGCCTAAAGAGCACCGGAGGGTCGTTCACGATTTCCCAACCCTCCTTTGTGATCCGTATGCATCGCCACTCTTCGTCTGTGAGGTCGTACCAAATCTCCCCATCCTTTGCCGCAACCCGCGTGTGGAGCTCGTATCGGGGGTTTTCGTAAGTGGCCATACCCTCAAGTACTTCAAGGAGACCCTTCGTACGCTCGCCGGTTAACGATCTGCGCTCCATGTGGTAGTACTGAAGATTGACCCATCGCCGAAAACCGGCCCCGCCCACGGGCAGAATCTCCCAATGGTGATCCTTCGGAATCCGGGCGTGCGCCACCTCGAACTGGTCATGGAACAGTTCAACCCCCTGGTCGAGCACGAACCGCACGAGATCCTTGGTAGAACCACCGTCAGGGCGACGAGTGCTCGTCTCTGGTGCGGGCGCCTTTCCGCCGCCATCCCCGTTCCAATTGGCAGCTGTTCTCGACAGATCCATCAGCTCCCGCGGACCATGACCTAGGCTTAACCAGTCCGAGACGTCTCCCTTCTCTGGGAGTCCCTCAAGCTCGAGGATCTTGACGTTCTGAGCAATTCCCAGGAGAGAATAAGCGACATCGGAAGCATGCTTGCGCCCTAGATCGTCGTTGTCCGGGAGGATGATCACATCGCGCCCTCTTAGATACCTGCTGAAGTGCTTCCGCCATTTTCCTGCCCCAAACGGGTTGGTGGTAGCAATGAAGCCTTGGGATGCGAGTCGATCAGCGTCCTTCTCCCCTTCCACGACATAGATGATCGCTCCTGGGGGTGCTTGGATCAGTTCTCGAAGCCGATAGGGAACCGGCTTGATTCCTCCGAGGCCCTTTACCCAACCACCGATGCCGTCCGGCCGCTCAACGACGAATGTCTTCCTAATCCCCGGCAGACGAACGATCCGATGGAGGGGTTTTCCCTCTGCATTAACGTAGACATATGTCGTCTGCCCAGCTCGCGGATCAATCCCGAGGCGTTCAGCTAACTCTCGCAGGCCTCCCTTTGCCCCACAGGCGTGGCAAATGTAACCACGCTCTGAGAGATAGAAGTTGGGTTGATGAGGTGGATCACCTTCTCCATCAGGATGAAAGGGGCACCATCCGATCTCCCGACCGTCGGGTGATCTCTTACCTGTCAGCCTAAGGTGTGACCGAATCTGTCCGAGCAGGTTCTCCATACTCCAATACTCCAATTGAAATCGGGCCGTCCGCATTTGCCGGTGGAGCGCCGGTCACCGCCGCGGCGGCCGCGGACGGCCCAATCCGTTTCATTTCAGCGGAGCCCTTGTGATGTTCAGCAAGGCTCCGGGCAATCAAGGTGGCAAGGACCCGTTCCAGCATCCCTAGATCTGCGGGTAGATGGGACCCCGGGCGGGTCATCTTTCGGATCTTGATTGCCATGTCGCTCCAGGTTTCGAAGGCTGAGGACGCTCGACTTTCGTGCCTTCACCTGCTAATGGCGACATGTCGTTCAAACCGAAAAAAAACTTTTGAGCCGACGAGCTAAGTCATGTCTGTAACATGGGTTAGAGGCAGCAAAATTTTTGAGATTTTTTCGCGGGGGAGGGGGATTTGTCGATCAGTCTAGGGTGGAAAGATCAAATTTGGTCTTCCACTCCCGGCCTGCCCAAGGGATAGGTTCTTCATAGATTCGGAAGAAGCCCTGAAGAAGTTCGGCCAAGCGTTCCTTGGTTTTTTGTCTGCCCGAGTATGCCCTCGTGCTGTCCCAGCTAAGGACACCACGACCTTCAGCGAGATCTTGAAGTAGCTTCCACTGACTGTCCGGAGTCGCAGTTCGGCGATCGCTCATGCCCATTTCAGCGAAGTTGTAGGCCCGAGATACATCCTTGATCCTCACTCGAACCGTTTCAGAATCCACAAACTGGACATGGACGTCCTTCCAAGTGCTTCCCGGGGGCGTTGGGAATCCCGGTACACCAATCGTTAAGGTGGCCCTTCCCTGCAGGCCTCGGGACCAAATCCGAGGCAGGGCATCCTTGAACTCCCTTGGGGCGATCTCGTTCGATCCGGCAACCGTGCTGGCCACCTCCTCTAGCTGTTGAAGAAGCCTCTCACCTTTTATCGTCAAAGTGAGTGACGGCTCTCCGCCAGGCATTTTTACCAGCTCCAAGCTTTCCAAACAGAAGTAAGCTCGGTTGAACGCGCTTTCGCCAATCTGAGCGTGTTCGATAACCTCAGGGATATCTTCCGCCCAACCGCTGGATGTACTTCTGGATAGATCCCGAATGGTTTGCATCAACCGGAATCGCTGCCATTCAAGCTCATGCTGCAGGTCGTGGGCTCGCTCCAGAAGTTCACTCAAAGCGGCACGCGGTTTCTTACCAACCACCCACTCACGCAGCCTGGTTTCGGCAACTCCGATTCCCACGTGGGTGATGCTTAGTCGTCCGCCAGCTCCCCAAAGCAGCCAACCTTCATCCACTAGGGGGGAAGCCATATCCCAGATCGTTTTTGTCTCGAGGCCGGCGACTAGCTGAAGTTCCTCGGCGATCAGAGTCATTCTTTGCGGATCTCCAGCCGTTAAGGCATACACACCCAACAGGATTGCTTGGCGTTGGGTTTCACGATCGGCGTTGTTTAGCCGACAGACAGATTGCTTTTCAGAGCGTCTCAAGAAGCTCCCAGTATTCGGGCTTTTTCTCAGGTTGGGGTTCCGGAATATTCATTGCTTCCGCTTTTGCGAGCGCCCATTTTGCCCACAGATCCAATTCACTCCCCGGTTCGATTGACCGATTCTTAGATTCTTCCGCCAATCTAGCGTGGACGTAATCCCGAATCAGCTGACTGGTTTTCCAAGCTTTGGCGTCATCTACGAGCTGGCTAACCCTTTGTTTCTCTTCTTCCCTAGCCTTCAGTGCTGCAAGTTGGGCAGCTCTCCTTGCCTGCCTTTCCTCTTCTTCTCGGTTCCATTTCAAACGCCGTTCTCGAATCAGGCCCGCCCAGAACTCAAGCGAGTCCAAAAACTCATCAATGCAGTCCTCAACTCGGCGTTTCCTTCCGTCAGTCCACCGTCTCCGGACTCTTCCCTCTCCCCATTCGGCGATCTCCAGACAAGGGTTCCCAGTGAGGATATAAAGATAGGGAGGCGTGTAGTACGACTTGGGATCTGGCTTGATCTGCTTTTCGTTTTTCTCCTGGTGAACAGGTTCGGTGAGAAGAAAGTTCACAGATTGATCTGCAACATGGAAGCAGTATTTCTGCTCTCGTTCATCACCTTCAAAGCGAAGGGCGTAGCCGCGTCGCTCCGTACCTTCCAGGACCAATCTCATGATTGAAATCGCTCTGGGAACCATGGCCGGACTCACCATGATCGGCAGATCCTCCGGTGTTCCCCTTACCCGTCCGTACATGTCCGGAGTAGCGTTTTTGAGAGATCTCTCGGTTTGAGTCAGTAGATCCCTCGGGGATGGTCGTCGTGGCCTGGGCATGGTCCTGGGAGCCTAGCCCCGAGGCTGGATAGGGACAAGGTTCCGAATGGGGACAAACGCTTCCCATGGGATACGCGAGGATGTGCCCCAGTCGGAACCGAGGTAAGTGCCGTTGGAATATAAGGATTTACGGGTGCACCGGAACGCCCTGTCCACTCGAAATCCTGAGACTCGGCATTCGGCACCGC